>Ga0315274_10003675_pt1 | contig 22802 bp, 17 predicted proteins | sample YL17G02_20_MG_FD_203700 | JGI IMG/M metagenome (GOLD analysis project Ga0315274, IMG submission 203700) | Sediment microbial communities from Yellowstone Lake, YNP, Wyoming, USA - YL17G02_20 | ecosystem: Environmental > Aquatic > Freshwater > Lake > Sediment | place: USA: Wyoming | collected...
ATTTGTCTGGCGATCTGTTTCGCGGCCGCCGGGATCGGCTCGCTGCTCACCACGCCGTCGATCAACGGGTGGTATGCGGGGCTAGCCAAGCCGCGGTGGACGCCCCCCAACTGGGTGTTTGGCCCCGTTTGGTCGACTCTCTACGCGATGATGGCTGTTGCGGCGTGGCTCGTCTGGCGCCGAGGGGGTGACGAGATGCGCCTGGCGCTCATCCTCTTCGCGGTACAGCTCACCTTGAACGTCGCCTGGTCCGGCCTGTTTTTCGCCCTGCGCCTGCCGGGGGCAGCCTTTGCGGAGATCCTGCTTCTCTGGGTCGCCATCGGAGCGATAACTTTGACCTTTGGCAGGATCTCCACGGCGGCAGCATTGCTCTTCGTTCCGTACTTCGCCTGGGTGGGCTTCGCAGCCATCCTCAACCTTGCGATCTGGAGGTTGAACGCGTGACCAGCCGAGAAGCCAAGGACCGCTTGCCGGTCATCATCATCCGTGCAGGAGGTTGTCACACATGAGTTCCCGCCCCGAGTCGCCCCGCCAGAGCACCGCGCCCATCCGCGTCGGGATCAGCGCATGTCTCCTCGGACAAGAGGTGCGGTTCGACGGAGGACACAAGCGGGACCGCTACATCACGGACACCCTGGGGAAGTTCTTCGAGTGGGTCCCGGTCTGCCCGGAGGTGGAGATGGGCCTGGGGACGCCCCGGGAGACCCTACGCCTGGTGGGCGATCCCGAGGCACCTCGCCTGGTCTTCGCAAAGAAGGGAGAAGACCAGACGGAGCTGATGCGAGCCTGGGCCACCTCGCGCCTGGACAGGCTGGCGAAGGCCAACCTCTCAGGTTACATCCTCAAGAGCGACTCGCCGAGCTGCGGCATGGAGCGGGTGCGGGTGTACCGGTCCTCCGGGATCCCGAGCAAGGACGGGGTGGGCATCTTCGCGCGTGCCCTGATGGACCGATTTCCGCTGCTGCCCGTCGATGAGGAAGGACGGCTGCATGATCTGCCGTTGCGGGAGAATTTCGTCGAGCGGGTCTTCTGCTATCGCCGCTGGCGGGACCTGGTCGCCGGCGGGATCACCCGAGGGAAGCTGGTGGCCTTCCACACCGCTCACAAGCTCTTGCTGCTGGCCCACAGTCCCAAACACTACACGGAGCTGGGGCGGCTGGTGGCCAATGGCAAGGCGCTGTCCCCGAAGGAGCTCGAGGGCCGGTACGGTGAGCTCTTCATGGCGGGCCTCACGGTCAAGGCCACGGCCAAGAAGCACACTAACGTCATGCACCACATCCTGGGATACCTCAAGCGCGACCTGGATGCCAGGGACAAGGCCGAGCTGCTGACCGTCATCAATGACTACTATCGGGGTTTCGTCCCGCTGGTAGTGCCCCTCACGCTGCTCAAGCACCACCTCACGCGGGTCAACGTGCCCTATCTGCAGGACCAGATCTACCTGAACCCGCATCCCAAGGAGCTGATGCTCCGCAACCATGCGTGATGGAACCGCCAAGGCGTCAAGAGACTCCCACTCTTCTGGGCCATAGAGTGGGAAACCCTGAGGGGCCAGGCCGAGCATAATCGGCTGAATCTCGGATCAGGATTGGCGGGCAGGGCAGGCCCTTGGCGTCTTGACGGTGAGATGTTCGAGTTCAGGTTGACGGCCCCGGCGAGTTGACCTATTATGCAGGCCACGGCGCGGTACCCAAGAGGCTAAGGGAGAGGTCTGCAAAACCTCGATTCGGCGGTTCGAGTCCGCCCCGCGCCTCCATTCGAGATAGAACCCGGCATCCGCCGGGTTTTTCTGTTTCGGCCAGCCGGGGGGGAAACCATCATACGAAAGGGATCCTCATGCTTTGGAGTGGTCTGATTCGTCTTCCCGCACTGCTTGTCGCTCTGGTAGCCGGGCTGTCTTTGAGCGGATGTGCTTCTGCCCCTCGTTCTTCTCTTCTGACCGAAAAAGACGCGGGCAGAAGCGTGGAAATGGCGAGAGGGGATATTCTGGAGGTTGTCTTGCGGGGCAATCCAACGACAGGTTACCTCTGGGAAATGGTCTCCGGCGATATCACCATTCTCAGGCCAATCGGGAGGCCGGAATTCAAACCTGAGAGGGCTGCAGTGGGTGCGGGTGGCGCAATCACCCTTCGCTTCGAGGCTGTCTCTGCCGGTCGAACAGGGCTTAAACTGGCCTATCGACGGCCCTGGGAGAAGGACGTCCCGCCGATCGAAACGTTCGAGGTTACGGTGGTCGTAAAGTGACGGGCACAGCCGTCAGTCTTGACTCCCTTAGCGCAGGTGCTGGGTCATGAATCTTTCTGTTTCTGGCTTGCCCGTGCAGTCTTCGGGATCGTCCCTGGACCCTCGGATCGCCTGTTGCCCTGTGAGCCAGAACACCCGCTGCTTGAGCGGCGGCTTTCGGCGGCGGAACCAGCGTGATCAGGTCCGCGTCGGTTCCGTACTCTACGAGCATAGAGGCCAATTCGTCCAAGAGGGGAGTCTCCTTGCCCTGCCGTGCCATCGCCGGGAGGCCGAGGTCCGCCAGTTCCTCAAGGTCGAGCATGAAGCCGTGCGCGGGATAGGCGTGCACCAGGCGGCGGGTAGGCTTCGGGCCGTGCGCCGCGAATGGCTCCTCCCAATACCGCCGGAGGGGGCGCGCGGCGGGTGGCCGGAAGGTGGCGACTTCCCGAGTCGCTGTCGGAGATCCCTGTCGCCCCCGTCTCCGTCTCGCTATCCCTGTCGGCTATCCCTGTCGCCCCGGCCAGTTCCGTACGGTGTCCCCGGAATTCAGGGAGAGGGGCATGGTGAGGGAAAAAGTCAGTATTGCCCCAACGTCCCCTATGCCGTCCTCAGGGTGCATTTTCTGAAGACATATCTTGAGCCCTGTCTAACCGCTGGCCTGGTTGAACGGACCATACCCGACAAGCCGCGGAGCCCCAAGCAGCGCTACAGGACCACGCCAGCCGGGCGCGCGGTCTTGGGGCAGACCCAGAAGGAGAAATAGATGGCGAAGATCGAGGTGGCGAAGACCGATCACCTCCTTCGATGTCTGGGAAGGCAAGGAAGGCGAGACATTCGAGGCCGGCAAGAATAGCCGCGCATCCGTCTCGCTGTCCCTGTCCGCTGTCCCTGTCGCCCCCGTCTCCGTCCCGCTGTTGCTGTCGGAGATCGCTGTTGCTGTCGCCCCGTGGAGTGCGGACCTTGCATCGCCGGGGCGTTCCTGATATAAGGAGATTCGGGTGCCGGTTCTCCTCGGCATGCGGGGGAAGCCGGGCGCGGAAATGGTGGGAAGGGAGTGCAGGAGGAGATAAGCGCCGATTCTCGGGTGAGGATCGGCCTTTTGTGTTTGATGGGGGGACGGCGCATATTTGCTTTGCAGGCGGTTTCAAGGGTCAGCGCAAGGAATGGGCCAGGTCAAGGAAGTTGTTTCGGAATCAACGTCCCCGATTGCATTCACTACGACGAGAGGTGGTCTCGATCCATCGGGCGGCTGCGTCTGCATATCGGAAACCATCGAAGAATTAGCCTCGCAATCTGTGACCGTACTTGTCACAGATCGGATGTAAAATAGGCGCTGCGCCCGGGGGGTGGAGTTTTCCATAAGACCTCCCTTCCCGAGGCTCCGGGAACGCCAAGGTGAAGATGAGAGGCAAAGGGTTCCGTCTCCTTTGTTTGGCCGCTTCGTGTTGGGTGGGTGCCCTGTTGCCGGGTCACCTGTCGGCCGCCGACATCTATGACAAGGACTGGAACCGGGTTGGGCACACCCGAGAAAATCGGGACGGGACGCTGGATATCTACGATACCCACTGGAACCGGATCGGATGGGGCCGCAAGGAAAAAGATGGCACGATCGAGTTCTTCGATAAAAATTGGAATCGAATCGGACGGACCCGCCCTCAGAAAGACGGGACGCTGGAATTCCAGGACAAGAACTGGAACCGCCTGGGACGCGGTATCCCAGAGCGGTCTGGAAAAACGGGAACCTACGAGTACCAGGATCAAAAGTGGAATCGAACCGGCCGAGGGGACACCAGCGGCCCCGTGTGGTTGCAGCGAGGACGGAAGAAATGAGGAATCGGTCGTGCCGGAGGAATCACCCAGGGGCTGAGCGATCCGGATCGGCAATTGTAGAGTCGCGTGCCGCTCCTGAAGAGAGCGGTATGGAACGGGAAGGCCATCTCTGCCAAGAGTCGGTGTGACCTATGTCTGATCTCACGCACCTGGAAATTCACCTCACCAGTGGAAGCGTGACCCCGTTGCCCGGATCGACGACTTGGAACGAGCATCGGGGTGGACCCGAGGTTTTGCTCCGATGGCTGGAAACCCAATTGGGACTCTTGGAGGATCGCCCGCCCCTCGCCAGCCGGGTGACGGACTACGCAGCCGTCCTGGATGGCCTCCCGGATGCCTGTTTTGCGTCCAGCCTGGCGACGGACCGCTGGGCGACCGCCGGCGAGCTTCTCTCTCGGCGTGACGAGCTTCGGCTGGCCGGCTGGGATGAGACCGACTCGCCTCGGCTTCCTTCACTGGTCCGGGATCTGGCCCGCGCTACGCAGATTCGAAAGCCGCGCTGGCCCGACGAGAGTGAGCGGCTACAACACGTCTTGGATGCCCTCACTGCCGGACAGCTTCTTCCGCCTCACCGCTGTGTCCTCAGAGACGATCCAACTCGATGGCCCCGCCGCTGGCGCGAGGTCCTGGCGCGGCTGCATACCGAGCTCGCGAGTGAACCGACGCCGAGCGGGTCGATCGGCTCCTCTCTGGCGGCCGTGCAGCAACAGGTCCTGGATGGAAGCCTTGCTCCCGCCCCGCCTGACGCGAGCCTCCTCTGGATCCGCAGCCGGAGTGTCCTTGGGGCCTGCGAGGCAGTCGCTCTGGCGCTCGCAACAGATCCCACGCGACTGACCGAGACAGTTATCTACTGTGAAAGTCCGGCTGCGGCGATCTGCCTGGACGGGTGCCTTGCAAGATTGGGCCTGCCGACGGCGGGAGCGGCCGTTCGGACCCTGTCCCACCCGGTGTTGCAGGTCCTGCCCCTGGTGCTGCGGCTGTGCTGGGGACCCGTGGATCCCAGCCTGCTCCTGGACTTCCTCTCCTTGCCTGTCAGCCCTATTCCGCCGAGGGCAAGACGCCGGCTGGCCGAGGCGCTCACGGAGCAGCCCGGGTTGGGTAGCGCGGCATGGGAGGCGGCGCGGGAAGCACTCTGTGACCCCCAGGTGGACGCCGAAGGGACGCTGGCCGAGAGGCTGCGACTCTGGCTGGACATCGAGCGGCGCACCTGGGGGGAGCCCCTGCCCGCAGCTCTTGTCAGGGAGCGATGCGGCCTCGTCGCCCGGTGGGCGCATGGTCGCGCTCGCGTCCTGGAAGACGATGGGCAAGCCGACCCGGCGCTCGCGGAAGCCCTCCGCATTGCGGTCGGCCAGGCGGCCACGTTGGGTGATCTGGTGGGTGCGCACGCTGCGGAGGTGTCAGAGGCTCAACTCGGGCGGCTCCTGGATGCCGCCCTCGCTGAAGGGGCGCACATCCAGCCATGCCTCCAAGCCGCAGGCGGCCCCCGGCTCGTGACAAGTCTGGCCGAGATCATCTATCCCTGCGCCCGGCTCGTGTGGCTGGGGTTGAGCACCAGCGATCTGCGTCCCTGCCGATGGACCGCGCTGGAACTGCGGCAGCTCCGGGCGATGGGAGTTGACCTGGACGATGGCAGTCGGAGCCTGGCGGCCCTGCGGGAGGCGGAGCGGCGCGGCCTGAGTCGAGTCACCGAGGCGCTCCTGGCGGTGGCCCTTCCCGATGATGCGGAGCAACGGCCGCACCCCCTCTGGTTGCAGGTCTGGCAGGCCCTGCATCGTGCTGGCGAGAAGGATCCGCTGGGGCTGGAGGACGTCCTCACCGCTGCCCGCCGGATGGATCACACTCCGTGGCGCTTCCCCACCTCGGTGGCAGAGATCCGGCCGCCCCAGCCAAGACGTCCCCTGTGGTCGGTCGAGCGCGGCCTGCTCCGGGAACGCACCCGCAGTTCGGCCAGCGAGCTGGAGAGCCGGCTGGCCTGCCCGCTGCAGTGGGTTTTGAAGTATGCGGGGCGACTGCAATCGGGCGCGATCGCCCGCCTGCCCGATGCCTTTCAACTCAAGGGAAGCTTCTGCCACGATCTCCTCCGAGGCGTGTTCGGCGGGGGCAAACCGGCTCCGGATGTCGCCACGGCAGAGCGGGTAATGGCGGAGGCCTTCGAGGCGCGGCTCGCCCTGGATGCGGCCCCCCTGGCCCAGCCCGCGCGCCTGGCCGAAAAGCTCCAGTTGCGGGAGGAGCTGCTCCGGGCGACGCGCTCCCTGGTGCAGGCTCTGCGGGCAGGAGGCTACCAGGTGCAAGGGTTTGAGGTTGATTTGCAGGGCGGGGTTCGGGGGCGGACCCTCGATGGTGCCATTGACTGCCTGGTGCGCCGGGTGGACGGCGAGGAGGCTATCGTTGATTTCAAGTACGGCGGCATCAAGAAGTACCGCGCGCTCCTGGAGGAGGGGAGGGCCGTCCAGCTCGCGACCTATGCTTACGGGAGGAGCCAGGCAACGCCTCACGCCTTTCCGGCCGTTGGGTATCTCATCCTCTCGGATGGCATCCTCTACACACCGCAGGGCAGTCGCCTGCGCGGAGACGGGCCGTCGCAGGTGGTAGAAGGGCCGCCGATCGCCGAGGTGTGGGCGGCCTTCCTCACCGCCTTGGAGAGGGCCGAGGCCTGGCTCACGGGTGGAGAGCCAATCCCTGCCCGCCCGCTCCAGGATCCCCAGGACTGGCCGCCAGGGGCATCGATCGTCTTGGACCCTCCTGACGCGAAGGGACGTCAGCCCGAGAGCCAGCGCATCTGCGAGTACTGCGACTATGGCGTCCTCTGTGGCTTGGTGGAGTTGACCTGATGGGCACGCTGCGCGTCGTTCGGGCAGGGGCGGGCTCGGGCAAGACCCACGATCTCTGCGAGCACATTGCCGAGCGTGTGGCTGCAGGGCTCGATCCCGCTCGGCTCCTGGCCACCACCTTCACCCGGAAGGCGGCCGCCGAGCTGAAAGGGCGCATCCAGGCGAGGCTGCTGGCGCATGCGGGACTCACCCCCGGCGACCGCCTGGCCAAGGCCGAACGGCTGGAACTCGCCGCCATCGGCACCGTCCACAGCGTCGGGCACCAGCTCCTCACCCGGTACGCCCTTCACGTGGGAATCTCCTCCCGCCTGACCATCCTGGAAGAGGCGGGCAGCGCCCGCGTCCTTCGTGATGTGCTGGCCCAGATGGATGCCCGCCCCTGGGAAACGCTCGCACAGATTGGTCAGCGGTTCTCCCTTGGCTCACCCCAGGACCTCGCGCTGGAACTCTTGGATGCCAAGCGAAGCAACAACATCAGCGACCAGACCTTTCGCGCCCATATGGAGACCAGTGGGCGCCGTCTCTCAAAGCTGATGGCCCCGCAGGGGCCGGGCGCGCAGGCGTGCACCTTCGATGCGTTGTACGGACTGGTGGACCGGGCGCTTGCCGCCCTGGATCGAATCACGGACGGGGTCAAGAAGACGGAGGATGCCAAGACGGCGCTCCGTCGCCTGGTGGCGCGGCGGAGCCATGCCTGGAGGGACTTCGTGGAGGCGGGCCGGCTCGAGGCGGGGAAGCGCTCTGGGGCCGACGCTGCCCTGGAGGAGATGCGTCGGGCCGCCGCCACTGTGTTCTTGTCGCCCGACCTTCACCGCGACCTCCAGCAATTCCTGGCGCGCTTGACGAACCAGACCCTTGCCCTCGCGGAGGCGTACGCCGATTTCAAGCGCGAACGCGGGTTGCTCGACTTCACCGACCTGGAGGTCTGGTTCCTCCGTCTTCTTACGAATCCCGAGCTTGCCGCCAGTCTCCAGGCCGACCTGGACCTCGTGACGGTGGACGAGTTCCACGACACCAATCCGCTCCAGCTTGCGATCTTCCAGCGCTTGCGTGCTCTTGTCCCCTCCAGCCGCTGGGTCGGGGATGCCAAGCAGTCCATCTACGGCTTCCGGGGGGCCGATCCGGAGTTGATTCACGCCGTCTGGGACGCCGTACCCGAGGGGGACCGAGAGCGCTTGCCGAAGAATTATCGCAGCCAGGCCGGCCTGGTGCAGCTTGTCGGCCGGCTCTTTCGGCCGGTCTTCGGGGAAGAGGTGGTGCTCGATCCGGACCGGCCCGGAGCCCCCCGAGGCATCGAACGCTGGGTGATCGAAGCGGGGAATATCGAGGAAGAGTTCGCGGCGCTAGCGACCGGCATCGCCCAACTGCGAAACGAGGGTTGCCCCCTGCGGAACATCGCGATTCTGGCCCGAACGAACGACAATGCGAAGGCTATCGGTACGGCGTGCAAGCATCTGGCGATCCCGGCGCTCTTGGAGCTTCCCGGGCTGGTCTCTACCCGCGAGGGGGCGCTGAGCTTGGCGGGGCTCCGATTGGTGGCCGACCGGTATGATAGCCTGGCGGCGGCAACCATCATGCACCTCTTGAGTGATCCTCGCGAGGAGACCCCATCCTGGCTCGCCGCACGGCTGCGGAGCATCTCCCCCGACAGCGATTGCCATCACATGGGGGACGGACAAGACGGGGTATTCCAACCACCGCCGTGGGCTGGCAATCCGCTTCTGGCGCGGCTGGAAGCGATTGATCACCGGACGCTGCCGCCCTCGGTGATCGTCCAGCGGGTCATCGATGCCCTCGAGGCCGGCAACCATCTCCGGACCTGGGGCGAGGTGGCCAAACGGGCCGCTAATCTCGACATGCTCGTGGTGACGGCGCTAGAGTACGAGCAGGAGGCACGGGAAGTGCGGTCCGCTGCGACCCTCTCAGGTTTAATTGCCCACCTGGAGGGCCTGGCCGCAGAGGAAAGGGATGCGACGCGGCCCCCCTACGGGATCGATGCGGTCAGTATCTTGACCTACCACGGCAGCAAGGGATTGGAATGGCCGGTCGTGATCCTGACCGGCTTGAACTTCGGGCGGGTGCCTGAGATGTGGAAGCCGGTGGTGACGGGCGGTGATCCGGGCGCGGAGGATCCCCTCGCCGGCCGGATGGTGCGCTACTGGCCGTGGCCGTTCGGCGACCTTCAGAAGACAAGCGTCCTGGACAGTCTCGATTTGCAAGAGGCGGCCCTGGCATCGCCGGAGGGTCGGGAGGCCGAAGGACGGGCAGCAGCCGAAAGTCTTCGTCTCCTGTACGTCGGCTTCACCCGGGCGCAGGATAAGGTGGTCCTCGTTCACAGGGAGAAGAGGTATGGCTGGTTGAAAGGACTCCCGGACGTGGATGCGTTGCTGCCACCCGATGCCGTCCAGGGTGAGCACCCACTGGAGGGCATTGAGACGACCTATGTGCTGCGCCGGCTCCAAGCGGCCGTCGTCGAAGAGCTTGTCAGGGCCTCCGCACGGGAGATGTGGCTCATTCCCCTCCAAGCCGCCGGGGATGTGTTCGAACCTATTGCGCGCTATCACAACCCCAGTCTGGTGGAAGCAGCGGAGGTTCGGGCCTCTGTGACGGTCGAGCCCCTTCCAGGGCAGGCCATCTTCCCGCCTAAGATGGATGAGGTCCAAGGGGAGGCACTGGGGAACGCGGTGCATGCCTACCTGTGCGCCCTTCCCTCCATCCGAGGATTAGAGGAGAGCCAACGCCACCAGGTGGCACTCCGGTCCCTGAAGGGTTTCGGTGCCGAGCAGTTCCTCGGTGCTACCGATCTCGTGGTCATAGGAGAGCGCTTGGAAGGCTGGATCGGGGCTCGGTACCCGGACGCTACCTGGCACACCGAGGTTCCAGTCACGGCCCCCCGCCCCGGCGGTGGGCAGTGGAACGGCGTGGTTGATTTGCTTCTTCGCCTGCCAGGCGGTGAGGTTGTGGTGGTGGACCACAAGAGCAGTCCAATCCGCCGCGAGCAGTGTGAGGCCAAGGCGGTGACGTTCGCCGGCCAGCTCGCCGCCTACCGCGAGGTGCTCGAAGCGCAAGGCATCGACGTTCGAGGGATGCTCGTTCACTTCCCCATCGCCTCGGCTATGGTCCGGATGGAGGTCTAGTCAGAATCGACAAGGCTCAAGCCAAGTCTCTTCGCTGAAGATGGTCGATCAGGTCTTCGCTTGGGCGATGCTGCACGAATCCATGGGCCGCTCGAGCAGGCCGACCGAAGCGTGATAGTCAAGGAGAGCCGAATGCCGATGCCGTATCGTTCGTTGGCAGATCCTGAAACCCAAGGTGAGGGGAGCATAGATCCCCTTGGGCTTGCGAACCTGGCTGACCAGCTAGCTGATTGGCTCCTTCCGGGGATGACGGCTCGAATGTGGCGGCCGCGCTTCCTGACGGCCATGGCGGTGTCTTCGCTTGTGATTGAGCCCTTCGAGGAGGAGGTTGCGAAGGATGGGATTTCGCCGCCATGGATCGCGCTCGAGTGGTACTACGTGGAAGGAGTAGCGGGCCTGGCCGAAGACGAAGAGGGAAACCTGCGGCGGATTCCGGGGATCGACAAGGCGAGAAGGGCGCTACGCGAAAAGGTGCCTCTCAGCGCCCGCCGGTATCTCAAGACGCCGAAGGTCTTCGGATTTCATGGTGTGTACAAGCGCCTCGCCCGGGCATTGGACATTGCGGACGATAAGTTGAGATGTGGGGATGGGGGATATGCCCTTCTCAGGACTTGGCAGGACGAACAAGGGCTTTCCGGGTTCCTGGATGGGAATCATGGTGCGGGCGAAGGCGCCAGGATCGTGTGGGCCATCCGCGACGCGCTGCACGACGCGCTCGTTGCCGGTCAGGCACAGCGTCAGGGCGCATGGGTGGGGGCGTCGTTCTTTGTCAACCACCTCCTTCCCCATAATTCCGGATCCCGGGAGGCGGATTTCCTCTGGGGGCGCTTGAGGGCCTTGGAACCGCAAGGGGAAATACTCACACTCATGCGTGACCCGGTGGTCAGGTCAGCGCTCGAAGAACCATTGGGCGAAAGGGGTGCGCTGCAGGGTCTCCTCGGTCGAGCATCGGCAGAACTCCGACGGCGACTGGAGGTGGTCGAGGCCTATGAAGGATTCTGCCGGCCGCTTCAAGAGGCCTGGGACATCCTGAGGCGCCACTCGACGCTTCAACGGCCCGCGGTGGTTCATCCTGGGGATTTCGCGGGACAACCTCGTGCTGGGCAACTGGTTTCGGAGATTGTCCGAGGTATTGAAGCGGGTCGACGACTCCTGGACGGAAGCCCGGTGGAGGCGGGGTTTGATACTCTGATTGGTGCGTTCGAACAAATGAAGACACCACAGGACCTCTTCCTGGCGCTGTGGACTCACCACCAGACGGTTCAAAAGGGGAAGCCTCCAGAGGGGAAACGGCCGTGGTTTGAGGAAGCGGGCGAGGGGGGACTCATCGTCCGTCCCCCCTACCGGATTGATCAGGACGTGCCCGTGCGGGACGCATATGTGCACCCGTACCGGCTGTTTTCGGTGGCGTCGTTCATCGAGGATCTACGTAGAGGGGCCTGATGGCAAAGAAACGAGAAAATGGTAGCGGTCGGCTCCTGGACGCGTGGGAACCTCTTCCGGACGCTGGGGAGCCGATTGGCTGTGTGGCAACGACCTTCACCTTCGATCCGGTCTTCTTCGAAGAACATTGCCTGGCGCGCTTCCTAGGGCTGGAGTCGGATTCGCGAGAAGACGGGGCCGCCTATTTGATTGAGCGGGAAGAGCGGCTGGCAACCGTTCGGGTTGCCGTCCTGGTCGACCCATCCATGGCCGACGCCAGCGCGAGCTCCCGGTGGGATGTCCTCCGGGTCCGGATTCCCGGAGGGATCCTTCACGCTAAGATCGCTTTGCTGGCCTGGGCGCGGTGCGTTCGGCTGATCATCGGGTCCGCCAATCTGACCGAGCCCGCCTATCGGAAGAACCAGGAAGTATTCGGAGTGCTGGATTTCCGGGACGGCGGAGAGGTCCCTACCGAAACTCTGCAGACGGTCGTCGAATTCCTGGCCTCTTTGGCGGCATACATTCCCGGAGAAGCCACTGGGATGGGTCCGAAGCCGAGGCTCCTAGCGTTCCTCGATCACGTGGCCGGGATAGGCCGGGGGATCCGGCCCGCACCTCCGAAGATTCGGGAATCGCCATACGCTGCCCCGATTCTCTTGGGGCCGACGGAGCCCTACCGACGCCCCATCCTCGAGCGTCTGAACACTGTGATGCGGGAGCGGGGCGGACCGGCGTTCGCGGCCCGTGTCGTGTCTCCGTTCTTCGACAAAGCGAAGGAGGATTCGGCGTACGCCCCGACCACCGCCCTCCTGGCGGCAATGACGGATCGTGGAAGCCGATCTGTTGAGATGCTCGTTCCAGGAGAGAGGCTGCCGGACGGCAAACTGCGATTGAGGGCTCCGGCATCTATTCGCCGCGCAGAGCGGAAGCGGGCAGAATTCGAGGTGTACAGGATTCGAGAGGATGCCGAAGACGAGGCTCGGCCACTACACGCAAAGAGCATCTGGCTTTGGAACGACCGCTGGCATGCCTACATGATTGGCTCGAGCAATTTCACCAGTGCCGGACTTGGCTTGGAAGGGACGCCGCCGAACGCCGAAGCCAATCTGGCATTCGTCTTTCCCGAGGACACCGGGGTGGTGCGCCGGATGCGGGAGACGCTGCCACCGATGGAGGGACCGATCGAGTCGCTCGATGCTGTCCTCTGGGAGCCCGTCGAGGATGCCAAGCGGGAAGACCAGGGGTATTCGAAGCCCCTCCCTGTTGGGTTCGTGGAAGCTCTCTTCGATCCACAACCCGAGGGCAACGGTACGTTACTTCTGTGCTTTGACGACAAGCTTCCGGAGGATTGGGAAATCCGAATCCCGGCTGGGGGGCAACTGCTTTACGCGAGTGGTGGGTGGCTAGCGGCAGGGCGACCAAAGACAGCCACAATCCCGTGGGCCGATCGAGGCATTCCGAGGTCCTTGGATGTTCGTTGGGCGGGCGAAACGGGCAAGCGTCTTTCGGCGGTGTGGCCGGTCAACGTGACGGATCCAAGTCGTCTTCCTCCTCCAGATGACCTTCGCGATCTGCCACTCGACACGTTGATAGAGATACTTGGCTCGCGACGTCCCCTTCATGAGGCAGTATTGGCGGCTCGGCGCAAAGCGGCGGAGCGTCTTGCGGTGGATCAGGCTGGTCGCGCGGCGGAGATCGATCCGCATCGAAGGGTTCGCACCGAGACTTTTCTCCTGCAGCGGACGCGCCGAGTGGCCCGGGCCATCGAGCAACTTGTGGAGCGATTAGGTCGACCCTTGGCCCACAGGGAGGCGCTCACCTGGCGGCTCCGAGGCCCGGTCGGGCCATTGGCGCTCGCCCAGGCCCTGATGAGGGAGGCCAAGTCGGATGGGGAGGCGTGCTTCCTCATCGCGGAAGTGGCCCTTGCCCTTCGCCGGGTGCACATTCCTCTTGAGGGGGGAGGCCTCGATGTGAATGAGGTTTCACAGCAGATGGCCGCGGTGCAGACAGAGATTGCGGAGATGGCAAACCGCAAGTTGCAGGACGGCGGATCGGTTCCGCCACAGCTAGCGAAATACGTCTGTGCTGCGCTCGAGGAGACGACGGCATGAGTTTCAGTATTCCGATTACCGACAAGGCCATCACGCTCTGCACCGACCGCGTGTCACCGGAAGATGGGCAACGGCAGGAAGACACGGTGCGGGAGATCCTCCGGAGGCTGGAGCAACACCCTGGCGTCATTCTCGCCGATGAGGTGGGGATGGGGAAGACGTTCGTAGCGTTAGGGGTTGCCGCATCGGTTGCCCTGGCCCGTGGAGGTGATGGCCCCGTCGTGATCATGGTTCCGCCCAGTCTCAAGGAGAAATGGCCGAGAGACTGGGATGTTTTCCAAGGGAACTGTCTCCGGGCTGGGGTGCCTCGCCTGCGAGCGGCCCGGGCTGATTCGGGGGTTGCATTCCTCCGGCTGCTGGATGATCCACCTGACACACGCAATTCCATCATCTTCCTGACACATGGGGCACTCAATCGATCGCTGACCGACGAGTGGGTGAAGCTTGCGATCGTCCGCCAGGCCCTTCTTCGTCGCTCCAGTCTGAGCGGAGTTCGCCGGGTACTGCCGCGCTTCGCGGGGAGATTGCTCCGCGCGCAGTGGGTGGACCATCGGGCGCCGAACTTGTGGGGGCAACTCCTTGACCACCCACCGCGTGAGTGGCGCCGGCTCATGCGGTCAGCCGGCCTGGACGATGTGATCGATGACGATCCGGTCCCGCAAGCACTCGTTGATGCGGCGGAAGGTCTGGAGTTCCAGGCAGTTTGCAGTGCCTTGGAGGACCTTCCCATTCGAGAGTCCAGCCGGGTTAAGGAGCGCCTACAGACTGCACGCCAGGCACTCGGCGAGGCTTTGGGGAAACTGTGGGTGGAATGGTTGCGAAAGACAAGTTTCCATTCGCCGCTTCTCGTCTTCGACGAAGCGCATCACCTGAAGAACCTCACCAAACTCTCGTCCCTCTTTGCTGAGGAGGGCGCCCACGAGGACTCTGAGGCGGTGAGCAGGGGGCCGCTCGCTGGCGTTTTCTCGCGGATGCTGTTTCTCACGGCAACTCCTTTTCAGCTCGGGCACTACGAGTTGATCAACGTCCTCCGTCGGTTCGAGGGGATCGCCTGGGATTCCGCGGATGCGCCGGAGATGGGCCGGGAGGGATTTCGGCAGTCCATCCGTACGCTCGAGGAGAAGCTCGACGATGCTCAACACTCCGCGGTACGTCTCGAGCAAGTCTGGGGGCGATTGCGCGAGGATTACTTGCGTGCTGCGGACGGGAGTGTCCTGACGCCTGAGGAGTGGTGGCGAGCCGTGGACACCGAAGGGCGGGGCGATGGAACCGCCGCGGAGGTGCGACTGAGGTACGCACAGTGCCTGGAGAAGATGCGACAAGCCGAGGCGGATCTGCGCCCGTGGATCATCCGCCACCGGAAACCCCGGCACCTGCCGGCCGGCAACGCCGCACAGCCGACGAAACGCCGGGAAGTATTGACCGGGGCAGGAATTCGGGACGACGCCCCGTTACCCGGTAACCCTGGCCTCGAGGTGGATGGGGAGTCCTTGCTGCCCTTCCTCCTTGCGGTGCGGGCGCAGATCGCCGTCGCCGCTGCCGAGGCGAAAGGGCGGACCAGTCGCGCGTTATTCGCCGAAGGGCTTGCGTCTTCTTACGAGGCGTACCTTGAGACGCGATCGGGGAAGGGTACGACGGATGATGACGGCAACGAGAGCGACGATGATCGGAGCGCCGGCACCCAAGAAGTTGAATGGTATCTTACTTGGCTGGACAAAGAGTTTCCCGCCGATCAGGACGATGTCAGGTCTCGGCACCCGAAGGTGTCTCAGACAATCAACCGGGTCATCGAGTTGTGGTGGAGGGGGGAAAAGAGCCTCGTATTCTGCCACTACCGGGCCACAGGTCGGGCTTTGCGAAAGTACATATCGCTCCGCATGGAAGAGGAGCTCATCAAGAAAGGATCGGAGAAACTCGGGATCCAAGATCGCGAGGAAGTGAATCGCCATCTTGTTCGTCTTGGTGAGCAATTCTTCGATGCGGATCGACCTCTGCGGGTTCGCGCCGAGCAGTTACTGGGGGAACTCCTTCAGAAGTATCCGCAAGTTAATGGGGAAGAGGCGCGCGGGATCGTCGAGGTGGCGCTGCGCTTCCTGCGAACCCCATCGTTTCTTGTGCGCTATTTTCCGCTGGGAGCATCGGATCTCCCGCTGGCGCTAGCCGAAGCTTTCGATACCGCCGACGCGTCCGGTCTCACCCTGCGCAATAAGCTCGAGAAATTCTGTGAGTTTATGGCGACGCGGTGCGGATTGACCGAGCGTGCGGAATACCTCGACGCCCTGCGATCGATTCAAACGGGAACCTTCCGCCGTGACAGCGCAGATCCTGAGGATCCGACAGATGAGGTACGCTATCTCCCCAACGTACGGCTGGCGAACGGACAGGTGCAACCCGAACAGCGGCGCCGCATCATGCTGGCGTTCAACACGCCGTTTTTCCCGGAGATCCTCATTGCGAGCAGCGTCCTGGGCGAGGGGGTTGATCTACAAATGGACTGCAGGTTCATTGTCCACCACGACCTCTCGTGGAATCCGAGCGTCATCGAGCAGCGAACAGGCCGTGTGGACCGAATTGGCGCGAAGGCAGAGAAGGCAGGGAAGCCTATATATGTGTATCTTCCGTTTGTGACAGGCACACAAGACGAAAAGATGTTTCGGGTCGTTCAGGATCGGGAGCGGTGGTTTTCCGTCGTCATGGGAGAGAAGTATCAGGTGGATGAGCAAACTACGGACAGGCTCGCAGAACGCGTGCCATTTCCTGAAGAGGCGGCTCTCAAGCTGGCGTTTGACCTTTCGCTCCACAGTGTCGGTCAGGCGGAATAGACTGAGGGCGTGTAGACAGAAAAAGGACCTCACCGCGTCTCGGGGCTGGCTGTGACTTCGATGGATGAAGATCGACAACTCATTGACAGCATTCTTGCGGGGGATCCGCAGGCGTGGGAGATGATTGTTCAGCGGTTCTCCAGCATGGTATGGCGGATTCTTCGCGGGCAGTTTCGCTGCTCCAAGGAGCGGGCGGCGGACGCACGGCAAAGGCGCTCGGCGAGTGGCCGGATGGTAGCGGCGGCGAGTTCCGTAAAGTGTCCCCGGAATTCGTACGCCCTGTGCGCGGGCCTTGCATCGCCGGGGCGTTCCTGATATAAGGACCATCGGGTGCCGGTTCTCCTCGGCATGGGAGGGGGAGGCCGGACACGAAAATGATGGGTAGCGGGTGCAGGATGAGGCAAGCGCCGATTCTCTCTGGAGGGTCGGCGTTTTGAGCTTCGAAGGGGATGCAGATTCGCTCGGCAGACAGTTTCGTTACACAAAGCCGGGCATGGTTCGTGACAAAAAGTTAACTTCGGAACGTATTTTCCCCCTCACATCGGCGTCTCGCCAGCCTGGGCCCTGCGACTACATCCGTTACGGCTCAGGCCCAACGTGCCTATCCTCGAATTCGCACGAGTTTCCGGCTTGAACGGGCGACGCAAACTCCGTTCTTGACGATGAACGCTTCTACCCAATGGGTTCCTGCATATGCCGTTCGTTCCCAACGAACATTGCTTGTTCCGTCCTCACTACGCTCAAAACCTCCCCTGAGATCATTGACATCTGCGGCCTCGCGCCCGGTGTTGACCACCTGCCAGTGTACCTCAAAAGGTGGCGCGACGTTCGTTGTTGCCTCGAAGCGTAGCCCGAGTCCCTTCGGCACACTGCGGTCGGTTAGTTCCCACAAGCGTTTCCCCTTTCGCAGCCCTGGGAAAACCCATCCGCGGACGCGGCATCGGCCCGATTGACCAAACGGCCATTTCAAGGGTTGGGTATGTCGCGAATCCGCAAGAGATGGAACAGTAGCGGCTCGAAGCGCAGGAAGCCCAGCGCCGGCGCCAAAGTTCTTGGCGATCGTGATTGCAGCGCCAGACTCTGTCAGGGGTACGGCAGTCCGCAGGTCCTGCTCCGCCAAACGAAGCCAACGGAAGAAGGCGTCGGCACGCTCTGGGTTCTCGTTCCATTTGTCAGCGAAGTTCTCATCGGGGTGGGTCGGATTGAATACGAGCCATTTCCCATTCCTTTTTTCGATGCGCGTCGGCATGAGGCGGATGACATTTAGAAGCGTTGAGTATACGTCTCGTTGCTGTTGGTACGAGAGCGCTGCAAGTGTTGTAATGATGATGGAAACGGGACGGCATTCATCATCAGCCTTGAACCGTATGTCGCGATGCCGTTTGAGCAATTGAACGGCGCGTTGGAGCGGCGTGCGGACACGCCAGATGGGCACATCTTCAACCTCCACTCCCGCGGCCTTGGCGAATATCGCCCGTCGCTCTTGAAGAACCTGGCGCATTCGGTCGAAGAACCAGTCGGCATAGCCAATGGGGTTACTGTGCTGCCACCGGATCAGATCTTTGTCAGTAAGGAGAATTGTATCCGAGCCCACTTCTGAGTCGGGGATGGCTGGCAGGACATCCAAATGAAACTTCTTGGGATAGGTAAGAGTCCAGCACCGACGACGCTCTTTCAACTGCGCTGCAAGCTCCTCGTGTTCCTTTAGCCGAGAGCCAATCCGTCGCTTCAGTTCCTTCTGGGTAATCTGCTCCTTATGCAGCGCGAGCCTGCATACTAGGTCGATGTCGAATTCAGCACCTGCCTGGATAGGCCGAACAGCCGTACCAAGCCGGAAGGACCCCTGCGCAAAGATTTGAGGCTCGTCATCATGGAGGTCCGAATCTTCTTCGCCAAGCCATACGCCGACTTTCTCGTACTCTAGAATCGCTTCCTCCGCCATCTCCTCAGGTATATCGAGAGCTGCGGCCGTGTCTTCCAGGTACTTGTTCAGTTCGGCTTCATCGACCATGTGTCACCTCGCTTTCACGAGTAGAGCGGTGTGTACAGCACAGCCTTATGCTGAACGAACTTCTCATGTATTGCAGGCATGAAAACACGGCTGTAATGCCGCGCTCGCGCGATAAGGCCGCTCGTTCCTTTCGTCCTATCTAGAACTACATCCGCTGGCGGTACCTTCGGGTCCACACGCAGGACGTGATCTGGCCCAAGCAGGTAACGGACTTGATTATTGACGCCGATACTGCCCGCCCTCAAGATGATGCCGGTAGCACTCTTCGCCCAGAACGCCACCCCCCCCTTATTTAAGGATGCCGGACGTCGTTCGACCGGATCGTAGGTACCGATACTGAGAAGCCAAGTGTGTTCTAGCGGGACATGCAGGGTGCCAAAGGTCTCGGTGACTGCGACCATGGCGGGATTGTTTGCCCATACCCCACCATCGACCAACCTCAGGTCGTCTACCGCGCGGCACACCGGGAAGTAGGTTGGGGCGGCTGCGGTTGCCAACGCCACCTGCCATGCGGGCACCTTGAAATCTCGCCTCAGTCGCTCGGCGTGCGGCGTTCTGAAGAGGTAAACATCGTCTTCGCCCAGGTTGTACGACGCAATCACGAGTCGTTTCTCGCTCTCACCGAACCGGCGATCCTCGAACACAGCACGGAGTGCACGTTCCAGCGGACAGGATGAGTATTTGCGGACGATCAATCGAAGGAGTCCTCGGAATCTCAGGGGGTCGCTAAAGATCCGGGGGCCGCATTGAACGTAGAAGTCAACCAGGTCCCTCGGTCGCATTCCGAGTCCGAGGCCGAGCGCGATAATGCCGCCGGTTGATGTGCCAGCGATCAGGTCAAAGTGGTCGGCGATTCGGATGCCCAAGTCTTCCTCTGCAGCCGCGAGAATAGCTGCCGAGAACAACCCCCGGATTCCCCCGCCGTCGAGTGTGAGGACCTGAAAGCGGCTCATGAATTGCTCCTCCGACGCCCCCACCCTTCCCCGTGCCAAGGTCGCCTATACGTTGTGGCCATCGATGCGATTATTGGCGAAACCAGTTTCGGTCTTTCTGGTCCAGACAATGGTCGACATCGCACATGCGTGAATACGGGACGTTGGGGCTTTTATGACTTTGTTTGGTGGCCCACCAGGAACTGCAGCCGCTCATTTTTCCCCTGTGCCGGATCTCTGTGTAATACATTGTGAATACGGGACGTTGGGGCTTTTATGACTTTGTTTGGTGGCCCACCAGGAACTGCAGCCGCTCATTTTTCCCCTGTGCCGGATCTCTGTGTAATACATTGTTTCCCAAGTTGACTTGCCAAGCCGCCCTCGCGAGCGCTGCAGCCTGATCCTCCCGGGTGGGTTTCGTAATGGGGGACGTCTTTGACAAACTTGACTAACGTTTTTGAGCGCGAGCGCCTGCGGGTGATCCTGTCGGCCAATAAAGCGGGACGTAAAGCGGGACGTGAAGACGTAAAGCGGGACGTAGGGAGGTTATGAAGGTTATCGGAAACGGCCCGACCCTCGAGGCGTTGCAAGAGGAGATGATGCCGGCTCGAGGTGCGAGGTTCAAGGTGCGGCGGGCCGATGAACGCTGGGAAAAGGGGACGCCATTCAGCATTTGAGCTCATTGCTGACGGCTGACGGCTACGGGCCAGGAATTGCCGAGCGGATGCGCATAACCCCTTGACTTGCGCCATGCCGAGTGCTACCAATCCGTTGCTGCTCTGCTGCGGGAGTGGCGAAACCGGCAGACGCGCGAGACTTAAAATCTTGTGGGCTTCGGCCCGTGCGGGTTCAAGTCCCGCCTCCCGCACCATGCAGAGAACATCGGAGGCCGGTCCGTGACCGACTGGTTGGGCCGACGGAAGCATGCCCGCTATCCCATCGTGGTTCCGATCCTCTACGGCCTCGAGGGCTCCGATTCGGTCATGGCGGGCGCGGGGTGGACGCGTGATTTGGGCGAAGGGGGAGCTTGCCTGGAACTGCCAGAACGGCTCGAGGTTTCTGCTCCCATTCGCCTTCTCTTTCGCACAGACCAGGGAGGCATTGCGACCGAACGACAAGTGATCTGGGCGGAAGGGCCACTCCAGATGGGAGGGATTCTCCACGGGGTGGCCTTCACCCAGATGGTCTCTGGCCAGCACCAGGCCATGCGAGACTTGCTCCTCCGCAAGAGAATGGTGTGGCAGGCCGTTGTCCGGATTCCTCTGGAGCTTCCCGTCACATTTCAGCTCAAAGGTCAGCCGCGATCGCTGAACCAGGGACAAACGGAGAACGCCAGCCGCCGCGGGCTCTTGCTCCGCCTTCCACTGTTCTATCCGCCCGGCACATCTCTGGATGTTACCCTGCAAAGCCCCCACGGACCCCTCAAAGCGGAGGGGACGATTGTCCGGGTGGAGCCCCTTGATGCGCAGACGCCGGGCGAGCTCATCCGTCATGGATTTCATTTCACGGACATCAGCCAGGCGACCCGGATGACGCTCGCTCGCGTCCTGGCCGAGGCGCGGTAAGGCGTCGCGCCGACGTCCCGAGGCGATAGTCGGTGGGGTCCGATGGCTGAGATATTGCGGTCGCTCCAGTGACCAAAGGGGGCGAAGTGGAACAGGTCCTCCAGAAGTTCGTTCAGGACGTGCAGGGCCTCTACGGTGGGGACCTGGTGGCCGTCTTTCTCTTTGGGAGTGCGGCGGCGGGCGAGCACGTGCCCGGCCGGTCGGACATCAATGTTGCGGTGGTGCTGCGGCAACTGACGCCGGCGCTTCTCCGCAAGGCCGCCTCGTACCTCCGGAGCTGGCATCGCCACCGGTTCGCCACGCCCCTGTTCTTCGATCCGGAAAGCCTGCACGATTCCCTGGACGTGTTTCCCATTGAGTTCCTGGACATGCAGGAGCGACATCGAACGCTGTGGGGGCCGGACCTCTTCGCGGGCCTGCATATCGAGCGCGGCAATCTGCGCCTGCAGTGCGAGCAGGAGCTGCATGGCAAGTTGATGAAGCTCCGCCAGTCCTACGTCGAGTCCGCCCACGCCCCGGCCGACCTGGAGCGTATCCTCATGGTGGCGGTGAGCAGCATCGTGGTGCTGGCCCGGACGCTCCTGCGACTGGGGGGTGCCGGTCCAACCGGCGGAGCAGACGCTGTCCTGGAACAGGCCCAGGCGCGCTTCGCCGTTTCGACCGCCGCCTTGCGGAAGGTGTGCCAGTTGAAACGGGGAGACATCCGCCTGGCGGGCTCCGGGCTTGAGGCGCTGTATCGTGAGGTCCTGGACGAGGTTCAAGGGCTCGTAAAGGTCGTGGATGAGCTGGGTGCGTAAGTTCGCGTTCTGTGCTTGGCTGGTTCTCCTGATCTTCTCGGGCCTTGCGTCCGCAGCTGCCCTCGAACTTCCCTCGCCGGCGGGGCCCGTGACGGACCTCGCCAGAATCGTGGACAGTGGCACCAAAGAGCGGTTGCTCCAGGTGATCCTGGACGTTCGGGAGCGTACGACGGCGGAGATCGCCATCTTAACGGTTCCTTCTACAGCGCCGGAGCCGATCGAGCAGTACTCTGTCGCCATCTTCGATCGCTGGAAGATCGGCAAGCGGGGGCAGGACAACGGCCTGTTGTTCCTTGTGGCGGTCCAGGACCGGCGACTCTGGATCACCACCGGATATGGGCTGGAGGGGATCCTGCCCGACGGCAAAGTCGGGGAGATCCGTGACCGGGAGATCGTCCCATTCTTTCGCGCGGGGCAGTACGCCGAGGGGATCCTGCGTGGGACCGAGGCGCTCGCCCGTGTCATCCTGGCGCAGAGCGGAGAAGGCGCCCAGGCACGGCAGCCGATCGTGCGCCCTGCCCGTCACCGGAGCCAATTGTGGAGCGGGTCCACGGGGATCCTCCTGGGCATCTTCCTCTTGCTGGTGCTCTTCTCTGCGGGTCTTTCGGCGGTCGATCGCCGGACCTCGGTTCGAGGGCGCGGAAAGAGTAGGCGTGGAGGTTTCTGGGGACCGTTCTGGATCGGCACCGGTTCCGGCGGTACATTCGGTGCATGGTCGGGAGGGTCCGGTGGTTGGTCCGGGGGCGGGTTCAGCTCGGGAAGTTTCGGCGGGTTTGGCGGCGGGTCAACGGGTGGCGGAGGCGCGGGAGGGAGCTGGTGAACCACGAGCCGACAGCGACAGGGATAGGGGGAGCGGCGGGGGAGCTGAGGGGCAGGGGAGCGCGAAAAGGGAAAGGTGAAACGTGAGGCGTGAAACGTGAAGGAGAGCAGAGCGGCGCAGTTCAAAGTTCGAGGTTCCACGTTGAACGTTGAACATCGAACGTCGCACGTCAACGAAGGAGCGAAACGGCATGAAGCCTGTGTGGATCGTCGTCGGTGCGATCATCGGCGTGGTCGTCCTCGTGGCGGTCGTTGTGGGCGGCACGTTCGTGTCAAAGTGGAATCAACTGGTCACCATGGAC
>Ga0315274_10003676_pt1 | contig 22799 bp, 13 predicted proteins | sample YL17G02_20_MG_FD_203700 | JGI IMG/M metagenome (GOLD analysis project Ga0315274, IMG submission 203700) | Sediment microbial communities from Yellowstone Lake, YNP, Wyoming, USA - YL17G02_20 | ecosystem: Environmental > Aquatic > Freshwater > Lake > Sediment | place: USA: Wyoming | collected...
TAAGATAATTAAAGATCAGCCGCGCAATAGAGGGGGATCGAATTGCCCCGCCGGATAGGCCGCTTTGCCCATTCTCTGCTGCTGACGGTTATCTTTATATCTCTGACTAAGCCTCAGGCCCAAACCGGTCCCGACAAGACAGCCGACGCGGCCAAACTCGCCCAAATCCTCCAAAAAACAGCGGGCTATTGCCGGAAAATCGAGAACGCCGTCCTCGATTTTGTCTGCCTCGAGGAAGTCAAGGAAACACTCTATTACGAGGTCACCGAAAAAGAATTTGACACCGGATTCTATCGGGTTCTCAACAGAGCCTTTGACAGTACCTTCCTTTATGAATACCAACTCATAAGAAACGCAGAAAAAACCGAAGAATCCAGAACCTTGATTGAAAAAGATGGCAAGAAATGCCACGAGAAGACGGCCGGAGTCGGGACTCTTCGGTTTCGCTTCGAGAAGGTCATCTACGGACCCGTGGACCTCCTGAAATTGTCCCACCAGCCCTATTTTGACTACGCCATCGTCAAGGAAGAACTGATGCTAGGAAACAGGGCGGTCATCATCGAGGCCGTCCCCAAACCCTCCGAACAGGAATACCGGCCCTTTGGCAAGATCTGGGTGAGAGAGAGCGATTTCGCCATCTTGAAGATCGATTATCATCGGCGGTCCATCAAGAGCCTCTACGCCGAGAGCCAGGACCGCGGGCTGGGCAGGGGCGAGCCACGGTTTGAGATCACTTCAGAATTCGACGTCGAGAAAAACGGGATCCGGTTCCCCAGCCGACTCGTCTTCCAAGAGGCCTATGTCGATAAGTCCGGCAAAACATCCGTCCGCTCGCGAGCCCTGATCACTTACAAGGATTACCGGTTTTTCTCCGTCACTGTGGAAGTCGATTATGACTGAGGCCATCTCCCCCGCCATCCAGCTTCAGAGGACATGTCTTATACAGCGACATAAGGACAAAGGCGAGCTTTAGTCGATCTCGACCTTCGCCAGGAAGGCGGCGATCGGCCAGAGCGGATGGGAAGAAAACCAAAGGTCATACCGGAACTTCAGGCTGACCAGGTTGGCGCCCGGTTTGAGGATGTCTTTGGCGACGGGGATATCAAGGACGTTTCGGCCGTCGTCGAGCGCCCTATCGCTCAACGATGTGCCGTTGACCTCGATATTCACTGTCTGAGCGTATTTTCCGTACCAACGCCAGCTTCTGAACTCAAAAGGGGAATCCAAGACCAGGCGCAGCCGGGCCCCCGCGCCAGACGTCCGGCTAACCTGGAACCATGATTCTTTCTCACAGATCATCCGGTTCGCTTTTCGCGCCGGAACCTCGGGCCGGATCCCCCGGAGATAGACTGCCGGATCGGACCGTTCCAACCGCGCTCCGTCCTGAAGGGAGTAGCGGACTTCCCGCTCCGAAGACGGCACTTTGATCCCGATGTAATCGATGGAATGGCGGATGGTAAACGAGGATTCGGACGGATGCGGGATATTCACCCTGACCTCCGGCTGGGTTAGGGAAAACCACTCTTTGCGGCCGCTGAAACCCGGAATCTCGACCGTCAGCCAGAAGCCCAGGTCGATCTTACCGGGAGCCGAGTTCCGGAAAACGATGCCCAGATAGCCGTCCCGGGGCTCAACCCGGTCCAGCTCCAGCCGCGGGATTGCGGCGGGAGGGTCCATGAACAGGACCCGCCGATAAATCCTGGGCTCGATATCATAGAAGAGACGAGCGGTCCCGACGTCTCTCCTGGCCGTCCGGGAACCCATCTTCTCTAACCAGCGCGAGAAGAGGTCATAATCGGCGACCTCCTCCGGTTCGTTCCGGAAAAGGAAAACGTAATTGTCCTTGTCCGTGTTGTTCCAGTAAGCGAGTCTATAGGGAAGGAAGCGTTCGATCGAATAGGAATCGACAATCAACCTCTCGCCCGAGACCGCGGTGAGGAGGTAAGCGGTCCAGTACTCGGCCATCCAATAGCGGCGTCCCGTTTCCTCCATGGCCGAGGCGAGGCCGACGATCCGAAGATGTCGGTTCCTGTTGGATTCGACCTGGCGGAGGCTTGAGTTCATGTTGAATAAGAAGAATAGGCAGAGGAGCAGGACGAAAGACAGGATCGTTTTCAGCTTGGTCTTCAAGAACTGGAGGCCGGCCAGCAGAAGAACCGGCAGGACCGCATAGAGCGGGTAAAGGTAGCGGATCACACCCTTGTTGCTGAAATCCGAGAGGATGTAGAGGAGATAGAAGATCATTGGAAAAAGGATTAAAACGATCTGCGGCCGGCAGTCTTTCTTCTTCCAGGCTATCACGGCGACGGAAATGAGCCCCGTCAGGACGAGCCCGACGAAGGCATATCCCGCCTCGGGGCTGTCGGGTGTGAGGAGGCCGGCGGTGAAATCCAGGGCCGCCTTGGCTTTCCCCCAGTTAGCGACTCTTTTCCCGTGCATCAGGAAGGGGATCAGTTTGAAACCGAAAAAAAACTCGACCAGGAGCTGGGGGAGGAACCCCAGGAAGGCCCAGTAGGCGAGAGTCGCGTATTTCCTGACCCGCCATCTGAGCTTGACGGCAAGCATCAAGAAACTCGTCACGATGAACGCCATCGTAATCTGATGGGTCCAGAAGGCGAGGCCCATCGTCAAACCGAGCGCCGGCAGGAGGTTTTCCCGGGAGCGGAAGCCGACGAGGTAGGAGAGATAAAGAAGGAGGCTCCCGAGGAGAAGGACGAGGGCAAACGCCGAGGTGTTGTCCAGGCCGGCACTGACCAGCGGGCTGATCGGCAGGCTGTAGAAAAAGACGACGGCCAGAGCCAGCGAAAACGAGAAGACCTCCTTCAAAAAGACAAATTGGACGGCCATGAAACCGAGGAAGACGAGGAGGGTGGCGCACTTGAGGACAAAGATGGAATAGCCGAACACCTTGAAGGCCAGAGCATAATAATGGCTGGACAGAGATCCCATGTAGAGTTGGCCGTAATAGCAGACCGGAGGTGTCCTGCCCTCGGCGATGTGCTTCCCCATGAGCGCCGGGACAGCATCATCGCTGGTCATAAGGCCATTGGGAGAGGAAAGAAAGGGGATGCGGAGGACGATCGCAAGCAGCAGGACAAGGAGGAGGGCGGCCGTCTCTTTGGGCAGTTTTCGAGGTCGAGCGAACTTAAACCGACGTATTCGAGGATAGGAGCGATAGATAGTCAGCCCCAGCCAAGGGACAAGGGCGAGCAAATAATGAACCGGGAGGTCTCGCAGGGGGGCGAAATTGTCCTTAAACCAGAGGACAACAAAGGCGATGTAGAAAAAGTGTTGAAGGAAACGGGCCCAACTGCGGAGTTTCTTATCCAATTTGTTGACCATTATATTCGAGAAGAACGCCTTTTTCAAAGCCATGGGGACCTGCCTTGACTTCTCTTCTCGCCGGGACATATGATTTCGGCGGGTGGCAGGTTGACAAAATCCCGTAAGCTTCCTAGTCTGGTTATCCTGATCCTGGCCCTTATCCCTTTCCTCATTCTGATTATCAATGTCGCCAAGTATCGCGTTGATGTCCCCTTCTGGGACCAATGGAACTTTGTCCCCCTTCTCGGCAAATCGTACGAAGAGGGTGTCACTCTAAGTGATCTCTGGGGCCAGCACAACGAGCATCGGTTACTCTTCCCCCGGCTCATCATGCTCGGGTTGGCCCACGCCAGCCGCTACAACATCGTCTGGGAACTGGTCGTCATCCTCATCCTAGCTGCGGCTATTTTCGCTCTCCTCTGGCATCAATTTTCTAAGACAATCAAGGCCTTGGGGTATTCCGGTTTCCCCTGCGCGGTGCCTGTTTTTTCTCTGCTCGTCTTTTCCCTCGGTCAAGCGGAAAACTGGCTCTGGGGCTGGCAGATCCAGATCTTTTTGAACGTCCTGGCCGCGATTGCCGGCTTTGTTCTTCTCGGAAGCCGCACGTTTCGGTGGGGAAAATTCTGGTGGGCCCTGGGGTTAGGGATCCTGGCGACCTATTCCTTCGCCAACGGACTCATCTTCTGGCCATTGGGGTTTCTCGCGCTCATCCTCGCTCCTCCGAAGAGCAAACGGCACAAGGCGCTGGCTCTATCCGCATGGGCTGTGGCTACAATCGGTGTTGCTACTTCCTACCTTTTCCAATTCCGGTACGAATCGCCCTCCGGAAAGCCCTGGACTCACTTCCTGAATCACCCCGGAGAATACCTTCAATATCTTTTTAAATACCTGGGCCGGCCGGTTATCAACTATGAAGAGTATGCCTTGGCGATCGGCTTCATCGGGCTTCTCCTCTTTGGGTCATTCTCTTTCCTCCTATTCCGGAAAAAACACGGTGAAGTCCAGGCGATCCTGCCTTTCTTTCTCTTCGGCCTCTACTCCATAGGCTGCGGTCTGCTGACGGGAATCGGACGAGTCGGTTTTGGAAGCGTCCAGGCTATGAGCGGCCGGTATGTCCCCTTCTCCATGCTGATCTGGATTTCGAATTTCGCGTTTCTTTACATTCTTTCTCAAGAGATCCGAGCGAGGATGCGGGCACGGCCGGGACGGATCCCCAGCCTGGCGGGAATAGGCGTCCTTTCTTTTGTGCTCCTCTTCGGAATCGCCCGCACGTCCTTCAGGGTCGGGCACAGAGTCTTTAAGTCCTATCATTCCCGTATGTTGACGGCGAGGGCAGCGGTCCTGCGGGGAGAAGATGAACAATCGCTCCTTCGTCTTTATATTGACGCCGACTATGTCCGCCGGGGCATCGATGTACTAAAGAAACATGGTTTGTCTGTTTTCAGATAAGAAAAACGGAAGCCCACGGCAATATTGACTAAGTTCGCTTTCGCGCCCATAATAGACCCAGGCGCTGCAGAAAATCCTGATCAGAAATGGGCAGGTCTGTGCGTCTGCAAGAACGTTTTCTTTTTCATTTCCGGAAGAGGAGGAAAAGCATGTCAAGACATAGAGTACTGGGGAACGTTCTCGGGATTTTCCTCATTCTGCTCCTGGCGAGCCCGATCTTCGCCCAACTGATAGACATCGGCAAGTTCAAGGAAGTCGAAATTCCTTTCCGATTGAAGTTCCGGGACATCGTGATAGAGAAAGGCAGCTATAATCTGGAGGCGTTGAAAAATCGGAATACACCGTCGTGCTACCTTCGGATCAAAAAAGGCACCAAGATACTGTGTCTCATCGAGGGGGAGCGGCTGCAATATGAAGCCTCTGGCATGTCCAAGATGACAGATCCCAGCATCCCTCAGAAACCGAGGTTGAAGATGAAACGAAGCGCCGAGGAAAAGGTTGTTTATTTCACAGTCGAGACAGGCCGGAGCAGTCGTTTCCCCTATCTTTGGCTGAGATTCAAGCTGGACTATGAAGAATAGTCCCCGAATCATCACCCTCAGGAACTAAGGAAGATCTTATTCCAGGACGAAGATGTTGTGCTTCGCGCAGATCTCCTTGAGCTCTTTGGGCCAGACGGAAACAGTCACTTCCCCCAGGTGAGCGGCCCGGAGAAGGTACATGAAGGTCCTCGACTGTCCGATCCCGCCCCCGATGCTCAAGGGAATCTTATCGTTCATGATCGCCTGGTGGTAGGGCAGGTTGAGGTTTTCCATGAGGTTCGACATCTCCAGCTGCTTCACCAGGGTTTCTTTGGTCACCCGGATGCCCATCGACGTCAGCTCGTGGCGCCGTCGCGTAACCGGGTTCCAGACCAGGATATCGCCGTTGAGGCCATGGGTCGGCTTTCCGGTCAAGTGCGAGGTGTCGGTGATCCAGTCGTCATAGTCCGCCGCTCTCATTTCGTGAGGGTACCCGTCCTTGAGCGGATAGCCCACTCCGATGATGAAGACGGCCGGGTACTTTTGCAGGATCTGGGTCTCGCGCTGCTTGCGCGGCAGGTCCGGGAACATGTCCAGGATTTCCTCGGCCTGGATAAAAGTGAGATCTTCGGGGAAGTCGGGGTATTTTTTTGTTTTGAGCTGCGGGTAGAGCTCCTGGGCGTACTTCGCAGCGCCCCGGATGACCTTCCAGATCTTCTTGACGACGTCCTTGAGGAACTCCAGGTTGCGCTGGTCCATCGACATCACCCGCTCCCAGTCCCACTGGTCCACGTAGGCACTGTGGTCGTGGTCGAGGAAGTAGTCCTTGCGCACCGCCCGCATGTCCGTGCAGAGCCCCTCGCCCAGCTTGCAGCCGAACTGCGCCAGAGCGGGCCTTTTCCACTTCGTCGCGGCCTGGACGATCTGGGCGTTAAGACGCTTTTTTAGCCCCAGACCGCAGGGGAACTCGATCGGCGTCCGCGACCCGTCCCGGTCGAGCATATCGTTGATCCCGCTCTCCCGCTCGACGATGAGAGGCACCTGGACCATGCTTAGGTTCAGCTCTCTGCAGAGGTTTTTCTCGATGTACTCTTTGATCGCAAAAAGGGCTTTCATCCGCTCGAGAGGCAGAAGAACCGCCTGATAGTCCCGGGGCAGGATCTTCTCGACCTCAGGGTAAGTGCTGATCCCCGGCCCGGCCAAGTCCGCTTTTTTGTCTCCAGGCATCTTTGACTCCTTCTTTGAGATTTGATGATAATCAGGAAAACTCAAAATCCGAACAAAGGAGCGCTATTATAGAATCGAGGGCTCTTCCCTGTCAACTCGACGGCCTCATCTAAAAAAAGCCTTGTTTTGATTAGCCCCCTGCCATAAGATTTCGTAAGCGCCGACATTCCAAGACCAGGAGGAAAGTCATGGAGATTATTGACCTGAGAGATGAACACAAGCCTCTCTACTTCGCTTGCCTGGAAGATTGGTCGGAGGAGATCCGGGAGGCGGGAGTCCACAAAGCCCAGTGGTACGAAAAGATGAAAGACCGGGGACTCGGCGTCAAACTGGCCCTGGACGACAAGGGTGAGGTCGGGGGGATGATCCAGTATGTGCCCATCGAACTCTCACCCGGCGCCGAAGGGAAGGATCTCTATTTCGTCCTTTGCATCTGGGTCCACGGCCATAAGAAAGGCCCGGGCAATTTTCAGAAAAGGGGGATGGGCAGGGCGCTGCTCCAGGCCGCGGAAGAAGATGCCAAGGAAAGGGGCGCCAAGGGCATGGCCGCCTGGGGAATGGCCATCCCCGTTTTCATGAGGGCCTCCTGGTTCAAGAGGCACGGGTATAAACCCGCTGACAAGATGGGGATGCAGGTTCTGCTCTGGAAGCCCTTTAGTGAGGACGCTAGGCCTCCCCGCTGGATCAGGCAGAAAAAGACGCCGGAGACGACGCCCGGCAAAGTCACCGTCACGGCTCTCCTCAACGGCTGGTGCCCGGCGATGAACATGGCTTTCGAGCGGGCCAGGCGGGCGGCCTCGGAGCTCGGCGACCGAATGATTTTCACTGCGGTGGACGCCTTCGACCGCGAGACTATCATGGAATGGGGCCTCTCCGATGCCCTGTTCGTCGATAAAAAACAGGTCAGGACAGGACCTCCTCCTTCCTACAATAAGATCAAGAAGAGGATCGCCAAGCGGGTTAAGGGATTGGGACGCGGATAGGATCAATCCAGCCTGTGGGCGCTCCTGATCTGGAGATGGTAGGCCGAAGAGACCGCGGCTATTCCATTAAAACCGAGTATCTCTTGATCACCTGGTAGCCCTCATCCGTTTCCTCGATCCCGTAAGCTTTGCCGGCCTTCCACAGCCGGAGGTCCGACTTGGTGATGAATTGGGCGATGAATTTTCCCTCCGCATCGAAGACATCGAATTCGTACTCGCCTTTGGCTTTTCCCTTGGTAAAGGTCCGGACGTAGAGCCGCCCCTGGTCGTCGAGGAGGAAGAGCTGGAAGGGCGGGAAGACATCGGGAAAAGAGAACATGTCTTTGATGTTGACGCCGCCGGCCACATTGGGTATCCGTTCCAGCATCTCATCGATATCCGCCTGGGTGACCTTCACCGGGTCATACTCCTTCTTGATGGTCCGGATGTGCTTGCCCTCCGGGCTGTAGATTTTGATCTCATAGTCCGCGTTCCGGCCGTAGTAAATGTTGCCTGCCGGGTCGAATTGGTAGGCGGAGATCATCTCCAGGATGTTCATCTTGGTGCCGGAGCCTGGAATGGGGATAGGGAACTCGATCTTGTCGAGGGTGAAGAGCGGTTTGAGGTCGGCGTCGAATTTCTTGATTTCGAAAAACATCTTGGCGTTCCCCTCGGCCAATCCCATCTCCCTTCCAATGACGTTGCCCTTTCCGTCCAAGAGGATGTTGACCAGTCCTAGCTTATCGGACGTAGAGATGTTCTTGATGAACTCGCCGCTGGGCTTGAACAGGGCCAGCCGGCGGTTGGTGGCGTCCTCGACGACAAGAGTGTTGTCGGCCATGAGCTGGATCCCCGAAGCCATGCCCAGCTCGCCCGGGCCCTGGCCGGGCTTGCCGATCAAGCGGAGGAATTTTCCCGTCCGGTCAAACACCTTGATCTTCTGGTCCTTGAAATCGAGGGCGAAAATGCCGCCCTCTTCGTCCACGACGAAGGTGCTTACCTGGGAAAAGGCCTGGTCCGGGTTTCCGCCGCCTCCGATGGCCAGTTCTTCGACCAGCTTGATCTTGGCGGATTGCCCCTTGAGCGGGACGGGTTTCTTGCCGTTGGACACGACGGTTACGCCGTCGACCGTCTTGATCTTTTGTGCCAAGGACTCACTCCAGGCAAAAAAGGCCAGGAGCAGTCCCAAAACGACCAGAGTGATTTTCCTCATCTCAGTCCTCGATTGAAGAGTGACATTTTACCATTCCATTCTAGCGGAGACGAGCCCGCAGGGCAACCAGATAAGTGCCTAGCGGATCGGGTCGAAGAACAGCCCGGAAAAGCCGGCGTCCGGAGAGGATTGATAGCGTTTGGTCCAGACGTTGGTGATCCGGAACTGGACCCGGCCGCTCACCCGGTATTTCAGATACCGGCCCGAACCGAAGTTTATCAGGTTTCTGGAATCAAGCCGCTGGCGCGTTCCAGCGTCGATGACATCGACAACGGTCCAACGGCCCGCCCGGTCCCAGTCAACGACATAGAGCGCCACGTCCCGAGTGCTTCCGTCGGTGATCTCGAGGTCGATGATCTCGTGCAGGCCGGCCAGGCGGGCCGCGGCGATGCGGTCAGAGCCGGAAGGCTTTTCAAGGGCCTGGACGTCCCGGGTGCCCGGATTCCAAACGCGCTCTGCGCCATTGACATATTGAACTCGAGCATAGGACGGAAGGCTTTCCCCAGCTCCGACGACGACCCATCCGTCAGTCCCAAATTTTCCTTTCCAGGCGCCTTTAGTGACATTGTCTTCGCCCAGGAAGGCGACCGTCCCGGACGGAGCGGGAGAAGGATTCGCGTTCGGGTCGGCGCCGACCGGCACAATGCTCAGGCCCTCATCCTTATCGAGCGTCAGGTTAATGGTCCTGTCCGGGGCGACGGCCAGGCCTTTCTGTTTGAGGATCGGACCATCCAGGGTGATTCGAAAGACATCCGCCTTGCGGATACCTTCCCAATTCTCGGGCAGTTTCCAGGATCGCCGCGCGTAGCCGTCGGCGCTGTAGGCGATAACCTCTTTGTCCGTCCGCCAGAGGACAGGTATGCAGACATCATTTCCGTCCTGGAGGAAATCAGCGCCGACCTTCATGACATATTTCCCGGGATAAAAAGTGGCCACATCGTCCGTGAATCGGGCGGACTGCCCGTCAAAAGAAAGACGGAGCTTCCGGTTCAGGTAATACCAGGGGAGGGCTCGCGTGGCAAAGGACTTCAGGCCGCCCGGGATCTTGACCGGGTCCTTTTCAACTTCGCTCTCGAAAGGGGCCCCTTCGCCAAAAAATTTGGACTGGACGGTCTCGGCGGAACTCGACCAAGTCTTGGCGTTGACTCCGGAGAGGAAATAAGAGGGGATCTTCATCGGGTCGGGCGGGGTCCGCTCGTCCCAGGCGATATGCCAGAGCATGGGATGGTAGAGGACGAAGTCGGTGTTGGGGGGCCGCCGGCGGTCGAACTCGGTGGTCAAGTCGACATTGTAAGTGCGCCGGACATAGACGGTCATCTGGCGCATCGCCTCGCAGTCCATAGCATCGGTGACTCCGTAGTACGGGTCATCGATGCTGTACCAGGCGTCCGGGTGGAGCGTGCCGCTGGCCGCCAGCTCCGGGAGCATGGCGAACAGCGGGCCGATCTGCTTCTTCTTGAATGTGTCCTGGTACCAGTTCCGGAAATTACTGGCCCGGTAAGCCATGTGGTCGCACCATGTGTAGCCCTGCCGGTGGGTGCCGTCGCCGTTGCGGACGATGATGTCGCGCTCTTTGTAGTACGGACCGAGGGCGTTGTCATCGAGATAGCAGTCGGAGAAATTGACATGAAGGGACACAAGCGTGTGATACTTGGGACCCTCCCTCATCAGCCAGCGCAGGCTGTCGAGAGCGTTCGCATCTTCGGACCGCTTGAGCCGCTCGTTGACTTTATCGAGCGCCGGATAGCCGGTGTCGTGGCCCCGGTACTGCCAGCCGACGAGGTAGACGATTTTGGGGATCCCACGGGTCAGGTTGTCGATCCGGCGAATGACGTCGAGCGTTTGGGCCACGTTCAGGGGCGGCATCGGGTTCGCCGGACAGTAGTCCACCGCGATCTTATAGACAAGGACTTGATCGTAATCGTGGACATAAGGATAGAGCGAATCGCCATAGCCGCCGGCCGCAGCCGTCTCCTGAGAGCCGACGGAGCTGGGCAACATCAGCGCCGTTGCGGCCAGGACAATAACGAGGCTTAGCCTCCCTGTCACCGACCAGAAACCGAAACTCCTCAAGCCGTCGAGAGCTGACAAATTCATCATCGGAACTCCTCTCTGCCTGATTTCATACCGCTTCAGTCCACCAGCTCGCGCTCGATCTCTTCCAGCGTCTTGCCCTTGGTCTCCGGCACGCGCTTGAAAATAAAAATACAACCCGCGGCGCAGATGAGGGCGTAGAGCCAGAATGTTTTGGCCGGGCCGAGCGCCCCGTTGAGCAGCGGAAACGTGTAGGTCAGGATGAAGCAGGCGATCCAGAGAGCCGAGGTGGATACGGAGACAGCCGCCCCGCGGATCCGGTTGGGAAAGATCTCCGAAATCAGCACCCAGGTGATGGGTGCCAGGGAGAAACCGTAGCAGGCCAGCGTCGCCAGCACCGGGGCAACGACCATCGGGCCTTTCAGGTGAAGCATATAGCCCAGACCGATGAGCGTATGGAAGAAAGCGATCCCCGCGCAGCCGACGAGCATCAGGGCCCGGCGGCCGAAACGGTCCACCGTCTGGATCGCGATCAAGGTGAACAGAAGATTGACCGCGCCCGTGATAACGATGTTGAACATGATCGAGCTCACGCCGTATCCGGCTCCGCGGAAGATCTCCTCGGCGTAGTTGAAGATGACGTTGATCCCGCTCCACTGCTGGAGGACGGCCAGCGTGACGCCGACAAGAAGGATCTTGGTCATTTTCGGCTCGAGCAGGTCCTGGAAACGGACGCGCTGGATCTCCTGCCGGGACAAGGTGCTCTGGATGTCGCGCACCTCGGCTTCGGCAAAGGGGACGCCGCCGATCTTGGCCAGGACGCGCCGCGCCCTGTCCGGCTGGCCGTTTTTCACGAGCCAGCGCGGACTCTCCGGGATGAGCAGGGACCCTGCAAAGAAAAAGAGCGACGGCACCGCTACGGCCGTGAACATCCATCTCCAGCCGTACTGCCCGTACCAGGACTGACGGATGAACTCCGCGCTGGCCCCGTTCGGCACGGCCCTGGCGATGAGCCAGTTCACGATCTGGGCGGACAGGATGCCGATGACGATCGTGAGCTGGTTAGTGGACACCAGTCGGCCCCGGATATGAGCGGGGGCAACCTCCGCGATATACATCGGCGACAGGTTGGAGGCCATGCCGATGGCCACTCCGCCGAGGATCCGAAACGCGACAAACCAGTTGAAGCTCGACGCCCAGCCGGTCAAGACCGACGACACCGCGAAGAGCAGGGCAGAGGCGACGAGCAGGCGCTTGCGGCCGAACTTGTCGCTCATCCCGCCCGAGAGGACCGCGCCGGCCAGGCAGCCCAGAAGCGCACAGCTGTTGGCCCAGCCGCGGACGGACTCGCGGGTCAGGTTGAAGAACGGCTCGAAGAACGGCTTGGCCCCGCCGATGACGACCCAGTCATAGCCGAAGAGGAGTCCGCCCATGGCGGCGATGAGAGAGATCAGCCAGACATAGCCGAGGTTGTAGCGGGGAAGGGCGTTTTCAGCGGCCCGATCCATGATGGGAAAACTTTATCACACCCCCCTCGGGTGTGGCAAATAAGGCTCGGATTCAGGCTCGTCAGCCCGCTCGTTTCCCCCGCGAGGAAACTCGCTTCGCATCCTCCTTCGCTCTTCTCTCCTTTCAGTCGAGAAACCATGCCCGCTCAGTCGTCCACGGACTTCCTCACCTGAATCCTTCGCCTCGGCTAAATAAGATGTGCCCGCGCCGCTGCGGAGGGCTTTCGCAGGGACTCCCCCTCGCCTTGATAGATTCATCACACGATTGGGAATGCTTCCGAAATAGTTGAATTTATCCTCATTTTTAAATAAAAGAAGAGGGAGGAGTGATATGACCGCAAAGAGATCCCTTCGTGTGCTGTTTGCTCTGGTGCTCGGCATGGCGGGGGCCGCCTGCGCACCCGGCCAAGCCACACGCCTGGAGCGCGGGTTCGCAGCTCCCCCGGACTCGGCCCGTCCGTGGGTCTACTGGATGTGGATGGACGGAAACCTGAGCCGCGACGGGATCACGGCGGACCTGGAGGCGATGAAAAGGGCCGGGATCGGCGGTGTCATCATCTGCGAGGTGAACGTCGGCGTTCCAAGGGGGCCGGTCGAGTTCATGAGCCTGGAGTGGAGGCACCTCTTTAAACACGTGGTCAGGGAGGCTGAGCGTCTCGGCCTCGAGATCACCCTCAACGCCGGGCCCGGCTGGACCGGGAGCGGCGGTCCGTGGGTCACTCCGGAACAGTCGATGCAGCAGCTCGTCGCGAGCGCAACCGAGATCACAGGACCGAAGCGTTTCGAAGGTCCCCTGCCCCGGCCGCAGCGCCGTCCCGCCTTTTTCGGCGACGGGGCTCTTCCGGCTGAACTGGAAAAGGCAAAAAACGACTACTATCGTGACGTGGCCGTGCTGGCCTTCCCGACCCCCGCGGGCGAAGCCCGACTCGCCGACATCGACGAGAAGGCGCTTTATGTACGCGCGCCCTATTCTTCCCAGCCCGGCGTAAAGCCTTTCCTGCCGATGGCGGCGGACTACCCTGCGCTGCCCGCCGGAGCGGCGGTCGAGCGCGGCCGGGTCGTCGATCTCTCCGGCCGGCTCACAGCCGACGGACGCCTCGCCTGGGACGTCCCTGACGGCCGCTGGACGGTCCTGCGTTTCGGCCGGACGACCAACGGAGCGAACACCCGGCCCGCACCTGTTCCCGGACTAGGCCTCGAGTGCGACAAGCTCGACAAGGCTGCCCTCGATTCTCACTTCGAGGCCTTCGTCGGTGCGCTCCTCCGCGAGATCGGCCCCCGCAAGACTTCGACTGGAACGGGTTGGACCTTCCTCCATATCGACAGCTGGGAGATGGGGGCTCAGAATTGGACCGGCGCCTTCCGGGAGGAGTTCCGGCGCCGCCGGGGATATGATCTCCTCCCCTATCTTCCCGCCATGACCGGCCGCATCGTGGATAGTCTCGAGGTCTCCGAGCGGTTCCTCTGGGACCTCCGCCTGACGACGCAGGAGCTGGTCGTGGAAAACCACGCCCTGCATCTCAAGGAGATCGGTCGCCGCCACGGTTTTGGCCTGTCTATCGAGCCGTACGATATGACGCCGTGCGCGGACATGACTCTCGGCACGGCCGCCGACGTCCCGATGGGCGAATTCTGGCTCTACGGATTCCACACCGCCCACAGCGTCATCGAGGCGGCGAGCGTCGCCCACACCTGTGGCCGGCGCGTGGTGGCGGCGGAGGCGTTCACGTCGAGCGAGGCCGAGGCTTGGCAGGCCCACCCGGCCTCGATGAAAGCCCTCGGCGACTGGGCTTTCGCCGCCGGGGTCAACCGCATCGTCTTCCACCGTTACCAGCACCAGCCCCGGTCCGGCCTTCGGCCCGGGATGACGATGGGGCCCTACGGCGTCCACTGGGAGAGAACGCAGACTTGGTGGGATATGGTGCCCGCCTATCACGCCTACCTCGCCCGCTGCCAGTTCATGCTCCGCCAGGGACTCCCTGTGGCGGACCTCTGCTACCTGGTCGGGGAAGGCGCGCCGCATGTGTTCCGCGCGCCCTCCAATGCCTTTCGCGGCGACCCTCCGGACCGCCTCGGCTATAACTTCGACGGCTGTGCGCCGGAAACGCTCATCACAAGCATGTCCGTGAAGGACGGGATGCTCGTCCTGCCCGATGGCATGACCTACCGCGTTCTCGTCCTGCCGGAACGGGAGACGATGACTCCGGCGCTTTTAAGGAAGGTTAAGGAACTCCTAGAAGCCGGGGCGACGGTCGTCGGCCCCCGGCCCAAAAAATCGCCGAGCCTCTCCGGCTATCCGGGCTGCGACGCCGAAGTCCAGAGGCTGGCCGAGGAACTGTGGGGGAATGGCGAAGGAGAAAGAGCGACGGAGCGGGCTTTTGGCAAGGGGCGTTTGGTGTCGGAAACGGAGTTTGAGGCCGTGCCCGGGCCGCCCTCGATGGGAACGGAAGCGACGGAGACCGTTCATTCCGACAAGACGACTTGGGACGTGGGAGCCCCACCCCTCTCGGAGCCCGAACAATACGGAGATTTTGCCCAGGCCATAGGCGTCTTGGAGAAAATGGGTGTGCCGCCGGACTTCGAGTCCGAGGCGGGGCTCCGTTATACGCACCGCAGGGACGGCGAAACGGATATCTACTTCCTCGCCAACGCCGAGATCCGCTCCCTCGACACGACTTGTATTTTTCGTGTGGCCGGCAAGCGGCCGGAGCTTTGGGACGCCGTTTCGGGCGAAATCCGCAGCCTCGACGAGTTTAGATTGGCGGCCGGCGACACATCTGTGCCCCTGCGCTTCGAACCGCACCAGTCATTCTTCATCGTCTTCCGGAAGCCGGCAGCCGGAGCAAAACCGGCGCAACAAAATTTCCCGGAGCAGGAGAAGGTGTCCGAGATCGGCGGTCCCTGGGATATCATGTTCGACCCAGATTTGGGCGGGCCGGGGAAAATCACCCTCAAAACGCTTGACGATTGGACCCGCCGGCCGGAAGACGGGATCCGGTATTACTCCGGCCCGGCGATTTACAAAAAGACCTTCGATCTGCCCGTCTCTGTTGATTTCCCTAAGCAGGCAAAAGACCACGGCCGGCGGCGGATACGGCTTGACCTCGGCGCCGTGAAGAACATCGCCCGGGTGCGGCTCAACGGCCGAGACCTGGGTGTCGTTTGGTGCGCGCCCTGGCAGGTGGACATCACGGACGTCGTGAAAGCATCGGGCAACCGGCTGGAGATCGCCGTGGCCAACCTCTGGGTCAACCGGCTCATCGGGGATGAGCGGCTGCCTCCCGATTGCGAGTACGGAGAGGACGGCCGCCTGGCCCGCTGGCCGGAGTGGCTGTTGCAGGGCGAGCCCCGTCCGTCTCCAGGCCGCATCACTTTTGCGAGCTGGAAACATTACACGAAAGATTCGCCCCTGCTTCCGTCGGGCCTCCTCGGCCCCGTGACCATCCGGGAAGTGCTCCGATCTTCTTCCGGAGCATCAAGACAAAGGATCTGACCTGCCCCGGCCGAAGGCGACGGCTCGGTCAGCGTTTGGTCTTTTCTTCGATCGACAGGACGAGTTTCTTGATGCTTTCCTGGCCGGGGTTGATCTCGAGCGATCTCTTCCAGGCCGCCAGCGCTTCGGCTGTGTTCCCCGTTTTGTAGTGGGCCGACCCCAGGAGGTTCAGGATCTCCAGGTTCAGCCCGTAGCGGGCGAGATAATCGGCGTATTCCTGGATGGCTTCCGGATACTGTCCGAGCGCGTGGGCCGATTTGCCAAGAAAATAGAGGACCTGGTCGGCGGCTCCCTCTCCGGAGAATGGCTTGAGGGTGTCTCGGACTTTCTGGTATTGCCCCTCGACGAAAAGGCACTGGGACATGCCGAGCGCGTATTTCAGCTCTGCCGGGTTCTTGCTGTAAGCTTTTTCGAGGAGCACGGCGGCCTCTTTGACCCGGACCAGGTTGAGGAGCTGCAAACCCAGGTCGAAATCATATTCTTCCGCCCGGGAGGAGGGCATGACGCGGGAGAAAATGAGAGGCCGGGGGACGTCCTGAACGGCCGCCACTTCGAAGTCCTCGTCCCGGAAGAAGGCCTCCGCGCCGCCGGAGTCCAGGACCGCGACCCGGAGCTTGTAGTAATCGGGGGTCAGTTCCCGGAGGGGGAAGACCTCGAAAACGTCGGGTGCCTGCTTATACTCTATTATTCCTCTGGTTTTAGTAAGGATTGGCGCTTCCTTCCTGAAAAGGTCGAACTTCAGCCGTCCGCCGGCGCGGAGATCCTCCGTCAGCCCGAAGATCTGGAAGAAGACGACGAGGTCGTCTTTCCGCGTGAACGTCTTTCTCGCCTGGACGAGGAGCTGACCGCCGCTTGTCCGGAAGGGGACAAAATCCGTCCCGGCCTGGCCGCCCCTGTCCAAGCGATAGCTCAAGAGGAGTTGGCTCAGGCGCGGAGGAGACCCGTCTCCCGGGATAACGAGGGTTTCTTCTGTCGAGGTGAAGGCCTTGGAGACGGTGTTCTTCACCAGGAGGTCGAATCGATAGGTCCCGGCCACGAGCGGGAACATATCCTGGATGGCCAACGAGGTCGCCGCCAGGTCCTTGATCTGGTCGCCGGTAAAGGTCAGCGGGAATTGCTTCATGTACTGGAAAACCGTGTTTCCCTTGTCGTCCGAGACCCGGCCGTCAAGCTCGAAATTGGCCGTGTAGGTGTCGCCGCTGGCATCGACGGCGATCCTCTTGGGCTCCACCGAATAGTGGACAAGGTAACGGCCGCCGGAATCCCGGATGACGGCGACGCAGGAATCGCTGGCCATGTAGTTGGCCGAATAATCCACCTCGATGATGTCCTTGTACTTGAGCAGCGCTTCGGCGTACTTGTCCTCAACCTTTTTCTGGGGGTAGGAGAAGACTTCGGCCAGCAGCCGGGTGGAGGCCAAAGAGACGCTTCCGGGCATGACGCGTTCCCCGGGGATGAGGGAGAGCGTCTGGCCGGCCAGGTTGGGCGCGAATGTGGCCAGCCGCCGATAGGCTTCTCGGTCGTCTTTGGCATCCTCCATGTAGTCGGCGATAAAGCTCTGCGGTCCGTCGTTCGCGGGTGAATAAAGGACAAACTCTCCCAGTCCGTGTTTTTTAAAAAAGATGAGGTGAAAACCAGTGGGCAGCCCATAGGCAGGGTCTCCTAGATAGAACCAGATCTGGGCCGGGTAGACGCCGTTGACATCTTCGAAATCTTCGATATTCTGGGGAGGGCCGAGGATGACATAGATCCTTCCCCGGTCGGTCATCCGCCCTGATTGCGGAGTGCCCCGGCCGAAAAACTCATCGGCGTAGCTCAACCGGCGATAATGTTCCTCCTTGAATTCGTTGCGGGGGGTGCCGGGGGTCGGGTCCCTCTGTCTCCAGAAGGCCTCGGTGAAAATATCCCTTTCTCTATCGGTCTCAAGCTTGAGGAAAACCTCCCTTTCCTTGGGAGTAATGATGTAAACAGCCTCTTCCTCCAGCCACTTGCGGTAATTTTCCGGAAGTTTTGGTCTGGCCTTTTCTTGGCCGAAGAGGGCGGGTAGACATAGAAAGCCGAAAAGGAGGAAGGGAACAAATCGATGGCGGCGCATCTTCACACCCTAATCTAGCGGATTCTCTTCAATTCTTCAAATGGGCTGGGGACGGAAGACCCGAATCGCCGCCGGTCAACCGGGAGAAGGTTAGGGGACTCGAAGGCGAAAAAGAAAAGAGCCTGGAGGGTTTTGGCCCTCCAGGCTCTGGAGTTCGAATACGCGGGTCCGCTCAGAATGAGTACATGAGGCCCAGCCGGAAGTAACGGGGTGAAACCAAGCCCACGACACGGCCGACATCCCTGAGCAGAATGTCCGTGTCCGGAACGCTGACTTTCTTGACCATAGCGTTGGTCACAGCCTTGCTGCCGAGGAGGTTGAACCCATCGAGCATGACGCGCAGTTTGCCGCGGCCCAGGTTGAAGCTTTTTTCGAGACGCAGATCCAGGATACTCAGGACGGGCATGTACAGCGGTTCGACGGGATCCTGGGCAACGATCTGCCCTTCATACCCAGCTTGGGTGCAGATCACCGCATGCTCCAACAAATCGGTATCTTCCGGGTCAAAATTCCAGGGATCGAGCTGGCGAATTTGGGAGAGTACCCAGACAGGACGGCCGCTGTGCAGGCGGAAGCGGACGCCTAGGTCGACCTCGATCTTGGGGATGGTGTAGTTGCCGTTGATCTTGAATTCAAAGCGTGGGGTGAAGGGCATGGGGCCGTCCATGTTGTTGATTGTCTGGTTAACGCCGCCCAGCCATTGGTCGGACCAGATGTTCGTGCCTTCCATATTGTAGTCCTGGTCCTGGCGTTTATTGCGGCCCGCGAACCCGGTCGATTTGTTGAAGAGCAGGGAACCCATCAGCTGCCAGCGGTCGGAGTAGCGCTTGTTGAACGTCACCTGGAGGCCCTGGAACTTGCGCTGCGCTTTGACAACCGGACCGCCCGCCTGCAGCGGAAAGTCCGGCATGTTGCGCCACTCGAAGTCCTGATGGCTATAAATCCACTGAATATCCTCACCGTCGATCGAACCGCTGCCGTCATAATCCTTCAGGACGATACTGTAAAGAGATACTTCCTGGCCGTTGACGACCTGGGTTTTAACCTCGTACTCCCAGGGCTGCTGGGTGACTTCATTCAGGGGCCATTGCACGATCACGTTTTTGCTCTCGCGGTTAATATAGGTGACCCCGACGGAGAAATTCTTGAAGATCTCGCGCTCCAGGTTGAAGGTGAACTGGTCGGTGTGCTGGTTTTTCAGGCCCTGCTGGATTTTCAGGCCCCAGGAAGGATCACTAACCTGCCACTGGTTTGTCCAGTCGCCGTTGTCCCACACGCCGTTTATGGGGTTCAGGTTGGGAATCTGACGGGCGGCATTGGCAAACTCGCTCCCTGTAATATAGCCATCGTTATTCAGGTCGAGACCGTCCCAGGGAATTGAATAGAACTGGGTTATGCGGTAGGTTCTATCCAGATCAGGACCGCCGCCGCCGAAGCTTTCGACGCCGATCGGGGTGTAGTACCGTCCGAAGCCGGCGCGAAACACGGTCTTCCGGTCACTGGTCAAGGCATAACTGATACCGACGCGCGGAGACCAGTTCTTGAAATCGAAAAGGTTGTCCGAGCCCTTGCGGTCCCGGATGACTTGGAGCTCTTCCTTCCAGGCTTGAGGAGTGGCCGGCTGCTCCAGCATCTGGCCCCCCTTGCCGAACTTGGCGGTCATGTGGTCATAGCGCAAGCCGAGGTTCAGGGTCAGGCGTTTAGTGGGCGACCACTGATCATCGAAAAAGAATCCCAGGCCGTCCGACGTGCGCACCGTGCGATGGGGCTTTTCGTAGTCAGTGTAGGTATAAAACATCAGCCCATTAGTGTCGCCGTACCCATAGTCGGGGTACCCATAGGGGGTTTGCATGTAGGCGATGTCATAGCTCCAGCGATAAGGGAGGGCGTTGGGGTACATTCCGAGAAAGCCGAGGTCTTCTCCGGTTTCCGGATCGATGAGCTCTTTCCCGAAAAACTCCCCGCTTTGGCTCTTCAAACGGCCGCGGGTGTACTGAACGCCGAACTTGATGTCATGTTCCCCGAGGAAGTTTTCGGCGTAGTGCGATATATCGGCTTGGATGGTGGTGCGGTTGGTATTGCTTTTGCTCGCGCCGGGGAAAGCGCCGCCAACCAATGAATCAAAAGGCACGGCTTTCCACCAGTTGATGTATCCAGGATAGTTTGGAGCGCTGCTGGGAAGCGCGTTTCTATCATTGACCCAGAAACCCAGGAACTTCAGCGAAAAAAAAGTAGCCGTGCTGGGGAACCATTGCCACTGGGAGGAGACGGCGTGGCTCTGGGTATAGTAGTCGTAGGCCGTGGAGGGGTCCCAATCCAGAGAACCGTCTGTTATGCCTCCGCCTTTGTTGTTCTCGTAATGGTAGGACAACCAGGCGTGCTGGTTTTTAAACGGCGTGCTGGTGAGTTTGATATCGGCATACCGTCCCATAGACTTCTCAATGGGCTCCCAATTAAGGGCTTTGTTTTTCTTGTTCAGGTAGTTGAAGGCCGTAAAGAACCAGACTTTATTGGAAAAGAAAGGTCCGCCCAAGGTCAGGTCAAGTTCCAGGTCCGATTTGGGATAGGACCTATAATCGTCGCCCTCCTGGAGATAGAGCCAATCACGGCCCAGTTCGCCGGCTTTCGGTTGTTGGCCCGTGGGAGTGCCCAGCTGGCTGTAGGCGCTCAAGGAACCCTTCAGCTCGTCGGAGCCGGATTTGGTGATGACATCGATGGCCACGCCCGAGAAATTGCCGTATTCCGCCTTGCTGCCGAGAGCGATGAGGCGGACCTCTTGGACGTTGTCGTAGTTCACGTTGATCATGGAGCCATAGGCGGCACCGCTGGGGTTAGTCGTGTCCAGGCCGTTGACTAGGAAGATGTTTTCCGAGGTGGACCCGCCATACGCGGTAGGACTCCCCATGACGTTCTTGCCGACGTCGAACATGCCCGGTGTCGAGAGCGACAGGTCATAGAACGAATCGCGGCTGGTGGGCAGTTTGGCCAGCATGGCCTGGTCGATCTTGGAGTCGATGGTCGAAGTCTTGACATCGACAACCGGCGCCGCGCCGGTCACGAGCACCGTCTCCTCGATCGTCCCCATCGGCAGGACCAGGTTGATCTCTGAAGAGCTTCCTGCCTTCACCTCAATATCTTCCTGGACGACGGTCTTGAAACCGGGCATCGAAGCCATGAGCTTATAGTTGCCTATCGGCAAGCTGAGGAAAAAATATGTCCCTTTCGTCGAGGTGACGGAAGAGCGTTTCCCCATCAATCCGGGGCTCGTCAGCTCCGCGGTCGCTCCGGGAAGAGGTTCGCCCTTATCGTCGGTGATCGTCCCCGTGATCTTCCCTTCGAGTATGGATTGGGCCCGGGCAACGCTCACGTTCACGACGGCAAGACAGAGCACGAGGAAGCCGATCACAAATGTGAATCTTTCGCCCTTATGCATGATTTCCCCTCCTCTTTATCATTCTTGCCTCCGTCCCTGCTTCTCCCGGATGAACCGGCAGAAACAACCTCCAGCCCTATGTCTGATTATTCTTCGATTTTGCCTCCTTACGAAGCCCATTCTTTTTTGCCCCTGGAAGACCAGGCCACAATTTTTTTATGTTTTTTCCCTCTCTTTGTCAAGTCTTATTCGATGCCCCATCATCCGGCGAGCCTACTTTTTAATCTGTTCTTTCAATTTCGCAATCAGATCATCCAGAAATTTGACCTTTTCCTGGTCGGTATATCCAGCCCTGGCTTTCTCCAGACATTCGACGGCTTTTTCAAAATCGGCCCGGTGGATATAACATCGGCCGGCCATCTCGAGAAAGGCTGGATCATCCGGTTTCAGGCTCAAGGCCATTTCAAAACGGGCGAGCGCTTCGTCGACGCGATTCAGCCCGAAAAGAATGAGCCCTGAATTATAAACACCCTCCACATTCGTCGGGTCCAGGTCCAGGTTCTTCTGGTAATACTCGAGGGCTTTCTCAAGGTCGTTTTGTTGCTGATAGCAGATTCCCAATTCAAAGTAGGCCGGAGGAAATCGGGGAGCCAATTGAGTGACCTGAGTCAAGGCCGCGATGGCTTCCGCATACATCTGTTTTTTAGAGTAACTCAACCCGATCAGGTAAATCGCGTTAGTATCCTTGGGGTCCTTGGCCAGGACTTCTTTCAGGATGACGATGCTGCCCTCATAATCCTTCTGCCTGATCTTTTCGAAGGCCTCCTTGACCTGGCCCTCCATCTCTTTCAGACGCCCCGCTTCCTCGACCTGAGCCTGGGAAGGGAGCACGACGGCCGGCATTTCAATTTTCTGCATGGTATCTTGAGGAGTCGCCAATTTCCAATCATCGTCTTTCACGGCATAGCCTTCTTTTTTGAAAACGACCTTGTAGGTTGCATGAGGCAGGCCGACAAACTTAAACTCGCCGTCCTTTTTCGTCTTGATGGTGTAGCTGCGGTTGGAGAGGACGTCCCGGACGGTGATTTCGACCCCGTCCAGAGGATTTTTCTGCGTATCCAGGACTTTTCCAAAAACATAATACTCGCGGAACTGGCCGGAACCGGGAAGAATCAGGATTAAACCCATCCATAGAACGAATAGGCCAAAAATTCGACCGCCTGGATTTTTCATGATTCACTCCTTTTTCGGCTTAAATGAGTTGGCTTTTTGCAGGGCTTCATTCATCTTTTCCGGTTGATGTCTCCGGTTATAGATATCAGCTAGAAGAAAATAACCGAAGGCCTTGAGTTCGGACGTCCGGGCGAGAGCCAGTCCTTTTTCAAGCAGCGCCTGGACTTCATCGAGCGGGGCCGGCTCAAGGAGCAGGCCGCGAGCGAGAAATAGATACCCTTCCGCCTGCTGGGGAGCGATCTTGACCACCTCCCTCATGTTCTCCATGTATCCGGCCCTGTCGCCCAGCTTAAGAAGGATTTTACCCAGATTGAAGCGGGCCTGGAATTCCCGAGGGAAGGCCGAGACTTCATCGGCATAGGCGGTC
>Ga0315274_10003677_pt1 | contig 22789 bp, 22 predicted proteins | sample YL17G02_20_MG_FD_203700 | JGI IMG/M metagenome (GOLD analysis project Ga0315274, IMG submission 203700) | Sediment microbial communities from Yellowstone Lake, YNP, Wyoming, USA - YL17G02_20 | ecosystem: Environmental > Aquatic > Freshwater > Lake > Sediment | place: USA: Wyoming | collected...
GGGGGAGGCGAATTATATCTCGGGCAATACCCAGGACGGGATCGTGATCACCGGGGCAAACGCCCGGGGAAACACTATCTTGGGCAATTACATCGGGCTGAGCACCGGCGAGGCTAATCTGGGCAACGGGATCGACGGCATCCTCTTGGATAACGGGGCTTACCAAAATACCATCGGGACCAACAACCACATCGCTTATAACCAAAGCGACGGCATCGAGGTTAACGGCGCCGCTACCTTATATAATCATATCACCCAAAATTCAACTTACTTGAACACCGGCGAGGGGATCAATCTGGCTAGTGGTGGCAACACCAGCTTGAGCGTACCCGCCATCGCCACTGCCGAATATTATTCCTATTCCAACCAGACCTACGTAAGAGGGACGGGAGCGGCCAGCCGCACGATCGAGCTTTTTAGGTCTGACGGAGCAGGCGAAGGTAAGACCTATCTGGGGAATACCATTGCCAATACTTCGGGTGAATGGTCAACCTATGTTTCCAATTTAGCGACCGATGAGGGAGTAACGGCCACCTCCACCGACGGCAGCGGGAACACTTCGGAATTTGCGGTGGAAGTGACCACCGTTAACGCCGGGGCTACCGAATACCGGCCCGATGGCATAATCGGCAATCAACTCGACGGCTCGGACTATATCGGAGAGGGGAGCTTTAACCTTTCCGGGACCAACCAGACCAAAAACCAAAGTATTTCCGTGGGGCAAACGGCAAATTATTATATCAAAGTGAAAAATGCGGGGAGCGGGGCGGAATACATTTCGGTATTGGGCACCGGGGACTCAACCGGCTGGACGGTAACATATTCTGACGCCAAGACCGGCGGCAGCGATATTACCTTGCAGGTGACCGGCAGTAGCGGCTGGCCTACCTATGTGATCTCCAACGAAGCCAAGGAGATCCGGGCAATGGTGCGCTCCACTACCGACACGCCCTCCACCAAAGAAGTTTTCGTGACGGCGGTTTCTGCCAATAACACGACCAAGAAAGATGTGATCGGCGCGACAACTAACGCCTCAAATCCAAGCAACGTGGGAAGTTTCTCGATCTCCGCACCTTTGACCGCCACCGCTGAAGCTGCTTTTACTGCCACCATCACCGCCATGAACGCCGGCGTGACAACGACAGAGGTCAAAACCGTTTATCTTTCGGTTGATGCGGGCACTGTCACACCCACATCTTTAGCGGCCTCCTATTTTATCGACGATGGGATATGGAGCGGGAATGTTACTTTAAACCATGCCGGCACCCGCACGCTCACCGTGACCGCTGAGAGCTCCTCTGCCACCGGCAACGCCACCATCATTGTGGCCTGCACCACTACCGAATACAGCAATACTTCACTGGGGGTGACCATCCACGTTCCCATGGGTGCGGCCAATGAACAATTGAGCATTTCGGCGGCAGAAGGGAATTCTCTTCCCGGCGCCGCCCCCTCGGGCTACCGCCAGGCGGGAAAGATAATCGTGATCACCTCTAATGTGACCAACTTCCTGCTGCCGGTAACGGTGACCATGCCCATTTATGCCGCTTCTCCCGATCCGCAGGTATATTATTGGGACGGGACGAATTGGAGCCAGAGCGGGATAACTCGGATCTCATACACGACCAGCTCCATCACCTTTACCACCACGCACCTGTCCACTTTCGTGGCTTTTAGCCAGGTGACCGCGGGCTCGATCTCCTTCGGGCCCAGCCCCTATAACCCCAACAGCGGCTCGCAGGCGGCTTTCTGGTACTGGCTGGATAACGACAAAGCTACTTCTATCCATATCTTTGACGCGGCGGGTAACCAGATATTTAGGGAAACCTATCTACCGGGGAGCAATGGTGGTCGGGCGGGGGTGAATGTGGTCGCCTGGAACGGGCGGAATTCCTGGAATGAAGTTTTAGATAACGGGGTTTATCCTTACAGGTTGGTTCAGGACAATAAGGCCATCGCCAAGGGCAAGCTGATTATTTTTCGTCGTTAACCGCGATCTCTTTTTGGGCGCGTTCCGCTAAAAGGTCCCCCACTGGTATGTAGGCCCAGCCGGAGTACTTGAAAGTCATCAATCCCAGATTGAACCGGATCTTTACTTTATACCAATTGGCGTCCTCCGAGACATCCAGCATCTTAACCTCAATGGGGATCTCATAAACCACCTTGGATTTGGCATCAGGGGAATCATAGAGCTTCTTTACGGCGTAATCATAGCCCAAAGCAGGCCCCGCACCAAATGGTGCCGGGGCAAGCGTAATTATTCCTGTCAGTATAAGGAAAAACGCAAGCAGGGCAAAGGCCTTCTTCATGGCTCTCACCTCTACCTATATATCGTAACCAGAGGGCTAAAACTTGAGGATTTCCTTGACCTTTTTCTTGGCTTCTTCCTCTACTTGCTGCTTGGCCTTGGTCTCGATCTCGATCTTCTCCGCTTCGATCTTGGCCTTAACCTTGCCCACCCCTACCTCAATAGCTTTCTCAAAGCGTGGGGAGGGGATAGGTTTGGCCAGGGAGCCGGTCAGCTCAAAATCAACCGAGGTAAAGCCCTTTTCGTCCTTAAAGACCGAGAGCTCCTTGGGGAGGGTGCCGGTGGCGGTGGGGCTGAACTTGAGGTTGAGCCGGTTGCCGGGCGCATATTCCATCTTGTTAAAATCCAGCCCGCCGGTAAAAGCCACCTGCAGGTCGGTATTCTGGAGATTGAGCTTTTGGACCTCAAGCTTACGGTTGGCCAGGGCGAACTCCACCCTCAGCCCATGCACCAGGAGGTCCTGCCTCAAGAGGTTTACATTATACTTTTCCCCTATGCCTTCCAGTGATTTTAATTTCTTTATCCGGCCGTCGGAAAGAAGCAGGGTGCCGGAGGAAACCAGGTTGGCAAAGACCTCGGGCATCTCGACCCCGGAGCCCTTGACCGCCAGGTAGACACTTAGTTTGCCCTCCACCTTGTTCTTGGCATCTAAAAGGTCCGGGAGGAAGGAATCGATGACATCGTTGGCAAAGGGAGCGGCATCAAAGTCCTTTAGCTCGACCTGCCCCAGGTTATAAGAAAGGGTGGGGAGGTTAAAAAGGCCCTTGACCAGAAGTTTTCCATTGTATGCCGAGAGATCCTTGATGTTTAAAGCCAGCTGGCGGTTGTTCAGGGTGGCGCTGGTCTTTAAGGTTGAGATCTTAAGCCGGCTCAAAGTGATATTGTTAAAGTCCAGGTCCAGGGAGCCCGAAACATTGGCGGGAAGCGAGGAGAGCGTGGCCTTGAGCGATTGGGTCAGCGCGCCATGGACCGGTTTCTTCTCCTCCTTGGGCGGGGCCCCGCCCGCCAGGAAAGCCAGGAAGGGATCCAGGGCTAATTTCTGGCCGGAAAGCGCGACCGCCAAACGGGGCGCCTTTTTTAAGGTGGTCAGATTTACCGAGCCGTTGATAGCCTGCCCCGCGATCGCCAGGTTAAGCCGCGGGATCTTCAAGTAGTCCCCCGCAGGATCGATGCCGACCTCTGCCGCCAGGGAGAGAGGGATCTCTTTGCCCTGATAATTTCCCTGCGCGGAGAAGCGGATTGAGATGGGCTTGAGCAGGGCCAGGGTGATATCGGAGACCCTAAGGTTAACGTCTTTTAGCTCACTGCGGGAGGCGGCGGCATAATCGTAATATGACAGTTTCCCCTTGGTGATGGAAAAGGAATTGATGATCAGGTCTATGGGAGGCCGTTTTTCGGCGGGGCTCCCCGTTTCGGTTTTTGGTTTTGGCGGCGCGGGCTGAGAAACCAGCATATCTGAGAAATTGAATTCTCCTTTGCGGGATTTTTCTATCAGTATTTGCGGCTTGACCAGGTTGATCTCGGGGATTATGACCTTGCCGGCAAATAAAGGCCAAAAGGCATATTTTAATTCAATGGCATCCGCGGAGATAAAGGGAGCGTTGTCAAAGCCCTTGCGGTTGGCGATGGTCAAGCCGGTTAATTTAATGCCCGAGAAAATATTAAAAGAGACGCCCTGAACCTTGACCTCGCGTTTGAGCTGCGCCGAAAGCTGCTGCGTGGCAAGATCCTTGATGGCATTTAGGGGCAGGAAAAAATAGAGAAGGACCGAGACAATAATGATGATCCCCAGCAGGCCGCCGACCACCAGTCCTATCCACTTAAGGAGTTTTTTCACTTAAACCACCTCAAGCGGGGATTATAGCATATATAAACAAAAAAGCCGGGGACAGGCTCCGGCTTTAATGTTTCAGTAAGAGAAGGAACTTACTCTTCTCTGTATATATATCGTCAGGTTTGCCGGGAAATTTCACTTATTTTTAAGATTGCCTGCGACTCGCAAAATCGGTGACTACTTTCTTCACGGCCCCCACTTTTTTGCCGTGCCCCTCCCTGCCCAGATCGCCGTAAATTTGGACTAAGCTCCGGCCCTCTCTGATCTTCTGAATTACCAAAGTGATTATCCCTGCTTCTATTCCAGCGAAAGCCAAAACCGAACTTAAAGCTTCCAGTTGATCCATAGAAACACTGGCCTGACTGGCGGCCAGCCTTTCTTTTATTTCGGTTATCGACTTTTCTAGGTCAGCCATATTTGTTCTATTCTTTAAGGCGGCGATCTCGCTTTCCTGAACGGTTAATCCAGCTTGGGTTGCTTCCTGTAAGAAAGAAGCTATTCTTCCCGCCATTCCCTGAGCTTCCCTAAATCTGGAATAAAAAGCGAGCAGGTCTTCCGCCCCCCTGTATTTTTGCGCCGAATCGGTCCCGGCCGCCTCCCGACTGGCCGCCATGACATCCAGATAAAAGCAAGCCAAAAATCTAGGAAGCAGGGCTTCTCCCAGCGGGGCAAAATATTTTTCTAGAGCGGCGACACTGCCGTTGAAATTATAGGCCTGCATATGCAGGTTAATGAACAGTTTTAATTCCTCTGCAACTGGGATCCCGCGCTCTTCGATTATTTGAACGGAGGCCTTTCCATGATCAATGAAATTGATTTTGCATTGCCGCTGCTCTGCGGAAGGGAGGGCCAGATACTGAGCTAGCGTGATTTCGGCTTTACCTTGTTTGACGCTGATGGTGGCCCTTTTCCCAATATCGTGGAAAGCAATAAAAGCGGCCAATAGATTCCGATTCTCCGAAGATTGCAATTCTGTCCTCACTTCTGGAGGCAAGCGGTCAACCTCGGGTTGAGAAGCCAGCACCTCCATCATTTCGCAAAGATGCCCAGCTTGAGTATCGAATTTCCCGTGGTTGCCGGGAAGGCTCAGAAAATCAATGGGGTAATCCGCAGAAATGGCCAAGACCATCTTTATTAACCGAGCTAGATTGACCAACCTTTCTCTTACATTCAAAGCCGGATTATTTAAGACCAGCTCCAACAGGACCTTTTGTGCCTGACCGATCTCCCGGCCTTCTAATCCTGCCTCTGCCCAGTCGCGCCCATTTATCCCTAATTCTTTAGTAGTAAGTGCGTCTCCGTTTCTTAAGATATTTTCGACCTGGCTTAAAGCGGACAACAATCTCAGGTCATTCGGAGAGTAGATTCGTAATAGTTCTTTTAGGCATTCCAATAACTCCTTGGCCTTTCCCCCCCCCCGACAAACCAGCTCGGATAATACCCTTCTGACCGCAGACGGATGGATGGTTTCTATTTTTTCTAAGGCCTCTAAAGCCATTAGCAATTTTATGACAGCCAGTTTTTCTTCGTTGCTAAAGCGATAATGCTCCATAAAAACATTAAGTTCATCTACGCGAACTCCCCTAAAACCGATTTCCCTAAGCATTATTACCATGCGGGCGAGGAAAGAACGAGCTTCTTTGATAAGCCGCCATTGTTCCGTTCCGGCCAGATCCCTAGCTGCTGCGGCCCTTTCTAAAAGCTGACCCAATAAGGATAATCCGGTCAGCAGACCCTTTGAAGCTATCGCTTCTAAAGCCAGAGCCGGATCCTCGGACTTGAGGATCTTATCCAATTCGCGCTTAACCCCTTCTCTCTCTACGCTGGTTTCCCTTATTCGGGGAGCATTGCGCCTTATCAGGTCTAGGGTTTCGGGGGCCAGGCGGAATCCCAAAGCAGAGGCAAAGCGGCAGGCGCGCAACAAGCGGATGGGGGAATCATCGATCCGCCTTTGACCATCACCCGCGAAGCGTATAATCCCATCTTGCAGGTCCCGCATGCCGTTTAAGGGATCGATCACTTCGCCGGTGAAAAGGTCGATGGCAATGGAATTGATGGTAAGATCTCGATCTTGTAGCAGGTCTCTCTCAAGGGAAGTTGGATCCAAGGGGTCAAGCCCTTTATTTTCTAAAGGGGTGGCCTCCAGGTCCATCCCTTCTACAAATATTTTTAAGGTTTCGGTCGCGTTCCTCATTAATTTGCTTTGCGGCAAAGAGAGAAGCCCTTCTCTTCTTATACCTATAAAGCTGAGATCCCAATCATTGGGCATCCTGCCCAACAATAGATCCCTCGCGGTCCCCCCCACGCAATAAGCCCTGACTCCGGGCGGAAGGTTCCTGCGCAAATAATCAACTATTGCTAGGGGGAATCTAATTATGCTGGGAAGCCGGGAAGTATCAACTCTTGGAGAATCGATTCTCAGTGGAAAGCGTAGACTGATCTCATGCGCAGCGGTTACGGTTGCCATTATCTCCTCCTCTTAAGGGAATGTATTTCAACCTATATATATATCGGCTAAATCAGGCGCTGATTTCAGTTTTTTTGCGGCGGAAGGTTTCGAGGTGGACCAGAAGGACCGAAATATCTGCCGGGGAGACCCCGGCAATGCGGGAGGCCTGACCGATAGAGACAGGGCGGAGGCGGGCGAGCTTTTGCGTGGATTCGGAAGAAAGGCCGCGCAGTTTCTCATAATCCACCCAATCAGGTATGTTTCGGTCTTCCAAAGATTTAAAGCGCTCAATTTGCTGGAGCTGGCGCTTGATGTAGCCCTCATATTTATCGGAGATCTCGATCTGCTCCGCCACCTCAGGCGAGAGGGGCTCGCGGGCCTCTACCGCGGCTTTCTTCTTCAGAAAAGCTTGATATCTTTCTTCAGAGATCAAGCCCGCCTTATAACCTTTCTCGGTCAACCTTAGGTCCGCATTGTCCTGCCGCAAAAGCAAGCGGTATTCTGAGCGGGAGGTCAGCATGCGGTAGGGCTCGTTGATCTCCTTGGTTATCAGGTCATCGATCAGAGTGCCGATATAAGAATCATCCCGGCGGAGGAGCAGGGGCTCTCGGCCTTTGACCTTCAAGGCGGCGTTCAGTCCGGCAAGGAGACCCTGCGCCGCCGCTTCCTCGTACCCGGAAGTCCCATTGATCTGCCCAGCGCAGAAAAGGCCGGGAATCTCTTTGGTTTCCAAAGTATATTTAAGTTGCGAGGAAGGGACAGAATCATATTCCACCGCGTAGCCCGGACGGATCATCTCTACATTCTCCAAGCCCGGCATGGTCCTTAAAAAGGCCAGCTGGACGTCCTCCGGCAGGGAAGTGGACATGCCCTGGGCGTACATTTCGTTGGTATCTCTTCCGCAGGGCTCAATGAAACACTGATGGCTATCTTTGTCGGGGAAGCGCACCACCTTGTCTTCAATAGAGGGGCAATAGCGCGGGCCTATTCCCCGGATCTTTCCTGTAAATAGCGGCGAACGATCTAAGTTGGCCCGAATGATCTCATGAGTTTTCTTGTTGGTCCAGGTTAAATGACAACTGACCTGCGGGAAAGAAAGCGCCGGATTTTCCGGCACGCCCCCCAATCCATATTGCTTGTATTCCCAAACAAAAGAGAACATTTTAGGCGGCTCATCGCCGGGCTGCTCGATCATTTTTGAAAAGTCGAGCGAGCGCTGGTTCAGGCGGGCTGGAGTGCCGGTCTTCAATCTCCCCAATCTCAAGCCGATCTTTATTAATGATTCAGAAAGCCCTTTGGCTGGCAACTCCCCCATCCGTCCCGCCTCCATATGCCTTAGGCCTACGTGAATCAGACCGTTCAAGAAGGTTCCGGTCGTGATGACAATGGTCGTTCCTTGATAAATAACATCAAGGTTGGTTTTTACCCCGACCACGCGGCCGTTTTCAACCAAGACCTCTTCAGCCACAGCCTGCTTAATATATAAATTCTCTTGTTCCTCCAAGATTCTCTTCATAACGCGATGGTATTGTTTGCGGTCGGATTGGGCCCTTAGAGCCTGGACGGCTGGGCCTTTGGTGGTATTCAGCATTTTCATCTGCAGGAAAGTGAGATCGGTGGAGATACCAATTTGTCCGCCAAGAGCATCCACTTCTCTTATCAGCTGGGATTTGGCGGGGCCGCCCATGGCGGGATTGCAGGACATAAAGGCGAGGGTATCCACGTTCATGGTTAAAAGCAAAGTAGAACAGCCCAGCCGCGCCGAGGCCAAAGCCGCTTCGATGCCGGCATGCCCGGCGCCGATGACGATCACATCGTAGGTTTTATCATTGACCAAAGAGGCCATGTGGATCTATCCGCGGATGTCCCGGATGATAAAGACCACGCCCAACGCGGCGCCCAGCGCATCGCATACCTTGTTGGCATTGATCAAACAGGGGAAAAATTCACCTCGGGGATTTAAAAGATCGGCCGGATACCTCACGATCTCCTGGTTCCGGTTCACCACTTCATCGTAAAGCTTGTCGTATTTGCCGCGATCCTTGAAAAGCTCGCACGCCAGCTTGCCTACGATCTCTTCCTTGGGTACGTGGAAGAATTTTTTGGCTTCTTCATTGAGCAGAATGACCTGTCCCTCGAGGTCCGTCACCAGCAGGGAATCCGGCATGGTCTTGATGATTACATCCGCTGCCAGGGCGGGGGAGATGGCGAACAGGGCGTACTTGCGCATGCCTAGATATATGAAAAAGATCATAACCGTCAAGGCAAAAATACAGGTCGGGGGGAAAGCCCGGTATCCCATGAGCAGAGGGCCCACCTCATCGGTGATCATGGCGAAGGCGGCGGGAACAGCAGAACCCACGGCGATGAGCGCGGCCTGGGACCTGACTATTTTTTGCGGTGAGGTAGCGGCCTTGGCGATCAATAACAATACCCCCCAGCAGGTATAAACAAAAGTGTTGATAGTGAAAAGCCAATAGAGGGGAGCCGGCTGGTTGGCAATGCCGTAATGGAAGATCTCGTAGCGCACGTACATGATATTGCTGAAGAAAAAGACCAGGGTCAGCAAGGCGGCGGGGAGGTAAAGCACCACTAAAGACATCCGGTTCTCCAGGAACTTTTCCTTTTTGGAGAAAAGCAGGCAAAAGTGAGCGAATATCGGGAAAAGAAAAGCCCAGAACGAGGCGCTTAAGCGGTTGATATCCTGCGCCAGCTCGAGGGTAAAGGCGATGCGCATGGAATATTCCAGGATGCTGGCCAAAAAGCCGCAGAGCGCCACCCAGGTGAAGAACCGGGCCACGGCATTCTCGTAATGCCGGGTGAACATGAAAAAGGCGAAAAGCAGGGTGAGGAGCGAGGCAAAAAGCTCAAAATACGGGTAGAAATGTATCATGTCCCTATCATATAATAAATTGAATAATCAAGCAACCGGTGATATAATATCTAAGCTCTATGGCTAAGCCCAAATATCAGCGTATTCTCCTCAAGCTCTCCGGTGAAATTTTTGGCGGCAAACAGAAATACGGCCTGGATCCCGAGATCATCAGCAACCTCGCCCAGGAGATAAAAAAAGTAAGACAATTGGGCGTGCAGATAGCGGTGGTCATCGGGGGAGGCAATATTTTCCGGGGGCTCTCGGGATCATCCGCCGGTATGGACCGCGCCACCGGCGACTACATGGGCATGCTGGCCACGGTGATCAACGCTCTGGCCCTGCAGGACGCCCTGGAGAGGGCGGGGGTCCAGGCCCGGGTGCAGACCGCGATCGAGATGAAAGCCATCGCCGAATCCTTCATCCGCCGGCGCGCCCTGCGCCACATGGAGAAGGGGCGGGTGGTGATACTGGCCGCCGGCACGGGTAATCCCTATTTCTCCACCGATACCACGGCGGCCCTGCGCGCCGCGGAGCTCGATGCGGAGGTCATCATCAAGGCCACCAAAGTGGACGGGGTCTATGATAAGGACCCCCTCAAGCACCCTCACGCTAAAAAATTCAAGAAGCTGTCCTATATGGAAGTATTAAGCCGCCGGCTCAAGGTGATGGATTCGACCGCGGCCTCACTGTGCATGGACAACAACCTGCCCATCATCGTGTTGAACTTATTAAAAGCGGGCAACATCAAGAAGGCGGTAATGGGAGATAATCCCGGGACCCTGATCACCTCAGGAGGTAAAAAATGAGCGATGCCGTAAAAGATGCCGAAGCCAAAATGAACAAGGCCATCGAGGCGCTCCGGAAGAACCTGGCAGGGGTGAGGACCGGCCGGGCTTCCCCCGCGCTGGTCGACCATCTGCTGGTGGAATATTACGGCGCACCAACGCCCTTGCAACAGCTGGCCGGCATCTCGGTGCCGGAATCGCGCACCATCAAGATCACCCCTTACGACAAAACGGCCGCGGGGGATATAGAAAAAGCCCTCCTTAAATCCAACCTGGGGGTCACTCCCAAAATGGAGGCCGGGGTGGTGATCCTTAACCTGCCCTCCCTTACCGAAGAGCGGCGCAAGGAACTGGTGAAGATGATAAAGAAGGAAGCCGAAGAATCCAAAGTGGCCCTGCGCAATGTGCGCCGGGAGGCCATGGACCTGCTCAAGGCCGCCAAGGAAAAAAAGGAGCTCTCCGAGGACCTGCACAAGAGCAAGGAAGAGGAGCTCGAAAAGCTCATAACCCACAAGAGCCTGGAGATCGACAAGGTTTTGGCCGGCAAAGAAAAAGATATCATGGAGGTCTGACCTCTGCAAGTCCCTCAACATATAGCGATCATCATGGACGGCAACGGCCGTTGGGCCAAAAAAAAGGGCTTGCCGCGCATTGCCGGGCACAAGGTGGGGGCGGACTCATTAAAAGAGGCCGTCAAGACCTGCGCCGAAGTCGGAGTAAAACACCTCACCGTCTACGCCTTCTCCACCGAGAACTGGAAACGACCCGCAGACGAAGTGAACTTCCTCATGTCGCTTTTCTCCCAAACCCTGGACCGCGAGATAGAGGAGCTCCAAAAGAACAATGTGCGCTTGCGGTTCCTTGGCCGCCTGCAGGATTTTTCTTCCGACCTCCAGACAAAAATGCGAGCCGCCATGGACCGGCTATCCAAGAATACCGGACTGAACCTCAATGTGATGGTAAGCTACGGCGGGAGAGCGGAGATCGTCGATGCAGTTACAACCATAATCAACGAAGGACGAAAGACGATAGACGAAACGGGCTTCGGCCAATACCTTTACACGAAAGACATCCCCGATCCGGACCTTTTGATACGAACAGCTTCGGAAATGAGGGTTTCCAACTTCCTGCTCTGGCAGATCGCTTATGCCGAGATCTATGTGACCGAGGTGCTCTGGCCGGATTTCAGGAAGAAAGAGCTTTTAGCGGCCATCGAGGATTACAGCCGGCGGGAGAGGCGGTTCGGGAAAACCTCGGAGCAAATAAAATGAAGATCTCGCGGGCGCTCATTGCGCGGACCATCACCCTCCTCATTGCGGCGCCGGTCATCTGGGCTTGCACTTATTTTGGCGGAATGCCTTTTTTGCTTTTAGTCCTGGGGCTGGCACTGGTCTCGGTCAACGAGTTCTATGCCATGATGCTCAAGAAGGGCATCTTCCCGGCTTACTGGGTGGGCAATTTCTTCACCATCTTTTTTATCTGCTTCGCGGCCTATTCCTTAAAGCAAAACTGGGAGCCGGCGCATTCGGCCATCTTTACTTTTGCCGCCATGGTGTCGCTCGTTTCGGGGATCTTCCTGAAAAGGGAAAAGGACACCATCGTAGATGTGGCGGTGACCCAGCTGGGCATGATCTATATCGGCTGGTTCTTCAGCTACCTGCTCTTCATCCGCAACCTGACGGAGCACGGCGGTTATCTTTTCTTCCTGATACTTACCATCTGGGCCAACGACATCGTGGCTTATCTCGTGGGCCGGAAATTCGGCAAACACAAGATGGCGCCCTCGATCTCACCCAACAAGACCTGGGAAGGAGCGCTGGCGGGATTTATAACCTGCCTCGCGGCGGCGGAAATCTTCTCCGGCATCGCGCTCATCAACGGGACCCACGCTTTGACCCTGGGGATCTTGATCGGGATTGTCGCTCAGCTTTCTGACCTGGTCGAGTCATTGATCAAGCGTGACGCGGGGGTCAAGGATTCCGGCGTGGCGATACCCGGACACGGCGGGGTGCTGGACCGCATGGATTCTTTTGTCTTAACGGCGCCTTTGTTATATTATTACGTAGTATGGTTCATAAAATAATTACGAATGCCTTAAAAGAAGATATCGGAAGGGGAGATATCACTTCTCGGGCAATAATTCCGAAGAGCCAAAAAGCCAAAGCTAATATCATTGCCAAGGAAGCAGCGGTGATCGCCGGTCTTTCGGTCGCGCGCGATGTCTTTCGGTCATTATACCGCTCGCTTCGCTTTTCTCCCAAAGTTAAAGAGGGGAAAAGAGTAAAGAAGGGGAAGGTCATCGCAGAAATTTCCGGCAACGCCCGGGCCATTCTGGCTGGAGAGCGAGTGGCGCTTAATTTCCTTCAGCACTTATCAGGGATAGCCACGCTTACGAACAAATTCGTATTACGCATTAGGCGTACCCATGCCCGAATTTTAGACACCAGGAAGACCACCCCCGGCTTAAGGGCTCTTGAGAAGTACGCAGTCAGGGTAGGGGGTGGGGTCAATCATCGGATGGGACTTTATGACGCCGTCCTGATAAAGGACAATCATGTCAAGTTGGCTGGTGGGATCGAGAAAGCTATTCTTAAGGCAAGGGACAAGGTAAGAGGCATGAGGTATGAGGTGGAGGCAAAAAATATAAATGAAGTAAAAGAGGCAATAATGAGCAAAGCCGATCGCATTCTTTTGGATAATATGAACATTAGAACGCTGCGGCAAGCGGTTCGCTTGTGCAAGAAAGCCGGCGTCAAGACCGAGGCCTCGGGAGGGGTAAACCTACAAAATGTCCGAGCCATCGCTAAAACCGGGGTGAGCTTCATATCGGTCGGTGCCTTGACTCACTCCGCCCCGGCCCTCGATATCAGCCTCAAGATCATCTAGCCAAAACTGAAATTCCGCCCTAAATCTGACGATATATATGTAGGAGACCAAAGAGCAACTATGAGTGCCGAAAGAGTCCGAGAATTAGGCGTCAGACGTGTCCGGAACTTCACCTTCCACCATCCTTTGGGGAGCGGCGGGACCGGGAACGTTTACCTCGAGCGCGGCCGCTGCGACCGCCGGATCGCGGTAAAGATCAATCGCCTAATGGATCCCCTTCATAGCCATCGGGGCAGGTTTTATATTGAAAATGAAGCCCGCGTCCTGGCCGGCTTAAGCCATCCTCACATCATCGGCTTTGAGGGCACCGCCCGAACCGAACTGGGCCCCTGTTTGGCGGTCCAATATGTGGAAGGAGAAGATCTCAACGACTACATTTTCCGCTCCAAGGGCATTCCCTACCGGCCGGCGTTGCAGCTTTTCAGGGGGTTGGCCTCGGCCGTGGAGCACATCCATGAGCAGGGAGTGGTGCATGCCGATATCAAGCCGGGCAATGTCCGGCTCACCAAGTACGGCCTGATATTGCTGGACTTTGCTTTTGCGCGGCCGGAGGGGCAATGGCTGCCGGTTGAAATAGAAGAGGAGCCGGGAACCCCGAGACTGCTGGGAACCCTGAGTTATTTGGCTCCCGAGCGCGTCTTTGATAAGCGCCCCCCGCTTAAAAAAGATGACCGGCTGGCTTTGGGATTGATCTTTTTTGAGATGCTGACCGGAGAAAATGCGATCAATATTGACGGGAGCGCCCTTTGGGGCCAGGCCCTGAAGCAAGCCTATCAAGAACTTCACAGGAAGATCAGCCTGCTGCCGATACCGGAGCCCGGGAAAAACCTGATTAGGAAGCTGATCGGCCTTTCAAAGCTGGGGGGCTATGCGGATGACCGCGAGATCCTCAGGGATATCGACCAGCTGTTGGCAGAAGAGGAACAGACATGAGCGGATTTGAAAGCGCCGCAATAACCAGAGTCAGAACGATCAGGGAAAACTGGTCACTAAGATTGAAGAATCCCTCATCGGCGAACAGGGGGAGCCAAAGAGCGCATCTTTCAAGCGAAAGAATGCATCCCAAATTATTGCGGAACACAGACCCACCTCATTTTCCATTCCTAATACAGGGTGATTCTTTTGCGGGGTTCAGGATAGAAAGGAAACTAGGGCAGGGTGGATTTGGAGCCGTATACTTAGCTGAGAACCAAAGTTATGGATGGGTAGCACTAAAAATCAGCAGCGAGAAAATGTCCAATGAGGCCTGGGCTCATGCCATAGCGGCCGGGATAGAATATAAAGGTCTGGTCGAAGCCCTTGATTCGGGAACCCATAAGTTGGAACCCAACGAAGAATATCATTGGATGGCAATAAAATATATTGCCGGACCAACACTTGAGAAACTATTAAGACATAATTTAACGCCGGGAAAGAGGAATAGTAGAGCATTACCGCCGGAGAGAGCGATAAAAATTGGCCGAAAAATCGCTTTAGCTGCCGGGGAAATGCATCGCGCAGGGATGGTTCATTCCGACATTAAAACAGCAAATGTTATGATGAAAAGTCGTGAGGCCATTGTGTTGCTTGATTATGGTCTAACTAAAAAATGGCCTGTCCCGACGGCAATTGGCGGCACATTACATGGCACCCTCAGCTATATGGCGCCGGAACAGTTGCTGGGAGAAAACTACGGCCCCGCTGCCGATGTTTTTGCCATAGGAGTGACGCTATGGGAGATGTTGACCGGTAATCCTGCTCGCGAACACAGAAAATTACAAACCGGCAATCTTGGGGAAAGGTATGAGCCTTTGCCGCCTCTCCCCGCTCATCTCCCACCCAGATATCAAGAAATCATCAATAAGGCCACCGCACTTTATCCGAAAGACCGCTACCCCGACGGCCATGCCCTGGCCCGGGCCCTCGCCGAAGTGCAAATCGCCTGAAATTTCCCCCTCCCGTTCCGGATATAAGTCCGGAGGACCTAATGCCGGGAGCAACTATTGTAGCCGAGCCCTTTTGCATAGTCGGCCGCCGCGTACGCAGGCAGCTAGGCCCTTATTTTTTTTCCCCCAACAGAAAAGAAACTGTTCCCCTTAAATCGGGCATGAGGCGTAATATGGAATTGGGCCCGAATACAGCCTCTACCCATGGAGTGGAAAATGAAAGGCTGGATGACCTGCAGCAGATCGCGCATTGGGCCTTACAGGGAGAACCCGGCCCGGTCATGGTCCTAACCTCGCAGCTTCCCGGAGGGATCATCGCCCCCCTCATGATGGCCGGGCAAAAATATATGGACGACCTGGCCCGGCATTGCGAAAGGGTGGTCTTTTCGCCTTATTTGTCGCATGAGGGACAGCCGATGTCCGGATTTATCTTGGAGGCAGAATATTTAAAGCCTGAGGAAATCAAACCCTGGGAAGAGGTACGCTGTGATCTTAAGAAAACCATGTTCCTCAACCTTTATGATGCCCAGGGACAGCGGTTCCTGGCCGTGGACATAGGACTGTGGGGTATTGCTGGCCTTTTAGGTCATTTGGTGCTTAATGCGCAATTGATCGCGCGGGGGATCCCCTCTCAGGAATTAAGCGACAACGCGCGCACTGCTTTTATGCTTGGTTATCATCGTGAGCTGATCCGGGGAGTGGATGCTCATCTGATGATGAGGTATGGTGCAGGCTATGACCAGAGCCTGGACAGCGAAGATCTACGCGGATTCATTAAGTGCAGTGAAGCCGAGATCCGTCAGGCCGAACGTTTCTTAACTCCTCGCGACGCAGAATTCCTCGCCTCTTTGTAGTATAATTGAACCCTTCGTGACGCAAATATATAAATTAAAGCCCACCTTTGCTCAGGGCGAGAAAAAGTTTCTCATCGACTACGAAAAGGAGCTCAACGAGGAGCAGCTGCCCATCGTCAAAGCTTCCGGCGGGCCGCTGCTGGTCATTGCCGGGGCGGGCTCGGGCAAGACCCGCACCGTCACCTACCGGGTGGCCTACCTGGCGGAGTCCGGCATACCATTAGAAAACCTCCTCCTGGTCACCTTTACCAACAAGGCCTCCCGCGAGATGACCCATCGGGTGGAGGGATTGCTCCGCCGGGACCTTTTGGGGCTGTGGGCCGGCACTTTCCACCACGTGGGCAATCTCATCTTGAGAAAACACGCCAAGAAACTGGGCTACGAGAAAAATTTTACCATCCTGGACCGGGGCGATTCGAAAGACCTGCTGGACCGCTCGGTCAAAGAAGCCGGCATTCCCACCAAAGAAAGGAAATTTCCCAAAGGCGAAGTCCTGCAAGATGTCTTAAGCTACATGTGCAATTCCCAAAAGAACCTGCCCCAGGTGATCGAAGCTAAATACCCGCATCTCTTTGAACTGCAGGGCGAGATCAATAAAGTGTTTAACGCCTACGAAGCGACCAAGCTCAAGCAGAACTTAATGGACTTCGACGACCTGCTGACCAACTGGCTCAAGCTCTTGCTGGAGCACGATAAGGTCCGCGAAGAATACAGCCGGCGCTTTTTCCATATTTTGGTGGACGAATACCAGGACACCAATCTGGTGCAGGCGCAGATCATCGATCTTTTGGCGGCCGAGCATCGCAACCTCATGGTGGTGGGAGATGATTCACAATCCATATACTCTTTCCGCGCAGCGGAATTTAGGAACATCATCGATTTTCCCAAACGCTATCCCGATTGCCAGGTCTTTAAGATCGAGACCAATCATCGTTCCACCCCCGAAATTCTGGACCTGGCCAACGACTCGATCAGCAACGCGATAGAGCGGTTCGAAAAGAATCTCAAGGCAGTGCGCAAGCCCGGACGTGTGCCGGTAGTAGTCTCCTTCCGCGATGTTTATCAGCAGGCGGCCTTTGTGGCGCAGAGGATGCTCGAGCTTTCCGACGAGGGGATGTCGCTCAACGACATGGCGGTGCTCTACCGCTCGCATTACCATTGCCTGGAGCTGCAGATGGAACTCACCAAGCGGGGCATCCCCTTTGAGGTACGCTCGGGACTGCGGCTCTGGGAAGAAGCCCACATCAAGGATGTGATGTCCTATCTCAAGATCTTCCAAAATCCTTATGATGGACTTTCCTGGCTGAGGATCTTCAAACTCCTCCCCAGTATCGGTCCCAAGACCGCGGACCGGCTCTGGCAGAAGATCCAGAAATCTTCAGAACCAATAGAGCTCATTATAGGCAAAACCATTGCGGAGGAGATCGCCAAATCCGGCCGGGAAGGATTTGAAAGGTTCCAATGCCTGCTCAAGGTGCTCAAGGGACAAAGTGAAAGCCCCTCCACCATGATAGAGACCATCCTGGACCACGGCTATGGCGATTACCTGCGCATGAGCTATGCCAATTACCAGGCCAGGATGGAGGAGCTCCAGGAGTTGAGCAATTTTGCTTTGGAATATCACAACTTGGAAAAATTCCTCTCTTCTTTAGCTTTGGCGGGGGGAACGGCTGCCGAGGAGATCGTGGGGCCGGGGGAAGGGGAGAAGGAAGCCGTGGTCCTGACCACCGTGCACCAGGCCAAGGGATTGGAGTGGAAGACGGTGTTCGTCATCTGGCTGGCGGAGGGAAGGTTCCCTTCTTATCTATCCTTCGGCAATCAATCCGATCTGGAGGAAGAGCGCCGACTGTTCTACGTGGCGGTGACCCGCAGTAAAGATCTGCTGTATCTGACTTATCCCATTCTCTATCAATCCCGCGAAGGTTCTATAGTGCTCAAATCTTCGCGTTTCCTCTCCGAGATCGGCGAGCACCGTTATGAAAAATGGCTGATCGAGGAAGACCAGCCCCAGGAGGACGAATGGGCTTCGCGTTAGGCATCGTGGGCCTCCCCAATGTGGGCAAATCCACCCTATTCAACTGCTTGAGCAAAGCCCGGGCGGAGGTGGCCAACTACCCCTTCTGCACCATTGATCCCAACGTGGGAGTGGTGGAGGTGCCGGACGAGCGGCTAAAATTCTACGCGGAGACCTTTTCCTCAAGAAAAATGGTGCCCACGGTCATCGAATTCTATGACATCGCCGGGCTGGTGAAAGGGGCTTCCCAGGGAGAAGGACTGGGCAACCAGTTCCTCTCCCACATCCGCGAGGTGGACGCCCTCGCCCACGTGGTGCGCTGTTTCCCCGATCCCAATATCGTGCATATCTCGGGCGGCATCGATCCTCGGCGGGATATTGAGATCATAAATTTGGAGCTGATCCTGGCCGACCTGCAGGTGATCGAAAAACGCCACGCGTTCAAAAAGAACGCCGCCAAGACCGGGGATAAAAAGCTATTGGAAGAAGTGGATTTCCTTTCCCGTTTCCAGGCCCACCTGGAAGCGGGAAAGCCGGCCCGCCGTTTTCCTTTCATTGAGAAAGAGAAAGAAATGCTGAAAGAGGTCCAGCTTTTAACCATCAAGCCCCAGCTTTATGTGGCCAATGTGGACGAATCCGGCAATCCGGACATGGTCAAAATGGTCCAGGTGGTGGCGGCGGAGGAGGGCGTGCCGGTGGTGGCCATCTCCGCGAAGCTGGAAGCCGAGATACTGGAACTTTCCGAGGCCGAGGCCCAGGAGTATATGCGGGAGATCGGCGTTGAGAAGTTCGGCCTCAAAGGCATGATCCGGGCGGGGTATGAGCTTTTGGATCTTATCACCTTCTTTACCGCCGGGGAAAAAGAAGCCCGCGCCTGGACGGTCAAAAGCGGCGCTTTCGCTCCCCAGGCCGCAGGCCAGATCCATTCGGATTTTGAAAGGGGATTCATTGCCGCGGAGGTCATCCACTATAATGATATTTTTACGACCCGCTCCTACCAGCTGGCCAAAGAGAAGGGGATGGTGAGGACCGAAGGTAAAAATTACCTGGTCCAAGATGGGGATTGGATGTTATTCAGGTTTAATGTATAATCTGGCCTGTAGTAAAAGGAGGCGAATATGACTAGATACGTGGTGTGGGGCGCAATCGCCGGTTTATTTTTAGCCGCGGTACTGTTCATACTGAACATTTTGAACGTCAATAACCTGATCGTGGCTTCGCTGATCATGGCCGTGATCGGCGCCATCCTGGGGCTGATCGCCAATAAAATGACCTCCCAGTAAAAATGAAATTGAGGTCTTGGATCTTATTTACGGCACTGGCTGCCGGGCTGATTAGTTGTGCCCTGGCGCAGGAGTCCATGCTCAAGATCTCCTCCGGACCTTTTACTAAAAAAGTATACAAGAACAGCTCCTTCATTGTTTGGTATACCACGCAAAAAAGCAGTTCTTCTGTTTCCTGGGGAAAAACCGAAAGCTACGGGATGAAGGCCGAAGGGGAGGTGGGGACTACCCACAAGATAACGCTCAAGGGCTTGTCCGGCGGCACCACCTACCACTATCGGGTAACTTCCAAGAGTGAGCTGGAGGAGGTCAGATCCGAGGACCAATCCTTTGCCACCCCCTCCGCGGACCTAAGCGTCCGCTCCGCCCAATTCCCCCCCTCTTTGGCCGTGGGCCAAAATTATACGGTCCCGGTCACAACTTACCTGGGGGACCAACCCTTGGATAAGCCCTATGCCGTGAGCATCTACCGCGCGGCTTATAGCCAGGAAGGGCTGTTATTGATGGATAATGTCAAGGTGGGCTCGGCCACGGTCTGGCCGCATAATCCCAAAACCTATCGCACCACCAATGTTCCTATCACCCTCTCGGTCTTGAAAAAGGGGCGGCGGGGCATGCAGGAGGCCTTTTCCACGCGCAGTGTCTTCACGGTCAAGGCCGAAGCGGCCGAACCGGAAGAGGATTTGAGCAATAATGAGCTTACCCGGGAGGTCCCCGTAACTCACTGATTGAAAGGCCCCCGCTCTTATGATATAATTTAATTATGAACGATTACGAGGCAATTATTGTGTTGACCCCGGCGCTCGGCGACGACAAGATCGACGCCTTAATGGCCCGCTTTGAGAAAAAGATCAAGGACGGCGGAGGGGAGCTCATCGGCATCGAGAAGTGGGGCCGGAAAAAACTGAATTTTGTTTTCCAGAAGCATAAAAACCTAAAAGAGGGCTTTTATGTCCTTATCAACTTCAAGGGAGCGGGAAGCACCGTGACCTCGCTTAGGGACGCCTTTAGGGTGCAGGAAGAAGTGATACGCCACCAGATCGCCCGCGCCCAGGTTCGGGAGGCCGCCCCCGCGCCCGAGGAAGTGGTCTTTCCCTCGGACATCAAACCCCTGCAGGAGCAAAGTGGCGGGGCTCAATAAGATAATCCTGGTCGGGAACCTATCCTCCGATCCCGAAACGCATTTTGCGGTGGAAGGCACCGCCCGGGCTAATTTTAAGCTGGGGGTCCGAACTTTTTCCGCTGGCGCCGCATCTTTGATGAACGTGGAAGTAGTGGCCTGGGGTAAGCTGGCCGAGATCTGCGGGAAGCTCTTAAAATCCGGTCGGCTGGTGCTGGTGGAGGGCACACTCCGCATCCGCAGTTTTGAGGACCAGTCCGGCAGTCGCAAGTGGGCGACCGAGGTAGTGGCCCAGAACCTGCAAATGCTGGATCAATCAGCCGGGAAAGCGAAGGAGGAGCCATCCTCCGTAGTCCCGACGAATGTCGGGACGGAGGAGGAAGAAGTCCCCGACCTTCCCGAGGGAGACCTGCCCTTTTAAATGTATAACAAAGTTTTTTTGATCGGCAATTTGACCCGCGACCCGGAACTGCGCTATACCCCGGCAGGGATACCGGTGGCCAGGTTCACGGTGGCGGTCAATCGGCCCAAAAAAGACAAAAAAGATGAAGTGGATTTTATCCCGGTGGTCGCCTGGCGGCGGCTGGCCGAGATCTGTGGTGAGTTCCTGAAAAAGGGAAGGCCCGTGGCGATTGAGGGCCGGCTCCAGATCCGCTCCTTCAAATCGCGGACCGGGGCGGAAGCTACCATGACCGAGGTGGTAGCGGACGGCATGCAAATGCTGGGGGCCAAGCCCGCCGCCGCGCCCGCCGCGGCAGACCTGCCTGCCGGCAGGCAAGGAGTCAAGGAAAAGGACGAGGAGATACCATTTTAGCCCTTCGACAAGGCTCAGGGCAAGGAGGACGTAATGGAAACCCAAGTTAAATCCAAGTTCAAGAAGAGAAAAAAGAAGGTCTGCATCTTCTGCGTGGAGAAGAATAAGTTGGATTACAAGGATGTAAGCTTTGTGCGGCGTTTCATCTCCGACCGCGCCAAGATCCTGCCGCGCCGCATGTCCGGCTGCTGCGCCCTGCACCAAAGAATGGTGGCCATGGCGATAAAACGCGCCCGGCAGATCGGGCTGATCCCTTATTCTTTGGACTAAAGCCATGAAAGTGATATTGTTAAAAGAGGATCGTTTGGCCGAGGTGGCGGACGGCTACGCCCGCAACTTCCTTTTTCCCAAAAAGCTGGCGGTGCCGGCCACTCCGGCGGCCTTGATCCAGATGGGAAGAAGGGCAGAGCGCAACCAGGCCCGCCATGAGGCCGAGCGGGAAGAGGCGCAGGAGCTTAAATCCAAGATCGACAGCCAGGCGCTTACCATTTTGGCGGACGCCTCTGAGGAAGGCAAGCTTTTCGGCTCGATCTCGATCGCCGACGTGGCGGCCGCGCTTGAAGAACAGCTGGGCCTCGCGATCGATAAGAAAAAGATCAACCTCAACGAGCACATCAAGACCGTAGGCGAACATTCCGCCACTATCAAGGTGCACGCCGACCTCAACGCCCACCTCAAGATCATCGTCGCAAAAAAATGAAATCTTTCCCGGACCTGCCCGGGGTTTATCTGTTCAAGGATAAAACCGGCCGGGTCATCTACGTAGGCAAGGCCAAATCCCTAAAGGCGCGGGTGGCCTCTTATTTTAAGGTCCCGGTCGATTCCCCCAAGACCGCCGCCCTGCTCAAGCATTACCATCATATAGATTTTATCGTGGCCAAGACCGAGCTGGAGGCCCTGTTGCTCGAGAGCCGGCTCATAAAAAAATACCTGCCGCGCTACAATGTCCAGTGGCGGGACGATAAGCAGTACCCTTACATCAAGTTGACCTGGGGGGAGGAGTGGCCGCAGCTTTTGGTGGTGAGGAGGAAAAGAAGCGACGGCGCCAGATATTTCGGCCCCTATGAAGCGGGCAGCGTCAAGGACACCGTGCGCCTGCTTAAAAAATTCTTTCCTATCCGGCTTTGCAAGGAAACCCCGCTTAAGCGGCGGGAGCAGCCCTGCCTATATTTTTACCTCAAGCAGTGCTGGGCCCCCTGCGCTAGGGCGGTCTCGCACGAGGAATATCTTAAGGTCTGCCAGGCCCTGGTTTCCATATTGGAGGGGGACCTGGCCGCGGCCCTGGCTTACCTTAAAGAAGAAATGGAATTGGCGGCGGGGGCCCAGAATTTTGAGCGGGCCGCCCGCTTGCGCGACCAGATCCGCAATCTTTCCCGGTTGACCCTGAGGCGGCCGGGGTGGAGGCCGCCCCGCCGGCAGATACCTGGCGAGACCTCGCTCTGGGAATTGCGCGAAGTCCTCTCCTTGCCGCGCGCGGTGCGGCGCATCGAGGCCTACGATGTTTCGAACCTGGGCAGCCACAGCGTGGCCTCCCTGGTGACCTTTGAGGAGGGGAGGCCGCTCAAATCCGATTACCGCAAATTCCGGATCCGGGGGATCAAAAAGCCAAACGATGTGGCGGCGATCGAGGAAGCGGTCTTCA
>Ga0315274_10003678_pt1 | contig 22789 bp, 20 predicted proteins | sample YL17G02_20_MG_FD_203700 | JGI IMG/M metagenome (GOLD analysis project Ga0315274, IMG submission 203700) | Sediment microbial communities from Yellowstone Lake, YNP, Wyoming, USA - YL17G02_20 | ecosystem: Environmental > Aquatic > Freshwater > Lake > Sediment | place: USA: Wyoming | collected...
AAGCCAGTCACTCAGGGACGGCGGAAGCAGCATGATCTGCTTCGGGTTGTTTTCTCTGAACTTCTTGGTCTTAGTCATGACGCCAAGATTCAAGGCCGTGAGTGGAAGTCCTGTACCTTAGTCACACAAGCTGCTAGCGGCCGGGCTACCAGCGGATGTCCGCACCCAGGGCCGCCGGAGGCCAGAGGAACTTCCCCAAGCCCACCCAGTCGGCCCGAAGGAGCCATACGAACTCCGAGTGCATTGAACTCCCCGCCAGGGACCTCAGGCTGAGCGACATCGCCACGATCACCCTGAAAAGCGTACCGGCGAAGGCCCACAGGACACCGCCGGTGATGATTCCGCGCCATCGTCTCACATGCTAACCCTCCCCTAGTCCCTTGGTTCGCCCGCCGGGGAGTGACTCGGCGTCCCTACAAGCGCGTTCCCGAGTGTCGCGTGCTTGGGCGCGCCGAGCGAGGGGGCGGGGCTCACACGGGCCGCCCCGGCTAGCCCACCGGCCAGGCCCAGAACTGCACATGAGATGAACTTGAGGCCCCGAGACGATGCCAATCTGTTCTCTCCCACCTATTCAGGCGAACGCTTCCGCCCAGGATGGAGACTCACATCACCTTGAACCCATTTGCGTACCAGCGCTTGTTGTTCGTCGGTAAAGCCGCACTTCCTAATCTGCTTACTGAGCCTGGCTGCCGACTCGCGGTGGACGCGTGCCCGGAGCAATGGGATGAGCACATCCGCTGGTGAATCGAGAGCGCGTATCGATTGGTCTAGCATGGTAAGGTCACTTGTCGGGGAATCCTCCGACGCAACGGCCAGAAGGACAAAGAGACCGAAGAATGCATCCCGGCTGAGTTTCGCTGGAGTAGCCTGCGGGCGGCTGCTCGACATCCACGTCATTAGATACCACAGCAGATTGGATGTGAAAACGTCCACGGACGGCAACCCATCCTGACCTTCCGTGAGAGAAGCATGGCCCAGACTCTCCAGTACCTGTCCTGCAATGAGAAGCCGGTCTTTCCCAAACCCTGTCTCCCCCAGAGCAACGAAGGCCGCGCGGAAGGCCAGTGGCACGCGTCTGGCGACGGGCAACGTAGTATGTGGGCTGGAGGCTAGAATGCATCCTGGGCCATGCCAGTCAAGAAGCTCCGGTAGTGAGACGATGCCATGCCAAACCGCGTCTTCACAGAGGCCTCGGTCGGTCCTGCATACCTGCCGCACTCTCCCCGCAAAGGGCCCAAGAACCTCTGCGGAAAATGCCACCCACTCATCTACCAAGCTAACCGGGACTCCCCGCAAGGCGCCGCTTACGAACTCAAGGCTGAACAGGAGATCAAGACAGCGTGGCGCACGGGCATCATTGCCTGTTGACAGGCTCTCTCTGACCACTGCCGAGATCGCCTGAGTGACTGCACGCCGGTTCTCCGGGGCGGCAAGAAGAAGATGCTGGAGGGCCTGGGTCGGCACATCCATTTCGGGACCCATGTGGTGCCGCGCCGAACGTAGCGGATACAGAAGACAACTCCGGACGACGCGGTCCGCGACAATACGGACTGTTGTCGGTCTGGGCACGGTGAACTCTAGGCAACGCGTGGCAAACAGTAGCAGGTTCCACGGGGTCCGTCGCTTGGACTGCTCTGTCTCCTCCAGCAGGAGCATCAGGAGGCTATCCCCGGCGCCCTCGACGTTTCTGGACATCAGCTGAAACGCCAGTTGAGCAACGACGTCCCATTCGCTCTTCTCGATCCGGGGCTTGAGTAGCGTGAACAGCCGTTCTGGGGTCGAATTGCTCCGCACTATGTAGCAGGCTGTGAAGTACTCCAGGAACGTCCGGTGGGTGAATTGGTACAGCTTCTCTCCAGACTTGGTCGTCCCCATGTCGGTAAAGACCCATGCCCGATTCCGGCAGAACTGAATGAACTCGCGGGCCGCCTGTTGCGCCTCGTCCTGCTGCTCGAAACGGTGCTCCAACAAGTAGCGCGATGCCTCGGAGATAAGCTGTCGTTCTGTCACTCCGGACTGAAGGGGTGGGTTGGCATATATCCAATGGGCCAAGTACTTCATTGTCGGGCCGATGTGGCTCTCGAATGGTAGGGGCACCATGATATGCCGCCCCTTGTCCCATCTCTCAAACAGCATGAGTGCGCACTTTTCGTACACCTCGGGACGGTTTCGCGGGATGTATCCCTCACCCCTGTAGATGTTGCACATCAGCGCGAGCATTAGCGGGTTCGAGCGGAGGTCGGGCACAACTAGGCTCTCTCTCAGAAAGGCCTCCGCTCGCTCGACTCGCTGGTCGGACGGCAGGTCACTGTCTAGCGCAAACCACTTCGTCGCGTACTCCCTGGCCTGACTGTCCTCGAATGGCGACAGCCTGTAGACAGAAAATGCACGTTCGTCAAGCGGGGCTTCGTAGTAGCCGACCTCTCGCGAGGTGACGAGCACCGGAACCGATGGGTATAGCTTGCAGAACGCCTCCACGTCGGCACTGATTTCCTGCCGGAATGATGTATCCAGAAGCTCGTCCAGACCATCGAACACAACCATTCCGCGACCACCCGAGAGCAGCGCTTCGAACGCTCCTTGCAGTGCCGGTAGCTGGTACTTTGAGTTGCAGACGGATTCAATGAACTGCAGAATGGAGCATCGTCGCTCAGCCTTCTGCGCTCCATAGTCCCTCAGCACGACTAGTATGGGAGTAAGCGCACGACCGCCGACTGCTCGCTGGCCGTGGCGGATAGCAAGGTCGTAGCAGATCTTCTGACTCAGCGTAGACTTGCCACCACCAGGGTTGCCGATGAGGACGACCCGGTACAGCGATTGCAGGAAATCGCGAAGGCTTAGAGCATCCCATCTCTCGTCCTTCCGCCGCGCTACCCTGAGGAACGAAGGAGCCACGTACAGTCGGTCAATGGGGACTCTCCTTGGTACGTCAAAGTGCGGAGGGGTTATGTACCCGTGAATGCTTAGTTGCTGTCGGTACTTGCTCTCAAACTCCAGGGCTGCACGGGAGTCGACAATCCGCCCCTCGGTCAGGGCAGCGATGGTCCCCTTCATGGCCTGAAGCTCCGACATGATCAGGCGGTGTCTGATCAGCAACGTGGCTTCGTACGCGGCCAAGATACCACGCTGAGCTGCCACGTGCAGAGCGCCCTCGCATCCCTGGATCAGAGCCTCGTGCAACCGCGAACTCGCTGTCTCGATCTCGCCAGGAGGCACCCTCAACCAGTCCGACAGTCTAAGCGTGAGCTCCTGACGAATGCGTCCAATGGCCACGCTGTCTGCCGAGATGTGCGCCGCGAAAAGGCGGCGCACCAGCCCCTCCATATCGGCAGAAGACAGAAACGCCTTCATATCCTTGGCGTGATCCGCCGTGAGCATTAGCCCGCCGAGCGTGTCGGCAGCCTGATCTACGAGTCGACCCCGCTTTACGGTGTCCTTGAGAGCCCTCTCTATGTCCTTCTGCGCGCCACCCCAGGCCTGGCGCCCGGTGTATGCCAGGAGCGCCGTCAGGGCATTCGCCAGGACTCCGGACACCAGACCGGCGACCAATGGATTCACGGGACGGCCCCTTTCCACGGGACAAGCCTGTTACTTTCTTCTTCTGCTGGTTGGAGCATCCTTCTTCTTGTCCGGTGCTTGCTTTCGCAGAGGTGGAGTCCAGGGATTGCCGCACATGGTGACATGTCAGGTGACCGCGGGAGCAGGCTGCCGCAGAGTCGGCAACATGCATGGCATCAGACGCGAGTCGCGGGGCCGGCCGCTATTCTCGTCGGGCACAGGGCTCCCTGAGGCGCAGGTGAAGTCGGAGCTGCACACCAAGGCTCAGTTCGCGTTTTTCACCCCCAGCGGGCAACCGGTGGCCTACGTCCAGTGTCGGTGGGCGCAGCAGGCGTGGATCGGTACATCCGGCTATGGCGAGATCCCGGCAAGGAGCTCGCGCCGCAGCGGCAGGTGCTCTCAGCGGAGACCGCCCTGGATACCGTTCTGGGCAGCCGCTCGATGGGCACATCTCTCGTCTCCCGCGTGCAGCTCGCCTATCACACCCAGCCGTATCCGATTGTCCAAGCCACCTCGGCCCCGGTTTGGGTTATTACCTTCGATGATGGCAGCCAGTTCTCGGTGCATGCTCTCACGGGAGGCATCGTGGAGGAGTTCACGAACTGGAGAGAGGCCCTGGGTGGCATGCAGAGGAGTTCCGATGGCACGCGGCCGTTTGACGGTGTTAGGCACGCTGGTCTTGGCTTTGGTCCTGAGCGGTGCAGCAGGCCCTGCGGGATGCGTTGAGCCTAAGCGGCTTGGTTTCGTGCTCGTGCCGGTGTGGGAGGCCGTGGCCGGCTATGAGTGCACTCTCTACGTAACCGGCGTATCCGTTGCGGGAAACCTTGAGTGGGATTCCGGCGACCAGACGTCAGCCGTGATCGGCGAGGACCCTTCGGAGCTCTATGTGGCCCGGCACGTCTGGGCCAGTTCGGGGGAGTACCGGGTGCGCGTTGTCGCCCAAGGTTCCGGCTACTGGGAGAACCGGGTCCGCGTGAGGGCTGCCGGCAGTCCTGTGGACCTTCTAGCCGGGCTTGGTCCGGCGGAGGGCGGCTCAGGGGCGGCGGTCAGTCAGATTCTTGTGTACCAGCGAACCCGCTATAAGCGTGTCGGCGACGTCGACCGGGTGCGGGCAATCGTGAGTTGCCTGCGCGATGCCCAGACTGTCACGCCGAGAGGGTTAGGCGTCTCGTCGGTGGACACCGAGCTCCACTTCCTTGACGACCAGGGAGGATTCCTCGGCGCCATTGTGGAGCGCGACGGAGTGTTCAGGCTTCTCCATGAGGCGGCCGGTCACCCCGGGGCCTATGTCCTGAGAGCCAACCCGGTGCCGGCGCTGTTGATCTCCGGGACGTGGACGACCGGCTGGGTCAGGGAAGGGCGGCTTGTGCCTCCACCTCGACCCACGGAGGAGCAGCCTCTTCCTTCTTCGTGCCTTGGCATCGAACCCGGCGCGGCTGTGCCCGGCAATCCGATAGACGATCTCGGCCTGGGAGCTGTATGGTCGATTGTTGCTCAGGGTACTGGTTCACCAGTGCCCGGCACCAAGACCAGGTTGCCTACGTGATCAGTCTGCTGCGGACAGCGCAGAAGGCTCCGGAGGACCGGGTCCCGGACGATCCCGGCTGGGCCGACGCCCCCCGGGTCCTAGTCACCGTGGAGCAGGACAAGACCTACGCTGTCCAGTTCGGCTTTCACCCCGATCTGGGGCTCTTCTCGGCTTCGGCATCTCCTGGGGGCGTGAAAGTGGCCACGTGATCAGTCCGGAACTGAGTGAGTTCCTGAGGCGTTTGGGCGGCAGCTAGAAGCCTGGCTTCGTGGCACGGGCTGGGGCTAGCCGGCTAGACGTTGAACCTGAAATCGAGGATGTCCCCGTCCCTGACGATGTAGTCCTTGCCCTCCAGGCGCATCAAGGCCTTCTCCTTTGCCTCCACGAAGGCCCGCTCGCCCAGGTTGGCCGAACCACCCTGGCCGGCCCGGGCCGCGGCGGCCTTCACGGCGGTGAGGTAGTCCGTGAACCCGATGACCTCAACCCGGATGAAGCCCCGCTCGATGTCGGAGTGGATCTTCCCGGCCGCCACCTTGGCCGCCGTTCCGCGACGGAGGGTCCAGGCTCGGACCTCGTCTCTGCCGGTGGTCAGGAAAGAGATGAGGCCCAGGCGGGCATAGACCGCCCGGACCAGCCTGGCCAGGCCCGACTCGTCGAGCCCCAGGTCGGTCAAGAAGGCCGCCGCGTCCAGGGGCGGAAGCTCGGCAATCTCTCTTTCCACCCTGGCCGAGACACTGACCAGGGGCACGCCCCGCTCGTCGGCTGCCTGAGAGAGACCGGCCGCGGCCGCGGTCCCCAGGTTCGCCTCGGCCAGGTTGAGGACCCAGACGGCGGGTTTGGCGCTGAGGGAGGCCAGGTCGGCCAGGACTTCCGCCTCCTCCGGCCGGGGGACGAAATCCGAGAAGGGCAGGCCCTCGGCCAGATGGTCCCGCAGGCGGCAGAGGGTGGCGTGGACGGTGGTATCCTTGCGGCTTACGTGGACGGAACCGTCGGTTTTCCGGGCGGGGTTCTCCAGGCGTTCAATGCGGTTTTCAACCATGATCAGGTCGGCCAGGATGAGTTCGGCCTCGAGGGCGCCGAGTTCGGAGATGGGGCCGGGGTGGTCTGTCTGCCCGTCGTCGAACCCCCGCAGGACGTAGATGAGGGCGTCGGAACCGCGCACGGCCTCCAGGAAGTGAGCGGTCCGGCCTTTCTCGCCGGGAACCAGACCGGGAATGTCGATGATCTCGATCTGGGCGTGGGTGGTCTTCTTGGGCCCAAAGTGGCTTACCAGCGCGTCCACGCGAGGGTCGGGAACCCGGACCACGCGCCGGGTTTCCCCGGCGCCGGTGGAAGCCTGGCGTCCGGCCAGGCCGGTCAGAAGGGCGAACAGGGTCGACTTGCCCGAGGCGGGAAGCCCTATGAGACCACAAGTCAGCAATGTTGTCGGCGCCGCCATTTCCGTGTCTGGATGCCTCTAGGCCAAGGCGCCTAGCTTCTGCAGCCCTTCGGTGGTGCCGGAGACAACCAGCAGATCGCCCTCTAGGACAACGTCTTCACCGCCGGGAGAGGCGTTGATCTTGTCGTCGCGACGGATGAGGATGATGTTGGCCCCGAACCTCTGCCTGACGCGAAGTTCGGTCAGGGTCTGGCCGTGCATGAACTTGGGTGAGGTCATCTCGATAACGCTGTAGTGGGGCAGGAGCTCGAAATACTCCAGGACGTTGGGGTAGAGGAGGCCGTTGGCGACCCTGACCCCGATGTCCCGCTCCGGAAAGACGACCCGGTCGGCCCCGATCCGAGCCAGGAGCCGTCCGTGGAGAGCGGAGGAGGCCCGGGCCACGATGTGCTTGACCCCCAGTTCCTTCAGGGTCACGGTGACCAGGGCGCTGGTCTCGATGTCGGCGCCCACGGCCACCACGGCGGCGTCAACTTTCGCTAGGCCGAGATTGTCCAGGACGAGTTCGAGAGTGGCGTCGGCCTGAACCGCGTGCGTAAAGACGTCAGCCAGGGCCTGGACCCGAACCGGGTCCTTGTCTATCCCCAGCACGGTCTGCCCCAAGTCGTGGAGAGCCGTGCCCACGGCTTCCCCGAATCGTCCCAGACCGACAATGGCGAACTGTCTCAAGGCCCATCCTCCTGCTCGCTAGGTTCTCATCGGGCGGCGCGAGCCCACGCGCCGGCTACCCGACCACAATGCGCTCCTCCGGCAGTTGCCAGGTTCCAGCGGCCGACCGCCGGCGGGTCAGGGCCACGGCTAGGGTCAGCGGGCCGACGCGCCCCGCGTACATCAAAAGAGGAATGATGATCCGGCCCGTGGTCGTCAGTTTGGGCGTAATGCCCGTTGACAGGCCGACGGTACCGAAAGCGGAGACGGCTTCAAAGAGCACGTCCATGAGGCCTAAGCCTTCGGTGGCCAGCAGGACGGCGGTCACCAGTAAAACCAGGCTCGCGGCCAGGGTGGTGATGACCCAGGCCTTGGCCGCGACTTCCTCGGGTAGGCGCCGGGCGCCGATCTCCACGTTATGCCGGCCGTAGAGGGCCGAGCGGATGGCCGCCAGGATCACGACGAAGGTCGTGGTCTTGATCCCGCCCCCGGTCGAGCCCGGAGAGGCGCCGATGAACATCAGGGCCATGATGGTGAGGAGGGTGGATTGGGTCAAGGCCCCGATCGGCAGGGTGTTGAAGCCGGCGGTGCGGGGCGTGACGGACTGGAACGTGGCCGCCAGGACTTTGGCCCCGGGCGATAGGGTTCCCATGGTGGCGGGATTCGAGTGTTCCAGAGCCAGGATGAGCAGGGTTCCCACCACGATGAGAGCCGCGGTTGTCCGCAGAACTATCCTGGCGTGTAGCGATAGGCGGCGCCCGCGCCGCAGGGCCATCAGTTCCGAGAGAACGGTGAAGCCGAGGCCGCCGATAACGATGAGGAGCATGATGACTAGGTTCAGCGGGAGGCCGCCGACGTAGTCCACGAAGCTGCGCCCGAGAAGGTCGAAACCGGCGTTGCAGAATGCCGAGATGGAGTGGAACAGACCGAGGTACAGTGAGCGTCCCAGGGAGTAGTCACGGCTAAAGATGGCTGCCAGGGCCAGAGCCCCCAGACCCTCGATGACTATGGTCGCCAGAGCGACATTGCGGACCAGGCGCATGGTGGTCGACAGCTTCCACTGGCCCAGGGCCTCGTTGATCGTGAGGGTGTCCCGAAGCGAAGGTTTCCGGCCGACGGCGGCGACGAAAAGGGTGGTCACGGTCATGACCCCGAGGCCCCCGATTTGAATGAGAACCAGGATAATGATCTGGCCGAAGGGCGTCAGGGCGCGGCCGATGTCGATGACCGTGAGGCCGGTGACACAAACCGCGGACACGGCTGTGAAGAAGGCGTCTACCAGGGAAAGCCCTCGTTCGTCGACAGTGGCGGCCGGAAGCGTTAGAAGGAGCGAGCCGGCGACGGCGGCCACAGCGAAGCTGATGGCCAAGAGGCGGGAGGGACTCAGACGCCAGCGCCACCTTCCGTTTGCCGTTACTAGCTAAGGATTGGACGCGTTCTCACGGATGATACGCGAGAGTGGGGCAAACGCCTGCTTGGGATAACGGAAAGACCGGCCCGCTCACCCGGGGGCGGGCGGCGCTCCCCGGCCCCCCGCTCACCCGCGAGAGGGCGGCGGCAGAGGGTTTTACCGGCCCGGATGGAACAAAGAGGACCAGCCGCAAGTCCGGGAGCAAAGGAGTGTAGCCATGCCCGACCTATCCTTCTGCCGTTCCGAGTTCCCCGCTCTTCGGTTGCGCGTCGGGGGGCGTCAGGCGATGTTTCTTGACGGTCCCGGCGGCACCCAGGTTCCCCGGAGGGTCATTGATCGCATGTTCACCTACCTCACCCGGGAGAACGCCAATGTCCACGGGGCCTGGGCCACCAGCCAGGCCACCGACCGGGTTATCGAGGAAGCCCGGCAGGCCATGGCCGACTTTCTGGGGGCCGGCCCCAACGAAATCGCCTTCGGTCAGAACATGACAACTCTCAACTTCGCCCTTTCCCGGGCCCTCGGCCGCGGGCTCCACGCGGGAGATGAGATCGTTATCACCGATCTCGATCATGAGGCCAATCGGGGCCCCTGGCTCGCCCTGGAGGAGAAGGGCGCCGTGGTCCGGTCGGTCCGTGTCGACCCGGAGACCTGTGCCCTGGACCTCAACGATCTTGAGGCCAAGCTTGGTCCGAAGACCCGCATCCTGGCCGTCGGCGGGGCCTCCAACGCCGTGGGGACAGTCAACGACCTGGCCCTCATTGGCCGCCTGGCCCGCGAGGCGGGCGCCCTCTTCGTTGTCGACGCCGTCCACCTCGCGCCGCACAAGGTCATCGACGTCAAGGCCATCGGCTGCGACTTTCTTCTCTGCTCGGCCTACAAGTTCTTTGGTCCCCACCTCGGCGTGCTCTACGGCCGTCGGGAGGCCTTCGAAGGGCTGGAGACCTACCGGCTCCGCCCGCAGAGCGATGCGGCCCCCTTTCGCATCGAGACCGGGACCCTTGTCCACGAGGGTATCGCCGGAACCATTGAGGCCATCGAGTTTATCGCCGGTATCGGCCGGAAGGTAGGGGCGATGTCGCCCCGGACCGAGATGGCGGGTCGCCGGCTCACTACCGCCGATGCCGCCTCGGAGCGCCGCCGGGCCGTGGTGGCCGGTATGGAGGCCATCGACGCCTACGAACAAGACCTGGCCGACCGGCTTCTGGCCGGCCTTGGAAGGATTCCCGGCCTCAAGCTCTACGGTCCTCCGGCCGGGCATCCCCGGACCCCGACGATTTCGTTTCGCCTGGCGGGCCATGACCCCGAGGCCATCTCCAAGTACCTGGCCGGGAAAGCCGTTTTCGCCGGGGCCGGCGACTTCTACGCCCTGACCCTCATTGAGCGGCTGGACCTGGCGGGGCGGACGGGCACCGGGCCGGGAGAGCCGCGGAGCGGGCCGGGAGAGCCGCGGACCGGGCCGGGAGAGCCGGGGACCGGGCCGGGTCTTCTCCGGATTGGTCTGGCCCCCTACAACACCAGGGCCGAACTGGAGAGGGTCGTGGACCTGATCAGGGCCCTGTGATGCGAGCCGTAGTCACGGGTACGCACAACCGCATCGGTTACGCCGTTGTTCGCAGCCTCCACGCGGCCGGCATTCCGGTCTGGGCCGGGGGCACGACGGCCATGGCCATGGGCCGCGTCTCCCGTCTTCCGGAAGGCCGCTTCCATCACCCCCACCCGGTGGCCGATCCGGAGGGTTTCATCGCTTCCCTGAGGCGGGTCGGAAAGCGACTCGGAGAAGCGGTCCTGCTGCCCACCGGTTCGGAGACCCTTCTTGTCGCGGAGGCCTGGTCCGAGCTTAAGCCCTGGTTTACCGCCACCCTGCCGGCGGCCGGCCAGATCGAAGCGGTCATCGACAAGCTCAAACTGGCCGAGGCCGCCTCCGAGGCCGGTCTGGCCCACCCCGCCACCCGCTTGGCCAGGCCCGAAGAGCCGCCTTCCGACTACCCGGTCGTGGTTAAGCCAAGACAGGGGGCGGGCGGTTGGCGCCTCCGCGTTTGCCCCGACCGCGAGACCTACGTCTCGGCCGTAGAGGCCATCCTGGCCGCCGGGTCCGAGGCTGTCGTCCAGCCCCACGCGGGTGACGATCTCACGGGATGCGCCATGCTTTTCGACCACGGGCGCGAAGTGCTGCGCTTCTCCCACCGGGTGGGTCTAACCCTGGGGGGGCGGGGCGGCACGCCGGTGGTTCGCGTCGGTGAGGCGGCCCTCGGCGTGGAGGAGGGCTTGGCCCGTCTTCTGGTCGGTCTGAATTGGCATGGGGTGTGCCAGGCCGATTTCGTGTCCGGGAGGTCGGGTCAGCCGCAATTGGTGGACCTCAACCCTCGGTTTTGGGGGTCGCTCTACTGCGCCACCGTGTCCGGAGTCAACTTCCCGGCCGCCTGTTACGATTTGGCCCTGGGTCGGACGGTGACCTCCCGGTCCGCTGAACCCGGTTGGGCCACGGCCTGGGCCTGGGGTCTGGCCGCGGCCGCCCTCCGGCGATGGGTCAGTGGACGCGGGGTGAGTCTGGGCCCCGGGATCGCCTGGTCCAAACTCCGCTGGGACGACGCGGCCGCTGGGGATGTCCTGCCCCTCTTGTTCGAGCCCGTCGGGGCGGTGCTGCACAACTGGCGTGGGCGGGGCCTGCCGGCCCAGTGGACCCAGTTCTAGCCGGGGCTCTCTTCCGGGGGTGAGACGGCGTGAGTCTATCGGATGGGCTTCACTGGCTCGACGATCGCCTGCTTCTGGCCATCGATTCGGGTTCCTTCGTTTCCCGGCCGCTGGAGGCCGCCTTTCGCGCCGCCAACGGTCTGGCCGCCGCCGCGCTCGACACGGTGATCCCGGTGACCCGCTGGACGGGGACGCTCGGTGATCAGCCCATTACGATCATGGCCGCCGGTCGATCCCACTGGGCCCAGTACCTGGTCCGGCGGGCGGGGGGGATGGGGAGCGGAGGCGGGCCGGGGAGCGCGTCCGGCCGCGAGGTTGCGGGAACCCTCAGGCCCGAGGTCTTGCGCCCCGTGAGTCTGGCCGGTCTCCCCGCCGCCCTGCGCCTCTGGGAGCGGGAGGCCGACGTTGTCACCGTGAGGGCCGGCGCCCTGGCCTCGTCGCTTCTCCGGGGCCGCTACCTCCGGCTACCCGAGTGGGTTTCCTTCTCCTACCCCCTCGTCCCCTACGAGCCGCCCGAGATCGCTTGCGGACGGTCCGTCCGGCACAGCCTGGTGGAGATCAAGCAGGGTCGCACTAGTTACGAGGTCTCCCGCCGTCCGGAGGACCTTCGCTTTTTCTACGAGCGGGTCTACCGGCCGACGGTGCTCTTTCGCTACCGCGATGAGGCCAGAATCTTCGACTTCCCGTTCCTGGCCATGACCTTCGGCCGCACCGGAGTCATGTGGCTTCTTCGCGACGGGCAGCGGGTGGGCGGAGTGGCCTTCGACCGATGCGGACCGGCCCTGCGGGCCAGGCTCCTGGGAGTTGTCGACGCCGACCCCGAACTCTACCGTATCCATGTGCCCGCCCTCATCTACTACCACTTCATCCAGATGGCCAGGAAGGCGGGCTACTCCCTGGCCGACTTCGGCGGCTGCCGGGCCCCCCTGACCGACGGGCTGACGGCCCACAAGGTCCGCTGGGGCATGGTCCCGAGGGTCAAGAAGGACAGCCATTTCTGCCTCAATCTGAGGGTCTGCCGGGACACTCCCGCCACGCGCCGGCTTATGGCCTCGCTGCCCTGTTTTCTCGAGGCCCGGCGGCGTCTCGGGGTCCTGGCCGTGCATGACCCGGCCTCGCCGGAGGCCGCGACCGGTCTGGCCCTGGCCGAGGAGGTCCGCGGCCCGCTACCCAAGATCCTGGTCGACCTGGGTGAGCACGGCCGGTCCGGCGACCCGGGCGAACGCGGCCGGCCCCGGGGCTTCTCCAAGATCGTGAAGGCGCCGTCGGGCCTGGTGGAGGCTCTGGACGGTATCCTGGGAGACCTTGACCGTCTGGTGGCCGGCCGTTAGTCTACTGCTTTCTCCTCCGCCTCCCGGCAGGCCTCGGCCGGACTCTTGCCGCCCACAGCCACGGCCATGAGCCCGAGGAGGTACCTGTCCATGGTGCCGAAGTTAGTGAGAACCACGGGGCTGATGAGGTCGTCGGTGAGCTTGCCCTTCTCGCCCACGCTAATGGACGTCTTGTAGCGCACCTCGCCGTCGGACATGTCCATTTCGAAGTTGCCTAGGACGAGGCCGTAGTTGGCCCGGGTCAGGTACTCGCTCGCCGCCGCGCGGGCCTTCTCTGGAACTTTGATTGACGCGATGGAGTAGAAGATGAGGATGCCGCGGTCTTGCTTGACGTCCGCGGCGGCCGTCCAGTTCCCCGATTTCCCCGAAAACCCCATCTGCACAAGCCCTTTGGCCTCGTCGACCTGGTACTTGAAGCCGATGCCCTTGAAGAACGCTGCCACCGTGTCTAGGTGCCGTCCCATCTGTCGAAGACCTCCCCAGGTATCCGCTGCTATAGGCAGCTTTCGTGCCTGTTCCACGGGCGGCCTTCGACTCCTTGCGCTAGCCCTTCTTGAGATAGCCCAGGGCTGTTTCGGCCGCTTGGGCCCGGGCGGGGTCTTCTCGCCACTCCTCCAGGAGTGGAATGACCCGAGCGGGGTCGTGGCGGCCGAGAAAGCGCAGGGACGACGCGGCCGCCCGCCAGACCAGACGCGACGGGTGCCCGGACAGAGGCCCCAGAAGATCGAGGGCCGTCTCGAGGTGAGCCTTGGCCGGGGCGGCGGAGAAGGCCATGGCCACGTTCCAGAGGACCCGCTCGTCCGGGGAGAGGGCCCAGCGCCTCAGGCGCTCCAGGGTCTGGGCGGGGTGCCTCATGAGGAGCGCGCTGCCGATGGCGAACGGCCCGAGGTTTTTCCTGACGTAGACGGCCGGGTCGGGCAGGAGACGCTCCAGGACATCTAGGATGCGCGACGCCCAGGCCTCCTTGCGCTTGCGGGAGGCGTACATCACCGCGAGAGCGGCCATGCGCCGTACGTTCTCCGACTCCGACCCCGTCCAGGCCAAAGCGGTGGGGTAAAAGGAGTCAAAGCGCCTGGCCAGGAGGTCGCCGGCCAGGGCCGCGGCCGTCTCCCGCACGATCCAGTCGGAGTCGTCGCCCAGGGTGACCATGACGTCGGCCGTGAGGCCGGGGGCCTTGTCGTGGAAGTCTCCGGCCAGCCCCCTCCAGAAGAGGCGGAAGGCGAAGGTCCGGTTTGCTCCGGCCGACGCCCCGGAAGCGATGATCCCGGCCACGAGTCGGACCACGGCCTGGTGTTCTCCGGCCTCGGCGGTGTCCGCTTCGGTCAGGAGGTCGCCGAGCGCGGGCGCCTCCGGCTCCGGGCCACGCAGGAGTTCCTCCAGCCTGCCGGCCAGGCTCAAAGCCTCCCCCGGCGCTTTCCCGAACCCCATCACGCCGATCCCTCCTCGCCGTAGACCCCGGCCACCTCGGCCAGTGTTCCAGCGGGACGGCCGCGCTCCTTCAGACGGTCGAGAAGCTCCCGGTAGACTCGCAGCATCGACCGGCTACCGGAGTACTGCGGCTCGGGGTGGGTGTCGACCACGGCCAGGCCGCCCACGGCGGCCAGCCAATCCGCCTTGTCGAGCCAGGTCCGCAGAATCCGGCGCGGGCCGTAGCGGTAGTGGATGAGGGCGGCGTCGAGGGGCAAGGTGATCGGGATCTCCAGAAGACGGCCGCGGGCAAAGGGCCGGACCGAGCAGCAGCCGTTGCGCCAGCCGGCGCCGGTATACATCTCCGTGTCCGGGACGCTCGAATCGTAGCGAAAGTATCGACCCAAGAGGGCGAAGAGCCCCGCCGTTCGCAGGAGTCCGGGCGAGCGGAAGCCGGTCACGCCGTTTTCCTCCAGGAAGGGTCGCAGGCTCTCCAGCTTGGCTCGGGCCTTCTCCTCGGGTTCAAAGGGCAGGCTTCCGGAGTGATCGTAGCCGTGGCAGCCGATCTCGTGCCCGCCCGCCCTGAGTTCGGCCAGGAGCCCGCGATCCAGACGGTAGTGGCGGGGAACGAAGAACCAGGTCGACACCAGGCCGGCCGCGGCCTCGATCTCGGCCACCCGGCCCGCCAGGCGCTGCCCGTGGGCGGTGTCCACGTCGTGGCTCAGGGCGAAGGCGGGGCCGCTAGGGGTCAGGGGTCCCCCCTCCAGGGCCAGGAGCAGGGCGGCGACCACCGGTTCTTTGGGCCAGGCGGGGTAGAATGCCTGAGCGGGCGGCCCGCGCCGGGAATCAAGGAGGCTCAGAGCCTGGCCGGCCAGACGGCGGCAGGGGCCCGGGATGAGATGATGGTGAAAGGGTAGGCCCATTGTCCAGGGGCGGCGGGGGGGTGGGAGGTAGCCCTCCTCCCGGTAGTAGGCCAGGGTGGCCTCCGGGTCGAAGGCCGAGGTTGTCCCGGCGCCGTCGCGGGCTATCACGGGAATCGGCCCCGGGTGGAAGTGGGCGACGACCTCTCCCCGCAGGGGGCGGGGTTGGCCAAAGACAAGACGACACTCTATCCCCTCGGCCGGTAGCCACGGAGGGCGAAAGGCCGGGGAAAAGACTAGGCGTCCGGACGGGATTGACTGGGTCGTACCACGCCCGTGGCCCGGAGCTCGGGCAGGGCCTCCTCCAGGTAGTCCCGAGTTGGCCCCTGGTTTCTGATCCACGACGCGTACCTCCCCAGACCGTCCTCAAGGGTCACCTCGGCCCGCCAGCCCAGAGCCTCCAGGCGGGTGGCGTCGGTGACCAAATGCCTCACTTCGCCGGGGCGGAACTCGCCCGTGAGGGTCCAGCGTGACGGGACGCCCAGGGCCCCGGCCAGAAGATCGACGAAACCGGTCACGGTCACCGCCCGGCCGACGCCGACGTTGAAGACGCGGCCGTCGGCCCGATCATCCAGGGCCACGACCAGATTGGCCCGGGCCACGTCCTTCACGTAGATGAAGTCCCGGGTCTGGCGGCCGTCTTCGTAGACGACCACCTCCCGCCCGCCGAGAAGCCGGGTGGAGAAAACCGAGGTGATGCCGACAAAGGGGTTGGTCAGGGACTGGCGCGGGCCGTAGGTCAGGGCGTAGCGCAGCCCCACGACGGGAAGGCCGTAGGTCTCGCCGATGCGGAGAAAGGCCGTTTCGGCCGCCGCCTTGGAGATGGCGTAGGGGGTGTAGGGGTTGATGCTCTCCTCGTCGACCGGCGCCGGCGTCACCGCGTCGCCGCACCTGGGGCAGTTCGGCTCCCACTGGCCCGCTTCCAGGCGCTCCAGCGATCTTGGCGGCGGGTAGACCCGGCCGTGGGCCGGGCAATCGTATTTCCCTTCGCCGTAGACGGCTTGGGTCGAGGCGAAGACGATCTTCCTGACCCGCGGCCGTTCCGGGTGGGCAAACGGGCTCCGCCCGGCGATAAGGTCGAGGATGAGGGCGGCCGAGACGGTGTTGGTCTCGAAGTAGGCCGTCGCCCCCGGGGTGAAGCCGCCGTGGGCCGCCTGGTGGAAGACATAGTCCACGCTCTCGAGGGCATCGGCCAGGGTCTGGGGGTCCTTCACGTCACCTTGGCGGAAGTCGGCCTCGGGCGGAATCCAGGGTGGCCGGCCGCCGGCGTGGGTCGGGTGGGTCAGGTTGTCGAGAATGCGGACGCGAAAGCCCTCCGCCCCCAGGAGATCGACAAGATGGGAACCGATAAGACCCGCCCCTCCGGTTACCAGGGCCAGTGGCCGCGATCCGGTCATCGGGAAGGACCTCCTTTGGCGCGTTCGCCGCCCTCTCCGGCGGCCCCCAGGATTCCGGCGATGACCCGGTCCTGCTCTTCAGTGGTCATGGACGGGAAGAGGGGGATGGACAGAACCCGGGCGGCGATCTCTTCGGACACCGGGCAACCCCCGGGGCCGAGGCGGTGGGGCATCGTCAGGGCGGCCGGCTGCTGGTGGCAGGCCAGGGGGTAGTTCACGCCGGTGTCGACGCCCCGGCCCCCGAGATGGCGGGCCAGCCGGTCCCGGTCGGTGGCTTGGGGCACGTAGCGGTGGTAGACGTGGGTATCGCCGGGAGGCGCCGCTTCGGGGACCAGGATGTCCGGGAGACCGGAGAGGGCCTGGTCGTAGCGTCGGGCCAGAACCCGGCGGCGCTCGTTCTCCATCTCGAGATCCCGCAGGAAAACGCGGATGATGGCGCTCTGGATCTCATCCAGGCGGCTACAGAAGCCGTAATGGCTGTGGCGGTAGTGGTCCTCGCGGCCGTGGTCCCGCAGTTTCCTGACCGTGTCGGCCAGGGTCGAATCGTCCGTGGTCACCATGCCCCCGTCGCCGTAGCCGTGGAGGTTCTTGGTGAAGACGAAGCTGAAGCAGCCGGCTTGGCCGAGGCCGCCCACGGGCCGGCCGGAGCTGGTCGCCCCGTGGGCCTGGCAGGCGTCTTCGACCAGCCACAGGTCGTGCCGCGCGGCCAGGTCCTGGAGGTCGGCCATGGGCGCCGGGCGGCCGAAGAGATGCACGGGTAGAATCCCTCGCGTCCGGCGGCTCAGGGCCCGGGCGGCCGCCTCCGGGTCGATGTTGAAGGAGCGGCGATCCACGTCGACCAGGACGGGTCTGGCCCCGGTGTGGACGATGGCCGCCACCGTGGCAATGAAAGTGAAGGACGGGACAATGACCTCATCCCCCGGCCCCAGGCCGAGGGCCCTCAGGGCGAAGATCAGGGCGTCGGTTCCCGACCCGACGGCGACGGCCTCCTTCACCCTGGTCATCGCGGCAAACTCGCCCTCCAGAGCGGTCGTTTCCGGCCCCAGATAGAAGCGCGAGCCGGACAGGACCCGATCGATGGCGGCCAGGATTTCCTGGCGATGGGCCTGGTACTCCCGCCCGAGATCAACCAGAGGAATGCGGGGACTAGCTTGCGGAAGGTATCCGGTCATCGGCCGTAGGGCCCCCTCTCCCGTCCCTGCCGGCACTTGAGATCCTCCACCGCTCCCAGGCTACGGGCCGGGGCGCCGGCCACCGTTGTCCGGGCCGGAACATTAGCCGTGACCACGGCCCCGGCGGCGACGAGGGCCTCCTCACCGATCTCGACGCCCGGGAGGAGAGTGGCCCCGGCCCCAACCCGGCAGCCCCGGCGCAAGATCGGGCCGGCCAGACAGGGGCTTCCGTGCCGGCAACCGGGGTGGGGGTCGTTGGCGAAGATCACGCCGGGGCCGACGAAGACGTCGTCCTCAATGATAGTGAACTGGGCCACGTAGACGTTGCAGTGGATCCGGACCCGGCCGCCGATCCGGCAGCCGTAGTCAATCACGGTGTTCGACCAGACGTGGACCATGTCGCCGAGGATGCACTCCTCACGGATGACGACGTGGTGGCCGGTCTCCAGACCCCGGCCGGCCTTAACCCCGCGGTAGATGACTGTTCCGGGGCGAAGGAGATGGCCCGGCCCGAGAATGGGTGCGGGGAAGTCTCCCCGGGGGGACGGGTAGCCGATCATGACGCCGTCCCCGGGTGTGTCGTCGGAAGTCACGGATGCCTCCTGATAGCGGCTACTTAGTCCGAGTTTGGCAAGAGTGTAATTCAGTGCGAGAATTGTCTTTTCCTGTCGGATGCTGCAGAGGAAATCGGCTAGCTGCGTTGTAAACCCCCCGAAGCTGGCCCTCGATGAGGAATGCATGGCGGCCGAGGACATGCGGGCGAAGCCGCGGAGGGGGGAAGAGACCCTGTCCCCACCGGACATCCAAACGCTGGGCTTGGCCGGCCGGATGTTTCGCAAGTCCGTCCCCGTCCCCATCTACCTGATCCACTTTGTCACCTTCGCCTGCGTGGCCCGCTGCCCCCACTGCTTTGTGTCGGACCGGCCCGGGGCCGTTCTTGGCCTGGAGGCGGTCGAAAGGCTGGCCCGTTCCTTGCGGGGCCAGACCTGGTCGGTCATGCTCACGGGCGGGGAGCCGACCGTGCGTCCGGACCTGGCCGACATAGCCCTGGCCTACCTCAAGCTTGGCCAGACCCGCTACGTCCAGGTCGCGACCAACGGGCTCCTGCCCGAGGCTCTCGGCCGGACCTGCGAGACGGTCCTGTCCCGGGTCCCGCCTGGGGCCACCTTTAGTGTGGCCCTGTCTTTGGACGGGGTCGGGCCCGAGCACGACCGCCTGCGGGGGGTCGCCGGCGCCTGGGATAAGGCCATGGAAACCTTGACTTTCCTCAAGTCCATAACCGACCCCCGCTTCCGCTACCTGGTCAACATCACCGTGTCCGCCGCCAGCGCTCCCGGACTTAAGGAACTCTACCGAACTGTGGTCGATGACCTGAAAGTGCGCAACGTCACCTTCACCCTGACTCGCGGCCGGCCGCGCGATCCGGACCAACTGGAGGTGTCTCCCGCCTTCCTGCGGGCCTTTCTGGAGGGTTGGGAGGCCGACCTCCGGCGGGGGCGCCTGGGCTACCGGGGGCTCCATCTCGGCCGGCTCATCGACGCTCAGAACGTGATTACCCGCCGGCGGGGCCTGGCCATCCTCGAGGGCCGGAGCTTCTCCTGGCCCTGCTACGCGGGCACCCTGGCCGGGGTGATCTGGCCCGACGGGCGCGTCTCGCCGTGCGAGGCCTTGCCGGACTTCGGGTCCCTGACCGAGCCGGATCTGGATCTGGCTCGGCTCTGGCGGTCCGAGGCGGCCGGGGCCTTTCGCCGCTCTAGGCGGCCCGAGGCGTGCCAGCGCTGCACCCACGAGTGTTTCTGGCTGGTCAATGTGCTCTTTAACCCGAGGCTTTTGCCCCGGTTGGCTTGCCTGGCGGCCCGAATGGGGGTGGGCCGGTGAGGGCGGCCGTAGTTGTCCCCTGCAACAGGGCCGGGGGCACTCTGTCCCTCTGCCTGGGGGCCCTCGCCGCGGCGGAAGGCGGGCCCTACGAGATCATTGTCGTCGACGACGCCTCCCCCGACGGAGTGGCCGCCGTGGCCCAGAGCCACGGGGTGAGATGTCTTGGCCTTCCGCGATCGTCGGGAGCGGCCGCGGCCAGAAACGCCGGGGCCGTGGCGACAACGGCCGACATCATTATCTTCGTCGACGCCGACGTCCGGGTCGAGCCCGGGGCTCTCGCCCGGCTTGTCGGAAGGCTCGGGGAGGAACCGTCCCTCGGCGCTTGCTTCGGTCTCTACAGCGAAACATGCGGAGCGCCCGGGCTGGTCTCCGACTTCCGAAACCTCCTCCACCGCTACACCCATCTCCGCCAGGCCGGCCGGGATGTGAGTTCCTTCTTCACCGCCATCGGGGCGACGCGGCGGCGGGCCTTCCTGGAGGTCGGGGGCCTACCGCCCCTGCGGATGCTCGAGGACGTCGTTTTTGGACAGAGGCTGGTCCGAGCCGGCTACCGCCTGGTTCTGGAACCGGAGGCCGAAGGTCGCCATCTCAAGGGCTACGGCCTGGGCGCCATGCTCCGCTCCCTCTTTTTCGATCGGGCTTTGCCCTGGGGGCGTCTGGCGGCGACGGCGGGGCTGGTCCGGGACGAGTTCGCCACCTCGCGAAGAGATCGTTGGGCCAGTGTCCTGGCCCTGGCGGCCACCCTGGCCGGGGCCGGCCTTCTCGCCACCCTGGGCTGGGCCGCGGGGTTGGCGGGGGTGACGGCCCTGTCGGGGCTGGTCTTGATCGAGAGGGACCTATATGGCTACCTGGCCGCCCGCCGGGGCCGCGTCTACCTCGGGGCGGCTTTTCCGCTTCACCTGGCCTACCTGGTCGTAGGGGGTATCGGGTTCGGGCTCGGCTACCTTTTTGGCCTTGCGAGAGGCCGCCGGCGGGCGGCTGGAACGGAGGTCGAGTGGATTGGCGGGAATGAGTGAACGGGTCACGGTCGTGGCCGAGGCGCCTTTGCGGGTCAGCTTCGTCGGCGGGGGAACGGACTTACCCTCCTTCTACGAGAGCTTCGGGGGTGAGGTTATCTCCCTGACCCTGGGCTTTCGGGTCTCGGTGACCGTCACCGGGCGGACCGACCGCGACATCTGGGTCCGCCTACCCGTGTTTCCCGGTCCGGTCGGCCGGGCCGGTACGGGAACGGCTCGCCTCACCCCTCCGACCCGTCTGGCCGGGGCCACGGCCAGCGGGGGATTGGAGCTTGTCCGCGGGGCCGTCGACTTCCTCGGCGGCGAGAGGGGTCTTGACGTGACGGTCAGGGCCCAGGTTCCGCCGGGTTCGGGTTTGGGTTCCTCCGGGGCCCTGACCGTGGCCCTGGCCGGGGCCATTACCGGGCTGCGAGGCCGGGCTCTGGAGGCCGAGGACGCGGCCGAATTGGCCTACCACGTGGAGGCCCGGGCTTGCGGCTCTCCCGTCGGGAAACAGGACCACTACTCGGCGGCCTTCGGAGGTCTGAATCGGATCACCTTCCTGCCGCGAGGCCAGGGCATCCGGGTCAAGCGACTCGACCTGGGCGCTCGTCGCCTGGACGAGTTGACCGGACGCCTGCTTTTATTCCACACCCCCAGGCGTTCCAGCTCGCGAGTTATTCTCGGCGACCAGAACCAGCGCTGCAAGGACATTGACCGGAAAACGGTCGGCGCTCTCAACCATCTTAAGGCTCTGTGCGACCCGGTCGAGCGGATCCTCCAAGAGGGCGATCCGGCCGAACTCGGGCCGATTCTCGATCAGGCCTGGCGCCACAAGCGGGCTCTCGCCTCGGGCATTACCGACCCCGATCTCGACGCTATCTACGAGTTGGCCGTCTCCTCCGGAGCAACCGGGGGCAAGCTCTGCGGGGCCGGGGCCGGGGGCTGCTTTCTGTTCTGCTGCCCGCCCGAAGACCAGGAGGGGCTTCGCCGCGTCCTAGTCGGGCGGGGGCTGGTGGAATACGGGGTGGTGGCCTCGACCCGGGGTCTGGAGGTGGCCATCCTGGGCCAGGAGGGCGCTCTGACCCGCCTCGACGACCTGGCCAGGACCGAGGTCGCGGCCGGGAGGGAAGACTCGTGAGGGCCCCGCCGCAGCCGCGGCTGGTCCTCCTCGATCGCGACGGGACCTTGAACGTGGATCGTCCCGGCTACATCCGGTCGCCCGAGGATCTAGAACTCTATCCGGAGGCCGCGGGGGCCCTGGCCGGACTAGCCAGGCTTGGCTTTCGCTTAGCGGTGGTGACCAACCAGTCGGCGGTGGGCCGGGGTCTTGTCTTCCCCGAGGAACTCCGGCGCATCCACGATCGCTTGACCTCCGAACTGGCCCGGGCCGGCGCGCCGCTGGCCGGTCTCTACCACTGCCCCCACCGTCCCGAAGACGGCTGCGACTGCCGCAAACCACGGCCCGGGCTCCCGCGCCAGGCCATGGCCGACCTGGGCTTTCAACCCGGGGACACCTACTTGATCGGCGATGCCGCGACCGACATCCAGGCCGGGGCCGCGGCGGGGGTGACCACCATCCTCATCCGCCGCCGGGGGGGCGGCCCGGCCGGCCCGCCTCCCGATCGCGCGGCGGCAGACGCGCCTCCCAATCAGACGGGGGAAGGCCCACATCCCCACTTTGTGGCCGCCGATCTCGAGGAAGCCGCCGATTGGATCATCGCCCGCGAGCGGCAGGTGGCGGTCGCCCTCGGCCCCGAGCGGGTCGCGGCGACCGAGCTTCTCTCCCGCGAGCGGCAGGTGGCGACCACGCGGGGCGGGGTCGAGCGGACCGGGGTGGCCGCTCTACACCTGGCCTCAGTCAGCGACGGTCTTCTCGCCACCGACCCCGGCCTAGTGGAGAAGGTCTCCGACCTGATCGACGAGGTCCGCCGTCTGGGCCGCACTGTCTTCGTCGCCGGCAACGGGGGCAGCGCCGCGACGGCCTCCCATTTCGTGGCCGACCTCCGCAAGGGCGCGCGCCGGCCAGGCTCACGGCAGGTCCGGGCCCTCTGTCTGTCGGACAATACCCCCAGCCTGACGGCCTGGGCCAACGACGAGGGCTACGCCACGGTCTTCGAGGAGCAGCTCAGAGACTGGTTGACACCGGGGGATGTTTTCGTGGGCATCAGCGTCAGCGGGACCTCGGCCAACGTTGTCCGGGCCGCGGAGGCGGCGCGGGCCGCGGGCGGCCGGGTGGTGGCTTTCACCAGGGAGCGAACCTCGCCCCTCGGCCGGATAGCCGAGATCACCCTCGACTTTCCGGGTCTGTCGGTGGAAGCCGTGGAGGATTGCCAGGCCGCCGTCTGTCATGCCGTCGCCGTGGATCTCAGGCGGCGGGACAGGCGCGGGGTCTAGACCGGCGAGACCTTA
>Ga0315274_10003679_pt1 | contig 22788 bp, 21 predicted proteins | sample YL17G02_20_MG_FD_203700 | JGI IMG/M metagenome (GOLD analysis project Ga0315274, IMG submission 203700) | Sediment microbial communities from Yellowstone Lake, YNP, Wyoming, USA - YL17G02_20 | ecosystem: Environmental > Aquatic > Freshwater > Lake > Sediment | place: USA: Wyoming | collected...
AGTATTGATGGGGCAATGGTAAAAGCTCCTTTGGCTCTGGAGGCTGTTGGAGCGAATCCAACGGATCGGGGAAAAAAATGGGACCAAGCGAAGTCTCCTCGTAGACGGGAATGGAATCCCGCTGTCGGTAGTCGTAAGCGGGGCACAGAGGCATGATGTGGCGTTGCTGGAATTGACCTTGGACCAGGTAGTAATTCCAAGGCCATCTGGGAACAAGGCGCTGCGGCAACATCTGTGCGGGGATAAAGGGTATGCTGGCTATCCTGCTGGGGAATCGATGCGAAATAGGGACTATATTCCGCATGTACGCCAGCGGGGTGAAGAGGTGAAGGCCAAGAAGAAGAATCCTCGATACCGCCCGCGCAGATGGGTAGTGGAGAGGACGCATTCATGGTTGAATCGCTTCCGGAAGCTGTTGGTTCGATTTGATAAAAGCGCTGAGAGTTATGAAGCATTATTGGAATTGGCCTGTGCATTAATCGCTTTTCGCCAGGTAATTATTATTTACGGATAAGCTCTAAGTGGCAAAGAGTTTTTCCACCCTTCCTTTGGCCTGGGGAGAGAGGGCCGAGATCGGTTGAATTCCCAATCCCTCCAGAGCTAATCCGACTTGAGTCGGTTCCTGCCGGCCAGCGAGTTGTTCCTCCAAGCTCCAGTGATTGTCATTCCGATGCAATGCCCCATGGCGATCCTGATAAAGGATCATCGGAATCCCATACTTCTTAACCATCTCTTTAAGAAGCCACAAATAGCCTGAGGTGCCTTCAAAGGGAAAGAAACGGGCGGCCAGCAGTTTCCCGGTCCCATCATCGATGGCAGCCATCAAACAGCAGGGTGGAAGGTCTCGGCCAAACCAGGGATGGGGACTTCCATCCCAAAGTACCATCCATCCTTCCTGGGCCATCCGCTCCCGTCGCTTGCGATGCTTGGGCCCCCGACGCCTCCGCTTGGGCGCCATCCCCGCCTCACGCCGTAACTTCCTCAGCGTCTCTCGATTCAAATCGATCCCTTCGCACTCCCGAAGTTTCTCTGTAAAATGGGTATCGTTAAAGTCCCAGTAAACCCTCTTCGAGAGCTCTAAAACCTTCTCTCGTAAGGACTCCTTGATCCGGTGGTTCGATGGCCGACCCCGATTGCCATGAACTAACCCTTTGATCCCTCTCTCCCGGATTGCTCGTCCAATCCGTTTAGCCTGTCGGTAGGACACACCTATCCTCTCACTTGCCTCCTTCAAGGTGATCTTCCCTACCTCTACCATCTTCATCAGATGCCACCTCTGTAACTGCTTCTGCCCCATGAGTATCTTCTCCTGTTCCATGGGGACATTTTAACTTAGCTGTTAAGGGGGACATTTCTACTTTGCTAACACACCAGTCAATTTTTAACTTGACAAATAAAAAGGGAAGGGATATTAAAATAGTAAATATTGGTAATTAATACCGCATAGCGGTAAAGTTATGAAAACCTCAAGGAACTTTATAGAATCGTTATCAAGAGGTCTTGCTGTTCTTTCAGTTATCTCTGAGAATTCATTACCATTTACCCTCACCGAACTCTCCAACCAACTCCGCTTGAGCAAGAGCACCATACAGCGCCTCACCTATACCCTTCAGCATTTAGGATATTTAGATAGGGATAGGGAAACAAAAAAATTTCGATTGGGACCGAAAACCCTTTCCTTAGGATTGTCCGTGATGCGAAATCTTGATTTAAGAAAAGTTGCATCACCCTATCTGGAGGCGGCATCGAAGGAAATCGGAGAGACAGTTAATTTAGCCATCTTAGATGGAACGGAGATCGTCTATGTGGAGAGGATTAAGACACAGCAGATTTTAAACATCAACCTACAGGTGGGCTCTCGGCTTCATGCCTATTGTACATCAATGGGAAAAGCGATGCTCGCATTCTTACCCGAGAGCCGTTTAAAAGAAATTTTGGAAAAGGCGGATATGGTTGCTCTAACCCCATACACTATTACAAGGAAAGAAGATCTTAAAAAAGAATTACAGAAGGTTAGAGCACGGGGTTTTGCGATGAATAATGAAGAGCTTTCAATTGGGTTGAGGTCCGTTGCTGCCCCTGTAAGAAACTTTACCGGAGAAGTGATTGCAGCAGTGAACATCGCTGTCCCCTCGATTCGAGTTTCTTTAAGAAGGTTGGAGACCGATCTTGCAAAAAAGGTGATAGAAACGGCAAACAAGATTTCTTATACTTTGGGGTATAGATCAAAATAACGGTGGAGTAAAAAGGAGGAAAGAATGAGCACTAAGGAAGAAGATAAGTTATACGAGAAGATAATCAAAGGGTTTGTGGAATTTAAAGCAGAGGAAGTGAAAAGGGCAATCAATAAAGCATTGGAAGAGGGAATGGATGCTTTTTCAATTCAAGAGAATGGACTCCGAAAAGGGTTGGAGCGTCTTGGTGAATTATTCGAAAAGAATGAAATTTTCATTCCCCATCCCATGTTAGGTGCAAAAATTTCTAAAAAAATAGGTGGTCAAACATGGATAATGGAGGGAACAATGTCCTGACTGAAAATCCTATTAGGTAAGGAGATTGGTAATGAACAACGAAAAGTTATTTGATGAATATTTGAATAAGATTCGCACCAAATATATTTCAAAAAGACCAAAATCTGAGCAAATGCATAAAGAGGCTAGGCAGTTTCTTCCCGGGGGTGATACGCGGAGCGTGACATTCTTTCGACCTTTTCCAACTTTCATCGAACGTGGGGAAGGATGCCGGCTTTTTGATGTTGACGGCAATGTTTATATTGACTTCGGAAATAATCAAAGTTCACTAATTCATGGTCATGCCCACCCTAAGATAGTGGAAGCTGTCATAACACAGGTTAATCGAGGATCAGCTTATTCTGCTCCTTCAGAGAACCAATTTAAATTGGCCAAAATAATCTGTGAACGACTGCCTTCGGCGGATAAGGTCAGATTTTGCAATTCAGGCACTGAGGCGACCCTGGGGGCTATTCGTTTGGCAAGAGCTTATAAGAAGAAATACAAAATTGTAAAAGTGGAAGGAGCGTACCATGGAAGCCATGACATAGTTGAAATAAGTGTTAAACCGGCCTTGGAAAAGGCAGGTCCAATTGAGAAGCCGAATAGGGTACCGGAGGATATTAGTGTTCCTCCGAATGTGGTAAGTGATTGTGTTATCATACCCTTCAATAAAGTTGATATAGCAAGGCATATCATATCAGACCGTAAAGAAGACTTGGCTGCCGTAATTGTAGAGCCAGTGTTAGGATCTGGAGGGATGTTACCTCCAGATCCTGATTTTCTTTGGGTTCTGAGGGAAGTGACGGCTACGTACAAGATTCCATTAATCTTTGACGAAGTATATACGTTCAGATTAGCCAAGGGGGGCTATCAGGAAATTTGTAATGTTGTTCCTGATATAACTGCATTAGGGAAGATAATCGGTGGTGGGTATCCTGTGGGTGCAATAGCTGGTCGTGAGGAATTTATGGACCTTTTTTCTCCGCTTAACACTACATTCTTAACTCATTCAGGAACCTTTAACGGAAACCCAGTGACGATGGCAGCTGGAGTTGCAGCAATGACTGAGTTGACAGCTTCTGAGATCGATCGGATCAACAAGTTAGGTGAAAAACTTAGAATGAATTTCAATAATGTGCTTGAGGAAGTTGGAATCATTGCACAAGTAACTGGAACGGGGTCATTTTCTCAGATTCACTTTACGAAAGAGGAAGTCAAAGACTGGAGGAGTGCAGCTACCGGTAGGTTGGATCTTAAAGTGATGCTGCAGTTATTGCTCATGGACAGGGGGATTTTTCCTGCAGCAAGGTGTATGTTTAATATTTCAACACCGATGGGCGAAAAGGAAATAGATGAGGCGAGATCCGCATTGACGACCTGTCTATTACAACTGAGACCTTATATTGAAAGGACGGCCCCAGAGTTAATTTCTTTCTAAATAAGACATAACTCGGCCTAAGGGGTGTAATCCGGGTGAGAAGTTGAGGGGTCGGGATTTGTGGGTAAAGAGGGGATGATAGGCTGTATTCCGCATGGAATTTGAAAAAGAAAAGGCACTGGAGCCTCAAATCATTTTATCATGTTAAAAGTTGGCACTTTCCAATGAGGATAAGAAGGAGCTGAGGTTGTTATGGCTAAGGAAAGGAACCATGTTTTTTATCGTGACTGGAGAAAAACTTTTCCAATAATCCAGAGTGGAGAGGGAATCTATCTCTTCGATACAGATGGGAAAAAATACTTGGATGGGTCTGGAGGCCCCGCTGTCGTGAACATAGGGCATGGAGTAAGGGATGTCATTGATGCGATGACGGAGCAAGCCAGGAAGGTTTGTTTCCCCTACATTGAATTTGCAAGCGAAGCCCAGATAGAGCTGGCTAAGAAGGTCATCGACTTTGCTCCCCCAGGCATGTCCCGAGTCTATTTTGTGTCAGGTGGGTCCGAGGCGACAGAGATCGCTTTAAAGTTGGTCAGGCAGTATCACCTTGAACGGGGGGAATTCTCCAGAGTGAAAGTCATCAGTCGATGGCAGAGCTACCACGGGGCGACTATCGGGGCCCTCTCGTTGTCTGGCCATACGTCCCGAAGAATAGATTATTTACCCTACCTGCTGAATTTTCCTCACATCCACCCCCCTTACTGCTACCGATGCTCATTTGGAATGAAGTACCCCGCCTGTGGAACGTATTGCGCTTATGACATTGAAAGAGCCATTAAACAGGAAGGCAAGGAAAGTATTGCTGCGTTTATTGCAGAGCCCATCATTGGAAACACGGTAGGGGCCGCTGTTCCACCTCCAGAATATTTCCCGATTATCAGGGAGATCTGTGACCGGTACGGTATCCTGTTTGTAGTAGATGAAGTGATTACAGGATTTGGTCGAACCGGGAAGAACTTTGGGATCGACCATTGGAGTGTGATCCCCGACCTAATCATAACAGGCAAGGGGATGAGTAGTGGGTACACTTCACTGGGTTCGGTGATTGTACATGAAAGAGTCTATGACGTTTTTTTGAAATCCAAGAGGTCGACGTTTTTCTTGGGGTATACCTTTTCAGGTAATCCATTGTCGTGCGCCGTGGGGCTGGCAGTATTGAGCTATATTGAGAAACATGGCTTAGTAGAACAGGCGAAATGCCTGGGGAAGTATCTATTTGAGAGGTTTTCACGATTGAAGGAATTACCAATGGTGGGGGACATTCGGGGAAAAGGGTTGCTCCTAGGGATAGAACTCGTGAATGACAAGGAGAAGAGAACCCCCTTTGAGAGGTCTAGGAAAATCGCAGAGTCCATTACAAGAAGAGCTTTCGAAAGAGGATTGATTCTTATGTCTGGGTCTGGGACTGCTGATGGTGTCTCAGGTGACCATATCGTGATCTCCCCCCCATTCATTATCGAAGAAGAGCAAATCGAAGAAATAGCTGGTATTTTGGAAAAAGTGATTCCAGAGATTCATGCGAGTACGATTTCTTGACATCAAAAAATCTTATTTTTATTAATAATTTAACAAAGAAAGGAGGGGAGTCTTAAAGGAATCAATCAGGTGACTTGGTATTCTAAAAATAAGAATCAGACAAATTTAAAAAAGGAGGTTTTTTTATGAAAACAAAAGCTGCAATGGTGGGAATTTTAATAACTTGTCTGTTGGGGTTAGGTTCCACAGGTTGGGGGGCTGAATATATTTCTCTTTTGACTTGTTCAACAGCTGGAGTCTATTTTCCGCTGGGAGGTGGAATAGCTCGAATATGGAATAAGTATGTTCCAGGTGTTAATGCAACAGCAGAGCCAAGTGGCTGTTCAGTAGTCAATATGAAGTTAATGGAACAGGGCCAGGCCAATACAGCGATAGCACAGAACGACGCAGTCTATTTTGCGACCAAAGGATTAAAGTTCTTTGAAGAGAAAATAGCTACCAAGCCAAGAGGGATGTTAATGCTCTATGATGAACATGTGCATATAGTCACTACCAAACAATCAGGGATCAAGAGCATTGTGGATTTAAAAGGGAAGCGTGTTCGTATTGGCTTTCCGGGAAGTATTGTGACCGAAAATTCCCTTTATATCTTTGAGGCATACGGAATGACTGAAAAGGATATGAAGGCTTATCAAATATCCCTAACGGATGCGTTTGAACAATTAAAAGATGGCAACATAGATGCTGTAATTGAGCCTGTTGGTGCCCCTACGTCTGGGGTTCTTGATATTGCACACACAAGGGATTTGGTTCTCCTCAGCCTTGATAAGGAGCATAGTGAAAAAATCTCAAAGAAACATCCTTTTTTGTCGCCTGCTGTAATCCCTGCTGGGACATACAAAGGAGTGAACCAGGATGTTCCTACCCTAGCCGTGACCTGTATGCTGGTTGCAAGTAGCGACCTGAGTGCTGACATGGTTTATAAAATGACCAAGGCTGTTTTCGAGCACTTAGATGCTGTAGGCGAAGCGCACACCAAAGGCAAATTGGTAAGCCTTGAGACCGCTCTAAAAGGCATGGCAATACCACTCCATCCTGGAGCAGAAAAGTATTACAGGGAGGTAGGAAAGATCAAATGAAATCTCCTTTTTAGAATCAAATGAATTATCTTGATCTATGGAAAAGGATGGGCGTAATCTTTGTTTTTGAAGATGAGGTCCTAAAGCGATTCTTGAAGAATAAGATTTTGGTTGCATTAATCAATCCCATTTTGATCATTATAATACTAGGGATTCTAGAGGGTTGCTTGGGGAAGCCTGTTCTCGTATTGGAGGTTAATGATTATCACAATGATCGCAATATCATTAAACTGACGATCAACCCCCATGAAGTTTTTTATTTAAAAACTATTCACTCCGTGGGTTTGACCCCCTATATGCATATTTATAAGATCGATAAGGAGGGCAACATTATTCTTTCTGGAGTAATATTCGAATCCGGAGGGGGAGGATTTCCTGTTCCGGGAGATGGGGTCTTTTCCATAAAAGATGGGAAGTTCTTGATGGACAAGATGAACCGGTTCATCGGAAAACTGCGCTTTAGGGTGTCTCCCGTCTCTAAAGAAACGCTGTCAATTTCCAACATAGAGCTTCCTCTTTATAAAATGGTACCGGAAGGAACTTTGATCGAAATTAAGATTTCCAAAGGGAGAAATCGGTCATAAAAAAGAAAAGGGAAGAGAACCAATATGGATACTTCTTTAAAAGATTCTGTAAGGGTAATAGAAATTGGAGAAGAAGGTAGTAGGCTCGACAATATTCGGGTGTTCAAGGGACCCCTTAAAATAATTATCTCCCTTTTGGCTATAAGCCTTTCCCTTTTTCATCTGTATACGGGTGCCTTTGGTATCATCTTTGTTGTGTTCCAAAGATGTGTTCACATTGTTCTAGTGTCGGTTCTCGTCTTCGCACTTTATCCCGTTTCAAAGAAAATAAAGGGAAAAGGCCTATTCATCATAGACATGGTACTCATAGCCTTGAGCATCGTGGTCTATATTTACCCCATACTTTCCTTTGGGGACTGGGTCAACCGCCAGGCAATGCCCAATACCTTAGATCTAATTTTTGGAGGGCTCACCATATTGTTAGTACTAGAGGCAAGCCGGCGAGTAATTGGGCCATCCATTTCAATTGTTGCAGCCGTCTTCCTCTTATATGCCCACTTTGGACCTTATATCCCGGGGACGCTTGGGCACCGGTATTTCCCTCTTTCACGCATCATTGAAGTTCAGTACATGACCACTGAGGGCATTTTTGGCATACCCCTCGGGGTATCGTCGACTTTTGTTTTCCTCTTCATTCTTTTCGGTGCCTTTATTATAAAGTGTGGGTTAGGGAAGTTTTTCACTGACATCTCAATGAGTATTGCTGGAGGTTTACCTGGAGGACCGGCCAAGATTGCGGTTGTCGCCAGTGGATTTGAAGGGATGATTTCGGGGAGTAGTGTGGCCAATGTCGTTGGCTCGGGATCTGTCACCATTCCTTTGATGAAAAGCATCGGTTACCCTGCACACTTTGCCGGTGCCGTAGAAGCGACAGCCTCCACTGGAGGACAATTCATGCCACCGGTTATGGGGGCTGGTGCATTCGTAATGGCAGAGTTTCTGGGAGTCCCTTACGTCAGAATAGCTCTGCTGGCTTTTATCCCTGCTTGCTTATACTACTTTGCCTGTTACATGCAGATCCATTATAGGGCAGTAAAGATGGACTTGAAGGGGGTTCCCAGAGCACAGCTTCCTAAATTTTGGGGTTTGTTCAAGAAGAAATTTTACCTTCTCTTCCCAATTGTAGTCCTCGTCTACTTCTTGCTGAATTATTATTCCATCTTGAGAGTAGCATTCCTTGCCATTGTGGCTACCATAATTGTGGGTCTTTTTCAAAAAGGGGAAGATCGTTTTACGCTTCGATCCTTTTTTGAAACGCTCGAAGTAGGGGCACGAACGGCCCTGGGAGTGGCTGTTGCTTGTGCCTGTGCGGGAATCGTCGTAGGCGTCATCACAATGACCGGATTGGGGTTGAAAATTAGTACTGTGATCATCGACCTTTCTCATGGGATACTGTTTATAACGCTGGTTTTATCTGCGATCGTATGCCTTATAATGGGTATGGGAGTGCCCGTCACGGCTTCATACATCATCGTGGCAACCATAGCTGCCCCTTCATTACTGAAATTAGGGGTCATGCCACTTGCTGCCCATCTTTTTGTCTTTTATTTTGCAGTACTGGCAGATATTACACCACCCGTGTGCATTGCTGCATATGTTGCCGCCGGTATGGCCGGTGCGAACCCTATGAAAACGGGATTAACCGCTACGAAGCTTGGAATCGCTGCTTTTATTGTTCCTTTTGTATTTTGTTATGACACCGCTCTTTTAGGTTTAGGGGATGTTTCCTATATCATATATAGGATAATAATAACAATGTTGGGGGTCATTGCACTAGCGGCTGGAGCCGAGATGTATTTTCTGCGGAAGAATAAATTTTATGAAACCCCTTTGCTATTTGTTGCTGCTCTCCTTCTTATTAAACCGGGATGGATTACCGACTTGACCGGCATTATCATTTTATCCATTGTGATTTTGCTGCAGTTTTTCAGAGGCAAGAAAGAAACATTTGTATATTCCGGACTCTTGATAAGATTTTTGAACATTCTCTTTAGAAAGGAAAGAGAATAATAACTATGAATTGAGAAGACGGGGTTTTCTATCGAGATCGGAAAAAGATTTACTCCATGATGGATCGAGGTGAAGGTATACACCTCTGCGTTATTTATCGGGGATGTAGATGGACAAGTTGATCATTAGTGTGGGTATTACTGGATCTCGGATCACACGGCAGCAAACTCCCTATATTCCCATCGCTCCAGAAGAGATTGCCCAATCGGGGATCGAGGCCTGGGGGGCAGGGGCCTCCATTCTTCATATCCACGTAAGAGATCCAAAGACAGGGCTTGGTACACAGGATCTTTCACTCTTCAAAGGAGTAGTGGATCGCATTCGGAGCAAGACCGATGCCATTCTTTGTTTGACCACCAGTGGTATTCCAGGTAGAAATCTCCAATTTCAAGAAAGGCTCGTCCCTCTATCCTTAAATCCAGAGCTGGTCTCATTCGATGCAGGCTCTATCAATATGAGGGAGAATGTTTTTCTCAATCCTCCAGAGTTTCTGGAGACACTGGCCAAAGAGACCCTGATGAAGGGGATTAAACCTGAGCTGGAGGTATTTGAGGTCGGAATGGTTCATACCTGCCTCAGGTATATGGAAAAAGGTCTTCTTAAACCTCCGCTCCACTTTCAATTCGTTTTGGGCATCCTCGGGGGCATGCCTGCTACGGCAAAGTCGCTCCTTCACCTATCAGAGATCATTCCTCAGGGTTCGACCTGGTCTGTGATCGGGATCGGTCCTAGCCAACTCCCGATGGCTATGATGGGGATGGTGATGGGAGGCCACGTTCGTGTTGGATTAGAAGATAATATTTACTATTCCAAAGGCATGCTGGCTAAGTGCAATGCCGAATTGGTAGAGAGGGTTGTTCGGATTGCGAAGGAATTTGAGAGGGAACTGGCAACCCCCTCTGAGGCCAGAAAGATTCTCAATCTGTCATGATACCAAAGTCTTGCAGCGCTTATTATTATGGAGGCCTTCCTTTTAAGAGATCGAGAAAGAGAGGCCGTTTATGGATCGAGGAAGATGTTCTCTTTTTTGAGACTCCGGAGAGCAAGGGGATGGAAAAAATTCATTTAAGAATTCCTTTCTCCCAAATGGAGAAGATCTTCCTCACCCAAGACAATTATTATGGTGCAGATACTGTTCTCTTCAACCTCTCCTTTCGAGATCAAACCGAAAAGTCTTTCACCTTTAGGTTTGCACCCATTACCATCGTTCCTCGGAGGAGGATTGCCCTTCAGAAGGAATGGTTCAACTACTTGGTCAAAGCCATCAATGCTTTGGGAAGAGCCTCTCCTCTCTCTACCAGATAATCCCTATACTCCTGTATTCCCCCTCACCTTTACCCTGTTAGATAAGACTCTCTGTTGAGCCCGGGCATGCAAATATAACCTATCTAACAGGGTAAATCCTCTCCCTCCAGAGACTGTGTCGTAATCATGATGGAGGGTAGATTCCGGCGGGACAGGCAGTCAGGTTCCTCAGCTTTAGAATGCGGTCATTTAAAGTTATGGGTAATCGGCCTTCTTAGAAATGGGATTCTTTTCATGGGCTTGGAGCCCTGAAGCTAAGCGATGAAAGGTTTCCGCTCTAAAGCTTCGTCACCCGACCGCCTGTCCCGTGTTTCAACGGAAGTAATTTCTCGTTTATTGTGACACAGTCTCCCAAGGGAGAGGACGAGAAAGGAAAGCAGAAGACCTTTAGGTCCTTGCTCTCCATGAGGGCCGAAGCAGGTCCCTCTTTGATCAGACGGCCATTTCTTAGAAGATACCCCCGCTGGGAAATCGCCAGTGATAGAATGATCTCTTGTTCGACGATCAAGAGAGTAAGCCCCCTCCTGTTCATCTCCTTGAATTTAGCAAATACCTCATCAATAAAACGAGGGGCGAGTCCTGAGGAAGGTTCATCCAACAACAGTAGTTTGGGACGTCCCATCATTGCCCTTCCTATGGCCAACATCTGCTGTTCGCCACCACTCAAAGTACCCGCTCTTTGGTGGGTTCTCTCTTTTAATATAGGGAGAAGCTGATAGATCCACTCTAAGTCTTCCTTGATCTCCCCCTTCGCTTTCCGGTTAATATATGCCCCCATCATCAGGTTGTCGATGACGGAAAGGGTTGGGAAGACATGACGTCCTTGGGGAACATGTCCAATTCCTCTTGATACGATCTGATGAGGGCTAAGGTTTGTGATGTCCTGCTCCTGAAAGATAATCCTCCCTTCGGTTGTTTTAAGGATTCCAGATATGGTGAGCAACAGAGTCGTCTTCCCTGCTCCATTGGGACCTAAGAGGGCAACGGTCTCTCCTCTCTTTATCTCCAGGGAAATCTCTTGAAGTGCTGCCAAAGGCCCGTAATGAACAGAAAGTTTTTTTATTTTTAGCACCAACCCTTTTCCCCCGTTAGAAATTTTTCATTATTAACCAGGTGTCCTCTTTGGTAACCCACTTCATTGCTGTCCAAAATGGCTGGCATTCCTTGAGACTTGAATTGATATCATTGGACTTTTCGATTAAGATTCACCCCTCTCAATATCAGGTTCACCGCGGAGGCGCGGAGATCGCAAAGGAATATTTTCTTTTGATCCAATCAGCCGCCGGCTCAGAGAGCCTCTGGCTCGGAGAGGAGACGGCGATTGGATCAAAAACTTCTTCCCTTCGGGATTGAGATTGAAACCGTTTGATGGCTATAGCACCTACCAAGAACCTTGTCCTGAAAGGACACAAGGCTTTTTATCAAAATATGCCAGAATACCCCTCAGCTCTGCTGAGGGGATGAATGGCCTACCCTCTCCCCTGGGGGGAGAGGGTTAGGGTGAGGGGGAAATGATCTAATCATCACCCCCACCTTAATCCTCCCCCATCAAGGGGGAGGAAAGTTTTTTGGAGAATTAGATGCCCCGCAGCTCTGCTGCGGGGTACTTCACTTGGCGGTATCTCTCCGCCAAATATAAAAATCTATTCTCAGCGTCCTCGGCGTCTCTGCGGTGACAACTTTATTTTGGACAAGCATGAACCTACTTCTAACGGGGTGAACCTTTCATATAGGCCTCGACCACTTTCGAATCCCCTCTCACCACATCTGGGGGTCCCTCAGCGATGAGCTTGCCATGATCGAGAACCACCACTTCATCTGCGATCTCCATGACCATTCCCATGTGATGCTCTACCACAACGAGGGTGATCCCGTCCTTCTTCAGCTGGCAGATCCTTTCAGAAAGCTGTTCCACTTCTGTTGGGGTCAGCCCAGAGGCTGGTTCATCTAAGAGGATGAGCTCTGGCTTCATAGCAAAGGCACGACCGATCTCAAGAAGTTTCTGTTTACCAAGGGGGAGCTGAGAAGCAGGCGATTTCCATCGACCTAAGAGACCGAGTCGATCCAGAATCTCCTTGGCCTCCTTCAGGGCCTCTTTTTCCATCCTCTCGATCCAAGGGAGCCAGAGACCTGAAGAGATGAGCCCTCCTTTCAACCTCAAGTGCATCCCTGTCATGATGTTCTCTACAACGGTCATATTTCCCAAGGTCTGGACTGTCTGAAATGTTCTTCCCACTCCAAGAGCAGATATTTCATTGGGTTCGAGAGAGGTAATCTCCTTTCCCTTGAAATAGATTTTTCCAGAATCAGGCTTCTCCATTCCACTGATCAGGTGGAAAAGTGTGCTTTTGCCAGCCCCATTTGGACCCATAAGCCCTTTGATGGTTCCCTTCTCCACTTCTAAAGAGATCCGGTCAAGGGCTCGTACCCCGTCATATTCCTTGGTGATCTCATCAACGATTAAAAGCGACATCAAAGTTTTCCCTCATCCCTCTTCTTCTTTTTTGCCCAGTAGCCTATTAAGTAAATCAACCTGATTCCCACCCGGGTTCCAATCCCATCAGGAAAAAAGATGAGCAAAAGAATCAAGATAACTCCATAGATGGGGAGACTCCACTCTTGGTATCTGCCCAAGATATCCATGAGATAGGTGAGGAGGATGGACCCAAAGATGGGCCCATAGAGGTTGCCCATACCTCCCAGAATAACCATCATGACAATAAGGGTGGAGAACCCAAGGCTAAAAGCCTCTGGGTTGGCCGTTGACATGATACAGGCAAAGAGACTTCCCGCAAATCCAGCAAAGGCTGCGCTCATAACGAAAACTTTTATCTTAATCTGAGCGACGTCGATCCCAACACTCTTAGCGGCATCCTCACTGGCTGCCACAGCCAAAGAAGCCCGGCCCAATTTAGAGCGGACCAAATTTTTCGAAAAGAGGAATAATCCTAAAAGTACTCCCCAAGTGAGATAATATTGTTTCAGATAGGTGTCGAAGGAGAATCCAGCGATTGAAAACCATGGGATACCAAAGATGCCGATGACCCCGCCGGTGAGAGTTTGGGTCTCCCGGACAATGACCAAGAATATTTCCGCAAATCCCAAAGTCGCTAAGGCAAGGAAATAACCTTTCAGTTTAAGGATGGGTTTACCGATGAGAAAGGCGGCAGTAGCAGCGGTCGTAGCAGAAGCCCAAAAAGCCAAAAAGGTGGGGAATGCATAGTGTGTGGTGAGGATCGCTGTGGTATAGGCCCCGATACCAAAGAAGGCAGCGTGTCCCAAAGAAATCTGTCCGGCATAGCCAAGAAAGAGGCTCAACCCTAAAGCCAGAATGGCATATATCCCGGCCAACACCATCAGATGATGGAAATGTGGGTCAGACCAAATCAGGGGCAGGAGCAATACAGCTCCTAAATAATAGAGTTCTCTTCTTTTAAACTCTTTACTACGATAGGAGTAGAGATCATCCGCATCCGGCACGATCAAGGAGAGTAGCCACAGGGGCAATAGATAAAAAAAGTCTCTCTTTCTAAACTCTTTTTTGGTCTGCATTACCATCGGCGACTATCGATAAAAGGTGAACCCAGAATTCCTTTGGGTCTGAAGTATAAGATCAGTAATAGGATTGCAAAGGCCACTCCGTCCTTATAACCAGAAGGGATGAAGGCCACACTTAAGGATTCCACAATCCCCAAGACAAAACCTCCAAGGATTGCGCCGCTATTTTTTCCCCAGCCTCCTAAGACTGCTGCGATAAAACCCTTCAAACCAAGGAGTGTCCCAGAGTTATAGCTTGTAAAGAATATGGGCGTGATCAAGATTCCAGCGAAGGCCCCTATCCCTGCACTCACCCCAAAAGCTAAAAAGACCATTAGGTTCCTTGAAATTCCCAATAGATCAGCGCCCAAAGGGTCAGTGGAGGTTGCCTCCATCGCCTTTCCCAGTAATGTCCGGTGGGAGAGAAGATAAAGAACAATAAGAAGCAAGAAGGTGGCCCCTAAGACCCAGACGCTCTGGGGGACAACGGTGAGTCCCCCTATCTGGAGGGGCTGCTCACCAGAGAAAGGAGGGAGTGCTTTCGGCAATGTCCCAAAGACGAGGGCACTGGTGCTGCTGAGGAAGATGGAAGCTCCTAAGGTAGCCATGATGAGAATGAGAACAGATGCCTTTCGCAAGGGATAAACGACCGAGACCTGCAAGAGGAAGCCGATCATAATAACGACCATGATGGCAATCAGGGCCGCCAGGAAATAAGGTAGGTTTAAGCCTTTCAGAAGAAAGAAGGTGATGACCCCCCCTAACATGACAAACTCCCCCTGGGCAAAGTTGATGATCTGCGAAGCCCTGGCGATGGTTACAAATCCTAAGGCGACGAGGGCATAGATGGCACCAATGGTGATACCGGAGGAAAGGAGTTGTGGGAGATATGTCCAAAGATTCATAAAGTCTTCCGTTTGTCCTCCTTCACTAACCTGGCCGCTGAACCTGCCTTCGCCGAAAGGCTTCGTGCAGGCAGGCAAGTTCTTTGGCATGCGGGAGCTGCAGAGGGTTTATACAAAAAGGGGTGGGTCTTTTCTAATGGTTGCCCACCCCTTAATATTACAGATATCCTGTTTCGCCTTCAACTCTTATTCGTATCCTGGGAATTTGATCCGCTTGAATTTACCTCCTTCGATTCGGATAAAAACCATATCTTTTTTGCTTAAGCCATCGTGGTCGGTGGGGCTGTAATTGTAAATTCCATGACAATTCTTTAAACTGTTGGTATTCTCCAAAGCATCCCTGAATGTAGCCCGCGTGACCTTTCCTTGACATCGCTTCAGAGCATCATAGATAAGCGAGATCGTATCATGAGCATAGCCAGCTAATTGGTCAATTCCCACCCCATAGCGTTCCCTCATCCGCTTATCAAAATCGAGGATGATAGGTCGAACTGGATCATTCTCATCGAGTTGATCAGGGACTACAGGTTTTGCACCACCGAACTCAACTCCCTCCATTGCCTCTCCACCGAGGGCGATGATAAAACCGAATCCGAAGGCATGGGTCCCAAGGATCGGGGTCTTGATTCCCATGGTTCGCATGTTCTTACAGACGATCGGGCCTGGTGGGCCAGCCGTACAGGCGTAAAAGGCGTCCACCTTCTCCTGTTCGATGGTCGGTTTGAGCTTGATGAGTTGAGGAGTCATGTCGATGTCGGTTGGCTTATGGGTCTCCTTCGCAATGATGACCTTCATCCCCTTCTCCTCTCCGAAGCGCTTAAAATAGTCAGCCAGGCTCTGGGCAAGGGGTATTACAGCAGGGAATACCAAGACCTTTTTATAATTCCTCGCTAAACACAGGTCTACCAATTTTTGAGAGACGATGATGTCGCTCTGGGCGATATTGAAGGCCCATCTTTGCTTTAAGGCCCGAACCATGGGGTTGGAGGGACAGATGATAATGTTGGTGATCTTCTCCCTTTCGGCGATGGCCCTTGTCGTTGCCTGTAGGTTGTCCTCAAATGGCCCCACGATTGCAAGGATCTCCTTGTCCCGGGTGAACTTCGTCATATTGACTGCCGCCCTGCCCAGGTCGAAACCATTGTCCTCGAAGATCAGCTCAAGGGGATGTCCGTCAACCCCACCCATGGCGTTGATTCTCTCCACTTCCATGACCGTGGCCATTTTCAAAGTCTTGGTCACCTCTGCCCAGGGGCCAGTAAATTCGAAGTTTGCCCCGATCTTGTAGGGCATTTTCTCAGCTGCAACGGCTGAGGTTGCCAAGCCCATGAAAATCAGAATTAAAAAAATCATCCAGAATACCATCCCTTTGTTCTCTTTCATACCCCACCTCCTTCTAATTTCTTATCACAGGGACTCCTAATTTCTCAAGAGATCTAATCCATTTATCAAAATATGCCAGAATACCCCCAGCTCTGCTGGAGGGATGAATGGCCTACCCTCTCCCCTGGGGGGAGAGGGTTAGGGTGAGGGGGAAATGATCTAATCCCTTCGGGTTGTATTCCCCGCCGCTTGCGGCGAGTTCGTCATTCCGGCGGAAGCCGGAATCCAGAAGACCGGACTGGATTCCGCATCAAGTGCGGAATGACAGAATTTAAAGTTTTTGATACCCCGCAGCTCTGCTGCGGGACACTTCACTTGTATGTGGACATTGAGATTCGCTACTTGGCTAAGGTCATCAACTTTTCGGGCAAAGCCTCTCCCCTTTCCACCAGATAATCCTTATACTCTTGGTAGTTGGGTTGTACCCACATCGGCTTTCCAAAGATCTCGTGCATCATAATATTAAAAGCTACTTTGGTGATGTAATACCGATGGTGATGTCTCAGAATCGGATTGGGTGAAAACAACTTCAACAATTCCCTCGGTCGCCAATAGTACCGCCTCATGATATCTTTATAAATGAGGTTCACCTGCTCCAAGTTATCCGCCTCTTTGGTTGGCATGATGGCGTGGAGATAATCGAAATTACGATAATCCAGATCCTCGATTCTTCCCTGCCCCTTCATCTGATAAAAAAGCGGAGTTCCAGGAAGAGGGGTGATCAGGTTGAGGCCAAAGTGATCCACATATTTCCTGAAGAATTTTAGGAAGGCCTTGCGATCTTCTTCTGTCTCTTCCCAATGGCCGATGAGCAGCGTCGCCATAACCATCAGTTTATGTTTCTTCAGAAGCTCCATGGCCTTTCGGGCCTGCTCGACAGTATGGCGCTTTCGGATATCTTTGAGCACAGAATCGGCATGATATTCAAGGCCCATCATGAATTGATAGGCACCCGCCTCTCGAAACCCATCCAATAAATCTTCGTCCCGGATAATGAGGTCAGCCCTGGATTGTAACCAGAAGTGTTGGTTTGTCTTTCGTTTCAGCATCTCCTCAATAAAGCCAATTCCTTGCTCCCGTGTCACATTGAAGGTGTTATCCCCAACATAAAAAATATCCCGATTGTATTTCTCTTTGAGAAGCTGGAGCTCATCAGCGATCAGTTTCGGGCTTCGCTTTCTCCAGGTTCTCTTATAAAAGGCCGATTCTGAACAGAAGGTGCAATCCCAGGTACATCCCCTTGAAAAATTGACCACCAATCCTCTCTTCCCTTCGGATGGAAGATCCACATAGGGATGCTCCATCTTGGCAAAGTGGTAGGCAGGCATCGGTAGGGTATCTAAGTTTTCGATGAATGGCCGATCTCCAGTATAAACAAATTCTCCTTTTTCATTGAGATAGGCAAGACCCAAGACTTTGGAGAGATCTTCTTTTTTCTCAACAGCCCCGAGAAATTCCTTCAGGGTCACCTCCCCCTCTCCAACACAGACATAATCTATGGCTGGGCAGTCCCTGAGCGTCTCCTCTGCCATGAAAGAAGGATGTTCTCCTCCCATGAGGGTGATCGATTTTGGGTTGACCGCTTTAATCAGGTTGGCAGCATTCATTCCATCATAGATGAAGGCTGTACAGATGACGGAAATGCCAATCACATCCGGTTTTTCCCTTCGAATTTTCTCTTCGAGATCTCTCCACGGGTTTTCGTTAAGGGTGCAATCCATATAGTCAATGTCGAATTGTTCCCTTTCCAAATAACCCAGCAACTGAAGACATCCCGGGGAAGGAACCCAGGCCCGGAGAATCGTCCAGATCTTATGGGGCGGGTCAACGAGCAAGAATCTCATTCTTTGGTTTCCCGATATCAGCCTTCTTGGCGATGGGTCTTCTGTTCTTTTCTCAGTTGAAGCTTAACAAGATATTTTAGCAGGGGTTTGACCAATGGAATGCGAAAGATAAGATGGGAAGACGGGATTTCGAAAATCTCTCCGGAAAGAAGTTTTTCAGAGAAATCCCTGACCCTTTGAGCAGCCCTTTTCACTTCCTGAGAATTCACCACGGCTACCCTCCCAAATAAATTTTCGCAGTATCGACATTGAGAGCAGGAGGTCTGATTACAATCCTTGTTCTTAAAATGTTCAATGAAGCCGTCCAACCTCCGGTTATCTATCTGAATGAGTTCCCGAACCTCCAGGTCGAAGACCTTCCCCAATTCGGAGACCTTCATTATATTCACATGTTCCGGTTTGATAAAGTATTCCAGATGGAGAGGGGTGAAAGCCCCTTTCCTTGGAAGGGTAAAAAGATCTAAGAGATTTCCATCATACCGGCGGTCTTCGTAGGCCTTGACATGTTCCAGAAGAAGAGGTGTTCGCTTAAATCGCTCAGTGATTTTAAAATGATCGTAGCCCAAATTCTCGTAATGGCAGATATCTTCCGGCCTGATCCATGGAGACTTGAGAAGTTCCACCGGGTCCATCAATTTTCTGTAAAGGCAGAGGTATCCTGGATACTGAAGATAACAATACTGCTCCTCTTCTCCCTCTCTCGAGGCATGGCCATCATGATTGACGTGTTCGTAATTATAGGGGCATTGCCAGAGGCAGATGTTATTGACGATCAATTCTAAGTTACACTTCACTGCTTTTCGGATTGCCTCGAGGGTTTTAAATTCACGATTAATATGTTCATCGATGATGATTTCCTCGACTCCCATCTCTTCATATTGAAGGGCCTTCCTCACTGTGTTGACCCGAGCCGTTGTGGAGACTTTTACCTTGAGGCGAGGAAAGCGTTTTTTTACAAGATCGATTAGGTATGGGACACCTACAGTGACCGAATCCGCACCGGATTGGTCGATCCATCCGAGAAGGTCGATCAGTTGCCTATAACCTTTTCTGGAATATTGAAGGTTTCCGAGACAGGGGGCGTTCAGAAGGTAACTGAATTCTAAACCCCTTTGGTGGCAAGCCTCGATGTATTCTTTCACATCGTTTCGATCCACCTGGGGCAGGACAAACCCAGGCCTCGCCCCTCCTACAATATCGAAAGGGAGCTTTCCAAATAGGGCATCTACGGAAGTCCCCTTCACTGCATCAAGAAAAGAAATGTCCCAATTGGCTCCCACCCGAAGTTTCATGGTCGATTAAAAATAACATGTGGAACAATGTGTTTTCAAGGGATGGCATTGCTTTATCGGATGGGTCAAAAAATTCTCTTGAAACTGAGATTTTTTTTGTTATGATGAAATTATAAATTATCCAAAGGAGGGAGATATGGCGTATACGGCAAAAGACTACAATAATCTCATTGGAATGGAAGGGTTCAGCGAAACGTTACTGAAAAACCACTTTACACTCTATCAGGGATATGTGACCAACACGAATAAAGTGATGGATTTCCTATCTGAGATGGCAAAGGGAGGGAAGATCGGGACCCCTGAGTATGCAGAATTAAAGCGCAGGCTGGGGTGGGAGTTTAACGGGATGAGACTCCATGAGCTCTACTTTGAAAACTTGGGTGGCAAGGGGACGTTGAACAAGACTGGGAAACTTGGAAAGAAATTGGCAGAAGAGTTTGGAAGTTATGAGAACTGGGAGGCCGATTTTAAGGGAGTGGGCACCATGCGGGGTATTGGATGGGCCGTCCTTTATCAAGATCCGGTGACCGGGAAATTGTTCAATCAGTGGATCAACGAACACGATGTCGGCCATCCGGCAGGGTGTAACCCGCTATTGATTCTGGACGTCTTCGAACATGCCTTCATGATTGACTATGGGTTGAAGAGGCCGGATTATATTGCAGCCTTCTTTAAAAACATTAAATGGGAGGCGGTGGAAGGCCGATTGAAATAACGGATATCTGTACGGCTCGCCCCTCATCCTTCCCCTCTCCCCGGTGGGGAGAGGGATGGGGTGAGGGGGTTGATCACATTTCGATGATTATCTCTCCTTAAGTCTCCTCAGTTTTTCAGCAGCTCGCTGCAAGGTCTCCATCTTTTTGGGAAAGCAGAAACGAATCTTTGTTGCTCCTCGATCAGGATAACTGTAGAAGCTGCTTCCCGGCACCGTAGCCACCCCTATTTTCTCTACTAAATAAAAAGTAAAGCTCACGTCATCTGAAAAGCCAAAGTGACCCACATCGGTCATGATGTAATAAGCCCCATCAGGACGGTAAACGCGAAATCCGGTTTCCTCCAACACTTGGGCGAGAAAATCTCTCCTCTCTTTATATTCATTGGCCAGAGTCTGGTAGTAACTTCGATCTATGCGCAGGGCATTCGCAGCGGCTTCTTGCAGGGGATGGGGCGCCCCCACGGTTAAGAAATCATGGACCTTGCGAATGGATCCCGTGAGATGGTAAGGAGCAATCGCCCAACCCACACGCCATCCTGTGAGGCTGTAAGTTTTGGAGATGGAGTTGATGGTGATCGTTTGGTCCCGCATGCCAGGGAGCGAGGCGATGCTGATATGCCTGGCTCCATCGTACAGAATATGTTCATAGATCTCGTCGGTCACGGCCACCACGCCCCATTTCAAGCAGAGATCGGCAATTAATTGTAACTCTTTGCGGGAAAAAACTTTGCCTGTGGGATTGTTGGGAGTGTTGATGATGATGGCCTTTGTCTTGTTGTTAAAGGCACGAGTGAGCTCCTGATCATCGAAGTGCCAGTCGGGTTCGTGGAGGCTTATGAACCGGGGGGTCGCATCGCAGAGGATGGTGTCCGGGTCGTAGTTCTCGTAGAAAGGTTCGAAGACAATAACCTCCTCCCCGGGATTGACGATGGCCATGAGGGAGGAGATCATAGCCTCTGTTGATCCGCAACAGACTGTGATTTCCCTTTCCGGGTCCATAGACACCCCGTTATACCAAGCAAATTTATCGGCAATGGCTTGTCGGAGGGCCGGAGTTCCCCAGGTGATGGCGTACTGGTTAAAATCTGCGCGAATGGCCTGCACGGCAGCTTCCTTGATCTCATCGGAGGCAGGAAAATCTGGAAAACCTTGAGCGAGGTTCACTCCCTGATGCTTGAGACAGACCCGGGTCATCTCGCGGATGACCGATTCTGTAAATTTGAGCGCCCGCTCAGAGGAATAATTCTTCATGCTATTTTCTTTCCACGAACTACACCGGGGAAAATGATTCTCAGTATATTATGAAATGCTCCCACCTTCGTCAATATCAAATCGCTGTAGATCGCCTTCGCCATTATATAATGTGTCAGGATGATAATGTCAAAGATGGTAAATTTTGAATTGATAAGTAATAAAAAGTAGTATTTTGTAAGTATTTTCATTGACAAATTCATTCTATTCATTTATTATTTATTGATTGGAGGAAGGCCTATGTCCGAGGAAATGATGAGTACCAAAGAGGCAGCCAAATATTTAGGGATTCATGAGAAACAGGTCTACGCACTAATCAAATCGAAAAGGATTCCATCGACCCGGGTGACGGGGAAGTGGGTCTTTCCAAGAAAATTGATTGACGAATGGATTGAATCGAATGCCAAAACAGGACTCGTACAGGCCCAACAGAAAGGCAAGCGAATAGAAGGGGCGCTGCTGGCCTCTGGCAGCAATGATCCGATCCTTGATATCCTCCACACCTATATGCGAAATTTCTATCCTGAATTCTATATTTTTACGGCCAACACAGGCAGCACCGAAGGGCTCAAGGCCCTGAACAAAGGATATACTGATATTGCCTGGTCTCATCTTTTCGACCCGAAAACCGGCGAATACAATATCCCTTTTCTTCCGAACTATTTACCTAATATAAAACCGGTGGTGGTGAATCTTTTTTGCCGGGATATCGGATTTCTTGTCGCTGCTAAAAATCCCCGAGGAATCCATGGGTTTGAAGACCTTGCTCGAAAAGAAATCACGTTTATTAACAGGCAGAAAGGTGCTGGAACAAGAGTCCTTTTGGATTACAAGCTGAAGCGATTACGAATTCCTTCCTCTCAGATTCACGGATATGAGAAAGAAGTTTATACTCATCTTGAAGTAGGTATATCCATCCTTTCGAAAGAGGCGGATGTCGGGATTGGGACGATTGCCGTTTCAAAGTTTTTTGGCCTTTCTTTCATTCCGATCACAACCGAAAGCTTTGATATGATCCTGGACCAGCCGACTTTTTTTGAAAAGGGGGTTCAGGCTTTGGTGGAAGTTCTTAATTCAGATGAGTTTCGGAAGAGGATTACAAAACTGGGAAATTATGACTTCAAAAATTCAGGGAAAGTTCTCTATTCAAGAAAATAATGATATTGTCAAAAGTTCTATGAAAAACCGCTCTGTAACATACCGAAAGACAATGAAAACCCTCCCCCTTGTCGAAGATCCCGCTGAATTATGGCGGGGAGGGGGGAGGGAACAGGGTGGGGGTGAAAGACTTGACGGGCATAGCGAGAAGACTCAGGGAACACTCTACGGATACAGAGCGGCATTTATGGAGGCATCTCAGAGACAGACAGATAGATGGTTCAAGTTTCGTCGTCAACAA
>Ga0315274_10003681_pt1 | contig 22779 bp, 21 predicted proteins | sample YL17G02_20_MG_FD_203700 | JGI IMG/M metagenome (GOLD analysis project Ga0315274, IMG submission 203700) | Sediment microbial communities from Yellowstone Lake, YNP, Wyoming, USA - YL17G02_20 | ecosystem: Environmental > Aquatic > Freshwater > Lake > Sediment | place: USA: Wyoming | collected...
GTGCGATACTTGGTGATGTTTTGGAACACTTGCCCGAAGAAGCGGCAATTAAGACTTTTAAGAAAGTTAATAGACTATTTCGTCATGTAGTAGTGTCTATTCCGCTTAACAGCGAACCCGGTCATTATGATAATGCCGAGGGTGAGGCCGCAGAGTTTGTTAGATCAGTTGAAAAAGAAAATACCTTTGAAAAACATATATCAGTCTGGACACTCAAGAAACTAGATAAGTTAATTCCACCTTGTTATAAAATTAGAATGGTAGTTGATCCACTTGCCATATACATTAAATGATTACAGTTATTTTAACTTATTACCAACGCCCTGAGATTTTCCCGAAAGTCTTAATGTCGTGGGTAACACAGAAGTTAGTTGATGAAATTATTATTTGTGATAATTCCGGCCAATTTCATGTGGACGCACAGGATTTAGGTTACGATATTAAGGTGATTAATTTTAGTCAGAATATGGGAACGCAGGTAAAATACCCGATGGCTTTACTGGCTAAAAACGAGTGGGTAATTTACGCTGATGATGATATTATTGCCAAACCCGGATTAGCAGAAGATTTGTATAAACATAAAGACGGAGGTGGGGCAGTGGGAATAATAGGGAGAATATTTAATGGTAAATCTTACTACACCTCAAAAGGGATTAGGGGAGAAAATGTAGATAAGTTAACTAAGGTGGACTGGCTTGGTGGTGGTTGCACTTTGGCTCATAGACAATCTGGGGCAGTTGAAGTGGCTAAATGTCCGGCTAATGAAATTGATGATTGGTGGTGGGAAGAAGAAAATTTATTTGGTTACGGAACTTTAAGGAATAATCTTTGGGTTATTCCTACCAATAAATATGAGTTTATTAATCCTCAAGAGGGAATACACACTACCGAAAAGTGTAAGAAGTTAAGGGAGGAGTATTACGCTAAAACTCAACTTGGGAAGCGGTAATTACAAACTTCCCGGCTACAAAAACATTGACATTGATTTATCACTCAATCCTGACGAGTGCTACGATATAAGTAAAGGATTAAGGGAAGAGATTAACTCAGTTGATGAGATTTTAATTTCTCATACCTTGATGTATTTCACTCCTCAAGTAACTAAGTATATTTTACAGGACTGTCAAAGGGTGTTAAAAGAATATGGAAAGATCAGGATTACTGAGGACAATCGGCATATTAAGATCAGAAATGAAGCCCAACAGAAACAGTATGGCAGAGGAATTTTGTTTGATATTAACGAAATGACAGAGATTTTAAGAGAATCAGGCTTTGTTGATATTCAGGAAAGCAAGCCATTTGATGAAACCCGGCAGCATCTCCGTTTATCGATAAATTACCCCTTTGCTGCCGGGTTAGCTTCAATGTATTTCTTACAAGCTGAAAAGATCACCCGAACTGGTCCAAGTGTTTATTTAGGTTTAGATGACTTTTGCGAGTTTAATACTCAGATGGATATATTATGGCGGTTAAGGCACTATTTTGATGATTTTAAGGTTAATTTGTTTGCGGTTCCGGCTCAATGTTTAACTTTATCATGGTTAGCATATATAAGTGGATTAAACTGGATCAGACTATGTGTTCATGGCTATAACCATATCCACAATGAAGATTTAGACGTAATTACTCTCAAGGCTTTAACTGATATGCGGACTAACTTTTTTCATAAGATTTATAAAGCCCCCTATTGGGAGCTTACGCCTAGAATGTCCGAGAAACTATTTAATCTAAAATTCAAGGTTATCACTAAGGAAATGATGGATTGGGAAATTGATAAGTCTCTACCCGATAAAAAATTAATTAACGCTACGGGGCATATCTATCCCCATGATTATTTAAGCGTTAATGGCAATAAAGGATCGTCTTTGATACACTTCTTTGAAAATATTAAACAACTGCCTAAAGGCACGAAATTCAGATTATATGAGACGGATAACAGAGCTTTTTAATAAACATATCGGTCCAATCTGGATAGCTGGATCAGACCCGACCCTTTCTGATTACCCTGATAACTTCTTTGATAAAAAGATTGGTATAACGCTCCATTTGGCTTATATGAAGTTTTCTAATGCAACTTATCGTTATTTTAATGAATTAGATCGGATTACCTATTTAAAGACTAAAGACAACAGTATTATGGATAAAAAGGTAATTGTAGGTTATCCTTTCTACAATCGGTCCGGTTGGGAGTCAGACGAAGTCTTAAAGGACTTTAAGGACTATTGGTATTTGGATAACAAAGATTACCCCCCAAATGGCGACTCTAGCGATATTTATACCGATATTGGTGTTAATGCGATGAAAAAGTGGGTTAAAGATGCTAGGGAGGGTAAATCTAACACTTATGGCTCAAATGGGACCTGCTTACACAATGCTTTGTATGTGGCTCTTATGATGGGCGGAAACCCGATTAATGTGATTGCGTGTAACTTTTCTACGATTGATGGTAAAGAACATTTTGGTGATATGAACGAAGTTGATCATAATATGAGAACAGGAACAGCCCCTTTTACTGGTTATCGTGGGGATAGAATGACCAGAGGATATAATGCCATAGCGGAGGGGGCAAAAGAATTAGGAATAGTTATTAATAAATATGAACGATTTGCTAATTGCCATTAGAGCCTTTAACCGGGCGGAGTATTTAAAACAAGAACTTAGTAGTCTTGAAGCTAATACTGATTTAGATTGTGATTTCCTTTTATTTCAGGATGGGTTAGTTAATAAGTTTTCGGGGAATAAATACACTACTCAGGAAGAGATTGATAAATCAATCCAAGTCTGCGAAGAATCTAAACTACCTAACAAATTAATTAGAATATGTAAAGATAACATCGGCGGGGCGAATGTGAAGATTAGAACTTTAGACTATGCCTTCCCCCAATATAAGTATTTGATGATGCTGGATAATGACTTAGTATTTACCAAAGACTATATTTATACGATTAAAGCTCTATTTAAGCAGTTTGAGGATACTGATGTTGGTATGATCCAGACTTCCTATCGGCACTATCCTGATACCCCGATTGAGACTAAAGAATATGTTGAAAAGAATAAGGACAAGGTTACTTATGGTTTTTCCCATCGCTGGGAGCAAGGATTTTACCGGGAATCCTGGGATTTGATTAAACCTTTTATGAGTGAATTTATTGAGATTAATAAACGGAATGATACGATGATGCTGGTTAAGGCTGATCCGAGAGTGGAGGCAGATTATGCTTTACTTTGTTCTCATTATGGCAAAGCGACTGACGATTGGACATTAGAGAGGTGTGTGGAGAAAGCGGGCTTAAAAGGGCTTCATACACTGGTTTTGAGGCATAAATCCATTGGCGAAAGGGGTCAATATACAATGGACTCTGGACGGTGGTTTGGGGAGAATTTTGACGGTATTTCCTTACATAATGCGGGAAATGTAGATAAGTTTAGATTTTAGACTATCCCCTCCCCTATCAGGCGGGGGAGTGGTTGTTACCTCAAGAAGAGGGGGGACATAGGAAAGTGGGGGAGGGTGGGGGAGGGATATATAATAGGGGTTTGGTTAAAAATAACCACTAGACTCTGATACTATTAAATCATAGGAGGATTTTTATGAGTTTAACATCAATAATTCAAGATGCTGAGGCCGAAATCGAGGCTAAAAAACAAGCACTCGGTCAAAAGTCTCAGGAGCTGAACGAAAGGGCGATTGCTTTAGATAAGCAACAGTCCTTAATAAGTCACAAGTTAGATGAAGTTTCCCGTAAAGAGGAAATGATCAGTATTAAACTAGATCAAGCTAAGAAACTTGATGCCGAGCAAAAAGCTAATAAAGAACTAATGCAGACGTTAGCCGATGCAGGACAAAGAGCAAAAGAATCTTATGTAATCATGGAGAAAGCCGAAGAAAAACGAAAAGAAGCTGAGGCAATCATGGCGGCTGCCAAAGACAAAGAAATGAAAGTTAAGGAAACTTCTAAAAATTATAAGGAGAAGATTCGAACTGCCGCACTCGAAAACCTTGTCGGCCTATTGTTTAAGGAGGTATAATGTCTGTAACATTGTCCGACTTACAGACACGACTAGCTTATAGGTTGGGCGAAGATTCTGCCCCTTCGGATTCTAATGAAGTTAATAGAAGGAAATCATTTTTTAATGAAGCTCAACGCAAGGCTTTAGGTGAATATTATTGGTGGTTTTTAGAAGATCAAAAATCCACGACTTCAGTTGACGCTCAGGAGATTTATAGTTTAGATTCTACTTTTAGAGAAATGATTGAGTTGAGAGTGGATGGTGACGTGGTTACTCCTATCGCTAAACATGATGCTTTTGCAACATTTGATTATCCACCTCTTTCCTATCAATATGAATCGGTCACGCCTAATTATTATATTTTTGGTGACAATGAGTTGCATTTATTACCAATCCCCTCATCTGCCCCATCTGCGGTGGCGGTAACTTCAATCACTCAAACTGCGGGAGTGGCAACTGTTACCACGACAACGGCTCATGGTTATTTTAATCATGGCTGGGTTACAATCGCTGGGGCTACACCTACGGCCTACAATGGCGAACAACATATAACCTCGGTTGCAGATACCACTCATTTTACTTTTAGTGTAGCCTCTGCGACCACTTCACCTGCCACTGGCACGATTACCGCTACTGAACGGAATATTGTGTATCGGTTTTGGAAGCTAGTTGTCGATTTATCGGATACAACCGACACAATCTCATTACCCGACAGATATGCCGATGCTTTGATTGCTTACGCTTTTGGTAGGAAGGTTGGCACAATTGAGGGTATGGAAGGGACGGCCAATAATGCGTTTGCTGAATTCAATGAGATTATCAAAGATATGTCAGCGGAGCAGAACCGCAAACAGATTTATAATAAATCAGTAAAACCAGAGTGGAGTTAGCCTATGATGCCAGTCAATCAAAAGGCTACAAATCCAAAACGAGAAGAAGAAATTGCCTCTGGTTTTTTAGGCGGATTAAATACCTTTCAAGATGAAACTTTAATTAAGAACTCAGAATTAACTGAGGCAAAGAATATCATTTTGGAAGTTGATGGGCTTTCCCCCCGACCTGGGACTTTAAACTACGAAGAACAGGGTGTTGAAACTCAAATGTTAGGCGGAATTGGGTTTTATTTATCCGATGGGACTAGAGAATTTATCAGAATCGGAAATGATGGGAAATTAAAAAAATATTCATCTGGAACACCGACTCAGATTGACACAGATACCTACGATACCTCGGCTAAGATGAATTTTGTCCAGGCTAGGGATAAGTTGTTTATGTTTAACGGTGTGGATAACATAACTAATTATGATGGCACGAATATTAATGTTTATGTGGCATTAACTACTCCTGTTAGTTTAGTGGTTACTCAAAGCGGATCGGCTGGGGCGGCAACTTATTCTTATAGGGTTAGTGCCTTTAATGATAATGGAGAAACTTTGGCTTGCACTGCTGTTAATACTACAACGGGAAACGCTACTCTTTCTGCATCAAACTATAACAAACTGGACTGGACTGCAGTGAGTAATGCTACTGGTTATAATATTTGGGGACGAACAGCAACGGGTTTAGCTCAAATGTTTATGGATACTGTTTATACGAATACTTATAACGATAAGGGTCAATCTACCCCTTCAACCACAATTTTACCTCCTGAATCCAACAACACCGAAGGGATTATTTGCTCAATGGGGATTTTTGCTTTGTCAAGGATTTTTGCGGCAGGTGATCCTACCCACCCATCAAGACTCTATTATTCTGGTGTGGCAGATCATATTGACGACTTCTCTGGTTCTAGTGCTGGTGGAAGTTGGATTGACGTATTTAGAAATGATGGGGCGGTTATTAGATCAATCAGGCCATTTCAAGGCGGTGTGATTGTTTGGAAAGATAATGGGATTTATAAGTTTTCGTTTACTTCCGAAGGTGATCCTCAACTTGAGGAAATTACTCGCTCATTCGGGGGAATCTCTTTTAGGGGAACTTTGGCGGTGGAGAATGATATTATCTTCCCGGCTAAAAAAGATGGTCGGTTGGCATTCTATTCTCTGGGAAACCAGGAAAATTACGCCGGGTCAGTATTAAGGACAAATGAACTATCGATTAAAGTGCAGGAGAGGTTATCTGACGTTAATTTAAGTTATCTTCCAAGTGCGGCTTCATTCTATTTTAATAATATTTATGGTTGTGCTATCGCTAAATCGGCTTCAAGTGTAAATAATAGAGTGTGGTGTTTAGACACTAGGTTTGGGGCATGGGTTTATTGGGAGGGATTTAAGCCGGATTTCTTTATGACTTATACTGATACCTCTTTAACCGAGAAACTTTATTTTGGGACAGAAGATGATGGTTTTATGACTCAGATGTTTACTACTGAACGGGACGATAATGGTTATTCAATTAGTGTTCAATTTGCAACTAAATCATTTAATCAAAAGATTTTTCATAAATATAAGAATTATTATAACCCGACATTTCAGTTTAAAGACGTAAACCGTTCAGGTGCATTATCGGGTGAAATTTATGTTGATGGGGCAATCTTGACTGGTGCGTTTACAGTGAATCAGCAAGTCGGTGGTGGTGCTGGTGTCGGGGCGTTTATGCCTGGGTTTGATTTACCCGGAGATGCTGGTTATGCGACTGTTTCCACAACAGGGATTTCCTCAGATATTATTGTCGAAGTTTACAAAAAGACTACGGGAAGATCAATAAAATATGTCTTTACTTCTAACACAGCAGATTTGCTTTATAAATTCTTATCATTAGCTCATACTTATCAATTACTGGCGGTTAAACGACTGCCATCATCAGTCCGCTTTTATGCGACTGGTTAAAAACATACTAGTTAAAAAGGGATAATAAATTATGGCAATACTATATTATTTAAATCAATACTTTACTACTACATTATCTAAAGCTGGAGGGATGAACGCCAGTGAAACCACTTCGATTGTAGCTCAATCTGTTTCGGGTGTAGACTGCACCAAGCCTGGGGTGGCGTGTGTTGATTGGGCTGATCCTTTAGTCACTTCTACCGCTGAATGGTTTACCTATACCTCGATTAATTCCACAACTAAAACCTTTGCTGGTGTTACTAGAGGAGCTGAGGGGTTTGCGGCTAAGACTCATTCCAATGGTGCGGTGATTGCTTTTCCGTTAAGCGAAAGCCATGTAAATAATATAGCGGCTAAATTAAATGGCACTGACACGATTGATAACGATTTAGATTTAGCAGATACTAAGAATATTAAATACGCATCAGCCGATCCTTGGCGGTTAATTGAACTTCCAGCGAGTGCGTGGTCGCCTACGACTACTGCTGGTTGTGCGGCGATTGCCACAGTTGAGGCTGGCAGTAATGACATAGATTATAAAGTTTTAGACTTTGATACTTCTTCTGATCAAAATGCTTTTATTAATTTTCAGATGCCTAATTCATGGGACGCTGGGGCGATTCAATTCCGCTATGTCTGGACAAACGCTGCTGGATTAACTACGGAAACAGTTACCTTTGAATTATCGGGCAGGTCGTATGCGGATAGCGACGCTATCGATCAAGCAGTCGGCACAGCAGTCGAACTCGCTGACACTTGGTTGGCTCAGAATGATATACATATTTCCGGCTGGTCGGGAAATGTCACTCTAACTGGGGCAACTGCTGGCGAGTGGGTTCACTTGGAAATTATGCGTGATGTTTCCGAGGACAACTTGACTGGCGATGCCCGACTGATTGGCGTTCAGATACGCTATAAGCAAGGGCAATATGGAGAATGATTTATTTGGAAAATACCAATCTCAACTTTGCCGACTTGCCAACCACCCGTTAGGGCGTAAATTCTTAGGTATATCCCATGAAGTAAAAGATAAAATTATTGGGATTAGTGATAATGCCTATTTTATCCAAAAGGGCAGAAATAAGTATCAAGCTACTTTCAGGTGCTATCCTGTTTTTGCCAAACGGTTGCACTATGCTTTAACGGCGGTGGATATTGCTAAAGACTGGCTGGTAAGAAACAAAGAGATTTACCGCCCCTTGCCTGATTATGTGGGTTTGTTGAATTATGCTGGCATTTTAAGAGACAATCGGTTTCCAAATATCATGTTGGCATCTCCAGAGACCATTTTTTCTGGTGCCGGTGATGGGGTGACAAACAAAAGAACAGGAGCGTGGGCTACTTCAAGAACTAATCCGGCAGGCACGGCAGACTACACTTCCGCTCAAGTTTATACTGACTGTTTGTATTCTGGCACTTACGACTTATCAAGATTATTTACTCCGTTTGATTGTTCTGTTATCCCCTCTGACTCAAAAATTACGGCAGGAGTTCATTATTTAATGGCTCAAAATGTGATTGCTAATAACGGAAAGTGGAATTTGCGGGCTACTACTCAAGCCAGTCCAACTGCGGTTGTGGTCAATGACCATGCCAATGTTGGAACGGTAAGATTTGTTGATACGGACATTACGATTGCTGCCGCCGGAAATTATAATACTTTTACCATGAACGCCGCCGGAGTAGCGGCCATTGTCGCTGGCGGGTGGACTCAAATTGGCGGCTGTGTTGATAGGGATATTGATAATACTGCTCCCCCGACTTCACCTCAATATAATAATATCGCTATGTGTATGTCTGAAACTGCTGGCACAACCTCTGATCCCAAACTTGTAGTTACTTTTACTTTACCAAGCGGGGGCGGAAATCCTATGTTTTTTAACGGGAGCTTAGCTTTAGGATAATATGATTGATTTACCTGTTAAATTAAATGAACAAATGAGAGTAGATTTAAAGTTTAATAACTTTTGGGCAATATTAGTATCTATTATTATTGCTGTTAGTTCATTTGTAGTTACTTATTTTGGAGTTATTAGAAGTATTGATAAAATAGACGGAAAGATTGATTTATTAACTCAATCTGTGAATAATCATATTCAAAATGAGGAAAAAAGAGACACTTTTACAGAAGTTACTATCAATAATCTAAAAATTTCTATTAATGAAGTTTGGAAACAATTAATAACATTAAATACTTTACACAATAGATAATATGCCATTCACTAAAGTCGCACCAGAAAAATATAAGTCGCCATCAGGAAGAATATTCAGCCAGAAACAGGTCAGCCTTTATTATGCAACTGGTGGCTTTAAAAGAAAACCTAAAGTTAAAAAGAAGTCTTAATAATTAGTAAAATGAATTATGCAAAGAATACAAAAACCCCAAACTTCCAAAACTAGAGAACAATACTTAAAAGAACTTGAATTAAGAACTAAAAGAAATCGGGGTGGATTTTCTGCCTCCACTGAGCCTACATCTAGCGTGGCGTGGCGTGAGGCTGGTCGAAGAGGTCAAGAACCATTTGCTCAGAAACAAGCTCCTGTCGATGAACCATTTGCTCCACCTCCACCTCCAGAAGAGGTAGTAACACCTCCAACTGAATTGCCGACTCAACAACCAGGTCAAAGTGCATCAGAGTTTATCAACTCGATTATCATGGCGATTTTGAATCCTGGGGAAAACGCCTCTCCGCAACAACTAGAATTCTTATATCAAACGACTGGGCAGGAATATCCCGTTGCAACTTTACCTGATGGTTCTGTGCAGATGAATACTGGTCGGGTTGTTAATTCTAGTGAAACCCCGGCTTATCCAGTAGCTTCAATGGCTGATGGTGGACTTTTATATAGTGATGGGTCAACTAGGTATTTACCCAATGGGTTTATGGAAGCGATGTTTAGTAATTACCAAACCACGAGCGAATTTGGTCCGAGAGAAGGCTTTGGATTAGACGGTTTTCACTCAGGGACTGATATAGTTGCTGGTGATAAGGATTTATATTTTCCTTTATCTGGTAAAGTAGTTTCTATTACTCAAGATGATGGCACTAGGTTTGGGGATACTTCTGAACATCAGGGGTATGGAAACTCCGTCATTATCGAATTAGCTAATGGGGAAAGATTACACTTCAGTCACTTAGCAAATTTGGGAGTTAATTTAGATGATACGATTATGCCTGGAACTTATATTGGCACAGAGGGTAGCACTGGAAATTCTACTGGCGATCATGTTGATGTTGAATTCTATAAAAGCGGTTCTTCCACCGCTTCCCCATTAACTGATTTTTCAATCTATACATCGCCCAATGATTTAATCAGCACTGAGCCGATTGTGCTTACTCCTCCAGAACAGCCGTTATACTCTCAACCGCAACCGACCCAACAGACTCAACCTGCACCAACTGCCCCAGAATCAACCGATCCAATGTTTGCTCAAGCGACTATGACTGCTTTGAAACCAGTTACTAAAGCGATTGGCGATATTGGTGAATTCGGAGCTAATACGATTGATGCTTGGAATCCTACTGGCACAGTTGAAACTGGCGGTAAGGATTATGGAATGACTGAGTTAATGAGGGGTGATCCTAAATTAGCTTTACAAAAATTAGGGGGCACGACTGCTAATGCAATTAATACACAAAATGTATTGCCGGAGGCTGGTGTATCAGAGGCTTTACGGGGTAATCCTCAACAATTACAGGAAAATATTGCTAAATTAACTAATCCATTTAAGGACATGGTTGCTTCTGCTCGGCAAGCTGTCGGTCAGGGTGTAGAAAATGTCGGTGGATTTTTAGGTGTTCCTGAAACTGGAATATCCGAAAAAATAGCTGGTGGACCAACAAGGAATACACAACCTCAAGCGTTTGCGGCTGAATCAAACGGAGGAATTGCTAGTGGTCCGAATCAGAATTTTACACCTATGAATCAGGCTGGTGCTGGTGTATCTAATATGTTTTCTAAACCAGGATTATTCTCAAGACCTAGCACAACTGATATTTCTCCTAAACTTGCTTTAGGGAATGTTGCTCCTGGTGGTCAGAATACTCAAATGGCAAGCTATCAACCAGGATCGCAACCTAATGATATTCGGGATCAATTTTTTAAGACAGGAATGGCAGAACAGTTTAAGGGTTCAATGGTTCCTAATGCAGAAACTGTCCAAGGTGGTGCATTAACGACTGATTTATTTACGCCTAATTTTTATGAAAATATTAACAATGTTAGTCAGGTTTTTGGTGATACTGCCTTAAAACAACAAGCGATTGATTTATTTAAGAATCAGTTTAAATCTAAATTCGGTGGGGCTGACTATGACCCTCAAGAAGTTGAGGCGATATTGGCCCAGATTAATGATTTACCCCAGAATATGTCAATTAATGTTCCTGAACCCCATAAGAAATTACCTACACTTGAAAGTTATATAGCCAGTGGACGACCTGCCTCTCAGTGGTATGCGGAAACTGGTCAACAATCAACCTTAAATCAACTTAGGGGTAATCCTCAGATTTCATTTAATGATAGAACGGGAGAATACGGGTATAATTCAGGACCTAATTTCTCTCCTGCTCAAACTGAACAGATTGGTTCTCAAACTGGTCAAGGGGTTAGAAACATGACTTATAAATCAGGGGGTCAGGTTTCTACAAGACCTGGCTGGGAATTAAGGGCTGATTCAGGTGGGGATATTCAGAGAGTTGAAAGCGGACCATTATCAACTCCAGTAAAAACTCCATCGGCTCAATTAAGATTTCAACCTGGATTAGACCAGGGTATCTTTCAACGTATTAAAAATTGGTTTCAAAGGAAATAAATTATGGCACTATTTAATAACCCACTAAATACAAGTTTCTCATTTTTAAAGAGGAAAAAGGAAGAACCGATTATGAACCAGTTAACTCCTGGTTTATCTTCGATTAATAATTCTCTTAATAATGCGAGTTTTCAACCTAAAACTAATGGCGGGATTGCTAGTGGTCCTAATCAAAATTATTCCCCATATAAACCACAAACCACTCAACCTACACCAAAGTTTGATACATCAAGTTATTTAGATAAGATAAATCAAAATTCCCAGAACAGGATTAACTTACAAAATACCGCTACTCAAGGATTAGTGGGTAGACTAAAGACATCGGGTGAGGCTGGGGTTAATGCATTAAAATCCCAGATTCCTACTTTAGAGGGCGGATTTAATAAATTTAAAGAGGGTGTTTATAGCGGATTAGAGAATGTTAAAAAAGCGACGGCGATGGGTAAACAAAATATTATTGATACTTCCGGGGCTAATTTAAGACAAGGGGCCGAGGGGTGGAGGCAAACACAAGGACAGATAGATAAGAAATTTGCTAATCTCAATGCGGTTGATTCTGGGGCTTATCAGAATCGTTATGTAAACGCTGGAACAGAATTTGCTAATAAACAGCAAGGCTTACTCGGTCAACAATCACAGGACTTGGCTAAATTAGATATGGAGTTAGTATCAGCTCAAAGTGATGCGGAACAATTAATTAGTCAAGAAGAGGCGACTTTGCAAAAGAATATTGCTCAGATTAACGCTTCAATCGCTCAGGGAACAGCCGAGTATGAACAGGCGATTGCTGATGCCTACAACACAGCTCAGTCCAATATTTATGATATTGAGGACACGCTGGCGACATTTCAACAGAATGTGGCGGTGGAACAGGCTAAACAAGGTGGAGGTTTATCTAATGGCTTCTTAACTACAGGAATACCAGAAACACAGGCTGATTATCTGTATAAATTAAAAAATCCAGATGATGTAACAAAGGCCTTCAAAGATACGGGGCAAAGTCCCGCCGCTAAAAAAGCCCTAGAGTTAGTTGATAAATTATCTCAACGAGATTTTGGAGCAATAACTGGTATTCCTAATCCATTAAAATCTTTGACTGGTGAAAATCAAGACACAATGAGTATTTATAATCAGTTAAAAGCAACCCTTCAATTAGATAATATTAAGATGCTTAAAGGAACAGGACAAATTTCCGATAAAGAAGAAGCAATCTTAGAAAAAGCATCAACTCGTCTTAATCAAACTTTATCTAATCAATCTTTTCAAACAGTTCTTGATGAATTAAGAACGGAACTGGGTGGAACTAATGCTAATAGTAATTTAACTAATTATGCAAGTATCTTAAAACAGAGTGGTTTTACAGATCAAGAGATTGCCGAATATTTAGGAGGGAAATAATATGTTGACACCACAACGCAGACAGCAAATGGATGCGGCGTTAGGCGGACAGCAATCAACTTCCGTTTTAACTCCAGACAGAAAATCCCAAATGGATAAAATATTGGGGGTAAATCAGCCCTCTTTTGGCCAAAAGGCTCTAACTACGGTTGGTGATGTCTTAAACGCTACCTCTTATGCTGTCGGTGGTGTAATCAAAGAACAAGCCGAAAACCAACCAACTTCGTTTTGGGATAGATACAATCCAATAAAAGCGGTTAAAACTTTATTCAAGGGTGGTATTCAAGGATTACAGAATAAAACTCCAGTAATGCAGGAACTGCCATCAGGTTTAGGTATGGACCCTAACTCTCTGGCTGGTAAAGCGGTAGGTTTTGCTGGAGAAATGATTACCCCTAATCTTCCTTTAGGAAAAGCGTTTAGAGCCTTGAAAGGGGCAGATATGGCGACTGATGTGGCTAGAACAGGTTTGGTTGCTAAAGGTGCTCAAAAATTAGGCACGAAATTAGAAGGTTTAAGCGAACGGGTAGCGACTTCTGGTTTAGGAAATCCGGCGATTCAAAGGAATATCGCTAAGATCGGCGGAAAACAAGGACAAACGACTGCTCAAGTAATGATGAAATATCCTCAATTATTCAGTCGTGATCCTGGCGATGCACAATCAATTTTAAGTGATTTATACAAACAATTCAGTTCAATGGCGATGAAAAAAGGTGGGAAAGTTGATGTAGTTAATATATTAAAACCATTACAGTCAAGGATTGATGAATTAACTTTACAGGTTGCCAAAAGACCTGGAGGAAAGTTATCTAAAGAATTATCTCAGTTATTAGAGAATCGGGAACAGATTAGAAAAGCGGTTTTAGGTTTCCAAAAGAAAACTCCTTTACAAGTCCCGAGAATTACGACCAATAAATTCAGACAGTTAATCGATCAGGACATTCCGGGGAGTGCGTTTGCTAAGATGGGTATGGAACCAGGGGCTTTAGCAGCTAATGTCGGCACTAGAAGAATTTTACAAAAAGCCATTGCCGCTAATGAACCAGAACTTACAGGTGTTGGATTAGATATTGCTAGAATGAACCAGATTAAAAAGATATTTGAAAATTCATCAGCAAGGTCAAATACAAGACAATGGTTTGGTTTAGGTAAGAAAGTGGCGGCGGGGACTGGTGGGGTGGTTGGTGGGCTTCCTGGTGCGGTTGGTGCGGTTCTAGTAGACACTTTGGCTCAAAGTCCACAGGGGGTTAAGGCGTTATCGTTTGCAACTAGAAACCTAGGCAAAGGGATTAAGAAACTAAAAGCCCCTAAAATACCAAAACTATTCAGCCGGGGGGCAACTACGGGTATCAGAGTTGGATTACAACCTACTCCCCAAAAATCCAAATCATCAGGTAAACAAACAGGATTATTAAAATCCCAGCAATCATATAATGATATTATATCACCTAAGAAAAGCGAGGAGATTTCTAAACAAGTAAAGATGCCCGAACTTAAATACAATCAAAAATTCTCATTTAGTAAGAGGTTCAAATTATGACAGTTACTCATTTAGCTGGAGATTTAAATACGAGAGAACATACTAAATTCCGTTTAGGTGGAGATGGCGGCACTTTAGTTGGGGTTATTTCTGAAGAGGCGATGAATATAGGTCAATATGATTATATTTCAATGGGATATACAGGTTCAAACTTAACGACAGTTGTTTTTAAAACTGGAGGATCAGGAGGCACAACTGTTGCTACCTTAACACTTGGCTATGATGGTAGCAACAATCTGACTTCTGTTACTAAGTCATGAAAACTATTTATAACCCTCTTTTAAAAAGCGGATTACAGTTTATTAATGCGAGTGCGACTGGAGTAACTGGCGTTACAGGGGCAACGGGTTCTAATGCTATTCTAACTGGTGCTACTGGGCCAACTGGACCATCGGGTGTTACGGGACCAACAGGAGCAGATGCGGTTTTAACAGGACCCACTGGCCCTACGGGGGTTACGGGTCCTTCTGGAACTGATGGGGTTTTAGGAGGAACTGGATTAACAGGACCCACTGGCCAGACAGGTTTAACTGGGGTAACGGGTGTTACTGGCCCTACGGGTGATAATGCAATTCTTACGGGAGTAACAGGTCCGACAGGTTCTACAGGATTAACTGGACCAACTGGTCCTTCAGGCGATCAGGGTATTCAGGGAACTCAGGGAACTCAGGGGACGCAAGGAACATTAGGCACAGCCGGAGTAACAGGATTGACTGGTGTTACCGGCCCTACGGGTCCTACGGGTATTCAAGGCACACAGGGAACACAGGGGACTCAAGGGACTCAGGGAACTGCTGGGGTCACAGGACCTACTGGTCCAACGGGACCGCAAGGAACTGCTGGAACAAATGCTACATTAACCGGCGCCACTGGACCTACGGGAGCGCAAGGTACTCAAGGTACCCAAGGAACCCAAGGAACTGCTGGTATCACTGGTCCTACCGGGCCGACTGGATCGCAAGGTACGGCTGGCACTAATGCAATATTGACAGGAGCCACCGGTCCCACAGGAGATAGAGGTCTTTCAGGTTTAACTGGACAAACTGGAACTACTGGAGTCACGGGTCCTACAGGACCAAGTGGACCGCAAGGAACTGCTGGATCAAACGCAATTCTTACTGGAGCAACAGGTTTAACAGGCATAACAGGATTAACTGGCGTAACAGGGCCTACGGGTCCAACTGGACCACAAGGTACGGCAGGAGACAATGCTATTTTAACAGGTGCGACTGGTCCAACCGGTCCTCAAGGAACCGCTGGTATCCAAGGTACTCAAGGGACAGCTGGTACAACAGGAATTACCGGTCCAACCGGACCCACAGGTAGTCAAGGTACTGCTGGAACAAATGCAGTCTTAACTGGCGCTACCGGTCCTACAGGAGATCAAGGTACAACTGGTATTCAAGGAACGGCTGGTGCTCAAGGTACTGCCGGTATAACCGGAGTTACTGGTCCTACAGGACCTACCGGACCTCAAGGGACTGCTGGTAGTAATGCAATACTTACTGGTGCGACAGGACCCACAGGCGATCCGGGATTGCAAGGTACAGCAGGGATACAAGGGACAGCCGGTGTAACTGGTGTTACAGGGCCTACAGGACCTACAGGTGCACAAGGAACCGCTGGAACAAACGCAATATTAACTGGCCCTACGGGACCCACTGGAGATCAGGGAACTGCCGGAAGTCAGGGAACAGCAGGAATTACAGGGGTTACTGGTGTTACGGGACCAACAGGTCCTACGGGTGATCCGGGTCCTCAAGGGACTGCTGGAACTAATGCTGTTCTTACGGGACCAACTGGTCCTACCGGTTCTCAAGGTACACAAGGGACACAGGGAACACAGGGTACCGCAGGGATAACAGGACCTACGGGTCCAACGGGCATTCAAGGTACAGCAGGTTCTAATGCTATACTTACAGGTGCGACAGGACCGACAGGACCAACCGGCGCTCAAGGCACCCAAGGAACACAAGGTACAGCCGGAGCGCAAGGAACGGCTGGAATTACAGGGCCTACAGGACCAACCGGTTCACAAGGAACTCAAGGTACGCAGGGTACCGCAGGAGCGCAAGGTACGGCTGGAGTAACGGGTCCAACAGGGCCGACTGGTGCACAGGGGACTGCCGGTTCATACGCTACACCAAGAGTAGCCAGTACCTCTACAACACTCAATGCCGATCCACAGGTTGATTCAACAGATTTGTTTGAAATAACTGGTCAGACTGGCGCAGCGTTCTTCACTGGTCCTTCCGGATCACCGGTTGATGGTCAAAAATTAATGATCCAGATTAAAGATAGTGGAGGTGCCAGAGCATTGTCTTGGTCCACAGTAAAATATTCAGCCGGTGGTGTAGCGCTTCCAACAACAACAGTGACCTCAAAATACCTGCATATAGGATTTATGTATGTAACGGCCAATTCACTTAATAAGTGGTTATGTATTGCTTCGGCACAAGAGTCATAGTATGACAACTAACAGGAGGAAAATCTAATGGCAACTAACCTATATTTAGCTCAAACAACTACCAGAGTATCTGGTTATTATGATTTAGATACTACTTCAATTTCCAGTGGTCAGACTTTTGTGGTTAATACTGCCGCTTCAGGAACAAATATTCAATGGACAGTAACGGCTGGAGGGGCAACAGCAGCTTGGATTTCACCACCTCTCGCTTCGGGAGTGACTATTACTACGGGGACAATGTATGCCTACGAGTATGAATCCAATGCCAAAGCCAACTGTAAAGGCAGATTAAAAGTTTTCAGGTATACAGGCGGAAGTGAGTCAGATTCAATGGGTGGTCCCTTTGATGATGATGTGGAAATGGACAACGCTTTGAGGGCGGATTCTTGGACAGCTAATGTAACTGATGTGGCTTTTTCCGCAGGGGACAGAATAGTTGTCAAAATGTACATCACCAACAACGGTACAATGGCAACTGGTTATACCTGTACTTTACAAACAGGTTCAACTACGTATCTTTCCGTCAATGAAGCCTTATCTTTTTCTTCTGAATCTCCCACAGTTGCTCTTGGTACTCCTGCAGATGATGCAACAGGAGTAAGTGTAACCCCACAACTTAAAATGACAGGTACAGACCCTGGTGGTCAGGAAGTGGAATATGAGGTACAGGTGGATACGGCAGCGACGTTTGATAGTGTGGGAACACCAAGTGGAGTAAATTCATATTATTTTGATGCTCATAGTGCTGGACCTACTGATGTTGGAGGTGTTTGGACAAATGACGCTAATGCTTTTAATGGTAATACTGGTAATGCAGCTACTACTACTACAACCGATGGTGGTACTAGCTCAACTTGGTTGACGGGGACTGGGACAACTGCTCCATCAGGGACAAGCACTATAACTCAAGTTCGGGTTAGACTATATACAGACGCTACTAACGGATGGAGTTCTTATGGCACTCTATCAGCCCCTAGCGGTGGTTGGACATGGGCTAAAGTTATTTCACTCTATGTTCGCCTTGGTTACAACAAGGTTGGAGGGTGGGCATCTGGTGCGGTACACGATGGTAGTGCAGGGGGAACTACTCTGGGAACTTGGGGAATAGCCACGACAGGAACAACTACTTGTACCGTTTCAAGTATTGAAATAGAAGTCACTTCAACCATAGTTCCTCTCCTTGACATCCTCTCCTCCACCGATAGTGACGCTAACTGGGCAGGTACAGGAGCGCCTAATCCTTTTCCTAGTGGAAATGAAATAACGTATACCATACCAGTCGCTTCAGCGTTAGCCGCAGGAATTAAACACTATTGGAGAGTAAGAGCTATTGACCCATTGGGTAGTAATACCTGGGGAGAATGGAGTCCTGGGGCGCATACCGGATATAGTGAGTTTACAACAGCGGTAGCAGGTGGTGATTCTAAATTCTTTTTCTTTTTTAGATAGAATTATAGTATTGATAAGTATATTCACAAGAAGTACAATAAATCAATGACAATAGGCGCCTGTTTAATCGTAAAAAATGAAAAAGACTTACTTCCCCTCTGTCTTGAAAGTGTCAAGGGTTTAGACGCAATCTTCATTGCAGACACCGGATCAACTGATGACACGGTTGAAGTAGCCAAAAAATACACTCCGAATGTTTACACTGAATATAAATGGGAAGATTCATTCTGCAAGGCCCGTAACTTCGTTAAAAGCAAATGTACAACCGATTGGATTCTATCAATTGACGCTGATGAGGTCTTACATGATATAGGATCAGTCAGAGAAGCAGTGGCCTTGGCTGAAGCAGAGAAGGCACAGGCAGTTGATATAACAATGGTAGCTTCGGATAATAGCACTTCTTTCAAGTATCCCCGACTTTTCAAGAATGTTCCGGAAGCGATCTGGTATGGGAATATTCACAATCATCTTTCAATCCTTGGTGCCAAACTTGGTAATGTAAAGATCACTCACTCTTACAGTCCGGCACACCAACTTGATCCGGAAAGAACAATGAGAATACTTGAGAAAGACGTCAAAGAAAACGGTGGACCAAGAGAAATGTTCTATCTTGGCCGGGAATATTTTTATCGTGGTCAATATGATAAGTGTGTAGTTACTCTTGGTAAATACGTTCAATTATCAAAGTTTCTGTCAGAAAAAGCAGAGGCATTTCTTACTATGTCCAAAGCATACTGGCAATTGAGAATGGCAGATGACGCCAGAGACGCTGTTGTTCAGGCGCTGATTATAAACGCTAATTTCAAAGAAGCGATCCTACACATGGCAGAGATGAGTTGGCCTAATAATGCAGAACAATGGAAAAGAATGGCAGACACGGCCAATAATGAAGGTGTATTATTTGTTAGAAACTTATGAAACTATTTATTGCACCGCATGATGACGACCAAGTTTTATTCGGAGCATTTACTTTGATCCGTGAGAAGCCACTGGTAGCTGTTGTAACCGATAGTTGGCTTCAATGGAGCCGGGATAATGATATAACCGCCGATCAGAGATGGCAGGAGACGGTAGAGGCCATGAAGATACTTGATTGCGCAGCGATCCGGCTTGGAATTAGAGATGATGTTATTGAAGAATGGGCCGTCAAAGATAAACTTTCACGGTTTGTTGGGTTTGATGAAGTCTATGCTCCGGCAATTCAGGACGGCAATCCACACCATGATCTTGTTGGAAGAATTGCACAGGAATTGTTCGGTGATAAGGTCAAACGATATGCAACCTATACCAAAGATCAATTCTTTACACCCGGAACCATTGAGATTAAACCGACACCAGAAGAACTTGAGTTGAAGAACAAGGCATTGGCCTGTTTTATTACTCAAATTAATTACGCACCCACTAAAGGACACTTTGAAGCAGTTAAAAATTTATCAGAGTGGTTAATATGAAACACTTAATAATCGGTCATGGAGAAGTTGGTCAAGGATTACATAAAGTATTAGGCAAGGCCGTATTCTTTGATAATTCAGAGAAGTCAACATGGCACGCTGAACCAGTTGATGTAGTCCATATCTGTATTCCTTATTCTTCTCACTTTTCAGAGATAGTAGCAAGTTATATGGAGTATGCAGACCTTATCATTGTTCATTCTTCGGTGCCAGTAGGTACTTGTGATGAACTTGAAGTGGTACACAGTCCTATTCGTGGTGTCCACCCTCATCTTGCCAAAGGCATTAAGACTTTCGTTAAATACTTCGGTGGTAAAAACGCCAAGAAAGCAGCCAAGATATTCTCTGATTTAGGTCTCAAGACCAGAGTATTCAAAGAGGCCCGGACCAGTGAAGCCTTGAAGTTGTGGGACACAACCCAATATGGCCGATTAATTATGTTAGAAAAAGAGATTTATTCATGGTGTCAGAAACATAAACTGCCATTTAAGACAATCTATGAAACCGCTAATAAAGATTATAACAAAGGCTATATTAAGTTAGGTAGACCGGAAGTGGTTAGACCTTCCCTAAAACATATCCCCGGGCCTATAGGCGGCCATTGTGTTTTACCAAACGCAAAACTACTAGGGGTAAAGTTATGAAACAATGCTTTATTTTAACTCAGTTTGGTTCACCCCATGATTGGACTCAAAAATACATAGAAAATGTGCAGAAGTTAAAACCTTATGGATATTACTGGAAAATCTTTACCCCGAATAAGTTTGAATCAAAGGGTAATGTAGAGATTATACCGATGTCGGTTGAGGGATTTAATGACCTAACGGAAAAGAAACTCGGCGTTAATCCTAAAATGTTTATAGTCAATGGTATGCCGAGTTTCCATATGACTGACTTTAATGTCGTTCTAGGGGCTATCTTTGAGGACTATCTGCAAGGGTTTGATTATTGGGGGTGTATTGGTTGGGATATTTTAACCGGCAGACTGGACCATTTTGTTAAGTTGGATTGTGATATATGGAGCGATGATGTGGGGGCAATCAATGGCACATTCTGCTTGTGGAGGAATAATAAAGAGATCAATAACTTGTTTAAGAAAATGCCTAATTGGGAAAGATATATCGCCCAACTTCCTTGCCCTAAATGTAGTGGAACTGGCGATAAACACGTTTTAGTTGGAACTGATGAATATATCTTAACCGAGTTAATCAAAGATCGGCTGACTTGTCCTAAATATTATCCGGTTCATGGACACGACCGACTGGAAAGACACGAGATTGAGTTGAAAGACGATGGCAGTTTATGGGAACTAAATCGGGATATTGGACATCCTAACTGGAAATACGGTCATGATTATTTTGGGAGGGAGATTGCTTACTATCATTTTATGACTACGAAACATTGGCCTTTATGAAAAACTTTTTAGAGCATAATTCATCATTTGATCTGGCTTATGAGGCCAATTTAAGAGGTCGGTATTTTACTTTCCGGATCGCTTTGAATCTGTTACTACAACAGACAGGCCGAAACATTGTAGAAACTGGTTGCGTAAGACTTCTTAATGACTATGGTGGTGGTAACTCAACTTATATCTTTGGTCAGTTTATCTATTTATACGGTGGACACTTGACGACAATTGATATAAGTCCGGAGAATATGGATATTTGTAAGTTGGCAACTCAAAAGTTTGCCAAGGATATTGACTATATTGTTGATGATTCCTTGTCTGCACTGGCTAAACTGGACCAACCAATTGATCTTTTATATTTGGATAGTTTGGACGTTCCGGAGACTGGAGACGCCACTGAAGGTCAAGAACATAATCTCAAAGAGTTTAAGTTGGCAGAACACCTACTCCATGAAGGATCGTTACTCTTGATTGATGATAACAACATGGATAATGGTGGTAAGTCAAGACTAACAAAAGATTATGTAGCCAGTCAGGGTTGGAAGTTGATCCTCAATTTTGACCAATCATTATGGATAAAATAGCCAAAGATTATTGGAATGAAAGATATGCCGGTGGTGGGACCAGTGGTGATGGTTCCTATGGCGCACAACTTATTAAAAAACTGAAGTGGTTAAGTGGTCTGGATATTCAGTCAATTTCCGAGATTGGTTGTGGAGACTTCAACTTTGGGAAACACTTATTAGAGATTTACCCTCAAGCTAAATACACAGGTTTAGATATATCCGAAGTGATTATTGAAAAGAATAAACTTACATATCCACATCATACATTTCAATTAATGGGCGATATTCCTCCATCAGACCTATTGCTTTGCGTTGATGTCTTATTCCATGTGCTTGACGATCAGGAATTAGATAAACTCTTAACCGAATTAAGGAACAAGTGGACAAAGTATTTAGCGATTACTGCTTACGAAAGAAATGAGGATTTTACCAATCACGTCAGGATCAGAAAGTTTGATTATTTAAAGTTTGGCGAACCAATAATTAGAGAAGTGGTTGAAGAAGATGGACAGATGTATTTCTACTTATTTAAACGACCTAATATCAATTTAGCCAAGGTTTCCTGCTGTTTAATTACTAAGGAATCCGTTTACCCAAAAGAGATTTTAGATAATGTTTTAGAGTTTCCTTTTGGCGAGGTTTTAATCCTGACTAATTGTGATTCACCTTATCGAAAGCACGAACTGTTTAAAAAGGCTAAATACGATTTAATTTACTATCAAGACGATGATGCTATCTGCCCCATAAAAGAGTTGGTAGATCAATCTAATCCAGATATGATCAATGTTGCCATGAAAGCTGATCATTTTGAGAGCTATAAAAACAGGCGAATGACTATGGGTTTGGGC
>Ga0315274_10003684_pt1 | contig 22772 bp, 43 predicted proteins | sample YL17G02_20_MG_FD_203700 | JGI IMG/M metagenome (GOLD analysis project Ga0315274, IMG submission 203700) | Sediment microbial communities from Yellowstone Lake, YNP, Wyoming, USA - YL17G02_20 | ecosystem: Environmental > Aquatic > Freshwater > Lake > Sediment | place: USA: Wyoming | collected...
AGAAATAAATTGCACTCGTCTTCTTGACGGAACCCTTGTACGGGCATGGGGCGTTGATATTTGAATTGAAATAGGCCCGTTGTCTGTTAGACAACGCGGGCAAGGTCTCCTGAAGCTTCTGCCACAGAATCTTTAGACCGTTGTCCGAAGTGAGAAATATATTGAGGGACGAAAAGAACCAACACGTAGACCCCGATTGACCCACGCCTACGTTCATTACTCCTCTATAATTACTTTTTATTTTCTTTGAGTTCCTTAATTTCATCTGAAATTTGTTTATGCCAAGGCTCGAGCACGAGCACCTGGAAACTCAGAGCCAATGTGCCGACGATTGCAGAGTAACGAGAGTACATTAATTTCTTTTATAAAATTATATGAACGGTAACAACGTGAACACGGCCATCGGCATCCTCGCCACGAACGGAAAGAATTTAATATCAAAATTCCTCGTCCATCTCAACTCACAGGAGAGGGCCAACTTTATGGGTAACGGCACGAACAAGAAAGAGTGGATAAAGCAGTGGCTACGCAACAAACACAACTATAACAATGAAAGAATAGCCAACCTTGTGGCCAAGTACAACACCTCAACGGCGTTTAATAAGTACGTCAACACCCTTAGTAGTATTAAGAACGCCAACATGTCTCTGCGCAGATTCATCCTACCAGTCAATGCCGGAGGGCCCTACGCGTCTCTGAGCGTCGGTAAAAAGGGATATATCCAACTAGAACCCACTTGTCTAAACAATTTTAATAGAGGCGTTTATATACACTATGGAGAGACTAACAAGAAATATAGAGGACGGAAGATAGGTTTTAGGTTGCGAAAGACGGCTGTGAATGCTTCGAGAATGACAGGAATTCCTCTTTGGCAAGTGTCCCAGAATATAGAAAGTCTCGTGAAGGCTGGGAACCTTCCAGTTTCAGGTAAAATTATGAAGGCACTGGGAGCGACCCAGATCAATTACGCACCCCCATGCCGTGCTAGTAATAAGCGTGGACCATATAACTATGCATTCGTTGTGGGGTTGCCTACACGCGCCGCTATGAAGAGACCGCGTGTGGTCACGGTGCCTAGAAGACCTCGTTCCAGGATGAGACCACGATCTGCACACTAGTACATCTTTAGAATTTCTTTGATAACTTCGGCCCGGACCACGTCGTCGTCTGTAAACATGAGGTGCTTGATGCTCGCAGACTCGGGGTCGATGCGGCTAATCAGGTCTGACAACCCGTTATCCTCGTATCCACGATCATGTTGAGCACCATCTCCCGCAATCACCATCTTCGAACCCTCACCGATACGCGTCAACAACATCTTCATCTGGGAGGGGGTCGAGTTCTGCATCTCGTCCCCGATGATCCAGGAGTTGTCGAACGTGCGACCTCGCATATAGGCCAGTGGGCACACCTCGATCCGTTGGTCCAACATCATATCATGCACCTTCTTGACCGACCAGTACCGGTACAGAGCGTCGAACATAGGACGGGTCCATGGCTCCATTTTCTTATTCAAATTTCCTGGCAAAAATCCATGCTGCTCATCAACGCTCACAGCCGGGCGCGTCAGAATGAGGCGCTGAACCTGGCCGGATGCCAGAGCCTTTGAGCCAACCTGACACGCGAGGAGGGTCTTGCCCGTTCCCGCGGGGCCGGTGCTTACGATTACGGGCGCGTGGCTCGTGAGGAGCTCCAGGTATCGCCGCTGGTTCAGGGTCCGTGCGCTGATCATTTAGGTTAAAAGTGTACATAACCTTTATTCAGGTCTGGATAGTTTGGTCTTCAAGGCTTCTATGATTCTGTTGCGTCTAGGGTAATTCACTTGAATCGCTTCTAGGCTCTGGAGGAGTTTTCTGGCGGCGTTTCTAGAAAATTTAGCATTATTCATAAGGTTATTCTTCTTCATAGGTATAAGAGAGTTCACCTTGTACATTTTTGTACGATTGAAATTACGGCCTATGGTTTTGGTGACTAGACTCGTCTGCATATTCATATTAGGCCAACCTATATTACGCATGATATTCGCCATTACCCTACGAGGAAAAGTCTGCATACGTTTGTATCCCAGTTCACCCAGTTCCTTTTCCACCTGTTTCAGTAGTGCTGGAGCGAACCTGCTGACTTGAACGGAAGGATCCAACGTCTTTTGTATCCCGATGAACTTGGCGGTGTTCGAGCCCGTTTATGAAGGTGGTGCGCCCTCACGCCACACGTGACCAACATACTTACCGTTCTTGTAGGCAATCACGGGAACTGGTTTCTTTATTTCAAATGAGTTTGACGTCTGCTTCACACCAGCAGGTGTGTATTGACCGACCCACCGAGACTTGTTGACAGGTCGGCCATTCAGGTACGAATTGGCTACGTTTTGAACTCCTATAATTCCGTTTGCAAATTCATACTCTCTCTTGAGTTTAATGGGTTTCCCACCAGGTTTACCGGGTCTAATAATCTGCTTACGATGTGTCTCATAGAGTTCCCTGACGCGTTCTATGTTAGGGTCGCGAATCATGTCATATAGCGTCTTATTGGTATTTCCGATACGAATGGCTGAGAATCTTTGACGCGCCATATTCCTCTCCCTATTTAGGTGCTTGCGCAAATTGGTCTTGTTGTGACCAAAATTCATTTTACTCTTTAGACCTATTTTAATTTTTCACAAACTTTATCAGGTTCTGGATTCTTAATTCTATACTGAAATTGAACCTTGCTCGGCCAGACGTAGCCCCACTCGGCCCACGAGCCCACATCAAACTGGTAATAGTCGGGCTTCTTACGGTTCAGGGCCGCTTGGTGCGACTTGTGTATAGGTTCCCAACCCCACCACCACGGTGGGCTAGGCTTTCCACAGTGCGGGAGCTTTTCCATATTGTTTTTGTACCCACGGGCTATCCACTCGTCAATCATCGCATTACAGTACATGGCCAAGAAACACGTGTGACCCTTCCACATGAGTGTCGCGGGATGATTGACCCACCCTTTCGTGAGGCCTTGAAGGGCTCTCCATAGCTGATAGGCTTCTACCCTCTGCTTCCCGATCCTCTTCATGTCCAACGCCCGAGCGCACTTGTGAATATCTGCAAACGGGACGAAGGTATTCACCATTGGCGGAAGATAGGTTTGCCGTTGTTGGCCGTGCCTACATGTACTACACTGCCCTTCACCAGCATAGACTGGAGTTCACGCGTGAAATTGTCACTAGGTTCACGGTTCAGGATTTCCAGACAACTTTGGCACTGGCACTTCATTACTTTTTGTTTCTAAATTAGTCGTCTGGGTCACACATAACCTGAAATTTTCAGATGTCCTCTTGTATCCTGGGCCTCCTGGCTTGTACCAATTATGTCTGAAAATTCGTTGAGCCTTTATAATCTTGTCCTCGTCCCTCATTATAGTGCCGTCCGGGAGGAGGTACACATCCTCCCCTATAGGGTTGGCCCGTTGGTACTTGACGACTTTTCCCTCTTCATAATCTTTTGATGACGTGAAAATATCCATCATTAAAAGACTGTGTGACTATATTTTTATGTTTGAATTCGTTTGTGGATTTTTCACAGGAATTTTGATTACATTTATGAGAAGATCTGAACTTCGTTCAATAGGAGTCCAGGCTGAGGAGGTCTGGTCCCAGACCGTACCCTCCCAACCAATTTTGATTAAAAATTCAAAAAATAAATTTATTCCTAAATTGCAAAACTTTTGGGGACCAGATTCTTAGTCGGACTTTTCGGCCAGCGTCTCGGTATAGAAAACACGGGCCGCGCGGTAGGCATCCCACGCCACAATCACCGGTGGCTTCCACGTGCAAGTGAAAACCCAATGGTTTTCCACAGGGTCGGGACGGGTTAGCTTGAGATTTGTGGGCACAAAGGGGACAAGGGCCAGGATCGGAAGCCACCACCGGTACATTACATTACAAGGCGTTCAAATCTCTAAACTCGTACTCGAGCCGACGGCGACACGCAGGGTGGGAAGGATCTGTGATGCACCTGCGCCACGTGCGTTGGAGAACCTCGGCGTTGTGGTTGGCCATGATCATCTCGGTCCTGAGGGGGGCGTAGATGTTGCGGTTGTAAACCGTCATGGCGTTGTCGATGACCCTCTCGATGTGTAAATCCTCCGCCTCGGGCCAAGGGACGTTCATGGACGCCCATACTACATTTTGTATCAAAATACGGCAGTGTTCCAGGATGGCGAAAACCTGCGGAACCGCAGAGTACCTGTGGGTCATGTCCACGAAGCACAAGTCTATGACGCGCCGGATACCTTCATTATCCTCATCTGATAACCGATCCAATTCAGTCCAGAAACGACGGTTCGTGTTCATAACGAGCTGAATCTCCAGAGCCGCCCGGAGGTCCGTCTCAAACTCTTCCAGCTGTACGTCCACTCCGCCGGTGGACTTGCGGGGCGCCCGTGGTATTTCCATTTTGTCTTGGTCTCCTCTTTGGGCTCTGTGTAGTGGCCCGGGCAGCACCAGAATTTTTCGGGGGGCCCTCGGTAATCAATTTACGAATTAAATTGGTGGCACTATTTGTGTTGAGGCCCGCCTCTTGGAGTTCTTTAAGAACTCTAGCCTTGGTCTTGTTGGTCGGACTTCCGAAGTAAAAGCTAAGGTTCCCTCGGTTCAAGAGGTTCTGGAGGGACCCTGGTATTTTTGGTATCAAAATGTTGGTCACATAATTCTTGTTGGCGTTCATGTTTCGTAGGGCGTTCTTCACGAGTCGGATATATTTAGATTCTAAAATTTCTTTAGGAGTCTTCCCTCTGAGATTATTAGTATTTGCGTTGGCCATATATCCTATAGTCTTGGTCATGAGGTTCTTTGTATACGTTCCGCTTTCCAGGTTGAATTTGATGACCCGACCCTCCTTGGACATCTCACCGGCCGCCACTATGATCCTATTTTGGTTCCTAATTGGAAGTTGAAAATGTCTGGAGCCCGCCTCAAGGAGGTTATGGACCCGGACGAAACTTTTATGGTACCTGTTGGTCTCGGGATTGTACTCGATGAGATAAAGGTACACGCCGTCGGGAAGGGTCAGAGCGTCTGTATTTCTGTATGTCCTATTTAGGTTCAAATTTGCGCGGGTCTGTCCATAGTACAACTTGGGCCAGTGGCTGGGAATCCCTGTGACGTGATTTTCCTTTAGAATTTTTTGGACGCGGTTGATGGCATTGCCGCGGTTGACGACGGGCCAGTTGTGGGGCGGGACTTTGAATAGTTTAGCCACATTAATGGTTGGCTCCATTACAATTCACAAACAAAATTACTCCGCCATGGGGTCATAGTGCTCATCGGTCTCGAGGTTCTCAGCCCCCGCCTCGTGACCGCCGCGCCAGTCCGTCTCCTCGTCGAGCTGACAGCACAGGTCAAAGTGAATCTTGGCCCACTTCTCCTTCTGTTCACGGCACCATTGGCAGTACTCCACGTAGATGGGACTCGCCACGTCAAATGGACAGTCATCATCAATGAGCGCGTCGATGAAGGCCGCCTCTTTGCCGGCGGCGCGGTCCCGCTCAGCCTCGAGGTTCGCCATCTCCTGCATGTGCATGTCGATGCGCTCCTGTAGCGGTAGGTCAAAGTATGCGTCCACAGCCTCCTCCTCGAGGCGTCCTGGGCAATAATCACCGCCCTGAATCTCGTAGAGCTCCTCCTTGGAGATTTCCTCGCAGATGTAGTTTGTAAAGAAGTTGTACATTGATGGGGTGCATGCCTCGCCTAGGTACTCTTCAAAGGTTGAGTAGGTCCATGTGAATACAGGCTCCTCGTGTTCGGCTTCACCCTGGAAGCCGTACAGGAGGCGCTTCTCGTCGTTCCAGTGGACATAGGCGTTGGGAGACATCGTGTGTTTTTGAGGTGTTTTTAGTGACGCCCGGGCTCACTTGGGCCGCGCAGCACACTTTTTTTAGACGGCCAACCACATGAGGCTCACCTCGGTGTTCATAGTGACGACACCCGGAGATTCCACACCAGTCACGTGGATGAGTATCGCGTCGTCGCCGTGCGTCAAGGTGAGCTTCTGACCTTCAGTGACCACCAAGCCCTCGAGCATGTTGCGGACAGCGTTCGCAAGGTTGTCGGGCATGGGACCCGGCTTGCTCTTGACGAACTCGGCCTGTACAGCCACAACCGTGGGCCCACCGGTCATGGGCACGAGGTACTCCTCGAGGGTAACCTCCTCTGAAGGGTAGACGGCCCGGCGCGCAATGGCATTCATACGGACAGTACCGCGCGACACGTCAGGGTGGGGGATGCACTTGTAAACAAAGCGCCCCATCTTGACATAGGGAGTGGTTGCGTCAACGGGGTTGACGTAAAGGGCGTTGGTGTTGGCCAGGTCAGCGTTGAGGCTGGGCAGCACGTGGAAGGAGGCCATTTTGAGGTATTTTTGATTAGGGTCAGTGGAATCTGACCTTCACGATACACGTTTTTTACTCTGCGTCCTCACCCTCCTCCTTCTTGGTCAACATCGCAAGGGTAATCTTGAACGCGTTTGCGGCCGCCACCTTGTCGGGTACCTTGTCAGGCATGGTCTCCTTGATGGCGTCCAGAAACGCCTTGTAAAGGGCGGTGGCCTCTACGGCCTCCTTCAGCTCGGCGTTCGCCTCCTTGAGGTCCGCCTTCAGGTCGGTCACGCGGTCGAGAGCCTTCATCAGAGTCTTGGAGGTGGTCGCCATTTGTTATTATTTGAGTGGTTCGTTTTTTTATCTGGGTTTGGAGTATATGGCCGCGGTTTTGGCGTCCAACCTTGCGAACAACAGGGTCGCTACTAAAGTTGCCGACTTTTTCGGGTCTGGAGGGGGGTTGGATAAAGCCCCAAAGCGGCCCACATCTAAAAAAAAGACCAAAGAAATCGCATCAATTGATATAGCCGAGGATTTACAGGCTGAAAAGAGGACGGCGCTCCCAGCAAATTTCAATAATTTAAACAACAACGCGCAGAACGTAGCCTCATCCTCCCTCATCTTGCCTCCCGAGTTCCCTATCGAATTGGAGGGAGTGGTGCGGAGAAAATGGAGGGAACTTTGCTCCGGTCAGGTTTTTAACGGGGATTTACTTGAGAGGGACTTTCTCGTATATGTCACTAGAAACGGGCCTTCGCGAATTATAGATATAGATAGATACGAATCAACGTCTTCTGGAAGCTATGCTTTTATGAAGATTGTCCAGATGCGACCCGCTGGTAGAACAATGTTTTTCAAAAGTAATTTTGATTTAAAACGTGTAAACAGTTTTCAGGACGTCTTTGCTTCTATTCGTAAACCAGCTCGTGGAAAGACGGCCGCCATAAACAAAAACGTAACATGGGCCGAAGTCAAAACCATGACCAAGGGCAAAGATAACGTTCAACCCGACGTATTGATTTGGGAATGGAATGGCCGGAGCGCTCCGATTTTGAATATAATTGAAATGAAGGCGGGGTTCGGCGAAGCGGGTGCCACAGACTCCAACCCCACCGAGTATATTCAGTTGTGTCGATGCAAAAGACTTTTCGAGCACTGGCTTGATCAACTTGAAGCAGCCATTAGAAACTCTCTGAATAATCCTCATGTACAAAAAATCAAAAAAATTTTAAATTCAAACGTAGCGGGTGGATGGAGACGACCAGAAATTAAACTATGGTTCGTGGGGTTCGCTGCGACAAGTCAGGCTGAAATATCATTTGGTAAACCTGGTAAAGTTTGGACATTGGCCCAACCCGTGCCTTACAACGTTGGAACATTAACCGGGGTTGAATTTGGAACGAAATTTGGTATAGCTGTGAACTTCATCAATGAAGCCGTTGCTGAACTGAACCAGTTTAGACGGACTTCACTGGAACAGACAATCGCAAAGTTCCAGCAGCCCCCTCCAATAGGCGACGCCACACTTCACGCCAAATATCTCAAAGCCATTGAAAATAAAAAGAGAACAATGAGGGCCCATGTACGCTCATCCGGTGTGACACGGGCTCCTGTCGAATATTTAGGTAATAATGGAAATAACGTAGAGAGTTTTGCGGGTATGAGCAACTTCCTCTCTGGGAAGAAAGGCGCAAAGCTCACCGCCAAGGCGAAGAAGAACACTGCGGCTAAATTAAAAAAGGCCAGAAACGAACGAGTAAAGAGTGCATCCAAACCCCAAGCGGTTCGTATGAGAATTGCCGGTAAATTGGCGAATGTCCTTTTGGAACAATATGCACAGGGAAGAGTAGACCCATTAACAGGAAACCTGAATAATAATGCAGCAAGAGCAATTCAAAATGCAGCGGAAGGCAACGCGGATTTGGTGAAGAAGGCAAAAGCGCGGGCGGCCGAGATTGACCCAAATTTCGCTGGAAACAATCTAGCGGCTGAACGTTTTAAAAATTCCCTATTGAACAATGTTATGAATGCAGGAGGATTATTTTCTCAACAATAATAATGAACTCATTGACCGCAAGTGATAGACGGCGAGTGGAAATCATGGCTCGGCGAATGGTCGAGGACTCGAAACGGAAAATGCGCGCCGTTAAAAAATGGGTCGATACAGTGAAGCGCACAAACGCCCTACCCATCCCGCTTACTTTATACATAGCCAATAATTACACAAATCCAGTGACCCTTTCCAAGCCTCCTTATGGAGTGGCAATATATATGATTACAAATTCAAAGACGGGTCGGAAAAATTATTACGATAAAAAGACTCTGCTTAAACTCGCCAGTTTAAAGAACGAGTATGCGCTCCTAATGGCCAACAGAAAAGCACCATTATTTAAAAATCCATTGACACGTTCCAATATATACGCAAAGAACGTACGTAGAGTCATAGTTAAACCCAAGAAGAAGACCCCGAGTCGCTCTGTTGCCGCGAAGAAGATACAGGGGGCCATCCGTAAGCACCTGTCCAAGAAGAAGCGCGTCTCAAAGTAAAGGACTAATTCGTGACTAAAATTAGAGTTCGAGAATGTCTTCTCAAACACCATACGACGTCCTCGGTCTGACCGCGGCCTCCACGCCCGATGACGTCAAAAAGGCTTATCGCAAACTCGCCCGTGAGCACCATCCAGACAAAGGTGGCGATCCCGAGAAGTTCAAAAAGGTCCAGGAGGCCTATGAGGTCCTGAGCGACCCAGAGAAGCGCCAGAACTTTGACCGGTTCGGGTCTCCTGACGCGCCTCCACAAGGGCCCAATCCCAATGACATATTCGCCCAAATGTTTGGTGGAGCGTTCGGGGGACAGCGCGGCCCCGTGAGACGCGGTGATCACCATCATGAACTGAAGATCACCCTCGACGACGCTTACCGAGGCCTCACGCGGACATTCAAGGTGACACTGACCAAGCCCTGCTTCGCGTGTAGGAAACAGTGCCCTCAGTGTCGCGGTCGCGGTGCCGTCCAGATCCAGATGGGCCCCATGGCCTTCAGTCAACCTTGCCCCTCATGTGGGGGTCAGGGTGGAGGCTCTTCAGGTTGTCGGGATTGTAATTTCAAATCAAAAAAGCACGAGCCTCTCAATTTAGAATTGAAAATACCAGCAGGGGTGGAGGATGGAGCGACCCTCGTGGCGGGTGGGATGGGTGAGCAGCCCCAAAAACCTGAAGAGGAACCTGGTGACCTCATATTTCACATCAAAATTCACGACCATCCGGAGCTGATGAGACAGGGTAACGACCTCATATGGTCGACACGAATTTCATTTGAAGATTCAGTAAACGGAAAGGTCCTACAGGTTCCACACTTTGATGGGCCGATACAAATCAACACATCAGACTGGGGGGTTCTGGACCCTCGAGAGGATTACATCATACCTGGGAAGGGATTCGTACCTGGAGGTAAACTTCGGGTATCTTTCAACGTCGTGTATCCCGAGCGCGGTACGCGCTTCATTCTCTCAAAGCAAACATAGCTATGGCCATTGCGGCCGACATACCACTTATAGTCACCTGGTCGAGCACGAGGTGCGTAATCTCGGCAAGGTTCACTTGGGCATGGTGAATTGCGAAATCGTTCAGAGCATCTGGTACGAGACTCAGGGTCACCCCTCGGACCACATGCTTTTTTAGAAGGGTCGTGGATCTCATGGTCCGCTTGGTGATGGGGTGACGCTGGACCCGTCGGACGCTAATCCGAACGGTCACGCACACCTCCTTATTCATCTTGTTCTACTAGATATTTCCATAAATCTTGACGGTCACGTGACGCCTTTTTTTCAGGGTCACGGGCGACGAAGAGTTTCCCCTCGGGCCCACACTTGCGCTCACTGAACCGGACCGACTCTGCAAACTCATAGACCACCTTCCCACGGCCCCTGTAGGCTATGAACTTCATACACGTCCCCGTCCGTGCATAGTTGCCTGGTTTGTAGAAGCGGCACTTTTCACAGTTCATCTAGTTTTAAAAGAAACTTGAGAATAGTTTTTAGTTGATTTTACTCTCCTCCATGTATTCTCTAACAAGGTTCAATATGGCTTGGCGTTGTGGGCTGCGCCCCCCGGCCACTCGCTGTGGGTTCCATTCAATAGCAGACTTGTTATACGGAAGAACTATAACTTTCGAAACACGTGCCATTTTGTCAGCATTAATGAGGTTTCTTAAAAAAGTCGTGTAAGATTGCTGATAGCTATTTTTCAACTGGTTTTTGGAGGATGCAAATCTAAAGCCCTCCCCGCGCTTATAACTGCTGATTGCGCGCATCCGGTATCTTCGCCAAGTTTCCTTGAACGGAACAATTGGAAAAACAATTATCAAATTATAGTGTGAAAAGAAAGAGTTGGCGCTGTTTCTCCAAATCCAGGCGGGCCATGGCGTCTCTATGTTTCTGGGCGCCCCCGTAACACCTGGTAGAGTCCCAGTCGTCTCGAACGTTATGTTCTCCCTGGCGGCTATGGCGGCTTTTATCATGAAATTTAGTTTATTACTCATCTTGTTTCCTCGACTATTTTCGGCTATGCGTACATTTGTATAAGGTTTACCAAATGCCTTGGCGTTTGTATTTGATATTCCATTTAAATTATTCATCATTTTGTTGATGTTATTCACATTACCAAAACGTTCTTTGGCCAAGGCCTGTGAAACAGTCTTGAAATAATTTGTAAATTCAATAGCGTCATCTACACCAAATTGCCAATATGAGCTCATAGGATCGCCAAGACGGGTTATTGCCGCCTTGACGAGCGAAGAGCCTTTACCCGAAGCGGGAGGTCCCCATTTTATTATTAGTTTGCTTTTAGTTCTTTGATTTAGTGGAGTGACGCCTCTGATTAGCATACGGTTGCTTCTGTTGGGGGGCGTGTTGGGACCTGTCTTGCGCCAGACTCGCTGCAAGTTCAAGTTCGACACTCTAGAAACCGACTGACTCAGGGCGTAACCAGCATTGTATGATATCGATGGGCCTCGTCTTCGCCGTGGTGCGGGAGTTGGTTCGGCGCTCGTCGGCGCATTCCCACGACGACGCGGGGTCGCCATTTCTATTACACCACATTTTAACCACAGAGTCCGCGCATCTCGGCGTAGCTCATCTTGCCCTCCGCAAACTTGGCCATCGCGGCCGTCTGTACCGGGTCACCGACGATCGCCGCACATTGTGCCAGGAGAGGGTCGATTTTCGAAATCTTCGAAAGCTCATCGGACGCGGCAATCTCCTCTACGCTCACGTTCTTAGTGGCCGTGTACAGGTCGTCAATGTACTCCCGAACCACCTCTTCGAACACGGCGTCCACTGATAGTGACGCCACCTCTTGACCCTCGTCCTTTTGCTCGGTGATTTCGGCGTTTTGGGGAACCTCGACCGTCACGATCGACCCGATGCGGCCGTGACCCGCCGGGGGATTCTCCGTACGGCTATGGTACCGGACGGCGCAGCGTTTGCGCGGGTGGTTCACCTGTGTCACGCGGTAGAACCACTCGTCGCCGTCCTCAATCAGCTCCCAGCCAATAGGACGGCTAGGCTCGTGGACTGACTGAATAGAACCATCCTTGCATACTACATAGAGCTCGTTGCGCTGCGGACCGCCCTCGAGATTCAAGCGGCCATAGGTCGACATGGTGGGGTACAGACCCGTAGGGGGGTGCAGGGGGTCGATCTGCTCAGCGTAAAACTGAAGGCCTGGAGTCTTGAGGAGCGCCATTGTTTTTTGGGTGACTTCACTTGCCCTTGGGGCCTTTTAGCCCCGGACGGGACAACTTTTTTTCAAGCAGAGCCTCCTTGGCCCGTACCGCCTTTTTCGTGTAAACGGCGTAGTCGCTGTTCTTCTTGGAAGATTGGCGCTTCTGGTCGCGTTGGCTTTCCATTTAGATGGATTTAGAATCTAAATTGGATAACCTGGGTAGTACATGACAGGTTTTTTACTTGTATATGATAAGATGGACACGGAGTGCCCAGTGTGCCTAGAACCTTTATCGGGTACTGTCGTCCATATGGGGTGTTGCAAAAAGATGGTCCACGTGCAGTGCTACACGGTAAAGTGCCCAATGTGTCGCGCGGATCTTCCGGTGCCAATCCATGCAATTCAGCCTCAACACATCATAGTCCCTGTTCCTGTCGTGTACAACGACAGAAGTGGAAAAATAGCGCGTAGTATTATAGGTTTAATAGGATTAGTTGGGGGAGTGACATTATTATTGTACCCTTATTACGCTTAGACGTCGTACTCGCGGCACTGCAGAGTATCGACGGCGCAAAACTCCTCCAGCTCCTCGGCCAGGGCCTTGACGCGCAGAGTTTCCTCACGCTGACGGGCCATTTCAGACGAGAGCTCCTCCACACGATCCCACGCCACCTTGCACGCCGGTGTGTCCTCGAAATTGAAACATAAATTCTTGGCCTGTTGAATGGCCTGTTCGACATCCTTGGGACGGAGCTTCGTACGACGGCCGGGACGCGGATCGGAACCTTTTTTGGCCAAAATTTGGGGTCGTGCGACGGCCAGGGTGAGGACGGGCATTTTAAGATAAGAGCAACAAACTTTTATCTGAAAATGGCGAAACGTGTGGTCCTGAAGGCTAGTGACGTGGCTGCGATCATCGGTCGACACCAGTATAAGGCTCGTGACGAGGTGTTCAACGATTACTGGAAAAAGTACAGTCCGGACACATTCACGGGGCAGACCAAGAAGGAGAAGGCCCTGGAGGCCCTTTCGGCTTCCTCAAGTGCCCAGAAGATTCTAGAAAGTGCCCTGACCTACGAGGCCAAGGACTCCAAGGAGGCTGCTCAGACCTTTGAAAAGGCCAGGGATCAAGTAAATTTGGATCCAAAATTGAGCGTCGAGCAAAAGGCGGATGTGATCGAGCACTTGCGTTCAAAGGTGTACACGACCCACGGGACTCGGTCTGAGGACAAGACGTCCGACAAGGTCGCCAAAGATACTGGAGCACGTCTGGTTCGGGATGACGCGTTTTACAACCTGGATGTGTGTACTCTGGGACAGACGAAGTTTGTAATTTGTGGCAAAATTGATCGGATCGAAGAGAAGGAGGATGGGTCTCGGGTGCTCGTGGAGATCAAGAACCGTACGAACCGCCTGTTCCGGCGCGTGGTGGATTATGAGTTTATCCAGATTCAGGTGTACCTTCAGATGCTGGGTCTTGTGCATGCCCGGCTTGTGGAGCAGTACAACAATCAGGTTCTGAGTCATGATGTGGATCGCGATGAGGAGATGTGGACAAATCAGATCATGCCTGCTCTTCGAGAGTTTTGTGGCCAACTATACTCACAATTTGGGCAGGAGGAGTAGTGACTCCGAAAATTAAATTGAAAATAAAAGCGACGCTCAGTACCCCTACAATAGTTGGTACGATGGGCCGACCTGCAAAGAACTTCTGATGGATAAAGACGCCCAATACGAAAAGCGCCAAAAACATCAAAGGTCCTTTAAGCATTAAACTTAGCGCAGGAAAAACATGGCGACGATGAACACGACGGTGATGATGGCGGCCTGGTTGATCTTCTGGGTCACGAGGTAAGAAATGAGGGCGAGGATCAGAGCCTTCTTGACCCATGGACCCTGAGGGTTCTGCTCCTTGCGCACTTCGACATCGGCAACTGATTCAACAGAGTACATTTTAATATTAATTTATAATTTTATTCAGCAAACGTCACATGCTTCTCCGTCCGGGTGACCCACACGCGTCCCTCCACAAAGTCATCGAACGTCACGATGTGCGTGTCGTCGCCATCATCCGACTGTAGGATCCAACCCTCCCCGGGATTGAACTCGGCCACGACGCACTCCAGAAAGCGCGTCTTCTTCTTGGATTTGAGGGTCAGCGTCACCTCCTTACCCACCAGGGACTCGAACCACTCCTCATACGTCTCGAGCTCGGACGCAATCTCGTCACGCTCCTTTGCAAGATCCAGAACAGCCTCGATAGCCTCCATTGTACTATTCCAACGCGCCGAGTTTTTATCTGTGGAAACGGTAGATGATGCACCTGAGACTGGCATTGGCAGTTGCGTTCGTGGGTTTCATATTCACGAGCCGTCAATGGCTTCAGGTGCTCCAGAAATTGAGCCCAGAAACGGGTATGATTGCAAAACAAGTTTCAATTTTGGTTGCAATTTTCATTCTCGCATGGGCCGACCCAACCCTTCGATTCAAGAGCCACCACCAGGCGCTTGGCGTCCTTTTGGTTTATGTGGCTTTCAATATAATTTTTAATTACCAGTCTGGTTGGATAAGTGATGCAGGTGCGTCGAACGTGGAACGCCAGACGCCCGACGGGGCCGTCTATCACCGATCAAGAACAAATTTGAATTTAAATCCAGAAATGGCCAGGATCGTCACATTTGTGTTGGTCCCTTTTGCAATGGTTCTAGGTGGATCTAAACTTTTACGCAATGGTCAGAATTTAAGTCTAAACTAAAATTAAATGGGCAAGTACAAAAGCATTTTTTTGTCGAGCATGGTCGGTACGGGCGGTGCTCTAACGGCTTTATCGGGTGCTTTGATTCTCGGTATGGCTTTTGGTATTCCAGGACTCATCTTGGTGACGCGGGAAAACAAAAAGCCAAAGTCGAGCCGTAATCAGGCTCTGCTTATTTTGGGTTTTATTATGATGGCTCTCGGTGTAGCGTTGGGACTCGGGTTCAATGCAGGGGGACTCGTGAACGGCATCACAAATCAGTTTTCAAATTAAATACAAAGTCACTGTGACCCAAGGATCTTGACGGGCTCGTGCCCTCTTGAACCCTTTGCCGCCGCCCCGCGAGTGTACTGCAGGTACAGTCTCCTTGCGCGGCTCGTCCAGGTACGAGTACTGGTCCATGTGCCGGTCCGAGTAGTAGTCGCCCCAATAGAACACCTCCTCCATGTCATCCGGGCCAACCCCCTCGTTCTTGAGGAATCTGTACGTCTTTTCAATCTCAACAAAGTCGTCGATCAGTTCCTTGAAGATGCGGTTCCGCCACTTGGGCGGAAAAGCCTGTGCAAACTCCTGAGCTTCCGCGAACCGCTCGTCGAGCGCTTCACTGAAGACGTCAGCGCACTTGTTTTCCCAAGCATCCTCGTTCCACTCGTCTCTGACCCTGTGGAACCCCTTGAAGTAGATGGGTGCGCGGCACATAGGGCATCCAGTGCCAGACCCTTTCAGGTACCACGTCTTTATGCATCCTGTGCAAAAGTCGTGACCACACGAAAGCTTCTGAAAAGGACCGCACTCTCCGTAGCAGACTGAGCACTCGGAGAAGCTCTGCTTCGTAGAGGGGGTGGCCATTACTGTTTTGGTGTGAAATTAGTGTCGCGCCCCTGAAGCTGACTTGGACATGACACTTTTTTTAAAGACTCCAGGCACTTGAAAAGTAAGAGATGATTTGCACGGCTTCCATCACGCTACCCCCACCTGTGAAGCCGCGCACTTCATTCAAGACCAATCAAAAGAGCCGCAAGTATTACACACTGCACACCACGGGGAACGACGCGTTCACTCTACGGGTCAACGAACAGGCGCGAACCTCTATAGTGGGCTTCACGGATTGGGACAATGCAATTTTCGTAGGAAAAATGCTCGAGAGTTATTTTATTGATCAGAGGGAGTGGCCTCCGACGTATGAAGTTGGGGCTCTTATTTTGCCGAGTCCTCAAGGACCCGCCGATGTTCTACGGTACTTGTACATTCAACAGTGGGAATTTGATGAACTTAAATTGACGTGTACAAAAAACTTTTTGGACATGATTTCTATTAATGATGTTGTGAAGAAAAAGGCTCAAGGTGGTTACGTGTTTGCAGGGAATGCATATAGTTTCGATGCCGACCCTGACTTTTACCGTCAGCGCCTTCATGAAATTCACGAGTTAATTTCAGATGTGAATGATTTGTACTAGACTTTAGTCGCAGAGCGACTAACGCGGACCGCGCAGCGACTGGGAAGATTAGACTGGAACGTGGGCCTTCTTGCGCAGCACAGCCTTGGCGTAAACCGCGCAAATACAAAAATGAACATGGGGCCATTCGAGCGCCTCCATTTGGGTTAATTGGACCCCCATGGGGTTCTTGTTGATTTCAGATACGAGGGCACTATCCTTTGTGGGATCCCCCATTCCCTCTGCCACATCAATCATACGCGATAACCATTTCACGTGTGATTGATTTTGAGCATCGAACGCCTTGATGAATCTAGACGTCACGGACATTTATGTTAAAGAATAGTTTGTTTTTAAGCCGCCGCGCCACACGCACCACAGAACTTCTCGCTCTTGGGCTGACGGAAAAACAGCAGCCAGAGGGCGACCAGTAATAAAATTAGAAATAGGGTATTCTGATCAAACTTCATCTTTACTCTTCGTCAACATTACTTTCTTCTGACTCGGCATCTGATTCCTCTTCCTCTGCAAAATCCTCTTCTTCGTCTCCATCTTCGTCTGAATCTTCATACGAATCAGACTCTGAGGCGGCCTCATCTGAGGGTACATAGTCCTCGTCCGAATCCACCTTGATGAAGCCATCCTCATGCGCAATAAACCCTATATTCAATTCTGAATCAGTATTGAGATATTCAGCAATTGAGTCGTCGTCTATTTCGTATGTATCCGTTTCGTAACGCCAAATATGATCATCAGATTCGGACAGGTATCTGATGGTCAGAATGACACCGTCCTTTTCGATAATCTTTGCGAGGATGGCGACTGGCTTACGGGCTCCTACATCGGTCCAGACGCGCACGAGTGAAGACATTCACACTCTGTGTAGTGGATGACGAATGTTTTTATCTGAAAATTTACGCAATTCTGGCGGCGGTACGGGCAAGCATTGCCAGACCGCGTGGGCCGCGCTTGGCGCCCTTGTTGGCGCGCGCAGCACGGAACAGGCGGCCCAGAGCATATGGGCTCATCGGGCTGACCATCCGGGCAGCCGCCTTGCGTGGACGGCCGACTGGGCGCTTGGGCGCATAGCCCTCGAACATCTGGGCCATGTACGCGGCGCGCTTCATTGGGAGAACGCGCACACCCTTGACGCGGGCTGCGTACTTGCCACGGGGCTCACCGTAGTTCTTGCGCATCTTGCGCACCATCTTGGGGCGGATCGGGCTGGGGATATCAACGTTCCCATGAGCGTACTTGACGTTCACAGTGGAACCGGCCGGGTTCTTGTAGTACTTGACCTTGGGGGCGTACTTGACACCCTTGACGGTCTTGACTATGTACTTGCCTGACGCGGTCTTGTAGATCACGCGGCGCTTCACGTTCATGTAGGAAGTTGGCTTTGGGGAGCCGGCTGGGACCTTGCGACCGAGACGGGCGCGGTAGGCACGCTTCACTGGACCGTTCATTTTGTACTAGTTGTCTAGAAAATTAATGTGGGACGGGGTTGGCAACGGGTAGTGGTTATTACACTTCAGCCCTTCCACCTGTTTCCGCATGACATACACGTGATGAAAGCAGTCTGTAGAGCGGGTGCGTTAGTACGAAGCGCAAATAACACCAAAAACAATAACAGGGAACTCACCATAGGTTCGTCTGCGCTACGAGTTTGCAATAAATAGAACGTTGTGCGCTTTGATTTACAACGCCCACATGTGAACATTCCAGTGTACTCCTCTCCCTTCGCCTTGGCCGCCTCCATCATCAGATCCCTGCTTTTGATGTCGAACGCCTTCTTTGCGTACGGACCTTCGGGCCATAGCACATCCGGTTCATACCGCGCCAGGTTCTTGGTGTCGAGCTCTTTCCGTTGAATACGCTTCACAAGCTGGGGTACGATGTTCAGGCCCACAGTGACGCGGTCGCCATCCACCTTGATATCCGCCGTCACCTCGGGACCTCGCTCGAGCTCCCTGAGGAGCCCAAAGGCCTTCTGCTTGTACCGCCAACGAAACAGCCTATTTTCCCACGAGGGGTCGTCTTGCATTTCGCGCGTCTCTTGGACCGCCCAGTTGTAAACTGAGCGTTCGCAGTTGCGCGCCGCGACCCCTGCACCCAGAGCGCGGGTAAAGCCGGTACGAGCGTATTCGCGAAGAGCGTGTTCCATTGTTTTGGTTTAAGAGTCATTCACGTGTCCGCCATCTGGCTTATACAACTCATCTTTTTTTGGGATGTGACGTGGCACCCACCGAATCTGACGAAACGTCTTTGCTTCTGGACCACACAAATGCGGGTAACGTCTGGCCGTCCAAGGTGACGTCATAAACACCGTACAAATATTTTTTTGAGGATTGTGAAACAAGCAGTCGTGACACGATGGCATTTTGAGTTAAAAAAGTGCGTCGTGTTTAATACAATGTATACTCATCCTATGATCGTCTGCGAGACCAGTCGGTGTCCCGTATGGGCCTTCAATTGAGAATGATTGTCACTGCTGCGCAGAGCGAAAAATGATCCGCACCCTCCAACTCCAAGCGTCTCGCCAAGGGGTCGGATCTGCTAAATTCTCATCGTGGATTCACCGAAAATATGGCGACCTCGTCGTCACTCGCGTCAGGGTCGATGGAGGTCACGGGACGTCCCTTCCGTGCGTGATTTGCCGCAAGGCGATGGACAGGCTGTCTATTCAATGGAGAGCCCACGTGGGTGAGGAATGGTTCAGGAGTACTGATGAAAACGTACCAGCCTCCAGAGCCACGGCCAAACAACGGGTAAAGTTTGGATTTTTATAATTTGTAGTATTAATAATGCATCTACTTTCGGTCCTTCTGGGGCTTGTCATAGCGTGGACCATCCTATTCTTTATCGGGCCTAAACCTCGTGTATCATATTATGTCCATGCACCAGTCGTTGGTCTGCCCATTTCGGAAATCGACTCTGCAATGGAGGCGGTCGGTCTCGCGTCCGCCGACTGGAAGGGCAAGGCGGAGGGTCCAAGCCCCGTCCCGGCTCCAGCATCAGTCCCAGAACCATCAGTGGCTGATATAGCCATCAAGGAACAAGCTCCAAGTCCCGCCGATCAAGATACAAGCTCCACTCCCCAAGCTTTTTCACCTGCGCCATCTCCGTCCCCTGCACTTGAATAGAAGCCCCTTTTCCAAAATCAATTACCCACGTGTCGGCCTCAACGTGAAAAACATTAGCCACGTTCCTGAGACTAATTGATTTCAAAATTTGAATTGCATGAGCAGAGTCCAGAGCCTTTATACGCGTTCCATTCTTGAACGTAAAAGTCACTGTATGTTTTTCACGTGGAGCCGTACAGCACGTCCAAATCATTTAGCGCTCTTGCGTGTAATTCCGAGGGTGCTCTCTAACTTACTCGCGGCGCGCGCAAGGGGCTTGGACCTCTTGAGTCTCAGCGTCTCTTGTTGCCCACTCGAGTTCTCGATCGCCATGAGGCGCGACGTGTTTTGAGCTCCACTGGGTAGCACGACACTGCGGACGCTCGTTTCACTTACTGAATTGTTGAAAACTGGGTGAAGCTGTTTTTCAACTGGAAAATAGAGTTGAGGAGGTTCCACGAGGCCCCCGAATGTCCTAAACTCTTCTATGCTCATAGTCCCTCCAAAACACTTGAGAAACTGGCGTTTCGGAGCCGACCACAACGGCACATATTTGCCAAACGCTCTGAGCCTCATCATGGCCAGAAACGATTGGACCTCTCCCGACTTGGCGGAGATCGTGTCGAGAGCGTACGCCTTCGCACATTGCCACGAGCAAAAGTTTCCAATTGTCGTGAACCTGTCGAGCTTGTCATCGTATTTGATCGGCAAATGGATACACGGGCGCTGTGGGAGGGCGTGGACGCACCACCAACACACGAGACCCGTTAGATCTTGCTCCGGTGGCGTCGTCGGAGGCGGGTCCCTCTTTTTGACGTTGACGCGTCGAGATTCCGTGACCATCTTTTTCTGCGCACAAATAGAAGTCATCTTGGACTTAAAAACCTAATAGTCTTTAATATTAGATGCTTCTATCAATAGATTGTGGTATCAAAAATTTAGCAATGTGTTTGATTGACCCCGTGACCAAAAAAATTCACCAATGGGACGTGTCGGGTGTGCCGCCCATGCATGCCGACGGGATATTTCCGTGTCTGGTCCGACACTTGAACGAAAAGCCGTGGGTTCTGGGCGCCACGACCGTCATCATAGAAAAGCAGCCCGATAGGAACCGTGGAATGAAATCAGTTGAAAACTTGCTCCATACATACTTTTTAGTCAAGGACCCTGGGCGGTCCGTGGTCATCTGGGACGCAAGACACAAGATTCCGGACGTGGCGGGTGCCGGGAAGGCTCGGTACGCTCAACGGAAAAAGACTTCGATCGAACGCGCCCGGAAGTTCATTGCGGGTGACGGCCCAAACAAGGAGCTCGTCCCTTTCTTCGACGCGCACAAGAAGAAGGATGACTTGGCCGACACGGTCATGCAAGCCTTGAGCTTCATCGACAAGAGGCCAACAGAAGATCCTGCCAAACCGGTCAAAGAGAAAAAAGCGGCTCCACGCAAACCAACGGAAAACCAGACGCGGACAAAGTACTCAAAGGCGAATCTTGCTTGGCTCGTCAAGACGGGTGCCAAACAGGATGCACGGTTCAAAAAGGACCTTGCACGGTACTATAGAAATTTAGATGAATTAATTTCCGAGTTTAAATTATAAATGAATCTGAATTTAAACTCTCTTAACGGCAACGTCGCGCCGGTAAACGCACCCAAGGGTGGCCCACCAGTTGCTGTGATTGTTATAGTGATATTGGTAATCATCGGTATCATTGTTGGTGTGGTCATGGCTACGGCCCCACCTCCAGCACCCAAGTCGCAACCACCCGCGCCCACTCCCCAGACGCCAGTCGTCACTCCCCAGCCTCCAGCCACCACCCCAAAGCCTTCAGTCCCAGTCCCGGCTGCTATTTCACCAAAAGAACCTGGTGGTGCAATTGCCGTAACCAAGCCTGTAGATGGATCTTCTATAAATTGGATAAAAAAGGATAATGTAGCTCATTATCTCGGTGATTAATCGTATGCTAAAAAAACCATAGGAACAATCTCTGGAACCGTCGATGAATGTAAAAATAAATGCGCTGCCAATCCAGAATGTACACATTTTAATTTCATTGCTCCTAAATCTTGCAAACTTTTCAATGGAGCTGAATGGGTTGGTTCCCAGCCAGGGTCCACGAGCTATTGCAGAAGCCAGTGCCAGACTTAAATAATCAACAACTTCTGATGACCCACACGCAGCTTCGTGTCGATGTGGATAGGGTGACCAGCCTCCTTGAGCGCCTTGCAGAACGCAACATCCTCGGAATTCATGTCGGTGAGCGGACCGATGCTTTGCAGCGGACCCCAGAACCATGGATACTTGATGCTCTCCACGACATCCTTCTTGATGAGCATCCAGCCCATACCAGCATAAGCCACCTCCATGTACTCTGGAGCGGCCACGAGGTCGTCAGGGCGCAGAAACTTGAAAGAGCCCGTCTTGGCGAAATACTCCTCGTTCCAGTCCTTGACGGCCGCAACGTTCTGTAGGTCCTCCATCATGTAGTAACCGGCCGTGACGTCGTGGGGGCTCTCGAGGATCCGGAAAAAGTCCTCGGGCTTGAAAACTATGTCCGAATCGATCCACATCATGGCGTCGTATTCCACCTGGCCCTGGAATGGCTTCTGATCCGGGCCTTTCAGGACATCGCCGCCTAGGCACTTGGCCCGAGCAAAGTGGACGACGGACGAGTACTGCTGACTGATCATAACCTGGTGACCCTTGGAGGAGGCTTGCATCAGAAGATCAGACCAGGCCAGGAGAAACTCTCGCGAGTACGAGCGACCGGGCATACAGAAGATGATCTTCATTGTTGTAACATGGAATATTTTGTTTAAGTATATTAATGGCAGTACCTGGATGGGTATGGGTCGTATTGTTGGTGACCGCAATCACGATAACCATTAGATTTCTCATAATGAAATCACGTGAAACTGGTGGGACTTCCCAGCCCATGTTGACTACAGACCAAATCATAAAACAAACGGGATTCGATGAACTTGGTGCGACCACGACAACCTCATCGACTGACGCGTCGGGTGCGATGACCACCACGACCACCGACTCTACGGGCAAGACGATGAGCGTCACAACCGCAAAGGATGGGTCAAAGACCCAGACGACCGTCAAAGACAAAGATGGTGCCGTCCTAGCCGATAACAAGGTTTCTGCTCTTGATACCGTGAAAGCGGTCGCGCCGACCCTACTCGCAAACATCGCGGCTGGTGCCGTTCGTGATCTCGTGATTATCGGCGGTGCTAAAATTATTTCAAAAGCCTCGAAGGAGGTGGCCGAGAAGGGCGTCAAATCTGCGCTTCAACAGGGAGGAAAGATGGTGTCGCGCCAGGGTCCGGAACTCGCCATGAAGTTTTTGGGCTACGTCACCAAAAATTCGGCTGACAAGGCGG
>Ga0315274_10003685_pt1 | contig 22767 bp, 14 predicted proteins | sample YL17G02_20_MG_FD_203700 | JGI IMG/M metagenome (GOLD analysis project Ga0315274, IMG submission 203700) | Sediment microbial communities from Yellowstone Lake, YNP, Wyoming, USA - YL17G02_20 | ecosystem: Environmental > Aquatic > Freshwater > Lake > Sediment | place: USA: Wyoming | collected...
TTCCCTCACTCAGATGAAGCAGCATGCACCGCCCGCGACTATTGCTCCGGCGGCCAGAGAAAGAGAATCTCACCCTTCCTGTTAATGCAGTACAACTTCCCATCTCGCCGGGCCTGTAAGACTCCGTCTCCGTAACCCAAACGCTCGACCTCGTCAAACTTCGCGTCGAACACATACTGCCCCGATTTGTCGATGAAACCCCACTTTGCACCCTCGCGAACTGCGGTCACTCCATAATCGAAGTCCTTCACTTGATCAAAGCGCGGCTCGATCAATAACCTCCCGCTCCGGTCGATGAACCCCCATTTGCCGCCCTGCTCGACCCCCGCCAGCCCATCGGAAAAACCCCGCAAGTCATCAAGTTCGATCACGACCTTCCCGCTCCGGTCGATGAACCCGTATTTGCCGCCTTGTTTGACCCACGCCAGCCCATCAGAAAAGGGCCTCGCATCATCAAAGCGCGGCTCGACCATAAACTTGCCGCTCCGATCGATGAACCCCCATTTGCCGCCTTGTTTGACCAAGGCCAGCCCATCGCTTAACTCCTCCGCATCATCAAAGCGCGGCTCGACCACAAACTTGCCGCTCCGATCGATGAACCCCCATTTGCCAGCCTGCTTGACCTGCGCCACCCCATCGCTGAACTCCTCCGCATCATCAAAGCGCGGCTCGACCACAAACTTGCCGCTGCGATCGATGAACCCGCATTTGCCGCCCTGTTTCACCCACGCCAGCCCATCAGAAAAGGCCCTCGCATCATCAAAGCGCGGCTCGACCACAAACTTGCCGCTGCGATCGATGAACCCGCATTTGCCGCCCTGTTTCACCCACGCCAGCCCATCGTTGAAGTCCTGCGTTTCGTCAAAGCGCGGCTCGATCAAGTATTTCTCGTGGCGATTGACGAAGCCCAACTTCGCTCCTGCGAAGTAATTCAATCCGAATACGGGCTTCGCAGAATAACCCCGGTTGGTTGCCCCTCCGACATTCACGTGCGTAAGTCCTTCACGAGTACTCCCCACGTAGTCGAAGCGAGCTTCGACCACAAACTTCCCGCTCCGGTCGATAAACCCGAATTTGCCAAACTGCATGACACACGCCAGTCCATCGCTGAACTTCTCCGCATCATCAAAGCGCGGCTCGATCACAAACTTGCCGGTCCGGTCGATGAACCCCCATTTGCCAGCCTGCTTGACCTGCGCCAGCCCATCGGAAAAGCTCCCCGCGTCGTCAAAGCGCGGCTCGATCACGAACTTCCCGCTCCGGTCGATGAACCCCCATTTGTCAGCCCCCTTAACCGGTGCAAGTCCGTCCGCAAATGACCCTGCGTACGCGAATTGGGGCTCGATCATCAGTCTGGCGACACCTCCCAAGACAGCAACATAACCGTAGGGGCGTCCGAAACAAACCGGCTTGAGCAGACTCGCCTGGTAAACAAGTTGCAGGGCTTTCGCAGCCTGGAAGAAGGCATCCGCGGGTAGTTGGGCGTCCGCAAGCCACGCTCGAAGTGCGACAGCGCTCTCCGCCTCAAACGCCCAGTCCATCCGGGCGAGCATTTCCAGGCCGAGCCTGAACCCGCAGAGGCGGAGGGCCAGGGCTGCGGACTGGTCAGACAACTTCTTCGTTAGATCGTAGCTGCGGCTCCCGGGCATCTGGTTGCGGCAATTGCGCGCCCACGTTTCATCCAGGCCCTCGGCGACCAGGTACAAACCCGCTGCCAGGTCCTCGCGGTCCTCCATCCGCAAGAATGCTTGGGACATGCCCACCAAGGCGAGGACGTTCTGTTTGACGTCGTCGTCTGAAGCGGTTTGGTAGATCGTGGTGTAAACCAGCAGGGCCAGGGGAGGGTCGTGCCGAAGGCCGAAATGACCCGCCTCGGTGAAGAATTCGTTGGGGATCGACCAGTCGCGTTTAAGAAAGAGCTTGAGCACGGATTCATACTGGCGAATCGCCAGCTCTGAATCGGTCTCCTTGGCAGCGAGGGCTCGCGCCAGGAGCCAGTGGACCGTGGGATCATCCGGGTAGCGTGTGGCCAGACCGGCAAAACGATCCAGGTTGACGGCGGGCCGATCGGCATGCAGGTCCGATGCCAGATAGAGCGCCTCGCTGTTGAGCGGATCGATGGAAAGGGCCTTCTCGACGGCCTTACGGGCTTCGTCCAGATCACCAGCGCCATTTCGCTCCCGTCGCGTTTTGGCCAGTTCGACGTAAGGCTCGGGCGAAAGGTCGTGCCCGAGTTCCACCGCCTTCTGAATGAACTTCAACGCGCTTTCAGCTTGTGCATTCCGCGAAAGGAGCCGAGCGCGGAGGAGGTAGCCCTCCGGCAGATCCGGCTCGGCCTGGATCAGGCGATCGACCCATTGCGAAACCTTCGGGTAGTCCACACTGGAGCGCGCCAACCCCACCGCGATCAGCCGGGCCAAGGCGGAGGTCGCCTTCGGGTCATTGCGGAGGGCCTTCTCATAGAACGCCGCCGCTTGATCAGCCTGGCCAGCCAACTCGCACGTCATGCCCCACATTTCCCAGAGGTGCGGATTACTGTTATCCAGGACGCTGGCCTTCTCGATCTCGCCGATCGCGGCCAACGGCTGGTTCAATCCCCAGAACAGGTTGGCCAGCTTGAAGCGGTCGTCAACGGTCACGTCACGGCTGCCCGCTGCAGGATAATAGAGCGGCGCGAAGTGCTCGAAGGCCTTCTCGATCGGCAGGACACCGCCATAGGCCGTCAGGTCACCGTGTGTCACGAAACTGTTCACACCGAACACCCGGCCGGTGCGAAGGTCGATGCATGGTCCTCCACTGTTGCCGTGGTCAAAGTGGAGGTCGGTGAAGAATGATTGCACCTCTCCTTCGCCGTTGTGGTTGATTCGATTGATGACTCCTTTCTGGATCGTGATGTCGAGTTTGTCTTGCTGCACATCCGGCTTGGGGAATCCGGCAGCGACAATCTCCGACACATTGTCCTGGCCGGCAGCCGGCGCCGGTTCCAGAAAGGGCCAGTTGGCGCCATCGATGTGCAGTAACGCAAAATCCAGGCCATGACGATCATCGCTGACCTGGGCCACGTAATCCGCCGGCATCGAGGGGCGACCGACGCGTTGGTCCCAACGGACTTCGTACTTCCGCTTCGGCTCCTGATCTCCCTTGGCCTCCCCGTTCTGTCCATTCTTCGTCTCTTTCGATTGTACCACGTGGGCGTTCGACAGAATATAACCGGCCGGATGGATGAGGAATCCGGTGCCCGAGGCCTCCGGGTTGCCCTTCGCGTCTTTCACCACAACCAAGACCGTGCACTCCCGGAGCTTCTTCACCGGGTCCTCTTGCGCAGCCTTCAGGGCTGGTGGCACGGCGGCGGGTTCGCAAGGACCCGCCGGCAACACCAACGACTGCTGGATCGCCTCCATCTGCTTGCGGAGCCTGGCATCCCCTCGCGTGTAATCACACACCAGCGAGATCACCCACCTTGGTTTGGGGATGCGAATGAAGTCCTCCTGGAAGGCGTGGCCACGAGACTGGGCGCGAAACCTGCCCCTGACCAAGGCCGGGTCTGGCACCCCAGGAAGCCTGACGGTGTCCTGTCCTTCAAAAGCTATTTCGTACTTGCGGTTGATCGCCTCGTAAATAGGCCGCTGCCGGGCAAACACTACTTCGGGCCTCAGGTAAGCGTCCGGATTGCCCGCTGGAGTGAACTCGACCACGACCGACGCAGCCACATGTAAATCTTCGATGGCAATCGTCGTGTCCTGGATCGGCGTGAAGGTCACTCGGAAGCCACCGGACTGGGGCTGCTGCCGGACAATCCAGTCTGCGGGATAGTGGATAGTGAACAGCCGAGTGATATCCTGGTACGCCTTCCAGCCGGCCCGCGGAGGCTGGACAGGTGCGAGTGATACGGGTTGGGCGTTGGTCGCAGTCGCGCGCTCGCGGGAAGACTCCCCGCAACTCGTCAGAAAACAGACGAGGACGGGCAGCAAGATATGGGTGGCCCACCGCTTTCCCAGCGGCCTGTTACTTTCTCTGAGCGCTCGTGAAGGTTGACGCGTTTCAGGGGTTGCTGTTGGACGCCCAATAAGTCCCGGATGGTACGTGTTGCAGCCGACCGCGGTCTTGTCCTTCTTAGCCATGTGAAAACGTCGCGACGATATGGGAAAGCGGTCTTGCCTGCAAGAACACTCTCGGCCAATGTGCGCCCGCTTATCCGTAGTCAATCCACCGCCACCACGCGGAGGATTTCCTCGAGGGGTGTCTGGCCTCGGAGCACGCGGCGCAGGGCCATTTGCCATAGCGTCTGCATCCCTTCCTGGATCGCCACTTCCTGCAGGGCGCGCGTCGGCATCTTCTTCAGGATTGCGTCGCGCATGACCTCGTTTACGTGGAGGAGTTCGGTGACGGACGTGCGGCCGCAGAAACCTGTCTCGAGGCATTCGGCACAGCCGGCGCCCCGGCGGAACTTCGCCACGTCAATGGCTTCCTGCGGGAGCATTTTCAGCAGGCTCGGCTCGGGCTCATAAGGCTGGGCACAGGCGGGGCAGGTCCGCCGTATCAAGCGCAACCCCAGCACGCCAATGATACTGGAGGAGAGCAGGAACGGTTCGATGTCCATGTTGATGAGCCGCGCGAAGACGCCGGCGGTGCTGCCGCTGTGAATCGTGGTCATCACCAGGTGGCCCGTCAGGCCGGCCTGGACCGCGATGGCGGCGGTTTCCGGGTCCCGGATCTCACCGACCAGGATGACTTGCGGGTCCTGGCGCATGAGTGAGCGCAAGGCGATCGGGTAAGTGAATTCGCGGGCGAGGTTGACCTGCGCCTGGCTCACCATCGGCAGGTGGAATTCCACTGGATCTTCCACGGTGCTGATGCTGATCGTGGGACCGGAACGTTGGATGAGGTGACACAGGGCGGCATACATGGCCGTCGTCTTGCCCGAACCGGTTGGGCCCGTCAGCAGGAGCAGGCCGCTGGGTCGCGCCAACATGGCGACCAGCCTTCGCAGCGTTTCTTCTTCGAAGCCCAGCCCGGCGAGTTCGAAGCTGCGGTTGGCGGGATCGAAAAGGCGGACGACGATTTTCTCGCCGCGCACGGTTGGGAAGGTCGAGATGCGCAGTTCCACCCCGCCTGATTCGGGGCCGGCGTGGGCATGTCCCTCCTGGGGCACATCGCTCTGGTAACTGATCAGGTTGGCCATCACTTTAAGGCGGCCGGACACCTTCTCCATCAGTTCCAAGGGCAGGTGGACCAACTCGGTCAACACCCCATGGAGGCGGAGGCGCACCACGAGCGTGCTTTCCCAGGGCTCGATGTGGATATCGCTGGCGCCGGCCGTGATGGCGTCGGCCAGGAGGTGGTTGACCAGCACGGCGATCTCGAGAGTTGCCCCTTCAGAAGCCGACTGCAGGTATTGAATGGTCTGATTCACAGCCCGATCCGCTTCGCGGCCAAGTTGCTGGGGTCATTTACGCCGATCAGGACTGGCTGTCAGCAAGAAACTGAGCAGGAAACTGAGCGGCTTGGCTCAGGCAAAAAACTCCTTGAAGCCGGAGCCGCTTGTTGTGTTACACTCGGCCTGCAATCCCAAACAGGAACATCGCTCGAGAGACGCCGTTAGCGCCAGCCGCGCGCGAGTCCAGGAATGCACTCGGCCGAGCGAGAAGGGATTGGTGTTTTGATCCGTTAGCGAGCATGCCAAAGCCAGCCCGGATTCTTGTGGTGGACGACCAGCCGGAAATGGTATCAGCCATCGCCGGGATCCTTCAGTCGGAGGGCTACGAGGTGGGGGGCGCCACGTCCGGGCAGGAGGCGCTGGCGCTGGTTCAACGGACGCGGCCCGATCTGGTCGTGTTGGACGTGGTGTTGGGCGACGCGAATGGCGTGGAGGTGTGCCAGCGGATCAAGTCTGCCCCAGCGTTGGCAGGGGTGTTCGTGATGCTGATTTCGGGTGTGGCCACCGGGCTGGAGCATCGGGTCGCGGGATTGGCCGGGGGCGCCGACGAATACCTGCTGAAGCCCTTCCAGCCGGTGGAATTGCTGGCGCGGGTATCGTCACTGGTGCGGGTTCAGCGAGTCCAGAAGGCGCTCCAGGAAGCGGAAGAACGTTGGCATTCGTTGGTGCAAAACGCACCTGAGTTCGTGGCGACCGTGGATCCGGAGGGGCGTATCGAGTTCGTCAACCGCGTGCTGCCCGGTTATGCGTTGGAGCAGGTGATCGGCTCGAGCGTCTTCGAGATCTGCGCGCCGAGTTGCCATGCGCAAGTGCGTCAAATCCTCCAGCAGGTATTCCAGCGGGGCGAGGCCGCCAGCTTTGAGGTGCCCGGTTTGCTGCCCGACAGGACGGTCGCCTGGTTCGCCGGCCGGGTTGGCCCGATCCGGCGGAGCGGGCAGGTCGAGTCGGCTGTCGTCCTGGCTACCGAGGTCACGGAGCACAAGCGGGCCGCCGACGCGCTGCGACGCGCTCATGATGAGTTGGACCAACAGGTGCGCGAGCGGACCGCTGAGTTGGCCCGGGCCAACGATTCGCTCCGCCGGGAAATCGAGGAGCACAAGCGCGCCGAGGCCGCCTTGCATGAACTCCCCCAACATATCCTCACCGCTCAGGAAGCGGAGCGGTGCGGAGTCGCACGCGAACTTGACGACCGCGTCGGCCAGATCCTTTCCTCGGCGAACCTGCGGCTTCACGGGGTGGAAGCCGAACTGGGCCCCCAGAGTCCAGGCCAGCGCCAGGCCGTTGCCCGGGCGCGGGAGTTGTTGGAGAAGGCGGCGCAGGAGGTGCGCCGCATTTCCCAGAACCTTCGGCCCAGGGAACTGGATGACCTGGGCTTGGCCACCGCGCTCCGAAACGTGTGCGACCAGTTCCAGGAGCAGACGGGCGCAAAGATCGACTTCCACCTCGGGCGGTTGCCGCGCGAACTGACTCCCGAATGGGCCCTCTGTCTCTACCGCGTTGCCCAGGAGGCCCTGCACAACGTGGCTCAGCACGCACGCGCATCCAAAATCGCGTTCCACCTGGGGAAAAAGGAGGCCCTGCTCGAGTTGCGGATTGAGGACGACGGTGTGGGCTTTTTCGGCGCGCCAACCGAGACAACGGCTGGGCAACTGAGCCACTTTGGACTGGCCACCATGCGCGAGCGGACGGCCTTGGCGGGTGGCACGTTTCACGTGGAATCCTCTCCCGGCAAAGGGACGGCCATCGTCGTGCGGTTCCCGGCCCGAGGCAACGGTGGCCGGTGCCTTGAGTGAACCAGGCGGGCCGGAGAGCGGGGCGCGAGCATGGTGGTCGTTGGCAGGCGAGGAGCTATTCGCTTGACCTCACTCCTGGCGAGCCTTTAGGGTGGCCTGCGTTAGGCACTATTCATGTTTGCGCAACTTAAAGGCCTGTTTTCCAATGACATTGGAATCGACCTCGGGACCGCCAACTCACTCGTTTACGTTCGGGATGTGGGAATAGTCTTGCGTGAACCTTCCGTCGTGGCCATCCAGGCCGGCACCACCAATGTGCTGGCGGTGGGCGAAGAGGCCAAACGGATGTTGGGCCGCACTCCGGGAAATATCGTGGCCATTCGGCCGATGAAAGACGGCGTGATTGCCGATTTTGAGATCACGGAGGCAATGCTACGGCACTTCATCCAACGGGTTCACCACCGAAAGCTGATCGCCCCGCGAGTCGTCGTGGCCGTCCCTTCGGGCATCACCGAGGTCGAGAAGCGGGCGGTTAAAGATTCGGCGACGCACGCCGGCGCCCGCGAGGTCTATTTGATCGAACAGCCTATGGCTTCGGCCATCGGAGTCGGTCTGCCGGTTCACGAACCGGCGGGCAACATGATCGTCGATATCGGCGGAGGTACCTGTGAAATGGCGATTATCTCCCTGGCCGGCATCGTCTTTAGCCGCAGCTTGCGAGTGGGCGGCGACGAGTTTGATGAGACGATCATTGCGCACATGAAACGGGCCTATAATCTGATGATAGGCGAGCGCACAGCGGAAGATATCAAGATTCGCATTGGCTCAGCGTTTCCGCTGGACGAAGAATTAACGATGGAAGTCCGAGGGCGCGATTTGGGTGCGGGTCTGCCCAAGACCATTACCGTTCGGTCCGAAGAGATCCGCGATGCCCTCAAAGAGCCGCTTTCCAGTATCCTGGAGTCCGTCCGCATCACGCTGGAACGTTGTCCGCCCGAACTCTCGGCCGATCTGATCGAGCGCGGAATTGTTCTGGCCGGCGGCGGCGCGTTGCTGCGCGGCATTGACAAGCTGATCGCGCAGGAGACCGGGTTGCCGGTGCACATTGCCGAGGATCCGTTGAGCGCCGTGGCCGAGGGCACTGGCCGTGTGTTGCAGGAGCTCCAGTTCTTGAAACGAGTCGCATCCTCCAGCCGAGGCTGACTTCCCGCCGAGCGCTCGCCCCGTTGGTTGAAACGGGTCGAGAATGTTCAAAAGGCCATATCTGATCGCCTTGACTGTGGTTCTGTTGGTCGTGGTGGTCATGTTGAATCTGCCGGAGCCAGCCGCTGCCAGGGTCAAGCTGGCGTTGGGCGGCTTGTTTCTGCCGCTCTTCGGCCTGGCCAGTTCCTCGCAGACCCTCAGCGAAACCGCGGGCAATGCCTTGGTGTCGCGGCGCGTGTTGCTGAGCCAACTCGAACAATTGCGCCGCGAAAACAGCCAACTCCGCTTCCAACTCGCCGAGGACCAGGAAGCCATCCGGGAGAACGACCGGCTTCGCCAGATGCTTGGCTTCCAGAAGCAGTCCACCCGGCGGCTCAAACCCGCGCATTTGGTCGGGCGAGACCCGGCCAACTGGTGGCGCACACTGCAGATCGACTTGGGCAGCCGTGACGGCGCGAAGGTGGACCTGCCGGTGCTTGCCAACGACGGACTGGTGGGGCGTATCTCCGCCGTGGGTTATTTCCATTCACAAGTGCTCCTGGTGGGCGACCCGAATTGCCGGGTGGCAGCGCTGATCCAGGACAAAGACTCCCGCGAGAACGGCATCATCGCCGGCAGCACGCCCAACTCGCTTGACTATCGCCTGGTAAGCCTGAGTTATCTGTCCGGCAAGGGCCGGATCCAGCCAGGCCAGACGGTGGTTACCAGCGGGCTGGGAGGCGTGTTTCCCAAGGGCATCCGCATCGGCGAGGTCGTGGACTTCCGGAGCGCGGACTATGGCCTGAGCACCGAGGCCCGGGTGAAACTGGCCGTGGATTTCAACCGCCTGGAGGAAGTGTGGGTCTTGTTCCCATGAACCGACGGAGGATCATCGCGCTTTTGGTCGTGGCCTATCTGGCGGTCTTCCTGGAGTCGTTCTATAACGGCCTGCGCCGCCTGCTGGGCGTGCAGATCGACCTGCTGCCGGTGCTGATGGTCTATGCCAGCCTGAAGCTGGGGTTGACGGCCTTCTCCCTGTTGGCAGTGTTGGGCGGCCTCGGTCTTGACGCGTTGTCGGCCAACCCGCTCGGCATCAGCGTTCTGCCTCTGTTCGCCCTCGGCTCGTTGCTGTACTACAACCGCGAGCGGATCCTGGGCGATGAGCCCTTCGCCCAGTGTGTGATCGGCCTGATCGCCTGCGCCGCGACGCCGTTGCTCACGTTGGCGCTCCTGTTTGCTGTGGACGCCAACCCGGCGGTTGGGTGGCCGTTTCTCTGGCAGTGGTTTGCCCTGACGCTGAGCGGCGGGGTGTGCACACCAGCCTGCTTCCGGCTCTTCGCCTGGATCGACCACACCTTCAGCCATCCGCGCCTGGGGGATACCAGTTTCCGTCCTGACCGCGAGATCGACCGCGGGCGTTTCTGAGTCATGCTGATTCTCGACCAACTCCGCAAGAGCGACCCGCAACTTCGCGTGGTGGCCATCACGATCCTGGCCGGTATGGGGATCTTGCTCGGCGGGTTGTGGTACCTGCAGGTGATCGCGCACCGGCGCTTCGCGCGGGACCTGGCGAACCAGTCGCTGCGCGCGGTGCGGCTGCCGGGTTTCCGGGGCAAGATCCTGGATCGAAATGGCATCGCCTTGGCGGACAATCGGCCCAGCTTCAACATCAACCTTTACCTCGAAGAAATGCGGTCGGCCTTTACCGCCAATTACCAGCAGATTACCAACCGGGTGCTGCAAGCCTGCCGGCAGCAAAACCCGAGGCGCATCCTTTCCGGGGCCGAGAAGATACAGTTGCAGCGCGAGGCCCGCTGTCAAACCGTCAGCAATGTCGTTTTCCAGGTCGCGACCATCCTGCAACAGCCCTTGCCTTGGAACGCCGGCAAATTCCAACAACACTACACCAACAAACTCTATCTGCCGCTGCCCGTGGTCGAGAACCTCTCCACTTACCAGGTCGCGCTTTTTGCCGAGAAGGCCGGCAGATATCCCGGCCTGGAACTGGAGACGCAACCCGTGCGCTGCTACCCCTTCCAGACGACCGCCGCCCACTTGCTTGGTCACCTCAAACGGATGCCCAACGACGAAGTCGAAGAGGAGGGATTCTTCCACTATCGGCTGCCGGACTACATCGGTGAGGTCGGCATCGAGGGGGCCTTTGACCCTGATCTCCGCGGCAAGGCCGGCGTCAAGTCGCTCCTGGTCAACAGCCTCGGCTACCGCAAGTCCGATCAGATTGTTGTTCCCCCCGAGCCAGGGAGGAATGTCGTTTTGACTATCGATCTGCCCATTCAGCAAGCCACCGAAAGCGCCTTGCAGACCTGCGGCCCGCAAACGCGCGGTGCCGCTGTGGTGTTGGATGTGCGCAACGGTGACGTCCTGGCGCTCGCCTCGGCGCCCGCCTTTGACCCGAACCTGTTCCTGGGCCGGATCCCGGCGGAGAAAATCGCGGAGTTGGCTGACGAGAAACTCACGCCTTGGGTCAACCGGGCGACCTCGGGGATTTACCCGCCCGGATCAATCTTCAAAATCGTCGTGACGCTGGCCGGCCTGGAAGCCGGCACCCTTGATCCCGATGAGATCTACCCCAGCCCAGGCTTCTATCCCATCCGTGGACGTCCGCCGGTCAAGGATACAGCGCCAGCGGGCGAGTACAACCTCCGCCGTGCCTTCCTGAAATCCTGCAACACCTACTTCATCAAACACGGCCTGGAGGCCGGCCTGGAGCACATCCTCGAAATGGGCGGACGGTTCCATCTCGGCGAGCGAAACAACCTGCCCACCCGCCAGGACCAGAAGGGCTTCTTCCCCTCGCCGGAATGGATGCAGAGGCAACGCCGGCGCGGGGTGATCTGGGGCGATGGTCATACCGCCAACCTCTGTATCGGGCAGGGCGAGATCGCGGTAACCCCTTTGCAGATGGCGGTCATGACGGCGGCGATCGCCAATGGCGGCAAGGTCTTCTGGCCGCGCCTGGTCCAGCGCGTCGAGCCTTACACCGTGGCGGAAGAACCAGGCGCCACAGTCGCTTACCCCGCCGGCCAGGTGCGTAGCGAGTTGGGCGTGCGCACACCTAACCTGGAGATCGTCCGCCAGATCATGCGCGCCGATGTGGACGACCGCGAAGGCACCGGTCGGGAGGCCGAGGTGGCCGGCATGAACGTCTGCGGCAAGACCGGCACGGCCGAGGTTACCCAAGGCCGTACTGTCGTGGACAAGATCGCGTGGTTTGTCTCCTTCGCGCCCCTGGAAAACCCGCGCTACGCGGTCGTGGTCGTGATCGAAAGCGGCGGATCGGGCGGCCGGACCTGCGCCCCCGTGGCCCGGCGAATCTACCAGGCCCTCCGCGACCGCGAGCAAAGCCCACCGCAGCGGCCGCCGGACCAGGTGGCGGACGCTCAGTGACGCGCCATGTTTGAGCCCGCACTCAACGATCGCCCGTCGCGCCTGGAATGGCCGCTCATCCTGGGCGTCTTGGGTTTAACGGCCCTTGGCGTCGCGTTCATCTACAGCGCCACCATTGGCAGCCTGCGGATGGCGCTGACCCAGTGGGTGTGGTGCTCACTCGGATTGGGGGCCGCCGCCGTCATTTGCCTCATCGATTACCACACCCTGGCTCGCTGGTCCCTGGTGGCTTACTGGGCCACGGTCCTGCTGCTCGTGGCCGTGTTGATTCCTCATCTGGGCACAACCCACGGCTGGGGCGCACGCCGCTGGATTGATTTCGGCCCCGTCCAGTTCCAGCCGTCCGAATTTGCCAAACTGGCCTTCATCCTCGCCTTGGCCCATTTCCTGAGCCGACCGCACGACGAGCTTCGGCAGTCCTGGGTCTTCGCCCGCGCGCTCGGTCTCGCCGCGTTGCCGTTCCTGTTGATCCTGGCCGAGCCGGATCTGGGCTCGGCCCTCGTGCTGTTGCCGGTGGCCCTGGGCATGATGTACGTCGCCGGTGTGCCCTTGCGATTCCTCACCCGCGTCGTCGCGGTCGTCGGGCTGCTCGTGGCCTTGTTGCTGGTGGACATCCTGTTGGCGCCCGACGGCTGGCGCGTCAGACTCGAACCCTACCAGCGCCGGCGGCTGTTGGTGTATTTCGGTTTGGGTTTCGCACCGCCTCACGCCACGGAGGCGGAGCGTCAGCGCGCTCGCATTGACCAACGCACCTATTCCTACAACATCGAGCAGGCGCTGATTTCCGTCGGCTCCGGCGGATTGGTCGGCAAGGGCTGGCGCCAGGGCACACAGAATGCCCTGGGCTACCTGCCGCGCAAAGTGGCCCACAACGACTTCATCTTCTCTGTCATTGCCGAGGAGAAGGGATTTGTCGGGAGCGTGCTCGTCCTGGCGCTCTATACGGTGGTGTTGTTCTCCGGCCTCAAAATCGCCGGCCAGGCGCGCGATCGCCTGGGCAAGCTCCTGGCTGTGGGCGTGGTCCTCCTGCTCTTCAGCCATGTCTTCATCAACATCGGCATGAACATTCGCATAATGCCCGTGACGGGTATCCCACTGCCGCTGCTTTCTTACGGCGGATCCTCAGTGCTCTGCTCGCTGATCGCCGCCGGCATTCTGCACAACGTGTATCTCTATCGAAGAGTCTGATTGGCTTATGAGTGATCGAAGTTTCTCACGCCGCCGGCACGGTGGCATGCGCTTCCGCCCCAGCGGCGGACTGCATCCCGGCAAACCCGACCGCGCGGCCACGGAAGCCCGCGCCGTAGCGCTGGGCGAAAAACCCGCCGGCGAACCGGTCTTTGCCACCACCCGCCACGAACAGGAAATCAAACGCGCGGAAAACCTCGCCGCCGGCCTGCCGCCGGATGCACCGGTCGAAGTCCCGCCCGCCGAATCAGCCCCGGTGGAAACCCGCCGCGCCTACCGCGAGCCGCACCGGGACATCCCCGCGGAAGTAAAAGAGGAGAACCGCGGCGAGCCGGCCCCGACGGCCGGGACCGAGCCCCAAGGCATCCTCAACAGCATCAAGGCCGCCGCCAACCGGGTCATCCGCAAAGTCAGCCGCCTGATCAAGTCGGAAAAAAAGATCGAAAAAGAGGTCATCATCAACGCCGAGTCGCTCGAAACCCGTGTCGCCGTCCTCGAAAATGGCAAACTCGAAGAGTTCACCATCGAGCGGACGACCGACGAACGCCTGGTCGGCAGCATCTACAAAGGCAAAGTCAAGAACCTGGAAGACGGCCTCAAGGCCGCGTTCGTGGACATCGGCTTTGAGAAAAACGCCTTCCTGCACTACTGGGACATTGTGCCCAGCAACTTCGACAACAACGTCGAGATCGTCGAACGGGAAAGCAAGAAGCGCGACAAGCCCAAAATCACCCAGCGCGACATCCCCCGCCTGTACCCGCCGGGCAGCGATATCATTGTGCAGGTCACCAAAGGCCCGATCGGCACCAAAGGCCCGCGCATCACCACCAACCTCTCGCTGCCGGGCCGCTACCTGGTGCTCCTGCCCAACTCCGATCAGTCCGGCATCTCCCGCAAGATCGAGAGCCACGAAGAACGCCAGCGCCTGAAGCAAATCCTGCGCGGTCTCGCCATCCCCGACGGCATGGGGGTTGTGATGCGCACGGCGGGTGAGGGCAAACAGGCCCGCTACTTCGTCCGCGACCTGGCGCTGCTGCTCGAGGAATGGAAACAGATCCAGGAGCGCATTGCCCAGCAACCGCCGGCGACCTGCGTCTTCCAGGAACCCGATCTCATCGGCCGCACCGTGCGCGACTTCCTCACCGAGGACGTCGAACGGATCATCGTGGACGACTCCAAACAATACGAGCGGATCCGCGACATGATCGGCAAGATCTCGCGCCGGTCGATGGCCAAAGTGAAACACTACACCGATTCCCAGCCGATCTTCGACCGCTTCAATGTCACCCGCCAGTTGGAGAGCGCCTTCGCCCGCCAGGTCCACCTCAAAAGCGGCGGCTACATCGTCATCGACGAGACCGAAGCCTTGGTGGCCATCGACGTTAACACCGGCCGGCACAAGGGCGGCAAGGACCAGGAATCCACCATCGTCAATGTGAATTTCGAGGCCGCCGACGAGATCTGCCGCCAGCTCCGCCTGCGCAACATGGGCGGCCTGATCGTGCTGGATTTCATCGACATGAAATCCCGTCGCGACCAGATGGCCGTCTATCAGCGTATGAAAGAGGGCCTGCGGCGCGACAAGGCCAAAACCCACCTCCTGCCCATCTCGCAGTTGGGCTTGATGGAGATGACCCGCCAGCGCCACACCGAGAGCGTGCACGCGGCGGTGTATGATGACTGCCCCTACTGCAAAGGCCGCGGCAAAGTAAAAAGCGTGCTGACCATGAGCGTGGAAATCCAGCGCAAGCTGGCCGAAATCCTCAAGAGGCGAGGACGCGACGAGTCGGATTTCCAACTCCGCATTGTCGTCCACTCCAGTGTGCTCGAACGGTTGCGCACCGAGGACGAAAAACTCCTCATCGAGATGGAGAAACGCTATTTTGGCAAGCTCTCCTTCCGCGCGGACCCGGCCTTCCACGCCGAGCAGTTCAAAATCGTCAACGTCGCCAATAACGAAGAGTTGGCCAGCGTCGGCTCCTGAGTCACGCCCGCACCTTCGACCGCTCCTGGCCGTCAGCCCGACCCGGTCGATCACCTCGCGCAGGCCTTGCGGTGAGGTGCGCCCGGTGTAATGACTGAGGATCTCCAGGTTCCGCCAGCCTGGGCTGACCTGCAAATCTCTCTTGCTTTGCGGTGCCTCACCCATAACTTCGCGGCATGCCTGAACTCAACACGGGTTCACAGAAGGAAGGGCTGAGCGCAGACCGTCCCACGGCCGAAGCCACGGCCGACCGCGCGGATCCGCTCGACCATCCCGACTGCTTCGTGCGCCGGCATGTCGGCCCCCGGCCCGGGGAAATTCAACAAATGCTTCAGGAATTGGGATTCCCCAGCCTCGAGGCTCTGGCGAACACCGCGATTCCGGAGGGCCTGCGGCTGCGCCAGCCGCTCCAGTTGCCCGATCCGCGCACTGAGTTCCAGGTCCTCAGTGACCTGCGCACGCTGGCCGGGAGGAACCAGGTGTTCCGTTCCTGTCTCGGCATGGGATACCACGACTGCATCACCCCGCCGGTGATCCAGCGGAATGTGTTGGAAAACCCCGGCTGGTACACGCCATACACGCCGTATCAGGCGGAGATCTCGCAGGCCCGGCTCGAGCTGCTGCTGAACTTCCAGACCATGATCTGTGACCTGACCCGCCTGGAGGTCGCCAACGCGTCATTGCTCGACGAAGCCACGGCCGCCGCGGAAGCCATGCTCATGTGTCACGGGCTGAAGGAGGCCGAACGCCGCCAGGTGTTCTTCGTCTCCGAGGAATGCCATCCCCAGAACCTCGAAGTGGTACGCACCCGGGCCAGGACGCTGGGGATCCAAGTGGTCGTCGGCCACCACCGTGCCTTCGCGTTCGACGCCACAAGCTGCGCCGCTCTGGTCCAGTATCCGACGACCCGCGGCACCCTCTACGACTACCAGGACCTGGTCGCGCAGGCGCACGCCGCCGGGGCGTTGGTGATCGTGGCCGCCGATCTTCTGGGCCTCACACTCCTGAAGCCCCCGGGCGAGTTCGGCGCCGATGTGGCGGTGGGCAGCACGCAGCGGTTCGGAGTCCCGCTCGGCTACGGCGGGCCGCATGCGGCGTACTTCGCGACGCGCGACGCCTTCAAGCGGCAGATGCCGGGACGCCTGGTGGGCGTTTCCAGGGACGCGCAGGGTCGCCCGGCCTTGCGGCTGTCGCTCCAGACCCGCGAGCAGCATGTCCGTCGGGAGAAGGCGACCAGCAACATCTGCACCGCGCAAGTGTTGCCGGCCAACCTCGCCGCCCTGTACGCCCTCTACCACGGACCCGAGGGGCTCGTGCGGATTGCCCGGCGCATCCATCGGCTCACCGGCGTGCTGGCCGCCGGACTCAAGCGCCTCGGCTGTCTGATCGACCCCGTGCCCTTCTTCGATACGCTGCAAGTGCGCTTGGGTCGCCGGCCCAGTGGCGTCATAGTGCAGATCGCCGAGGAACACCGGATCAACCTGCGTGCCCTGGACGACCAAACCATCGGAGTGTCGCTGGACGAGACCACGGCGCCGGCGGACGTCGCGGAGTTGTGGCAAATCTTCAACAGCAATCAGCCGGTCGAGTTCACGCCGGAGGAACTGGCGCGCGAAACAGAGGCGGAGTTGCCCCCCCCACTCGCGCGCACCAGCCGGTTTCTCACGCATCCGGTCTTCAACCGATACCACTCGGAAACGGAGATGCTTCGCTACCTGCGGCGCCTGGAGTCGCGGGACCTGTCGCTCACGACTTCCATGATCCCGCTGGGTTCCTGCACGATGAAGTTGAATGCGGCCTGCGAGATGATGCCGGTGACCTGGCCGGAGTTCAGCCGGCTCCATCCGTTTGCGCCTCCGGCTCAGGCGGAGGGCTACCACACCTTGTTCCGGCAACTCGAACAGTGGCTGGCGGAAATCACCGGTTTCGCTGGTGTGTCGCTCCAGCCCAACGCCGGCTCCCAAGGCGAATACGCTGGCTTGCTCGTGATCCGGCAGTATCACGAACATCGTGGCGCGCCCCACCGCAGGGTCTGTCTCATCCCCACTTCCGCCCACGGGACCAACCCCGCGAGCGCCGTCATGGCCGGGTTGAAAGTCGTGGCCGTCGCCTGCGACCAGCAGGGGAATATCGACGTGGCCGATCTGCGGGCCAAGGCGCACGCGCACCAGGATGACTTGGCCGCCTTGATGGTGACTTATCCTTCGACGCACGGCGTTTTTGAAGAGCGGATCCAACAGATCTGCCAGGTCGTCCATGAGTGCGGCGGACTGGTCTATATGGACGGCGCAAACCTGAACGCCCTGGTGGGGCTGTGTCGCCCGGCCGACCTCGGGGCCGACCTCTGCCACCTGAACCTCCATAAAACCTTCAGCATCCCGCACGGCGGGGGCGGGCCAGGCATGGGACCGATCGCCGTGGCCAGGCACCTCCTCGAATTCCTGCCAGGCCATGCCGTGGCGGGCTTGGGCGGCCAATCCTCGATCGGCGCCGTGTCCGCAGCGCCTTGGGGCAGCGCCAGCATCCTGCCGATCTCCTGGGTCTATATTGCGGCGATGGGGCCGGCCGGACTGAGAGAGGCGACGCAAGTGGCCATTCTCAATGCCAATTACATCGCCAAACGGTTGGCCCCCTGCTTCCCGGTGCTCTATAAGGGCCCGGGTGGTTTGGTGGCGCATGAATGCATCCTTGACTTGCGCCAGTTCAAGAGCGTGACCGCCGAGGATGTCGCGAAACGGCTCATGGATTATGGCTTCCACGCCCCGACCCTGTCCTGGCCGGTCGCCGGCACGCTCATGGTCGAGCCGACCGAGAGTGAATCCAAGGCGGAGCTGGACCGGTTCTGCGAGGCGATGGTCGCAATCCATGCCGAGATGCAAGCGGTGGAATACGGCCAGGCCGACAAGCGGAACAACCTGCTCAAAAATGCACCCCACACCGCCGAGGCTGTGATCGCCGACACCTGGGATCGGCCCTACTCGCGGGAACAGGCCGCCTATCCACTGCCCTGGCTGCGCGAGCATAAGTTCTGGCCCGCAGTCGGCCGCATCGACAATGTTTACGGCGACCGGAATCTGGTGTGCATCTGCGCGGAGATGGAGGCTGATCTATGAAAATCACCGAAGCCCTGCTGGCCGAACACATCGTGTTCCACAACCTGTTTGATCACCTTGAGGCGGCCGTGCCCCGCCTTAAAACCACGGCTGAAGTCAGGGCACTGGCCTGCTTGATGGAGGCGGTGCTCCGCGCCCATTCCGACACGGAAGAAAAACTGGTGTTCGCGCCCTTGGCCCACTGCCTGGCCCAGATCGGCCAGACCGAATCGTTCGAGGAAGAACACCAGGAGATCAACCATGACCTGCTCGAAGCGCAACAAGCGGAGAAGGTCGCCCAGGCGCGCCGGTTGTTGCTCGATGCGGTCGTTGCGTCCCGGAAACACTTCGACAAGGAGGAACGCTTGGTGTTCCCGCTGGCCGAGAAGTGGCTCAAGGCGAAAACCCTGACCGATCTGGGCCAGACCTGGATGGAACAAAGGAAAGCCGCAGGGTAGGGGATGCCCCTGCTCACGTGCCGGCTCCAGTCGCCGCGCCTCATGTCTCCCGCATCGGAACCGGCTGGCGCGTGGCCCCACCTTCCCCGATCGGCAGCGCCGGTTCACGGTATTGGCGTGTCGCATCCAGTCCCAGGTCCTTCAACATCTGAAGGTCTTTCTCGACCGGCTGATTGGGCGTGGTGAGATAATTCCCGACCATTAACGCGCTGGCCCCAGCAACGAAGACCATGCATTGCAGGTCCCGCAGGTTCACCGTGCGGCCTCCGGCAATCATGATCTCCTGACGGGGCAGGATGAACCGGAAGCAGGCGATGGTCTTCAGAATCTCCAACGGCGGCAGGGGCACGTTCCTCTCATAGGGGGTGCCAGGTATCGGGTTCAGGATGTTGATCGGGACCAGGTCGGCGCCGGCCTCCCGCAGGGCAAATGCAAGTTCGCAGCGGTCCTCACGCGTCTCGCCCAGGCCGATGATGCCGCCTGAGCAAATCCTGATGCCGGCCTCCCTCAGGAAGCGCATGGTCTGGACGCGGTCGTCGTAAGTGTGCGTGGCGCATTGCTGCGGGAAGTAGCGGCGCGAGGTCTCCAGATTGTGGTTGTAGCACTCCAGTCCCGCTTCCCGCAGACGATCGGCAACCCCCTGGCTGCGGATGATTCCGAGCGAGGCGTCCGGGCGCACCTGGCCCGTCCGCGCCAGATCGCGAATGCGCTCACAGACTTCATCGAGCCGGGGCCCCTCTTCGAGACCTTTCCAGGCCGCGACAATGCCCAGGCCGGTCACGCCATGCCGATGGGCCTCCGCGGCGGCCTCCAGCACCGGTTCGCGGTCAATGAACCCGTGCCGCGGTGACGCCGTCCGGTAAAGGGCCGACTGCGCGCAGAACTTGCAGTCCTCCGAACAGCCGCCGGCCTTGACATTAACAATGGAACAAAGGTGCACCCTGTTGCCTTTGTGCTGCTCGCGGATGCGGTTGGCCCATGCCAGCAACTCCAGGATGTCGGTGCTGCCCTCCAGACTGAACAACCAGGTCGCCTCCTCCCGGTCGATGGGCTCGCCGGCCAGCACCCGCCGGCCTAACTCACCGAGCCGTTCGTGATCCGAGACGTCAAACGATTTCACAATCACCATTGAACTTAACCGCCGGGCCAATCGCCGCAAGACCGAAATGGGGTCAGTTCCTCGTATTGACACTTTGCCAAAATGGGGTCAGTTCCTCGTATTGACACTTTGCCAGGAACAGGTACTCTCGGTGCGTGTCCCGTCACCTGCGCATCGAATATCCGGGTGCCCTCTACCACGTAATGAATCGAGGCGACCGCGGCGAACCCATCTTCCGAGACGACCAGGACCGCCGACGCTTCCTGGATACCCTAGCCGAGGCGTGCGCCGAAATGAACTGGCGGGTCCACGCCTTTTGCCTCATGCCCAACCACTTTCACCTCGTCGTTGAGACACCCCAGCCCAACCTCGTCGCTGGCATGAAGTGGCTCCTGGGCACCTACACTGGCCGCTTCAACCGCCGGCACAAGCTCTTCGGCCACCTCTTCAGCGGCCCTTACACGGCCCTGCTGGTCGATACCGCCACGCCCGACTACCTCCGTACCGTCAGTGAATACGTCCACCTCAATCCCGTGCGCGCGAAACTCATCCCGCCGGACAGGTCCTTGCGCTCCTTTGCCTGGAGCAGTTTCGTGTTCTACCTCCAGCCGCGCTCCCGCTGTCCGCCCTGGCTGCGGGTGGACTGGATTCTCGGCGCGTACGGCATCCCCAAGAGTAGCGCGACGGGCCGACGACAGTTGGAGCTGCGGTTGGAGGAACGCCGGCGGCAGGAGAACGTTCCCGCACAGTGGGAGCCCGTGCGGCACGGCTGGTGCCTGGGTGACGCGGCGTTTCGGCGGGGACTGCTGGCGCGGGTGGAGGGGCGGTGGGGCGCGCATCATTACGGTGAGGAGCGCCTGGAGAGCGCCGTGCAGAAGGCGGAGCGGTTGGTGCGGGCAGGGCTGGCCAGGGCGCGCTGGCGGGAGGAGGACTTGGCACAACGGCGCAGGAGTGACCCGGTGAAACTGCGCGTCGCGGCACAATTGCGTCGGGAGACCACGATGACGCTGCGCTGGATTGCGCAGCGGCTGCACATGGGAAGCTGGAGGAGCCTGAACCGGCGGCTGTATGGACAGCGGCAAGGAACAGAAAAGTAAGTGTGTCATTACTAGGAACTGACCCCTGGCTGACCCTTGGCGCTACCGCCGAGCCGGCTGCAACTGGACCTCGCGGAGGTTCATCAACGAACCTTTGAGGGTCGCTTTTGCCCGAACGGAGAACATCTGCCGGCCAGCGGGGACTGACAGTTCGCCGAGCTTCACGGTTGCCGGCTCGGGGCCGGTGGCCACGGTCGTGGTGTTCAGCCGTTCGCCGCGATCCAGGCCCACGGTGAACTCATCGCCGGCGTCGTGCGATGAGCAGGTGTAAGTCATCTCCACGGCGTAACGACCGGCCTGCGGCACGTCACAGATCCACAGGACGAAGTCTTTTGGCTTGGTCCAGTTTGTGACCTGATTCGAGGTCGGGTCGTATTGTAGCCGGATGACGCCGGTGGTGCCGTTGATCTCGGCCGCGGTCGCGGTGAGGAGGAATGTGCCGTTGGCCTTGGATTTGATGGCGGGGCTGGGATCGGTCACGTCCGGGGGTCCGCTCAGCCGCAGTTCCACCACTGTCGCGATCGGGTCGATTTTTTCGGGTTTGCTGATGAACAGGGTGGCGAGTTCGCCGGGGATCGGTTTGACCTGGAGTCGCTCGCCGTGGTTGAGCGTGGCGGCCCGCTTGACCTTGCTCTGGAGACCGCTCAGGGTCAGTCCCATCTCCGGCCATTCAAAGATCTGGAGGTAGAGGCGGTCGCCTTTGACTGTGCACCGGCCGTTAAACGGCAGCTTCCGGTACGGGCTGGCGGTGGTGCCGTAGATGGCCTCGCCGTTGACCTTCAGCCAAGCGCCGATCGCGGCCAGGCGCTCGACACTCTCCGGCGGGATTTCACCATCGGCAGTGGGGCCCACGTTCAGCAGCAGGTTGCCGCCTTTGTGGGCGATGTCGCAGAGTTTGCGGATCAGGTCGGCGCTGGATTTCCAGTTGTGATCGTTGGTGGCATAGCCCCAGGTGTCGTTCATGGTCAGGCAAGTTTCCCACAACCGACCGGGTGGAAAGGCGCTGGCCGGGACGGACTGCTCCGGGGTCGCGTAGTCTTCCGGCAGGTTGTTGCGATCGTTGATTAGAATGGCGGGCTGAAGCGAACGGATCATCGAGTTGACTTCCATCGGCCGCAGTCTTCGCTCCACTTCGGGGGAGGGGGGGCCGCGGAGGTCCAGTTCCCAAGCACCGTCGAACCAGATGACGCCGATGGGGCCATAGTTGGTCAGCAACTCGCGCAACTGGCCTTTCATGTAGTCGATGTACCGGTCCGGGTTCGCGCCAGCGGGTGGCCGCGTTGCCTGTTCCCAGGGCCGGCGGGGCAGGTAATCGGGGTGGTGCCAGTCCATGATCGAGTAATAGAAGCAGAACTTGAGGCCATGTTTCTGGCATTCGGCGGCCAGGTCTTTCATGGGGTCGTGCTTCCAGTGGGTCGCGTCCACGACGTCGTAGTCGGTCAGCTTGGAGTCGAACATGCAGAAGCCGTCGTGGTGTTTACTGGTGATGACCAGGTATTTCATCCCGGCTTCCTTGGCGAGGCTGGCCCAGCGGCGGGCGTCGAACCGGGTTGGGCGGAAGCGCCGGGCGAACTTCTCGTAATCGGTCAACTGCATCTCCTTGTTCGCCTGGTACCATTCAGCGATTTTGTAGTTGCCGTTCTTGTCGGTGGCGTCGGCCGGCACCGCGTAGAGGCCCCAGTGGATGAACAGGCCGAACTTGGCCTCGCGCCACCAATGGGTGCGTTGCTCGGATTGGGCCGCGGTCTCGCGGGCGGTTTGGGCCGGCAGGGTGGCAACGCCGACCAGGAGGCATAGCGACAGAAGCGTGGCTTGGGAGGACATGGCTGTGGGTCTGGATTGACTTTGGAGAGGTTCTAGTGGGTGTGAGCGGTGGTGTCAATGTGGGAGGCGCAGCTCATCCTGTTCTTACGTACCAGGGAACCATCGGGCGCCGATCCCGGCGTGATTCTCACGCAGGAAGCGTGATTCTCACGCCGGGCTGGGCCGGAAAGGGCCGGGATAACGTTGGGTTTGCTTTGAATACGGATTGTGGTATAGGCCTTGCTGAAGTTAGGGCGGTGTCGGTTTGGTTAAGTTGGTCCGTGCG
>Ga0315274_10003686_pt1 | contig 22764 bp, 30 predicted proteins | sample YL17G02_20_MG_FD_203700 | JGI IMG/M metagenome (GOLD analysis project Ga0315274, IMG submission 203700) | Sediment microbial communities from Yellowstone Lake, YNP, Wyoming, USA - YL17G02_20 | ecosystem: Environmental > Aquatic > Freshwater > Lake > Sediment | place: USA: Wyoming | collected...
TACAGGACCGCGTCGAGTGCTTCGCCTCGCTCGGCCAGCACGCGGTCAAGCGCCTCCGCCTGACCCTGCGTGCGCGGGAACCCGTCGAATACCACCCCGCGCTCGCCGCCCGGCTGCCCCAGGAGCTCCTCGACCAGCTCGATGATGACGTCGTCGGGGACCAGTCGGCCGGCATCGGTGTAGGCCTTGGCCTTCTGTCCAAGGGGGGTGCCTGCGGCGATGGCCTTGCGGAGCTCATCGCCCGTGGCGATGTAGCGCAGCCTCCGTTGCTCGGCCTGCTGCGTCGCCTGGGTGCCTTTGCCAGCGCCCGGGGGACCTAGGAAGACGAGTCTCACCAGCTACTCCTGCTGCGGATGTGCCCGCGCTTCATGAAGCCCTCGTAGTGGCGCATCAGGAGATGGGACTCGATCTTCTGGACGATCTCGAGTGCCACGCCCACGACGATGAGCAGGCTCGTGCCGCCGTAGAGATACGCCACCGTAGCCTCGACATCGAGCGTGTGGTGGATGAGCTGCGGGAAGATGGCAATGAACGCGAGAAAAGCGGACCCCGCGAGCGTGATGCGGGTCATCAGACGCTCGAGGTATTGCGCGGTCATCTTGCCCGGCCGGATGCCGGGGACGAAGTGGCCGTATTGCTTCATGTCGTCCGCCATCTTCAGCGGGTTGAAGACCACCGCGGTCCAGAAGTAGCAGAAGAAGAAGATCATGGCGATGTAGACGAACGTGTAGGTGAACGAGCCGATCTGGAAGGCATTGGCCAGACTCCTGAAGAAATCCCACCTGGCCCCCAACGAGCCGAAGATGATGCTCGGGAAGCTCAGGAGCGACTGGGCAAAAATCACCGGGATGACGCCCGCCTGATTCACGCGCAGCGGCATGTAGTGGCGCTGGCCGCCGTAGACCCGGTGCCCCCGGGTGTGCTTCGCCTGCTGCACCGTGACGCGCCGCTGCCCCTGCGTGATGACGACCACGCCCACCACCACGGCGAAGTACATCCCGAAGAAGAAGACGAGCATGATGACGTTCATGCTCCCCGCGTCGGGCGTGAACGGATGGCCCCAGTCCACCCGGTTCCACAGTTGCCGCACCGCGATCGGGATGCGGTCGATGATGCCGGCCATGATAATGACCGAGATCCCGTTCCCGATGCCGTGCTCCGTGAGGGTCTCGCCCAGCCACATCAGGAAGACGCTGCCCGCGGTGAGCGCCAGCATGGTCGAGAGGTCAAACCACGGCCCCGATTCCATGCTTCTCGTCAGGAGCCGCAGGTCCGCCTCTCCGCCCGCCGACTGCCCCCGGATCCACGACGACATGAAGAAGGATTGGACAATGCACAGGACGACGGTGGCGTAGCGGGTGTATTGGTTGATCTTCTTGCGGCCGGCCTCCCCTTCGCGCTGGAGCTCCTCGAGGGGCTTGATGACGGTGGCGAGGAGCTGGAAGATGATCGAGGCGCTGATGTAGGGCATGATGCCCAAGCCGAACACCGCGCACCGCCCGAGGCTGCCTCCCACGAAGAGGTCAATCAGGTTGAGCGCTCGGGTCCCGACGTCGTCCGTTCCCCCCTCGCGGAACTTTTCCGCGATCTTGCCGACGGCCGCCGTGTTCACGCCGGGCAGCGGGACATAGGTGCCGATGCGGAACACCGTGACCAGCAAGAGGGTGATGAGCACCTTCTTGCGAAGGTCAGGGACGCGGAAGACATTGGCAAAGGTCCGTAGCAACGCGCCGCTCCGCTAAGGGTGCTCGAGCTCCACCACGGTGCCTCCGGCGGCCCGGATCTTCTCGATGGCGGACCTGCTGAAGCGGTGGGCTTTCACCGTGAGCTTCCGCTGGAGCTCGCCGTCACCGAGGATTTTCACGCCGTCGAGCAGGCGGGAGACGAGGCCCATCTTGACAAGGATGCCAGGGTCCACCTCCATGCCGTCGGCAAAGCCGCTGAGCGCGCCCACGTTGACGACCGCGTAGCGGCGCGCAAAGACCGCGTTGTTGAAGCCCCGCTTGGGGAGGCGGCGGAACAGCGGCATCTGGCCGCCCTCGTAGACACCGGCGCCTCTGCGGCCGCTGCGCGACCGCTCGCCGTTCATGCCGCGGCCGCACGTCTTGCCCGCCCCGGAGCTCTCGCCGCGCCCGACCCGCCGCGCCCGCTTGCGCCGGACGCCGATCGCCTTGATATCCGTCAGGTTCATTCGAGCGTTACCCCGCGGAGGCGCTCAACGTCCGCCCGGGTCCGGAGTTTGCTGAGCGCGTTGATGGTGGCTTTCACGACGTTCTTGAGGTTCCGAGAGCCGAAGATCTTCGTGAGGATGTTGGCGACCCCTGCGGCCTCCAGGACCGCACGGACGCCTGCTCCGGCAATGATCCCTGTGCCGGCGCCGGCCGGGCGCAGGAAGACCTTCGTCGAGCCGAAGCGGCCTATCGCCTCGTGGGGGACGGTCCGGCCGCTCAACGAGACCTTCCGGAGATTCCCGCGGGCAGCGGCGAGGGCCTTGTCGACCGCGGGCGGCACTTCGTTCGCCTTGCCGTAGCCGAAGCCCACTCTGCCATTGCCGTCGCCCACCACCACGAGGGCCTCGAAGCTGAAGCGCCGGCCGCCCCGGACCACCGCGGCGGACCGGTAGATCTTCACGACGGTTTCCTGAAGCTGCGGCCCCGCGCCGGTCTCACGCTGGTTTGGCAACGCAGTCTACCTCCTGCTGCCCGTCGGGGAGCGTCCTAGAACTGGAGCCCCGCTTCGCGCGCTCCATCCGCCAAGGCGCGGACGCGCCCGTGGTACTTGTAGCCGCCGCGGTCGAAGGCGACCGCCTTGACCCCGGCCTCGACGGCCCGGCGGGCCACTTCCTTGCCCACCAGGCTCGCGGCGCCCACCTTCTTCACCCCACGGCAGGCATCGCGAATGGTGGGCGTGAGGGTCGACGCCGCCGCAAAGGTGCGGCCACTCATGTCGTCGACGACCTGAGCGTAGATGTGCCGCAGGCTGCGGCGGACGCACAGGCGCGGCCGCTCCGGCGTGCCGAGGACCTTCTTGCGGACCCGGCGGTGGCGGCGCAGCCGCCGCTCCGTTTTCACCCTGGCCGATCTCACGAGGCGCTACTCCTGAGTGGCGAAGGCCTTGCCCGCCTTGCGCCGGATCTCTTCACCCACGAAGCGGATTCCCTTGCCCTTGTAGGGCTCCGGCGGCCTCAGACGGCGCACGGACGCGGCGAAGTGGCCCACCTTCTGCTTGTCCGTGCTGCGGATCCGCACCGTGACGCAGGGCACCGAGCCCACCCCAAGAATCAGCAGGTTGCCCGTCTCCGGCGGATCGACCTTGACGCCATCGGGGACCCGCACGTGCACGGGGTTGATGTAGCCGAGCTGGAGGACCAGCTCGTCGCCCTGGACTTTGGCCGAGTAGCCCACGCCAACCACCTGAAGGCTCTTGGAGTATCCTTGGGTGACCCCAACGATCATGTTGACGATCAGGTTGCGGGTGAGGCCGTGAAGCGCCTTCGTCTCCCGATCGTCATCGGCGCGCTCGACTCGAAGCTGCCTCTTGTCCTCGAGGAACGTGACGCGGAGGCGGCTGTCGAACGTCTGCTCGAGCGGCCCGAGCGGCCCGCTGATCTGGATGCTCTGGTCGCGGAGGGTGACCTTCACGTTGTCGGGCACGGCCACCGGCAGGTTGCCGATTCGAGACATAGGAACAGCTCCGTCGGTCCGCCGCTCAGGCCACGGTGCAGATCAGCTCGCCGCCGACCCGTTCGCGCCGGCACTCGCGGTCGCTGAGGACTCCCTTGGGGGTGGACACGATGGCGATGCCGAGGCCGTTGCGCACGCGGGGAAGCTCGTCGACGCCCCTATAGAGGCGGCGGCCGGGTTTGCTCGCGCGTCGGATCTCGGTGACGATGAGCTCCTCTTCGGGGCCATACTTCAGGTAGATGCGGATCATCCCCTGCGGCCCCGTCTCCAGGAACTTGAAGTCCTGGATGAAGCCCTCGTCCTTGAGCACTCGCGCGATACCGAGATTCATCTTGGACGCCCGCACCTCGACGATGGCCTTGCGCACCATCAGGGCGTTGCGAACGCGGGTGAGCATGTCAGCGATCGGATCGGTCATCATAGCAAAGACCCATCCCAACCTGCCCCGGCGCCAGAGGCGGCTACCAGCTCGCCTTCCTCACGCCAGGGATCTGGCCTTTCAAGGCCAGCATGCGGAAGCAGATGCGGCAGATGCGGAACTTGCGGTAGACGGCCCGCACCCGCCCACACAACTCACAGCGCCGCACGAGGCGGCTGGAGAACTTCGGCTCCCGCTTGGCCTTGTTGATCAGTGACTTTCGCGCCATGTGCGCCTGATTAGCTCCTGCTGAACGGCATGCCGAAGAGGCCGAACAGCTCCAGCGCCTCCTCGTCGGTCCTCGCCGTAGTGCACAGCGTGATGTCCATGCCCTGGACGACCTGGACGTCGTCGACCTTGACCTCGGGAAAGACGAGTTGCTCGCCGATGCCCATCGAGTAGTTGCCGCGCCCGTCGAACGACGAGGTGGAGAGGCCACGGAAGTCGCGCAGGCGCGGGATGACCGCCGAGATCAGCCGGTCGAGGAACTCGTACATGCGCCGCCCGCGCAGGGTGACCTTCAGCCCGACCTCGAAGCCCTCGCGGATCTTGAAGGCGGCGACGCTCTTGCGCGCCCGCGCCACCACCGGGCGTTGGCCGGTGATCGCCGCCAGATCGCGCTGGCCCTCTTCGAGGCGCGCCTTCTCCTCATGGGCGTTGCCGACGCCCATGTTGACGACGATCTTGTCGAGGCGCGGCACCGCCATGCGATTCGTGTAGCCGAATCGCTCCATCATCCGCGGGACGACCTCATTCTTGTAGCGATCGAGGACTCTAGCCATGCGTTAGAGAACCACCGGGATTACGGTTCCGCACTTGACACAGACGCGGACTTTCCTGCCCTCGCGCTCCTGGACGCGGACGCGAATTCCTTTGCGGCACTTCTCGCAGTAGAGCAGCACATTGGAGGCGTCCACCACGGCTTCCTTCTGAATGCGGCCGCCGCGCGGATACTTGGTGCTGGGGCGCACGTGGCGCCAGCGGAGGTTGGCGTGCTCCAGGATCACCTTGTTCTCCTTGGGCAGCGCCGCGAGCACCTTCGTCCGCTCGCCCTTCTCGACCACCGGCGTGCCTTCCGCGTTGCGGCACGACGTGATGTCCTTCATGAGGACCACAGTGTCGTTCCTTCGGATCACCACGGCGCGGCTCTCCTGAGCTGCTCAGACCACCTCAGCCGCCAGGGAGATGATCTTCATGAAGTTCCTCTGCCGCAGCTCGCGAGCGACGGCGCCAAAGATGCGCGTCCCCCGCGGGTTGCGGTCGTTGTCGATGATCACCACGGCGTTGCTGTCGAACCGGACGTAGGAGCCATCGTCGCGTCGCAGGCCCCGCCGCGAGCGGACGACGACGGCTCGCACCACCTCGTGCTCCTTCACGGCGCCGGCGGGCATGGCCTTCTTGACGTTGCACACGACGATGTCGCCGATGTTGGCGTAGCGGTGCTTCGAGCCGCCAAGGACCTTGATGCACGAGACGACCTTGGCGCCCGTGTTATCCGCCACGTCGAGCAGCGTCCGCATCTGGATCATGTCGGTTCCACTCCGGGGGCGCGCCCGACGATCTCGACGAGACGCCAACGCTTGGTCTTGCTGAGGGGCCGGCTCTCCGTGATGCGCACCTTGTCGCCGACCCGAGCCTCGTTGTTCTCGTCGTGGACCTTGTAGCGCGTGACGCCGCGGATGTACTTCCGGAATCGCGGGTGCATGTAGCGCCGCTCGGCCTCGACGGTGATCGTCTTGTCCATCTTGTCGCTCGTGACGGTTCCGATCGCCGTCTTTCGCTGGCCACGGTTCACCGTTTGGTCTCCCGGCTGATCTTCAACTCGCGCTCCCGCAGGATCGTCTTGACGCGCGCGATCTCGCGGCGGGTCTGGCGGATGAGCGCGGGATTCTCCAGTTGCTCCGTGCCGGCCTGGTATCGCAGGTTGAACAGCTCCTTCATCCGGTCGTCGTACTCGCGGAGGAGCTCCTGGCCGGTCAGGCGGCGCATCTCGCTGGGCTTCATACCTTGTGCCTCCGCGTGACGAAGCGCGTGCGAATGGGCATCTTGCGGGCCACGCGGTTGAAGGCCTGCTTCGCGACATCCTCGGGCACGCCGCCGAGCTCGAACATGACGAGGCCCGGCTTCACGACGGCGCACCAGTACTCCGTCTCGCCCTTCCCCTTGCCCATGCGGGTCTCCAGGGGCTTGCCGGAGATCGGCTTGTGCGGGAAGATCCGCACGTAGAGCTTCCCCTCACGGTGGAGGAAGTGGTTCGCCGAGACCCGGCCCGCCTCGATCTGGCGCGCCGTGACCCACGCCGGCTCAAGAGCCTGCAAGCCGAACTCGCCAAAGGCAACGTAGTTGCCGCGAGTGGCGTTGCCTCTAATTCGTCCTCTCTGGCTCTTGCGGTACTTGACCCGCTTCGGCATGAGAGGCACTGAATTTCTCCTTCAGGGGCTTCTTGCCGCGGTAGATCCAGACTTTGACGCCGATGCATCCGTAGCGCGTCCTGGCCTCGGCCAGGCCGTAGCTGATGTCGGCCCGCAGCGTGTGGAGGGGAACCGACCCCAGCACAAGGCGCTCGCTGCGCGCGATTTCCGCGCCGCCGATCCGCCCCCCCACCTGGATCTTGATGCCCTTCGCGCCGCCCTGCATCGACGTGTCCGCCGCCTTCTTCATGACCCGGCGGAAGGGGGACCGCTTCTCGAGCTGCTCGACGATGTTCTCAGCCACGAGCTGGGCCTCGAGCTCCGGCTCGGTGATCTCATCGATCTTGACTTGGACATTGCGCCGGACCAGCGTTTCGAGGTCGGCCTTCAGCCGGTCGATCTCTGCCCCCTTGCGGCCGATGACGATCCCGGGCCGCGCCGTGCGGAGGATCACCTTCACCTGGTCGCGGGTCCGCTCGATGTCGATCTGCGAAATGCCCGCAGGGTGATACGCCTTCTTGATGTGGCGGCGCAGCTTCTCGTCCTCGACGACGTAGCGGCCGAAGTCCTTCTTGTCGGCGTACCAGCGCGAGCGCCAGTCCTCGGTGATTCCCACGCGGAAGCCGATCGGATTCACCTTGTGACCCATGCCTACCTCGCTTCGTCCCGCCCATCGCTGAGCACGACGGTGATGTGGGAGGTCCGCTTGCGGATGATGTTCGCCCGGCCCATGCTGCGGGCGCGCATCCGACGCAGGCTCGGCCCGCCGTCCACCCGGGCGCTCTTGACAGAGAACGCCTCTTCGTCGTAGCCGGCATCCTTCTCCTGGGCGTTGGCCCACGCGGCTCGCAGGAGCTTGTAGAGGAACGTGGCGCCGCGCCGCCGGTCCAGCCGCAGGACCGTGAGGGCCTGGTTGAGCGGCATGGCCTCCACCAGGCGCGCCAGCCGCCTCACTTTGGTCGGCGAGATGCGCCCGAATCGCAGTGTGGCCTTGAAGTCCATCTTCGTCTCGTCTACCATGCGGGCACCAGCCCGTGCCGATGACGGGCGAACGCGGGGTCCGCCCCTACTTCCTGCGTCCCCCGTGGCCGCGGAAGGTCCGCGTGGGCGCGAATTCGCCCAGCTTGTGGCCCACCATGTTCTCGGTCACGAACGTCCGCAGGAAATGCCGGCCATTGTGCACCAGGAACGTGTGGCCGACGAAGTCCGGGGTGATCGTGCAGGCGCGCGACCACGTCTTGATCGGGTCCGGGGTCTGCCGCTCTTTCTGGGCGACCACCTTCGACAGGAGCCTCGCGTCCACGTACGGGCCCTTCTTGATCGAGCGCGACACTGCCGCGTTCTCCCTTGACTAGCTTCGGTGCTTCTTCTGCCGACGGCGGATGATCATCGAGTTGGTCGGGCTCCGCCGCCGACGGGTCTTTCCGCCCTTGGAGAGCTTGCCCCACGGCGAGCAGGGGTGACGCCCGCCCGATGTCTTCCCCTCGCCGCCGCCCATCGGGTGGGAGACGGGGTTCTGGGCCACGCCGCGCGGGCACGGGCGAAACCCGAGCCAGCGGTGGCGACCCGCCTTGCCCAGGGACACGGAGGCGTGCTCGAGGTTGCTCACCTGGCCAATGGTCGCCCGGCACTTGAGGTGGACCTTTCGCACCTCGCCGGACGGCAGGATGATGTGGGCGTAGTCGCCCTCTTTTGCGGAGATGTGGGCGAGGAGTCCCGCCGAGCGGACGAGCTTGCCGCCTCGGCCCGGCCTGATCTCGATGTTGTGGATCGGCATGCCGCCTGGGATGTTCGCCAAGGGCATGCAGTTGCCGATGGCGGGTTCGACTTTCTCGCCCGACACGACCACCTGGTCGACCTGGAGGTCCTTGGGGGCGAGGATGTAGCGCTTCTCGCCGTCGGTGTAGTACAGGAGGGCGATGCGGGCGGACCGATTGGGGTCGTACTCGACGGCCGCCACGCGGGCGGGGACGCCGTCCTTGTCGCGCCGGAAGTCAATCACGCGGTATCGCCGCTTCTCGCCGCCGCCCTGGTGGCGGACCGTGACGCGCCCGTAGTTGTTGCGCCCGCCGGTCTTCGGCAAGGGCTCGAGCAGCGACTTCTCCGGCTTGCGCTTCGTGATGTTCGAGAAGTCGTCGAGCGCGGTGAACCGCAGGCTCGGGGTTGTGGGTTTGCGCTGTCGGATCGGCATGGGGGCGTTCCTGGGTCGTGCCTAGATGTCGAGGGTGCTGTCCTCGGAGATGAAGACGAGCGCGCGCTTCCAGCTCCGGGTCTGCCCCGTCTTGTGGCGGAGGCGGCGTTTCTTCCCCCGCCGGTTCATCGTCTTGACCGCGACCACCTTCACGTGGTCGAAGATCTGCTCAATCGCCTTGCGAATCTCGATCTTGTTCGCGTCGGCCGCTACCTCGAACGGGTAGGCGCGCACCTGCTCCTTGAGCATCTCGCCCTTCTCGTTCAACAGCGGCCGCAGGACAACCTGCCGTGGGTCTCGCATGGCGGCGCCTAGCTCTTCGCCTCAGCAGGCGCCCATTGCCGGCAATGGGCGCCCGGCTCCTCCGGCTGCAACTGCTGGGCCTTGCGCAGGGATTCGACGAGTTGATCGAGCGCCTGCCGGGTGATGACGAGCTTCCTGTGGCGGAGGATGTCGTAGGCGTTGATCTCGGCCACAGGCTTCATGAAAGCGCCCGGAATGTTCCGGGCGGATTTCCACAGGATCGGGTCGTAGGCCGCGATGGCGATCAGGCACCCGCGCTCGATCCCCAGGGCGGCGAGCATGGCCGCCACTTCCCGGGTGCGCGGCCGCTCCACCTTGAACCCGTCCAGGACGATCGTGGCGCCCGACTGGAACTTGGCGAGGTAGGCGGACCGGGTGGCGACCCGCAGGGACTTCCTGGGCATCGTGTAGCGGTACTCACGGGGCTTCGGGCCGTGCACGACGGCGCCGCCGCGCCACAAGGGGGACCGCTTGAAGCCGGCGCGGGCCCTGCCTGTCCCCTTCTGCCGCCAAGGCTTGGCGTGCGAGCCGTGGACGTCGGAGCGCAACTTCGTCGAATGGGTGCCGACCCGCTGCGCGGCCTCGTACATCAGGACCACGTCGCGCAGGAGTCGGGTGCGGACCTCGCTCCCAAAGTCGGCCTCGTCGATCTCCACTTTGCCGACGGGGTTGCCTTCTCGATCGTACACCGGCAGTTCGATCATGACTTCTTCCTCGCCAGGAGTCGCCCTGCCGGCTTGATGATCACGTAGCCGCCATCGGCTCCCGGCACCGCGCCGTTGAGTAGCATGAGGTTCCGCTGCGGGTCGATCTTCAGCACGTGGAGGTTCTGCTCCGTGTGGCGCTCGTCGCCCATGTGGCCGCTCATTCGTTTGCCGGGGATCACGCGCCCGGGCCACGTGTTGGACCCGATCGCGCCGGGCTGGCGGACGTTCATCGAGCCGTGCGAGACCGGGCCGCGGTGGAAGTGGTGGCGCTTCACGGTGCCCTGGAAGCCCTTCCCCTTCGTCGTCCCGATCACGTCCACGTGAGTGATCTTGTCGAAGAGCCCCACCCCAAGCTCCTGGCCCAGCTTGAACTCGTGGCCGGGCTCGACGAGCACCTCGCGGACGAAGCATTTCGGGCTGGCGTTGGCCTTGCGGCAGTGGCCGATCTCCGGCTTCTTCGCCCCCCGACGCTCCACGGCGCGACGGCGCTCGCCCTTGCCGTGCTTCCTTCGGAACTTCCTGTCGCCGAAGCCGAGCTGGAGCGCCGAGTAGCCGTCGCTCTCGGGCGTCTTCACCTGAAGGACGACGCAAGGCCCCAACTGGACCACGGTGGCCGCGCGAGCGGACTCCTGCGCGTCCCACACCTGCGTCATCCCGAGCTTCTTGCCTAGCAATCCCGGCACCATTGCGCTCACGCCTTGATCTTGATGTCTACGCCCGCCGGCATCACGAGGCGATGGAGGGCGTCGACCGTCTGCGCGGTCGGCTCTTCGATGTCAATGATCCGCTTGTGGGTCCGAATCTCGAACTGCTCGCGCGACTTCTTGTCGATGTGCGGCGAGCGGAGGACCGTGTAGCGCTCGATCTTCGTCGGCAAGGGCACGGGGCCATAGACTTTGGCGCCGCTGCGCTTGACGGCCTCGACGATCTGGCGGGCAGATTCGTCGAGGACCTGGTGGTCATACGCCTCCATGCGGATCCGCACCCGTTGCTCAGCCATCGACATGCTCCGTGGCACCCGAAGACCGCGCGGTGAGAGGCTCCCTTTTCGATGCCAGAAGCCCATATTCTATACGCGCGCTTCCTCAAAGTCAAGCGAAAAAACCGCGAAACACCCGGCAGTCCGCTGCTCTCCCCTCTTCCGCCTCACAAGATCAGCGACTTCGCGACCTCGTCCGGCACGGGCAGGTACGCGATGGGCTCCATCGTGAACGTCGCCCGCCCCTGGGTCAACGACCGCAGCGCCGTGGCATACCCAAACATCTCGGAGAGGGGGACCCTGCCGGAGAGGACGTGGACCCCGCTGCGAACCCCCTGCTCCGTAATGCCCGCTCGGCGGCTGTGGAGGTCCGAGAGGACGTCGCCCACGTAAGCTTCGGGGGTCATGACCTCGAAGCGCATCCACGGCTCGAGGAGGTGGATGCCGGCTCGCTCGGCGCCGAGGCGGAAGGCGCGCGCCCCCGCGGCCGAGAACGCGCCGTCGCTCGAGCTCGACGCATCGCACCCGCCGCCCACCACGAGCACCCGGACCCCAACCACAGGGTAGCCCGCCAGGACGCCGGCGCTCGCCGCGCTCTCGATGCCCTCCTGGACGGCCTGGCGGAACTCGCGCGGAATCTGCTCGTCGCCGGCGAGGAAGGCCACGGTCGCCGCGGCGGAGCCCGCGACAGGCTCGAGACGCAACCGGACGCGGGCGAACTGGGGCCTCCCGCCCGGCGGCGGCACGTACTCCGCCTCCTGCTCCGCAGACCCCTGGAGGGCCTCCTTGTAGGAGACGCGGGGCTTGCCTACGTTCGCGTCCACGTGGAAGTCGGAGAGCATGCGATGCTCGAGCACCTCCAGATGAAGCTCTCCCATCCCCGAGATGATGGTCTGGCCCGTCTCCGGGTCCACGCGGCGCCGGAAGGTCGGGTCCTCGCGCTCCAGGCGTGCAAGCGCCTGGTCGAGGCGGCCGCGCTCCGCGCCCGTCTTCGGCTCGATCGCCATCGAGATCACGGTGTCGGGGAACCTCATCGCTTCCAGCAGGAGGGGATGGCGGGGGTCGCACAGCGTGTCGCCCGTGCCGCAGCCTTTCAGGCCGGCTGCGGCGACGATGTCGCCCGCGACCGCCTCTTCGACCGGGGCCCGCTCGTTGGCATACATGCGGAACAGTTGGGTGATGCGCTCGCGCTCGCCCGTGCGGGGGTTGAGGATCTGCTGGCGCGGCGTGAGGCGCCCGGCGTAGACGCGCGTGTAGGAGATGTCCCCGTGCTCGTCGGAGGCCACTTTGAAGACGAGCGCAACCAGGTGCCCCTTCTCGCTGACGGCGCGCTCGATCGCCTCGCCCGTCTTCGGGTGCTGGCCCCGCACCGGCGGAACGTCGAGCGGCGAGGGGAGGAAATCACACACGGCGTCGAGGAGCCGCTGGACCCCGATGTTGCGCAGCGACGCGCCGCAGAGGACAGGGACGACCCGCCCCGCCACCGTCGCCTCCCGGATGCCGGCCACCAGGTCCTCCTCGCTGATCGGCGCGTCCTCCAGGTACTTCTCCATGATGGCATCGCAATGCTCCGCGAGGACGTGCAGCATGTCGTCGCGGTGGAGCTCCGCCATGTCCCGGCAGCTCTCGGGGATGGGGCGGTCCTCGTATTCGGAGCCCTGGCTCTCGGCGTCGTAGTGCCGGGCCGTCGAGCGGATGAGGTCCACGACGGCGCAGAACTCTGCCCCCGCCCCGACGGGGATCTGGATGGGGAGTGGGACGGCCCCCAGGCGCTCGCGGATCATGCCGAGGCATTTCTCGTAGTCGGCGCCGGCACGGTCCATCTTGTTCACGAAGACGAGGCGAGGGACGTGATAGCGGTCGGCCTGGCGCCAGACGGTCTCGCTCTGGGCCTGAACGCCGGCGACCGCGTCGAGCACGACGATGGCGCCGTCGAGGACGCGGAGCGACCGCTCGACCTCGGCGGTGAAATCGACGTGGCCGGGGGTATCAATGAGGTTGATCTCGTGGCCGCGCCAGGGGCAGGTGACCGCTGCCGCCGTGATTGTGATCCCCCGCTTGCGCTCTTCCTCCATCCAGTCGGTCACGGTCGTCCCATCGTCCACGTTCCCGAGGCGGTGCTCCATGCCGGTGTAGTAGAGGATGCGCTCGGTGGTCGTCGTCTTCCCGGCATCAATGTGGGCGATGATGCCGATATTCCGCTTCCGGTCCATGGGAGCAGGCATGGCGGACTCCGGCCCTGCAATGGCCGTGACATGCGACCCGAGAGACCCTGCCCGCGTGTGCCGAGGCAGCCACTCGCGCGGCTCTCCGGGCGCCACACGCGGAACGCTCATTATACCCCCACCCCGCCCTCGCAATCAAGCCGCGAACGGGGCTCGGCCGCAATGGCGGATCGGCGCCGCGTGTTCCGGCTCCGAGCGCAGAGGCGCTACCCTCCCGAACCGTTCTGGAACGTTCGGGAGGGAGCCAGTTCCCTTCTTGTACCCAAATCGGTCATTGCGCCCGAAAACGCGAAGCCCAGGGCCAAGACGATAGGGCTACCCGACCTTGAGCCGCGGCTGGAAGTTGCAAATGCTTACAATTCGGTACAGTTGATTACAATACTAGCATAATAATTACAATTCAACGCAAGTCAAGCATACTACTACACATACGCCTCTGCCGGGCCGGCGGCGCAGCCCTCGGAACGCACTTCGGGCACCTATATATGGGGGGACCGATCACTCTCCAGGCACAACGTCCCCCTGTCCGCTCTGCTCACACTGCGATTGCAGGAGCCATCGCCTATGTGCCATGCCAGAACTCAAGCCGCCACAATGGTTTGCAGCCGATGCGGCCGCGAGAAGCCGATGAACGAGTTCCCTCCGCCACGCCGCAGCGGCAAACGGTCGCCCAAATGCTGGCTGTGCCTTTACATGGCTGCCAGGACGCCCCGCGGGCGTGTGAAAGCCCTCCCGCCCAGCGCCTTCGAGGCGCGCGCCACTGCCGTGCCCTCGGACCGGGCCGAGGCCCGGCTCACCCGCACGTGCCGCAAGTGCAGCGCGGAGAAGCCTCTGGCGGAGTTCTACCTCGACCGCGACCGCGGCCGGCGCCACTCGCCGTGCCGTGCCTGCATCCGCGCGGCGATGCGGCGGTACTACGTTGCGAACCGCGACAAGGCCGTGGCCGCGCACCGCCGCTGGGCCGCCCAGGAGGACCCCGAGCAGCGCCGCGCGCGGGCGCGCCGCTGCCGAACGCGACACTGCCGCGAGTACGCCGTGCGGGCTCGCACGAACCGCCTCCGCCTGCTGGGGCTGCTGGAGCTGGCCCCCTGCTGCGCCGACTGCGGCGGTCGAGCGTCGGACCTCCACCACGAGACCTATGGCGACGTGCTCGCCCTCGTGTCGCTCTGCCGCCGATGTCACATGGCCCGGCACTTCCGCCACTGGCGCCGCCACGGCGGCGGGCCGGTGCGTTACCCCTGGGAGCACGAGCAGGAGGAGGATGCTTGACCGCGGATTGCGCCCACGGGCGCAGACCTTGACAATCGCAACGGATGGGGCTATGATCCGGTCCGCGAGCAACGCAGAGAGCAACGCAATGAAGGAAGCCGCACGCTCGGTCAATGGCGTTCCCATTCGGCTAACATACGAGCGGTGGTACCACATTGTCGAAAACCACGACGAACTGGTCGGCTCGTTCCACGAGGTCCTCGAAACCATCGAGCGTCCGCAGCTCATCGTTCGCGGGAACAGGGGAGCCCTGAAAGCTGCGAGAAGCCTCGGGAAACGGAGATGGCTGGTGGTGGTCTACCGGGAGGTCACGAGACGCGACGGGTTCGTGATCACGGCCTATCTCCTCGACAGAAAGCCAAGAGGGAAACTGGCATGGCAACGGTGAAAGAGGGACCGACCCTGGACTTGGTCGGCAAGTGCCTTGCGCTGGCCGCTGAGGCGACGAAGCTGCCCACGCAGCACGTGTGGCTGGACTATGATAAGGAGGCCGACGTGCTGTACATCAGCTTCCGCAGGCCTCAGCGAGCGACGAAGACCGTGGAACTCGGCGACGACGTTCTTCTCCGCAAAGATGGCTCCCAGATAGTTGGCCTGACGATCCTGGACGCCAGCACGAGGCAATGAGTTGCAGAGCATCCCTGCGCTTTGTCTTCACAACCTCCCCAGAGCAGGTCATGATTGTGCTACAGTCAGATGCGACCGGTTCCAACTGACTGCTTAGCGAATTCCGTATGGCAAGGTTCCCGGCGTATCAGGCTGCCAACTCACTGTGTCGCGGCGTTGACGCAGGTCGCTCAGCTTGTCGTTCGCCTGAAGTAGAGGGACAAATGGCCACGTTTGAGGATGTCAAGTCGTTGGCGGATGCCACATACCAGCGCATATGGCGGGACTGGTACAAAGACTTCCCAGATATGCGACCCGCGCATCAAGACCTCCAACTGTGCGATCTGAGCGCTGGGTACAGCCACTCCAGGAATTGGCTGCTTAACCCAATATGCGACGGGAATCTCGATGACTGCGACATTCTGGATGCGGATGCCTGGCCGATTTGGAAGATCCAGCTCGTGCACGAAATGCTTCATGAGTACCAGGCGAAGGTCATTAGTTCACCCTCTTCGGTGGGGATTTGTCTTCACGCCCGATTCCGGGCCACATTCTGCGGTAAAGGACATGACGAGAAGTTCTTCACGGCCATTGCGGAGAAGGCATCCTACTTCGGGATGACGCCGGAGGATCTGATAGCACATATCTGAGATCCGGGCGGGGCCAAGGGGTCACATCTTTGATTATCAAGTACTCAACCACGAGTCCGCCCCAAATGAGAACAGCGAGCCGCGAATAATTGATAATCGAAGATGTGACCCACGGCGAGACCCGCGGCGAGAACGTGGGCGGGCGAAGCTCCCGCTGAGCCGCCGTCGCCGCCAGGAACGGCTCGGCGGGAGCCTCGCCGTCCCAAACCATGGCTTTCGCCACAGCCTGCTACGGCTTGGGGGCCGACAAGCTTTGGATCAGCTTCTCGGCGGCCTCGGCTTGCCGCTGCCGCCCGAGCTTGCGGAAGCCGTCGCGCGAGCGGGCGAGAATGTCCAGGCCCTTCTCCCTCTGGCCCGCGGCGCACAGAAGCCGCCCAAGGTCCAGCCCCACGACGCAGATGCCGTCGAGCCGCCCGAGCTTGAGGTAGATGGCGTAGGACTCGGCCAGGTGCTGGAAGCCTTCCTGGTGCTTCCCTTGCTGGATTTCGATCTGCGCGATGGACCACAACGAGTTCGCCTTGCCTTCCGGGTGCCCCAGGGCCTCGCAGGTCGCCAACGCCTCCTGGTGCAACGCGAGCGCGGCGTCCAGCTCGCCCCTCTGTGCCCGCAGGTGCGCGATGTCGCCCAGGGTCACCGCGCGCCCCCACCGGTCACCCAGTGACTGCAGGAGTAACTGTGACAGGCACACTTGGCATCACGCGCTGACGCCCAACGCGGTCACCAGCGCGTCAAGCTTCTCCCGCACTTCGTCAGGCACTTCATCCGGGGTCATCTGCTCCGCAACGAGATAGTATTCCTCTTTGGGGACCCTGAGGTCCGCCGCCTTGAAGAACCCGGGGAGGAGCGTCTTGCTGACCGGAGTGCCACGGAAGAAGTCGTGCGGCTCTAGAGGGTTTCGGTAAACTGCGGGCGGGATCTGGTCCCTAAGGTAACCTTCCGCAGGGCCGGCGAACAGGGGACCCGTCCGAGCGCGGACGAAGCGAACCAGAGCCGCAGGATGGACCAGGTAACTCTCGGCCTCGTAGCGCGGCCAACGCAGAACGGGGAGGCCCTCCGCGCCGACCTCTCGGTCCGGCAATTCCCGGTTATCGCCGTCCAGCAGGAGGACGCCACGCATCTCGGGGCGAATGGCCTTGAGCGCAAAGAAGTGGCCGCGCGCCTCTCGGGGGTGCCGCCCCTGGTTGCTATGCCAGAAAGCCTTGTCCCTGAACCACTGCTTGAGAGGATGGCTGAGCACCTCGGCCCAGGCACGCAGCAGGTCGAAATCAGTCTGACCCTCGACATACAGCACCCCATTGGATCGCTCCGCGAGGAGGAGGTCAACGGCGGGCAACCGCTCGAGCGCTTCGCTGATCTGCTCGCGATCAATGTCGCTTCCCAGCCTGTGGGGCTTGTGGAAGAAGGACAGGATCTGGTCGGGGCTCGTGTTGTCGATCACCACCTCCGAATGGGTGGCAATGATGAGCTGGCAGCCGCGCTGGGCCGCGATGCGGCGGAGGGTGTCGTAGATCTGCTTCTGGAGTATGATGTGCTGGTGCGCATCCGGCTCATCGAGCAGGAGCACCGTGGACGGCTTGGCGTAGAAGAATGCCAGGAGCATGAGCACCTGGTGGAAGCCGCTGCCCGCGCTCGCAATGTCCAGTCGCGCCAAGCCCCCTAAGCCCCTTCCCTCGGGGACGCCCGGCAGATACTCGCAGAGGATAAACGGCATTCCTTCGTACTGCGGCGGCAGGAGTGTGTAGCCGAAGATGTCCTGGATATGCTGGCACAAGTCCCTCCACCCCGTGTCCGGGGAGTTCCTGTGCACCTCCAGGAGAAGATTGCGCAGGATGTCCCCCGGCTTGCCCTGGCCAATGAGGAGGTCGCGGTAGTCCTGGTCCAGGCCCGTCTCCTCGGCCCCGATCCCAGAGAACGGGGGAACGTGCACAACGCTCAGACCCTGTGAGGCCCTCTTTACCCGGTCGTAGTCCTCCGTGGCGGGCCGAACATAGACCTGTTCGGTGCTTTGGTATCGGAACTCGAAGGTCAGCTCCCAGGCCTCACCCTCCGTCTCGCCCTCCAGGGAGATGGCAAGCACGCGCGGCGGCCCAAAGTGCTCCCCATCCTTCAACTCATCCTTGGTAAGTCCGGTGCCGGTGTTGGTCCACAACAGCTTCATCTCCCGCAGCGACAGCACGGTGAAGTCCTTGCGGGTCATGGGGATGCCGGTGCGCTGCTTGGCACGCGATCGGGTCTCCGCCCCGCGCTTCGCCTTCCAGCGCTGCAACGCCAGGTTCCACGTGGCGATGGCCTGGAGCAGCGTCGTCATGCCCGAGTTGTTCGGGCCGGCAAGAACGATGTGGTCCGAGAGATCGAATTCCTGGTCCTCGAACCGCTTGAAGTAGCGCACGCGGACCTTTCGGATCATCCCTCGGCCTCCTTCGGGCCCTTCAGGGCCAGCACCGGCTTCAGCCGGTCGCTATGCTAGCCAGCAGTGAGTGGCAAGTCAAGGGGCCGCAGCCCTGTCTGGAATCGGGAGGGGTTGGTCACCGGGCGCTCTTGAGGGCGGGCTCCGGGTCCAGAACCCTGCGCTCGCCGTCCCGGGCCCGGGTGTGGGCGCCTAAGTGCGCCTGAGTGTGACAGGCACAGTTGGCAGTTCGAGGGCGCCGATGGGCGCGGAGGGGCGGGCCAGTCGGCAGGAGGCAGGAGGCAGTCGGCAGTCTTGAATCGTCCTCGTCCTTCGTCCCTCGTCCTCGTCCTCGATCCCGATCGGATCTCACGCAGAGCCAGCAGAGGCAGCGGAGAAGAAGAGGGCCATCAGGAGGCCAGGAAGGCAGGAGAAGATAAATCGGCAGAACGGGGTGGAAGCCAAGAAGGCAACTCGATCGGACATCGCATTCACCGCAGAGACGCGGAGGACGCAGAGGAGGTGCCCCCGTCGTGCAATCGGCAATCGGCAATCGGCAATTGGAAATCGGCAATCGGAGATCGGCTCCCTCCGCGTGAGCCTTGTTCCTCGGCTCTTCCGGATTCTCTGTGGGCGCCCCCAAGATGTTGGGGGGAAGACCTGGGGGACCCGTCCCCCAGCCCCCCTGGGATTTATCGCTTTCGAGCCACCGCAGCCTGCCCAGAAAGCCGAGAGGGGACGACCGCGTCGAGCGAGCATCCCCTGCTGCGGCGGCGCCGCTGAGGCGCTCGGGCCTGCCCTGAGCGAAGTCGAACGGGTCGGTTCCCACCGGAGCCCTATCCTCCTCAGCGGCCGGGGGATTGCAGCATGGGCTGCGGTGGCTGTAAAGCGGTAAATCCTGGGGGTTTGGGGGGCAAAGCCCCCAAGTCTTCGACCGTCGCTTCGACGCCCGGTGCCCCGCGCCAGACGACGACGCACAACCCGCGGTGGCTACCCACAAAGAACCCTGAAGCGGCTCTTCCTCTCGTGTTCCCACGTCGCATGCAGGCCCCGCGCAGGAAGTGTCTTACGCCTGAATTGTTGCTATACGCTTGGGGCCGACAGGCTTTGGATCAGCTTCTCGGCGGCCTCGGCTTGCCGCTGCCGCCCGAGCTTGCGGAAGCCGTCGCGCGAGCGGGCGAGAATCTCCAGCCCCTTCTCCCTCTGGCCTGCGGCGCACAGGAACTGCCCAAGGGCCAGCCCCACGGCGCAGATGCCGTCGAGCCGGCCGAGCTTGAGGTTGATGGCGTAGGACTCGGCCAGGTGCTGGAAGGCTTCCTGGTGCTTTCCTTGCTGGATTTCGATCTGCGCGATGGACCACAAGGAGTTCGCCTTGCCTTCCGGGTCCCCCAGGGCCTCGCAGGTCGCCAACTCCTCCTGGTGCAACTGGAGCGCGGCGTCCACCTCGCCCTTCTGTGCCCGCAGGCGCGCGATGTCGCCCAGGGTCACCGCGCGCGACCGGCGGTCCCCCAGGGCCTCGTAGGTCGCCAACGCCTCCTGGTGCAACGGGAGCGCGGCGTCCACCTCGCCCCTCTGTGCCCGCAGGCGCGCGATGTCGCCGAGGGCCCCGGCGCGCGACCGACGGTCCCCGAGGGCGTCGAACGTGTCCAGCGCATCCTGGAGCAACTGGAGCGCGGCGTCCACCTCGCCCCTCTGTGCCCGCAGGCGCGCGATATCGCCGAGGGTCACGGCGCGCGACCGCCGGTCCCCCAGGGCTTCCATGATGGCCAGTTTCTCCTGGTGCAACGCGAGCGCGGCGTCCACCTCGCCCTTCTGTGCCCGCAGGCGCGCGATGTCGCCCAGGGTCACCGCGCGCCCCTTCCTATCTCCAAGCTCATCGCAGATGCGCAAGACATCCTGGTGTAACTTGAGCGCGGCGTCCACATCGCCCTTGTCGGCCCGCAGGCGCGCGATGTCGCCAAGGGTGATGGCCCGCTCCCGCCGGTCTCCCAGGGATTCGAAGATGCCCAGCCGCTCCTGGTGCAACGCGAGCGCGGCGTCCACCTCGCCCTTCTGTGCCCGCAGGCGCGCGATGTCGCCCAGGGTCACGGCGCGCGACCGGCGGTGCCCCAGTGCCTCGTAGGTCGCCAACGCATCCTGGTGCAACGCGAGCGCGGCGTCCACCTCGCCCTTGTTTGCCCGCAGGCGCGCGATGTCGCCGAGGGCCCCGGCGCGCGACCAGCGGTCGCCGAGGGATTCGAAGATCCCGAGCTGCTCCTGGTGCAACGCGAAGGCGGCGTCCACCTCGCCCTTGTCGGCCCGCAGGCGCGCGATGTCGCCGAGGGCCGCGGCGCGTGACCGGTGGTCGCCGAGGGACTCGAAGATGCCCTGCGCCTCCTGAAGCAACGCGAGCGCGGCGTCCACCTCGCCCCTGTCGGCCCGCAGGCGCGCGATTTCGCCGAGGAGGACGGCCTGGGCGTGCCGGTCACCGTGGGCGCGAACAAGCTGCATGGCCCGGTCCAGTGCGGCCATCGCATTAGCTGGTTCGCCGCGCATGCTCCAGGCGCGCGCCGCCTGGTGGAGGAGCCTGGCCGCGGTGCGCCGGTCGGCCTGGTTCGGGCTGTCGGCGAGTGCGTCGGCCAGCTCTTCATAGTATTCGCCCCCCGCCAGTTCGTGGTCCAGGGGGTATTCCTCGACGCGGGGCCGCCGGTCCTCGCGGGCCGGCTCGCCAACGGCCAGAGGCATATAGGGGAAGGCGAAGACGTGGGAGCGGACGGACCAGAGGTCGGGCGCGGCATTGCCGGCGACGACGGGGAGCCACACGGGGCCGGCCAGGAGGATGGCGTGGGGGCAGGACTGGATGAGGCGGTTTCGGACGGAGTTGAGGCGCCCGAGTGCGCTGGCCCAGGCGGCCTGAAGCTGATCCTCGGGGCCGCGGGGTGCAATCACGAGGGCGGAGCGGGGGGGCGTGGGCCATTCTTCGGTGAGAAGGCGTTCGGCGAGCGCGACGAGGTCGGCGGGCGCCGCGAAGTCCAGGTCGCGGAACGTCGTCCCCTCGGCCGCGCCGCCGGCGAGGCGGCGGCGCACCTCGTCGAGGACCGGCCACGAGCCTGCCGCGAGGAACATCAGCTCGAAGCCGGAGCCGAGGCGGAGGGCAGCGAGGAGGCGGTCGAATTCCGCCTCGCCGTCGGGTCCGAGGGCCAGCGCCTCAGGGGTTGGCAGGGGGTTGCTGCTCATTCTGGACGCTTGAAGCCTGCTTGCGCCTTCAGGGCCTTCTGCAACTTAGCCGAGCGCCGGACCAGGGGGTGGATATCGAACCAGCGAGCACCGTTTAGGTAGGTCATGACGAAGTGGTGCTGGAACAGGGCCACGACCCGCGGGAGGTCCTCGTGCCTCTGGCCCTCGATGTCGCGGTCGCGGGCGACCTGTACGACGAAGGGGAGGTTCTCCTCGGTCAACGCGTCCTCGTACAGCTCCGTGTGCACCTCGATCACGCGCTTGACAATCCGGGCGGCGATGTGGCGAGGGAGAGGGAGCTTGAGGGCCTGGCTCTTCTTCATCTCCAGGCTGACGCGGAGGATGACCTCGCGCATCATGCGCAAGACGTCGCGCGGGTAGCCGCCGGAGGCGAGGATGACTGGCTTGAGCACCGCCGCGTGTTGGGCGAACATTTGGGCCAGGGGGGCGCGCTTCTCAAGAATGTCAAGCATGGCCCGAATGCCGGGTGGGAACTCCTTGCCGCCTTTCCGGTGCCTGAGCTTGCACATGGGCAGCATCAGCGCGGGCGAGGCGGCCCCGAACTCCACGAATGCCAGCCAGGGGGGGACCGTGTAGATGGCGTGGCAGGGCACCTGCAACAGATTCCAGTCGCGGGTGAAGAGCGTTTCGACCGCCCTCACGACCTCTTGAGTGATATAGGGCGTGCCGACCTTCTCAAAGCTGTCCACGATCACCACGACCCCCTTCGAGGCGGGCGCCTGCTTGCGCAGGAGACCGACGGCCTCGCGCAGGAAGCCGCCGCACTCCTTGGCGAAGGCAGGAACGCGACCCAGTTCCTGGAGGGCCGCGTTCAGCTTCTGGCGGAACTGCACGTTCTGCTTGAAGCTCAGGCCAACCGAGGCCACGCCTTCGGCTCCGAGGGTGATGCCATCGATCTGGATGGACTGCGCGAACGAGTTGAGTCGGGCCCAGAAGCCTGTCGCGGGCTTCAGAGCTTCGGGGGGCAGAGCGTCTCGGAGATGCTTGTCCATCCCGCCGGCGACAGTGACCAGCAGGTCGCTGATCGTGGGCGGCAGCTTGAGATTCAAAAATTCCTCGGTGTCCACAAAGACGACCTGGTATCCCTGCCCCTCAAGCTGGTGGGCAAGCTCCTTCAGCTCGCTGGACTTCCCGCTGCCGATGAAGCCGGTGAAGAACTGCGTCGAGTGGGTCTCGACAGACAGCTCGATGCCCTGCTGAAGCACCTGGACGCAACTGAAGTCCGTGCCGCGCACATTGCGGTCGTTGAGGGGAATCCGACGGGGGTCGTCCCAATCGAGGGGGAGGTAGAACTGGTCGAACTGGCTGTATGCGTCGCTGAGGAGATCGGCCATGTTCGCGTTCCTGGCTTGGTGTTTCCTACCAGGCGTAGTGGGCGAAGGCTTTGTTGGCCTCGGCCATGCGGTGGGTGTTCTCGCGCTGGGTGGCGGCGTGGCCCTCGTGCTTGAAGGCGTTGCAGAGCTCGTCGGCCAGGCGAATGTGCATGGGCTTGCCCTTGCCGCCGCGGGCGCCATCGAGGATCCAGCGGAAGGCGAGGGCCATCTGGCGCTTCGGGGTGACGGGCACTGGGACCTGGTAGTTGGCGCCGCCCACGCGGCGAGAGCGGACTTCGACGGCCGGCTTGACGTTGGTGATGGCGGTTTCGAAGAACTTGAGGAACTCCGTGCCCTGGTTGCGTTCCTCGACGAGCTTTGCGGCG
>Ga0315274_10003687_pt1 | contig 22764 bp, 18 predicted proteins | sample YL17G02_20_MG_FD_203700 | JGI IMG/M metagenome (GOLD analysis project Ga0315274, IMG submission 203700) | Sediment microbial communities from Yellowstone Lake, YNP, Wyoming, USA - YL17G02_20 | ecosystem: Environmental > Aquatic > Freshwater > Lake > Sediment | place: USA: Wyoming | collected...
GGGAAGCGCGCCAAGGGCACGACACGAACACCCGCGCCCACGGGGCGGTGAGCAGGGCGCTGGATCGCTTCTCGCTGGTCAGGCGAGTGATTGGAGCCGAGCCGGCTGCGCGGGCAGACGCTACTCCTCGTTCGCCGCGCGGTCGGCCTTTGCGCTTCGCTCTGCCCGGATCAGGGCATAGCGGTCCTTCAAAGGCAGGCCGCGCATGAAATCCCGGCGGGCCACGGCCCAACCGGCTCTCACCATTGCCACGTTGAGGTTGGTCTCGCCCTGGTAGGCCAGGCCCAGGACTGCGCCCGCTTCGTTTGAGTAGGTGACCATCACCCGCACGGAGTTCGAGCGCACCAGGTCGCTCAGGTTCGTGCGGCTTTGTGCGGCGAGCAGCCGCTCCGTCGGGTCTGTGCTGCGCAGGTCGGGCGCGGCCAGTCCGGTCAAACGCACGTTCGCCACGCGGCCCTGATCATCGCGCAGTTGGAAGCTGTCGCCGCTGAACACCTGGAGGACCCGGCCGGTGATCGCTCCGCTGGGCTGCTGCTCCAGGCCGTGCGGCAGGCGCAGGCTCCTGACCAGATCGAGGGCTGGGGTGAGCCGGGAACGGTGTTGGTAGAGCAGGAGGGCCAAGCCGATCAGCACCCCGCAGCCGCACGCGATGACGATTTTGCGAAGGACGAAGAACATGTCAGGCGCCGGGCTCGCCGCTTCTGGTCTCGGGTTCCGGATCCGTCTCGAACAAACGAATCTTGGGATTGCGCTCCAGGGGCGGCGGCTCGCCTGCCGGCGGTACCTTGAGCGGATGCGGTTCGGGGTGGGCCTGGCGGTCCGCCGAGAGCAACGCCAGGTTGACCTCCGGATTCCGGTGCGGACGCGGATCGATGCCATGCCGCTTCAGCACCGCATAGGCCTGGAGGCAGTGCTGGATGTTGTCAAAGCGGAACACTTCGCGGGCGAACACCTTCTCGATCCATGAGCCGGCCCGGGCGTTCTTCAGTCCCACCACAAATGCGGCAGGGAGTTCCGGATGGTGGATGCCTTCGAGGACGCTGGTCACGAGGGCCCAGCGCCGGTGACGATGGTCATCCAGCCAGCGGAGCAACCGGAGCAGATGATTCTTCCGGTCGGCATACGTGCCATCCGTAAGCATGTCGGTGACGGGCCCGGCGATTCTGGCTCCGACCCAGGGCGCCCACACCGCCCCGTTAGCGAGGGCGAGGAGTACGCACGCGCTCAGCCAGAAGGCGTTGGCCAGATCGCCCGTATCCGGCGCCACCTGGGCGTTGCGCCAGACCTGCCAGAAACCATACAGCAGGCCGGCCCCCAGAATCAGTCGCAAGACAGGCAGGATCATCGGGTGCCACTAGCGGTTCTCGTCAGGTTTCAGGATGGGCGCGACGGTGACGATCCCCCGCAGCGCCAGGTCCAGCTTGTGGCGGTTCACGGCGTAGTGCTCGGCGGTCTCCCGCGAGATCACGCGCGCCGCCAGCAGTTCGATCAGGTACTGATCGAACGTGTGCATCCCTTGATTCACCGAGGCTTCGATAATGCCGGTCAGCAGGTGCAGGTCGTTCTGCGCAATGGCGTCCTGCACCCCGGCGTCCCGCCGGAGGATTTCCAGGCACGGCGTGCGGGTGCCCTGGACGTTCGGCAGCAGCCGCTGGCAGAGGACGGCGTTGAGGTTTCGCGCCAGCAGGCCGCTGATATTCGCCTGCTCCGTGCTCGGATAGAATTCGCGGATGCGCGCAACGGCCTGCGCCACCGAATCGGCGTGCAATGTCGTCAGGACCAGGTGCCCCGTCTCCGCCGCCTGCATCCCGGCAAAGATGCTCTCCCGGTCCCGAATCTCGCCGACGAAGATCACGTTCGGGTCCTGCCGCATCGCGTTCCGGATCCCGTCGGCGAAGGAGGCAGTGTCGATCCCGACCTCCCGCTGCTCGAACTGGGACAGCCGGTCTTCGAACACGTACTCGATGGGGTCCTCGATGGTGATGATGCGCAAGGCGCGCGTCTCGTTGATCTCCTGGATCAGGGCGCGCATCGTCGTGCTCTTGCCCTGTCCGGTGGGACCGGTCGCCAGGATCAGCCCGCGCGGTTCGCGGGCGAGGTCGGCCAGCGAGGTGGGAAGCTGGAGGTCTTTCAGCTTGAGCCGCTGCTGCGGGACGGTGCGGAAGGAGAAGGACTGCTGCCCCTTCTGTTTGCTGAAATTGGCCCGATAGCGGTGGTCGCCGAAATAGAAGCTCAGGTCCACCTCGCGTTCGTGCTCGATGCGGTCGCACACCGCGGGAGAGAATGTCCCGCGCAGCCAGGTCAGGATCTCGGCGCTGGCCGGTGGTGGGTACAGCTCGGTGGGCACCCGGGACAACCGGCCGTGCACGCGGAGGGTAAAGGGCTGGTCGGCCTGGGCGTGGAGATCGGTGGCCTCCTGTTGCCGGCTCCACTCCAGGATTCGACTCAGTGGCGTGTCTGGCTGGACGCGTTCCATTGGGCGGTTCCTTTGCTCTTTCGGCCGCTGCCACCGCCTATCAAGACGTCGCGCAACCGATTCCAAATCTATTACCTCCGGAATCTTAGAACGCTTCCCGACAAAATGCCAGCCCTGTTTCCACCCTCCCGGGAACCCGGTCGCCATCCCCATCCGAACTCCCGGTGACCCTGCCGGCCCGGTCTGCTCGGGTCGGCGGCGAAGTGGTCGGATCCTCCACGCGTCGAGCTTGCCCCGGTGGAAGACGGTTGCCAGAGTGACCGCGATTGCGAAGGGCACGCCTATCGAAACGTCGTCGCTTCTGGGTCACGGTCGCGCTGGCCCTGGTGCTGACCGGCGCCCTGGTCTGGCGACAGTCCGGCCCCGGGGAGCCGGAGTATGACGGCCGGACGCTGACCGAGTGGCTCTATCCCACCGAACCGGACTTCGAGTGGATTCCGAACGATCTCTATGGCCACATCCACGACGAGTTCCTGGCGCAACTGGAGTCCGGCGAGCCGTGGACTTCGCCGAAGGCGCCGGCGGAGATCGCGTCACCCGACGGAAGCCCCCAACGCGGCGCGCTCCGATCCATGGGAACCAACGCCTTCCCCTGGTTGTTGGATTGGATGGCTTCCCGCCCCCGGCCGACAGAGCGATTGCGCGAGTTCGTCCACCGCAAGTTCGCGCTGCCGCTGTTCCATCCCGGCGGCCTCAGCCCGGTCGAGCGGCGACACGTCGCGGCCTTTGACGGCTTCGCCGAATTGGGTGCACTGGCAGAGCCAGCCCTGCCCGCGCTGAGCAACCTGTTGAACCAACCGAACCCGGACCTGCCGCTCGCCTGGGCCATCGCCCGCACCGGGCCGAAAGGTATCGCCATTTTGACCAACGCGCTCACCCACCAGCGGCGCGACATCCGGGACCTCGCGGCGCTGAGCCTGGGACTCGAAGGCTCCGCCGCCACTTCCGCGGTGCCTGCGCTCCTGACCCTGATCGACCGAGGCGAGGCGAGTTATCACGTCCTGGGAGCGCTCGGCCGGATCGGCTGCGAACCCGCCCGAGCCGCGCCGGTGTTGATGCGCCACCTGGAACGGATTGCCAGCGGGGATGCCGACGATCCTTTCAGCATGACGGTCTTGCTGCTGGGCTTGTGCGGCGACCCGGCGCGGGCGGCGGTGCCCCGCTTGCTCGCGCTCTATGAACAAGCCGATCCGGCCGAACGTGCGTCGATCCGCCAGGCGCTGAACCGCATCGAGCCATCGGCCTGTGCTCGCTTGCCCTCGGACGCCGGCCCGGATTCACGAGGCAAGGCGGATGTTCCCTGAGTTCAGTGCTCGGCTTCAGGCGCTGCCGCGAGGCGCAGGATTCCCGGCTGGCTGGGGAAACCCGGTTGCAGCGAAGGCAGCAGTGGTCCACCGGTGCATCCCGAAGTTGGCGGTCGCGCTTTGAGGTAGGGCGGGTCTGTCCTCAGCCCGCCGCGTGGGGTGAGGGTATGGCCCAACGGCGCGGTGAGGACACACGCGCCCTACCCGCACCGACAACTCCGGGATGCACTGTGGTCCACAGCAGCAGCGGTCCGCAGTTGATTCTTTGCCCGTCAGCGGGCAAGCTTCGCCCCATGAGCCTCAAACCGTTTCTCTCATGGATTCGTTTGGCTTTCGCCTGCCAGCTCGGTGGTCTGCTGCTCCGCGCGGCCGACGGGTCTTTGATGGTGTCTGAGGTCGCCATGATTCCGGAGCAGGGCATCCAGTTCCGCTCCGCGGGAGCGGCCGGTATGGTGTTCTCGCTCCAGGCGTCAAGCGACCTCGTGAACTGGGGGACGTTGACCTTCACGAACTCTGACTCCGGCGAATCCAGCTTCCTTGATTCAGGCGCGACCCACCTCATCCAGCGCTTTTACCGCGTCCACCAGGACCCGCCACCGGCCACGTGGCTGACCAACTATCACGGCTGGTCGAACGTCATCGTCCTCAACAACGGCTTGGTTGAGGCGATCGTTGTTCCCACCATCAACCGGGTCCTGCAACTGCGGTTCGTCGGCGAGGAGAACGGTCCGTTCTGGGAGAACCGGGCGATGGACGGTCGGCTGCCCTCCGCGACCTCGTGGAACACCCCCGGCAGTTTCGGTGGCGACAAGGTCTGGCCCGCGCCCCAGTCGCTCTGGAGCTGGCCGCCGCCCCGCGCGTTCGATTCGATGTCCGTGACCGCGTCCGTGGTCAACGGAGTCGTCACGCTGATTTCGCCGGTGGACACCACGTACGGCACGCGCGTCGTGCGGCGGGTCGAGTTGCACCCGTTCGAGCCGACGATGCGGATCGTGAGTCATTTCGAGAAAATCCGCGGCGCCACCAACAACTTGAGCGTCTGGGTGGTAACCCAGTGTCAGAGCCCGGAACGGATGTTTGCGCCGGTGCCTTCTCCGTCGGAGTTCGCGCAGGGTTACAGTTTGCTGAGCGGTTCGCGCCCGCCCAGCCTGGTGTCGAGCAACCAAACGGTCAGCCTGACCCGCGCGACCGGCAGCAGCTACAAGATCGGCAACGACGCGGGCGAGTTGCTGTGGGTGGGAACGAACCAGGTGCTGCACCTGCAATCATCGCGTGTGCCGGGCGTGCCGAAGTCCGGCTACCCGGACGGAGGCTGCAGCGTCGAGATCTATACCAACCCCAACCCAACCCCCTACGTCGAGCTGGAACTGTTGAGTCCCCTGAAACGGCTGGGGACGAACGACACGCTTGAGGCGACGTGCCTTTACACGCTCTGGCGCCGCACTGAGCCGACCGCCTGGGACGAGGCCTGGAAGTTCTGGGCGCCCTGAACCACCGGACCACAGTCGCTGCCCGTGACCGCGGGGTCTCGAGCCACCTCCTGTTCCTGCGTTAAGCCGAGCCTCGCTTTCGCTCCGGGTCAGAACACCGGGAACGGGTGGATTGACGCGCTGGAGTCCGCCCAGCCTTCCCCGTCGCTGGGAGCGTCACTTCGCCTTGACGTCGTAGCAGAGGAGCACGTCCTGGTCGCGCAGGTAGAGCTGGCCGCCGGCGATGACCGGGTACGGCCAATTCTCCTTGCCACTGTGATCTGGCGGCTCGAAGCGGCCGGTTTCCCGGTAACCCGTGGGAGTCGCCTCGATCAGTGCCACCGTGCCTTTCGCCTTGTCCTCCGCGCGCAGATAGAGGTGGCCGTCGGCATACGCCAGACAACCCTTGCCGATCTTGCCATTCTCCTGCCAGACCGCCTTGCCGGTCAGGAACTCCTGGCACGTCCATCCAAGCTTGTCCGAATGGCCGTACACATGGTCGCCCACCTTCACAACGCCGCCATGGTGGTTGACGATCACGTCATTGGCGTACACCTGTTCCGCCGAGAAACCGCCGCCGGCGGGGGTGATCCGGAACAGGTTGCAGCCCACGTCATAGCCGGACGTGACATACACCCGGCCGTCGTAGCAGATCGGCGTCGGAACCACGGCTACTTTGCCCTTGCGCGGCGCGCGCCAGAGCAGTTTGCCATCGGCGGCCGCGATGCCCGCCACGCTCGTCTCCGTGAGCTGGACATATTGCCGCACGCCGCCAACCTCCACGACCAGGGGCGAAGAGTAATGAATGGAATCCGTGAAGTCCTTGCTCCGCCAAAGGACAGCGCCGGTAGCCTTGTTCAAGGCAACGAGGTTGCCCTGTTCGCCGCCCACGGTGAGAACGACCCGGTCGCCATCGACCAGGGGCATTCCGGCGAAACCCCACTCCGGCAACGGTGCACCGAAGTCTTGCTCGTAGTCCTTGCGCCATTTCACCTTGCCCGTTGCGACGTCCAGACAAGCCATCTGCCCATATTGACCCACGGCGAAGAGCGACTCACCGTCCACGACCGGCATGCAGCGCGGGCCTCTGAACCCACCCCAGCCGGGCGCGCCGGCCTTGCCCAGTTCGGTTTCCCAGAGCGGCTTGCCGTCCGCGCGGTTCAACGCGATGACGTAGTTGCGCTCCTCCTTGTCGCCCATGGTGAACACGCGCGGTCCCACCACGGCCACGGTGGAAAGGCCGGCGCCCACGCCGGTCGCTTTCCACACGAGCGGCGGGCCGCCGGTGGGCCACGCTTTCAACAATCCCGTCTCGGCGGAAGTCCCATCACGGTTGGGGCCGCGCCATTGCGCCCAGTCGCCGGAAGCGGCCCGAGCCGGAGAAAAGGCGATCAGAATCAGGAGAAACGTTGTCGGAAAGGCCAGCGACTTGGTCATAGCTCGCGGGTTGATACAGGAAGGGAAGCGCTCGCTCAACCGAAAAAAACCGGCGCTCCGTCGAACCTGCGCCTGTGCGCCGAAGACTGAGGCGTTACCGGTGACCGGCCTCACCTCAATCCCGGAACGCGATACAGATGGACCGCGTAGGGATCGAAGGCGTCGGCGAACATTCGGTCCTTCACGGAAAGGCTGCGCGATTCTCCCAGCACTTCCGCCGTGGCGTCCTTGGGCAGGTCGCGGATTTCAAAGGAACCGCGGGTCGGACGATTGCGCAGGTTGACGGCGAACAAGTAGAGCTCGTCGCCGCGTCGTTTCATCATCCACGCAAGCGGCACCTCCGGGGCGGAGGACTTAACTGTGGCGCCCTCGGTGAGGCTGGGGCTGTTCAGGACCGGAGCCAGTTCGCGTATCTGCCGGTTGATCGCGGTGACGGCGGTCAGCATTTCCGGGTCGTCCAGCAGCGCGGCTTCCCGGAAATCCGGTTTGAACTGGTGAACGAAGTAGATGAGACCACGCGAACCGTGAATGAGGGCCATCCAGACTTCGGCGCGAACCTGTTGCGGTGTGGCCTTGGCCTGCGGATTGCCGATGTGCGTGCATTCGATGCAATTCCAGACGATCTTCTGACCGCGCGTCCATTGGCCGAGCCGTTCCACCCCTTGGGCGACAAACTCCAGCTTGCCGGACACTTCCGGGTTCTCGTGGACCACGGGGTAGATGTCGAAGGAAACCACGTCGCATCCTTTCACGTACTCGAGATAATCCTCCGGATGATTCCGGCGGACGCCACGGCCGATGTAGTTGTCATAAGCCACGCCCTGCCCGAGGTTCAGCAACACCGGTCGCGAGGGGTCGGCGGCTCGCATCCGTTCGTAGTCGCGGAGGATGGCTTCCGGCAGAATGGGCGGGCCGTAGCCTTGGCCGGAGCCCAACGACTGCGCGTTGTCGGGTTCGTCGTCATGCATCCAGCCGACGATGATGGGATTGTCGATGTGTTTCAGTGCCGCGGCGCTCTGCGCGCAGATCACCGGCATGTTCGCTTGCTTCAGCTCGGCCAGTTGCGTCGCGGTCGGCCCCTGCCAGAGGCCGACATAAAGGTTGATGCCGGCCGCCTGGTAGCGCTCGGCGTTCCGGGGATTCTGCAGCCAGACCGCGATGGGGAAGTAACGCTCATCCGCCGGTGGACCGTTCGTCCATCGGGCCGGGGCGCCTGGCGTCGAGGCACGGGCTTCGCCGCCGACGGCGAGGGGCAGCAGGACGCAGCCTGCTCCGAGAATCGTCACGAGAAGGTGCAGTCTCACGGCTTCAGAAGCTATTCCTTCCCGCTCCCGTGTTGAAGGCAAATCGCAGGTTGCCAGGGTGAGTCGGGCCGCGGTTCGTCTGGGCGGCTCCTCCTACTCGTACCACTTCGGCGTGAGCATGCCGTGAGTCGAGCGGCCCCCGAGGAACGACTCGCGGATCAGGCGCAGGACAAACCGTGTGGACCTCAGGAACACCCGCCAGGTCAACCGGCGCTTCCGGGGTGTGCTGTGGAACAGCCCGCGCCAGTAACCCCAGACCCGCGACAGCCGCCACCCCCGGACCATGCACGCGAGCAATGCCCCGTCGAGCTCGGGAAAAGGGCTGGTCGCGGTCGGGTGGGGGAGAAAGCTGAAGGCGCGGAAGTGTCGGCCGGTCGCATCCCAGAGTTCCGGACGCCAGAACGGCGTTCCCGGAAGCGGGGTGAGCGGAATGAAGAAGGCCTTGTCGAGGTCCAGTTCCAGCGAGAGCCGATAAACTCGTCGCACGGTGTCCGGCGTGTCGCCCGGCAGCCCGTAGATGAACGAGCCTACGATGAAGATTTGCGGATACTTCTGCGCCAACAGGCGGAAGGCGCGACGGCATTGGTCCAGGTCTTCGCGTTTGTGCAGCGCCTCCAGGCCGGCGGTGTCGGGCCGCTCGATGCCGACATAGACTTCGTTCAACCCGGCGGCCACACAGGTCTCCAGGGCCCCCGAGGCCTCATCCCGAAGCAGGCCATCGGCGCGGACCCAGGCGCTCTGGCCGAGCCGTAGGTTCTCACGCAACATCCGTTCGGCGAGCTGCGCGGGCACCTGCGGGTCCGCGTTGAAGCACGGGTCCACCCAGCCAAGATAACCGCGGTGGAAACGGCGCGCGAGGCGACGCACCTCCTCGATCAGGCGCTCGGGCGACTTGGCGCGCAGCCGGGGCATGACGCGCGAGCCCTGAAAGTGGCCCATCTGCCGCCACAGGACGCAGAACGAACAGGCATCCAGGCAGCCGCGGCTCAGTTCGATGGCCGCGAAGCGCGGGTGATTCCGACTGCGCTCGCCGTATCGTTCCACGGGCAACAGGTCATAGGCGGGAAAAGGCAACCGATCGAGGTCGTCGATCAGCGAGCGGTGGCCGGTGAACACCACATCGCTCTCGGCGCCGCGTGGCGCACCAGCGATGCCGACCGAGGCGCTGGATGAATGCGAATCGGCAATTGGGGATGAAGCGGGCGGGCGAAATCGCGCCAGCGGGCGTAAGCCAGCCGCGTCGTACGAGATGCCTCGGACCTGCCGCAGGTCGTCCGCCGCGCCGCTGCGCAGGGCTTCGACGAGTTCGACAATCGTGATCTCGCCTTCGCCATGAACGACGATGTCCACCAGGCCGGTCGCAAGGACCTGGGGCGCGACGTGGCCAAAAAAACAGCCGCCAGCGATGACCCGCGCGCCGCCGGCCTTCGCCAGCCGCGCCAAGCGCAGGCCCTCGACGCAGCTCACCGCTTCTTCGCCGAGCCCGACATAGGCCGGCTGGAGCCGCCGGATCTCACGCTCGAGCGTCCGCCAGCCCATTTGGAGAACGGGCGCATCGAGGATGGCGACGCGCAGATCCGGGAGGGCCTCGCGCAGCGCGGCGGCCAGCGAGGCGAAGGCCAGCGGCGGCCAAAAGCTCATGCTGGGACCGTTGAACGGCCAGAGCGGCCGCGGCGGGCGCACGAAGAGGAAGAGCTCCTTCATGGAGCCGGACTCCGTTTCACAGGCCGCAGCCGCCTCCACGCCGCGACCGTCAGCAGGATGAAATTGCTCAGAACCAGGAGCGCCAACCCGATCAAGCCCGCAAACCCCAGCCAAGCCACGGCTCGCGCAGCCGCAACCCCGCCGTCTGACCCCGCGATCAGCACCCCAATCAAGCAGGCCGCAACGAGCATTGTTTGAAGCCAGCGTCGCCAAGCCGAAGCGCCCGCCTGCCCGAAGCCGCACTGCGCAGCCGGCAGCAGCCAGAGAAAGTCAACCAGTCCAAAGGCAAAAAACCATCCCGAAAGGGTGCGCACCACCGCACCCTGCGACACCCAGTGGAAACCCAGCGGAACCATTTGCAGCAGGCAGAGGCCATCGAACTGAAGACGCCGCGGGCCGGGTTGGGTGCGGAAGACGAGAGCCAGCGCCAACGCTGCAAACGCGCCCACATAGAGCCCCGTGCAGCGCTGGCAAAAGGGCAGCCACTCGCCCCCGGGTTCCCAAGTCCGGTCCATCGCCTGGCCGCAAACCAGGGAGAAGGCGTCGTGCAGCGTCGGGGGCATCGGAGGCTACCTCAGCCCCGCGGGAACCACGGTGGCTCGCGGGATCGCGATCCGTGATACCGGTCGGCGGGCCCGGCTCAGGTCCAACAGGTACAGCGCCCGGTCCCGCTCGCGGGTTCCCTGGTCGTCCGCGGACAGACCCGCCGATGCCGCGATCGTTTTGCCATCCGGAGAAAGCGCGATCTGATACAACATCAGGAAGGTCTCGTCGTGGGCGCTGGCGATCCGGAAGAGCGGCGTCTCCCGGAACGGTTTGCCATCGAGTGGAATCTCGCAGACTGACAACTGTAGATCGAAGGTCGTGGGTTCGGTCGGCTTGAAACCGGCGGCACGGAGGGCGCTATAGCCGGCATGGATGGCCTTGGTGATCGGCCCCGGCTTGAGCGGCCTGAAGCCGGCAGCGTAGAGCGTCTTCCCGTCCACGGACCAGACCAGGTTGCCCAGGATAATGCCGTTGTTGGTGGCACCGAAAGGCAGCGTGCGCTCGAGTTGAAACCGGCGATAGATCAACAGGCTTTGGTTGTCTGCGTCGCCGCGGGTCAGCGCCAGCCGGGAGCTTGTCTTCGACACGGCGAGGAACGGGTTCGCGTCTTCGTTCGTGGTCTGGAGCTGAAGCAGGGGCGACGGACGAAGGGACTCGAGATCCAGGCGGCCCGCCTCCAGCATCTTGTCCCCGCCCAGGAGGTAGAACACCTCCTTGCCCTGGCCGACCAGGTAGATGGTCTTCTTCGGAGCGTTGGTGGCATCGTTGCCGGCGAGCTTCTGCTGATCAGCCTCTCCGGATTCAAGATTCAGGGCGGTGATCGATTCGCCCCCGAACAGCAGATAAGGGGCTGGGAGTCCCGGCCGCACGATGAGCGCCGGCGGGACCATCAAGGCGGGGAGCGCCGGGTGATCCACCTGAAAGAGCCGGGTGGGACCCACCCCGCCCACCGGGAGCACACTGACCATGACCCTGTCATCGTCTGACGCCCAGGCCGCGATGACTTCCTTCCCGTCGGCCGACCAGAGGGCGGAGGGAACAAGCGCGCCATTGCCTCCGGGGGATTGGGCGACCGTCAGGAGCGGGGTCCACTTCGCGGCCTTGCGATCGTAAACCAGCACGTGGCCTTGCTTGTTGGTGCCTCCGGAGGCGGTCACCAGGATCTTCGAGCCGTCTGGACTGAAGGCAGGGCGGCAGGCCAGCACGTAGATCGCCAGGGACGCCAAACCGATGAACGCCAGCATTCGATCGCGCGATTTCATGGTCCTGCTCCTACCTCGAGATCCTTGCACCCACCCGATAGAACCGGGCCGGTCCGACGTTCGTGTCCGCAAGTGCGCCGGTGCCTCCGGCTCCCGGGATGTCGGTCTGGCCCGCGAGATTGGTCCAGCCAAGGGCAGCCGGGTTGCTCCCCAGGTTGGTCGAGTAGAACAGCATGTAGAGGCGGTTCGAGGAGCTCGGGAAATACACGGTCACCGGTGGAAGGTTCGAGATGGCGGCGATGCGGAAGTAAGAGAGCGCGTCCGTCGGGTCCGTGTCGGCCACATATTCCTGGAAGGTAGTGCAGGGGTCGTTGTCGGGATTCCCGGACGCTACGCTGGGATCCATGGGGTTGAACCTGTAGCGCTGACACCAACCGTCCGGAATCCCGTCGCCATTCGAGTCGGCGGTGGCGAGGAGGAACTCGTAAGCCCCGATGTCGAAGCCGGCCGTGCCGTCACCGTTGCCGTCCAGCGGGCGCGGCGTGCCGTCGAAGTCCGCGGCGACGACGGCGCTCAGGTTGGTGCCCGCGTCGATGCAAAGGGAACCGGGGAGCAGGTGAAAGTTGGTGGCAGCGCGGCTGACGAAGAGCGGATCGGAATCGATGTTTCCGGGGCCTGCGACGAGCGTTGAGTTTGGGCCTTTGGTCGCGTTGCCGACGCCGCCCTGGATGTCGGAATAAGAGACGTGGACATACGAGTTCCCCTCCGCACTGTCCGCGAGGTCGAAGGCCGGGTTGCAGTTCCAGATGATGCAGTTAAGCACGGTGGCCTTTCCGCTGCCCGGTGTAAGGCAATAAGGGGGACCATGCCGGTCCACGTGGTCGAAGAGTTTGATGGCCCGGTTGCAGTTGACCAGGGTGTTGTTCGCCAGCAGCGCGTCACATTCGTTCTGCACCGAAATGCCTCCGGCGCTGCAGTTGTAGAGCACATTGTTGAACACGATGGGCCTCGAGACATCTCGTAGCACGATCCCGTGATCGGAGCTGCCATAGATTGTGTTGCCGTAGATCAGGGCAGAACATCGCGTCGGGTGGATCCGATCGTCGTAAGACGGAATCTGGAACAGGTTGTTCCGGATGATGGAGGGAGGCGTGCTCTCCCCCACCAAATCGACATCATCGTTATCGCCGTGTTTGTCCTTGAAGAAGCAGTTCTCGACCAGCACAGCGGCGTATCGCGTATGCACCCCCTGGCCGATGCGGACGAAGTTGCAGTTCCGCACCGTGGCGGAGGCCGCCCCCGGATGTTCCACGTCGTCCGAAACGATCGCCAAAGCGTCACCCTCGGCCGTGGCGCTGGCGTCGGGGAGGTTGGTGAAGGAGCACCCATCGAAATCGACATGGCTGGCCAGGACCACTACCGCTTCATGGTACCGCCTCGGCAGCGGCGGCGTGGCCGGGTTGCAGTCGTTGTCGTAGTAGTCCTTGTGATCGCCGACGCAATTGGCGTACTCGATAACACAGTGCTGGAGCCGGCTGTCGGCCGCCCGGACGAACAGCAACCGCTCCCAGGTCGCACCGGCCCGAGAGCGCGTGAACTGGATCGGTTCGCCGGCGGTGCCGTCGGCGAGCAACTGGCCCTCGACACGCAGGACCGCACCCGTGTTCATCAGGAGTCGCGTACCGGGTTCGACGTTCACGACCACCCCGGTTCGGATCAACACCGTGCCTTGCAGCAGGTTGTCCCCCGACCAGGTGGCGTGATTCGTCACTTCGCCGGCGATCAGGTTCGTGTCTCCCCATCCGTTGCCGGCGGAGAGTGCGACTCCCAGCAGACAAACCGCCCAACGCTTCAGATCAACATTCTTCATCTGCCATTCCTCCCCGCAACCGGGTTTCGTGCACCCACTGTTCCCCTAGTCGGCACTCTTTTTCAAGCCGCATGTCGTGACCCGGGAACACGCGCTCTGGAGGCTGCCGCCATCTTTCCGCGATTAGGGCTGGGCGTCGGCCGGGGGGCTGATACACTCTCCGGCACGACACTATGAAGTCCCTCGATCCCGACGCCACCATGGCGGTGTTCCTCGACCTTGAAAACATCGCACTGGGAGCCCACGACGCCCATTATCCGCCGTTCAACATCCAGAAGGTGCTCGAACGCCTCCTGCTCAAAGGCCACATCGTCGTGAAGAAGGCGTATTGCGACTTCGACCGCTACAAGGCCTTCAAGCGCGACCTGCACGAAGCCGCCTTCGAGCTCATCGAGATCCCGCACGTCCGCCAGTCCGGCAAGAACTCGGCGGACATCCGCATGGTCGTGGACGCGCTCGATCTCTGTTACACCAAGAGCCACGTGGATACGTTCGTCATCATCAGCGGCGACTCGGACTTCTCGCCTTTGGTGAGCAAGCTGCGCGAGAACGCCAAGACGGTCATCGGCGTGGGGGTGAAGAACTCCACCTCGGACCTGTTCATCAACAACTGCGACACGTTCATCTACTACGACGACCTGGTGCGCGCGGAACCCGCCAAGGCGCGACGACGCGGCGCGGCGAGCACCGCCCCCGCCGTCAAGCCTGCCGAGGGCGACAACCAGTCGCTCGCTCCCGACAAGGCGTTCGAGACCGTGGTGGAAACGCTGGAAGCCATCGGCGGGGAGCGCGAGGCCGACGACCCCATCTGGGGGTCGATGATCAAGCAGGCCATCAAGCGCCGGAACCCGGGTTTCAACGAGCGCGCGTTCGGCTTTCGTTCCTTCAACGACCTGCTCCTCGAAGCGCAGAAGCGCGGCCTGCTCAAGCTCCAGGCGGACGAGAAGTCGGGCGGCTACACCGTCCAGGCGGTAGAGTGACCGACGGGGCTCCGTCCCGGCCCCGCCGTCTCAGCCGTATCGATGTAGACGAGGCGACCACGAAACACACGAAACACACGAAAACAAAGGCAGCGAGCCCCCTTCGGTCCGTGACTGTGAGTCACCGCAAGGTGGCCGGCCGAGGGAGCTGGCTCTACCCGCCGTAGCCGGCGATTCCCGTAGTTCTTCCTTTAGTCAACCGAGGTGACAGCCAGCCCGCGGCACTTCTGGCTTCGTCCTCGTCCTTCTCGTCGTCCTCCTTGTCGTGCTCGAGCCGCTTCACTCCCTTCCGAGGACGACAACGAGGAGGAGGACGAGCCACTTCCGGGAGGACTGATCCGTGACGAGCCTGGCAACCGTGATTCGAGGGAGTTGGCCCCGGCTACTGTGCGGCGGCCGACGCGAAGGGGCGGAGTTCTGTGAGCAACGACACGAGGCTGGAGCGTGTGCAGTCGCCCATGAGGCAGATCTGGACCCAGTTGCGCTGGCGCAGATATTCGCTCTGGTAGCTCAGCCACAGGCCGGCGGCTTGCAGCTCATCGCCCACCTGCCGGGAGCGCACCGGTTCCGGAAGGACCAGCGTGATGACGGCTGGCGAGGACTGGTGGTCCGGCGCCAGGATGCGGAAGCCCAGCTCGCGCAGCTTGGGGCGAAGCCACCGCGCCAGCTCGGCGGTTTCGGCAAACGGCTGGGCGGATTCAAAACGCTTCAAAGCCGCCAATAGCGCGGACAGCAGATTGGAGGACTGGGTGAACGGGACGCCGTCGTTGGCCGCGTAATAGCCGAGGTCCAGATAACGCGGGAGCCGGCCCGGCTGCGGCGCGACGTCGTGGTGATAGAACACCATGCTGAGGCCGGGGTAGGAGCCCAGGCCTTTGCCGCTGACCCCCGACGCCAGATACACGCCGCCCAGGTCCACCGGCACCACGCCGATCGCGCTGATGCAGTCCAGGCAGAGCTTGATCCCACGCTCCGCACAGAGGGCCTGCACCATCGGCAGATCGTTCATCATGCCGGTCGAAGTCTCACACGCCGTCGTCCAGAGCCACTTCGCATCGGCGCAGGAATCCAGAAACTGCCGGACCTGGTCGGGCGCGAAGGTGGCGCCCCAATCCAGTTCCAGCGTCCGAACCGGCAGCCTCCAGCGCTGCGCGTGGTCGATGAGCCGCTGGCCGAACTCGCCGTTGCTGAGGACCACTCCGGGTTCCGCAGTGAGCGCGAGCTGGCCGGCGATGACCTCGTTGGCGAGCGTGCCGGAGCCGAGGAGGAGTTCGACCCGTTTCGCTTTCACCAACTGGCAGAGACGGGTGCGGACGAGGGCGAGCTCCTCCTTGAACCGGTCTGACCGATGGGAGAACGGCAGCTTCTCGAGCGCCTCGCGCACGTCGCGCCGGATGCTGACCGGTCCGGGCAGGAAACTGAGCGGGTTGAGGGAGCGGTCCAGCGGGCCTTCGAGCGCCGGCTTGGCGTGTTCCTCGAAGGATTCGAGCGTCAGATACATCGGCTGGTACTGCGCCTCGGGCGGCCCGACCAGCGGACCGAACGGCACGAAACCCAGGTGCCGATAGAGCTTCTGCTGACGAAGGGTGCCGGAGATGACGGCCAGGGTGTAGCGCTGTTTGCACCCATAGTCCAACAGCAGCTTCAGCAATCCCTGAAAGACCGTTCCGTTGCGGTGGCTGGCGATCACGGACAGGAGGCGGATTTCACAGGGGATGCGGCCTGGTGGAAGATAGGAATCGATGTTGCCCAGCTTCTCGTCGAGCGAGAAGGGACGCTGGCCGCGCAGCGCCATCATGCCGACGAGTTGGTTGCCGTCCAGAGCAATGAGATAGGTGTTCTGGTGGTGAAAGCGGTCCACGAGGCGCCGCTCCGGGTTGGGCGGATGCTGGGGGATTTCCTCGACGAACGTCTGGTAGTTGAGCTGGAAGATCTGCTCGAACTCGGCTTCCTCGGACGCGATCTTGAACCGGAGTGATGATTCAGTGCTCATGCGGTCAGTCTCGGGCCGCCAGCCGCTTTGCGCGCTTGGCTCTGCCCTCCGCCCACAACTTGGCCACTTCTTCACGGATATTCCGGCGATGGGCAATCAGAATCAGCACCGCCAGCCCTGAGAGCGCGAACACGTCCGCCAACTCGAACCTGCCGGAGAGGAATACCGCAAACGGAGCCATGACGAAGGCCGTCATCCCCGCGAGGGTCAGGTTCCGCAGGAGCGCGAGCGGAATCACCCCCAACGCGCCGACGATGAGCAGGAGGTGGTAGTCATAGACCAACAGCGCCCCGAGGCTGGTGGCCACGCCTTTACCACCCCGGAAACCGAGGTGGACGGGCCAGATGTGGCCCGCCACGACCGCCAGCATCGCCAGCGCCACCGCCGCGCGATGGGAATGGGCGTACTGGGCGGCCACGACCGCCACCACGCCCTTGGCGCAATCCAGGAGAAACGTCACCAGAAAACCGGGCCCCCCCAGCAACCGCGCCACGTTGGTGGCGCCGGTGCTCCCGCTGCCGCCGGCCCGAACGTCCTGCTCGGTCCGGACACGCACCCAGTAGTAGCCCGCCGTGAAGCAGCCCAGCAGATAGGCCGCCGCCACCAGGCAGAGGTCTGGTCCGTAGGACATCAACTCGATCTCGCCGCGCATGCTTGATGCAGGTTCTCTCGTTCCGGATTCCGTCCGGAGTCTAACATGGCTCCGAGTCCGGTCAGTAACATTTTCCCTCGAGGATTCCCCACCGGATCTCGAGTTACGGAAGCGCGAGTGGGGGCAGGTCGAGGGCCGGCGGTCGCGAGAGCACGGAGCGCAAGGGCAGCGTGTTCTTCGTGTCGCCGCCGGTGATCAGGAAGAAGTCCGAACCGGTGAGGCCGGCATCGATGTTGTCCTTCGCCTCCCATTCCGCGCCGGACGCCGTGAAGGTCGCGCGCGTGAGGGCGATCCAGTCGCCGCCGGTCGTTTTCACCCAGCCATTGCCGAAGCGCGCCCGGCGCACGTCGTGGACGCTCCGCGTGTCGCGGCGGAAATCCTCGATGAAGGAGTAACAGCCCCGGAGCGGCTCGCCTTTCGTGAGGGTCTGGAAAGTCACGAGGTGCTTCCAAGACTTGCGGTCGTTCAGGTAGAACCACGCCGCGAATGCGGTCTTGTTTGCATTCGTGCTGGCGTGCACCAGGAACCGGCACGTCTCGCCGATCTTCCAGGGATAAGAGAAGAAGCTTTGCCCGCCGGTGCCCTCGCCGCCAAACCGCTTCACCCGCACGTCCTCCGCCTGGTGGAGCACTTCGACGCGTTGGTCCTGAGCGACGCGGTTGGGATCGTCCTGCTGGCCCGGGTCCCAGACCGAGAACAGCACCACCTTGCCTTCGCCCGGCATCAGCTCCTGGATTCCGAAGTAGCCGTGGTTGAACCCGCAGGCCATGAAATAGCTGCCCGGAGTGGAGGCCTCGACCATCAGCTCGTTGTAGAAAAGCATCCCGGGCGGCGACGGATACGACAGGTGCACGGAGCGGGCCGCGCGCGGCGGCGCATCGGAGGCGAGCAGCAGACCCGCGCTGGTCAGGAGAGAGACGGTTATGAGCAAGGACCGCAATGCGGCAGGATGAGTGTTCACGTTCTGGAGTGGGCGCGGGAGTGAATCGGCGGGCCGCAGCCCAAGTGGGTCATGGGTTCTTGATGATGATCTGCCGGCGTTCGCCCTTCCGGGCGCGAAACACAATCGAGCCCTGAGGCGACGAGGCCGGCGCGCAGCAGCAAGAGCCCGCTCTGCCAGAGAACCGCTTTCGCGGACGCAGCCACCGCCAAAGCAGCAACCCCGCGGTGATCGCCACGATCGCCAGCGCCACAAGCTGTTGCCAGTCCATGCCGGAACGATAGACGAGGCGCTGCAGTTCGCAACCTGGATGTGGCGCCGTTGTGTGGCGCCGTTGCCGCTGGCGCGAACCGGGCCGGCCCGCTACTCTTCCGGCATGTCAGGCCAGGTTCATCGCCACACGCACCGCGTCACGTATTCGGAATGCACCGTGGGCGACCATGTCTATTACGGGCGCTACCTCGACTTCCTTGAGGCGGCTCTCGGCGACTTTTTCCGGGCGCTCGATCTGCCCTTCCGCGCCTTGCAGGACCAGGACACCGCGCTGCCGGTAATCGAATGTGCTCTTCAGTATGAATCCGCCGCCCGCTACGACGACGTCCTGACGGTCGAGGTCTGGGTCACCGAGCTGGGCCGGGTCCGGCTCACGTTCGGCTATCGGATTCTGAAGGCGGATGGGCAGCTTGTGCTGGTGGCCACGACGGCTCACGCCTGCACGAATCTATCCGAGAAACCAAAGCGATTGCCGGAGGACTTGCGGGGACGGCTGCTCCCGTTTCTCCGAACCGAAAACGACCCCCCAGATGCACTTCACCCTCCGGCATAGCGAATCGTTCAGAAGGAGTCATCGGCGACGCGTTGGGGCATTGGCCTTCGGCAGCGCACTGGTTCTGCTCGCCAGCGGGGTGCGCGCCGCCCCGGTGTTGCGCGTCGTCCGGACCACTCCGACAGGGCCCAGTTTGCTCAGCAACGGGAGCTTCGAGCAGCTCAGCGAAGGTCAAGCCGCCGACTGGCACGCTGCGCCGCAAGGCTTCCGCGTGACCGAGGGCGCGGGCCGCGAGGGCTCGCGCGCCTTGCTCGGCGAGACGAAAGAGGCGTCGCACTGGTCCGGCGCCAGTCAGACCATCACCTTGAATCAAACTCATCCGGCCCCGTTCGTCGTTCGAGGGTGGAGCAAGGCGGAGAACGTCAGTGGCAGCGCTGACAGCGGTTATGCCCTGTACGCGGATGTGATCTACACCGACGGCACGCCGCTGTGGGGGCAGACGAGCAACTTCCGGTGCGGGAGCCATGATTGGGAGCGGCGCGAGTTCGTGATTCATCCCGAGAAACCGGTCCAGACCCTCACCCTGCATTGCCTGCTGCGAGGACACACCGGCAAGGTCTGGTTCGATGACGTCTCCGTCGTGGAAGCCGCGGCACAGGCGGGAACCGTGTTCTTTCACGGGGCGGCGGTTTCCTCTTCCGCAGAGGCGCCGAAACCGGTGGGCAAACGAAGCCGGCTTCGCACGAGCGATGCTCTTGAGCTTGAGTTGCGCGGATATTGCTTCGAGTCCGCTCGCGCGAACCGGCGAGCGCTGAGCGTCCGCAGCCTGCCCGGATTGCTCGTTCGCGACGTGGCCGCCAACTCCGACTTCCACAGTCTGAACCAGGGTGTCTGCGCCGAACTGGGGCTGCGCCTCCAGACAACCTGGACCGCCCAGTCCAACCACCTCGTGCTCGAAGGCAGGGTGAGCGACACCACCGGTCGGGACCGCGCGGTGACGGTCCTGTTTGGCTTGCCCGTGGACGCGACCGGCTGGCGCTGGGGGGATGACCTCCGCCACAGCCGGGTCATTCAGGGCGCTGGCGAATTCGTGAAGGAAACAACGATCCGCTGCGGTGCCACCGGCACGATGTCCCTCTACCCCGTGGGGCCGATTTGGGATGACCGGACCGGTTTGGCCGTGGCGATCGACATGACCCAACCGGCTGTGTATCGCCTGGGGTATCACGCCGGGCTGAAGTTCCTGTTCCTGGCGTACGACTTTGGCCTGGCACCGGACACGGAACGCTTTCCGGGCGCGGCGGATTTCCGGTTCGTCTTGTATCAGTTCGATCCGCGCTGGGGATTCCGGAGCGCCTGGCAGAAGTTCACGGAGATCTTCCCGGGGCCATTCGTCGTGCGCTCAAAGGACCAGGGGATCTGGATGCCGTTCACGGATGTCAGCAAGGTCGAGGGCTGGCAGGACTTCGGATTCCGCTATCACGAAGGCAACAACAATGTGCCCTGGGACGACGCGCACGGGGTGTTGAGTTTCCGTTACACGGAGCCGATGACGTGGTGGATGCCCATGAAACCGGAGATGCCCCGGACGTTGGCGGGCGCGCTCCAGGTGCGGGAGGAATGCGAGCGGGGTCCGGACCCTCGGATGCGTGTGATGGCGGCGGTCAGCGAGCTGGCTGCCATGCACAATGAATCTGGCGAGCCCGGCCTGCAGTTCCAGGATACTCCTTGGTGCAACGGCGCGATCTGGAGCTTGAATCCGAACCCGTGGCTGGGCACTCCAACTCCAGCCGGCCCCGGGAACGACCCACTTGGCCGCTCAGACACCCAGCCGGGTCCGCTCAAGGCGACGCCGGTCACGAACGCCGGCACAGTCTATTGGAACGATTCCCTCAAAGCCGCGCTCTACGGTCCGGAGGCCCAGGGCCGGCTCGACGGTGAATACCTCGACTCCCTCGAAGGCTACGTGACCGCAGACTTCAACTTCCGCCGCGAGCATTTCCGGCCGACCACGGTGCCGCTCACGTTCACCACCGAGGCCCGGCAGGTCGCGCTGTTCAAAGGCCTCGCCGTGTTCGAGTTCACCCGCTGGATGGCGGAGGACGTGCATCGCCTGGGCAAGCTCATGTTTGCCAACGGCGTGCCGTCTCGCTTCGCCTTTCTCTGCCCCTGGCTGGACGTCATGGGGACGGAAACGGACTGGCTGCCGGACGGCCGGTATCAGCCGGCGGCGATCGTCCAGATGGACCTCTGGCGCACCTTGTCCGGCGCCAAACCCTACCTCCTGTTAATGAACTCGGACTACGAGCAGTTCACGCCGGAGTGGGTGGACAAGTACTTTCAGAGGGCTCTGTTCTACGGCATGTGGCCCAGCTTCTTCAGCCACAACGCGTCCGAGAATCCGTATTGGCAGAATCCGAAATGGTACAACCGCGATCGCCCGCTCTTCCGCCAGTACCTTCCGCTCATCCGGCGCGTGGCCGAGGCCGGTTGGCAACCGGTAACGGGCGCACAGTGCGACAACGCCGCAGTGCTCCTCGAACGGTTTGGCCCCGACGCGGATGGCGCCATCTTCCTCACGCTGCACAACGACACGGCGCAGCGGCAGTCGGGAGTCGTGCGAATCGATGCGTCTGCCTTGCGGCTTCCCAACCGCTGCCGGGCCCGGGACTTGATGTCAGGCGAGGAGTTCTCGAAGCCACAAAATGCGTGGCCTTGCGCGCTGGAGCCGCAGGAGACCCGCGTTTGGGTGCTTCCGCCCTGAGACCCGGAGCCAGAGCTCAAATAGCGCGGACAGTTCCGAGCCTGTTCGAGACAAGCAGCCGACGTCAGGAGCGTCTGACTGCTCGAGGCCGGAAAACCGTCCAAAGACCCGTGGTTGGGGTAGCATGCACCGTCCTCCGCGCGCCGCGGATGCCCCCAGTTTTCCCGAACGGCGCGCTGGACTCATGAAGATCAGAGCCTGTCATCTTGGCGGAGACTTCCGGCCGCTGGTGGAGCGCACGTTTTCTGCGACACGGCGTAGCGCAGGTTTTCAACCTGCTGTATCGCCGAATTGCATTCGGCAGGGTTTGTCGGGACCTCCAGCACCGTGGCTGTTCCGCCGATCAGCAGAATGCAATTCTGCGATACGGCAGAGTGTAACTCTGCGCTACTTTGCCTCCGGCTCCGTGTGGATTTTGCCGCCAGCGGTCGCGGGGACCGGCAGCTCAACGATAGGGTTGGTGAAGCTCGACCGGCGTTGGTTTCAACCGAGCCCGCATCCGGAGGTTCAAGCCTTCCACGCCCACGGAAAAGGCCATGGCGAAGTAGATGTAGCCCTTCGGGATCGCCTTGTGGAAGCCTTCCGCCACCAGCGCGCAACCGATCAGGAGCAGAAACGCCAGGGCGAGCATCTTCAAGGTGGGATGGCGCTGGATGAAATCGCTGATCCGTCCCGAGAAGATCAGCATGAAGATGACCGCGATGACCACGGCGGCGATCATGACGCCGATCCGGTTCGCCATGCCCACCGCGGTGATGACCGAGTCGAGCGAGAACACAATGTCCAGCAGCAGGATCTGAATGATGACGCCCCAGAACGTCGGCGCCAGCCGGTGCGTTACTTCACCATCCTCGCCTTCGAGTTTGTCGTGAATCTCGTGCGTGCTTTTCCACAGGAGAAACAGCCCACCGGTGATCAAGATCAAGTCCCGGCCGGAGACCCCATGCGGTTCTGTGAACAGGCCGAACGTGGGCAGGTGAAACAGCGGTTGGATCAGCCTCACCATATAGGCCAGGCCGCAGAGGAGCAGGACGCGGGTGAACAGCGCCAAGCTCAACCCGACTTGACGGGCCTTGGCCTGTTGGTCCGGGGGAAGTTTCCCCGCCAGGATGGAGATGAAGACGATGTTGTCGATGCCCAGCACGACTTCGAGCACCGTCAGCGTCAGCAGGCTGATCCAGATTTCAGGATTCAGGAGCCAGTCCATGGCCGGGAACTATGCGACGCGCCGGCCAAAGCGCAAGGCTCGGTTCGGCCGGCAGATCCTTCGAGAGAATCGAGCTCCACGTTCCGGATGCGCATGGGGGCCATCCATCCCGGCGTAGCGGCGTCTCGGCAGAGCGCCGCTCACTGTGCT
>Ga0315274_10003689_pt1 | contig 22762 bp, 27 predicted proteins | sample YL17G02_20_MG_FD_203700 | JGI IMG/M metagenome (GOLD analysis project Ga0315274, IMG submission 203700) | Sediment microbial communities from Yellowstone Lake, YNP, Wyoming, USA - YL17G02_20 | ecosystem: Environmental > Aquatic > Freshwater > Lake > Sediment | place: USA: Wyoming | collected...
ATTCTTACAGTAATGTGCGCACCCAAGTCTTATACTAAAGAAGATATTGTAGAGATAAATTGCCATGGCGGGATCGTCGCAACGCGTGCAGTATTGGAGCTGGTTTTGGCGAATGGCTGCCGCTTGGCCGAACCAGGAGAATTTACGAAACGGGCATTCTTAAACGGCAGAATTGATTTGAGCCAGGCAGAGGCAGTTTTAGATATAATTCGCGCTAAGACAGATTCTGCGCTGAGGGTTGGAGTGGAACAATTAAAAGGAGCTTTATCTAAAGAAATAATGAAAATCCGAAAAGCCCTCCTAGATATACTTTCTGTTTTGGAGACAAGTATTGATTTTCCTGAAGAAGAAATAAGCGTAATCAATTTCAAAGGCACCACTAATAAATTAGCGGATCTCAATAATGAATTGAAGAGTATTTTGGATAGCTCAAGGCGTGCAAGGGTGTTCCGCGAAGGCATACATGCAGTTATTTGCGGCAGGCCCAATGTAGGCAAATCTTCGCTTTTGAACGCCCTTCTAAAACAAGAACGCTCCATTGTCACGTCTATCCCAGGCACAACCCGTGATACGGTTGAAGAGATAATCGATATAAAAGGCATCCCGGTGAGAATTGTGGATACTGCCGGGATATTGGAACCGCAGGATTTAATAGAAAAGAAAGCGGTAGAGCGCTCAAAGAGGTCTATCGGTTTGGCAGATTTAGTAATTCTCTTATTTGATGGTAGCAGGAGATTGACAAAGGACGATGAAGTCCTGATGCACAAATTAAAGAAAAAGACCGTTATCGCAATTATAAATAAGATAGATTTGAAGCAAAAGATACAGAAAGATAAGATTTTAAATAATCTTAAGCAGGTGATTGAGATATCGGCAAAAAAATCTAAAAATATAAATTTACTTGAAGACACAATTGCTAATTTGGTTTACAAGGGTCAAGTAGGCAGCCCTGAACCTCTGCTGGTAAGCAATCTGAGGCACATCGAAGCATTGAGAAGCGTGCAAAAACTTATTGCAGAAGCAATCAATTCGATGGATAATAAGTTACCTTTAGAATTTATTGCCCAAGATATCAAAGAAGCGCTTTTGCATCTGGATGATATATTAGGGAAGAGGTTCTCGGAAGATTTATTGGATAGGATATTTAGCAAGTTTTGTATTGGTAAATAATCGGAGGAGTGATGGATAAGAAAAAAATAGAAAGGGCAATCAGGGAGATATTATGGGCAATTGGAGAAGACCCGAAGAAAAAAGACCTCCTGGATACGCCAAGGCGCGTTGCCGAGGTGTACGAGGAGATATTTTCAGGCATCCAATATAATCCGGAGAAGGAATTGGAGGTAATTTTAGACCAAAAACACGACGAGATTATTCTGCTCAAAGGTATTCCGCTCTATAGTGTTTGCGAACATCATCTTCTGCCTTTTGTAGGCAAGGCACACGTTGCCTATATACCCAGGCAGGGCCGTGTTACCGGGTTAAGCAAGCTGGCCCGTCTAGTAGATATTTTAGCTAGGCGACTACAAGTGCAAGAAAGACTGACTACCCAGATTGCTGAAATTATCATGTCAAAACTTAAACCCAAAGGTTGTATGGTGGTCATTGAAGCCGAACATCTATGTATGTCCATGCGCGGGATAAGAAAGCCAGGCACGCTTACCGTGACTTCTGCGGTCAGGGGCATATTCCAGGCGAACGAGAAGACGCGTGCCGAAACCTTAGCCTTAATGAAAATGTAAATTAAGAAAAAGGAGTGAAGCGAAATGCGCAAGATACAGATTTTGTTATTTACATTATTGTTTTTGTCTGGTTGCGCCACTTATAGATTCCATAATGGCCAACCGCCGTATGATAAAGGCTATGTAGTTTCAAGAGGCGATAATACTATCTTAGAATATACAATTGGCAGGGATAATTCTGTCCCTGAGCTGCAAATTGCCAAAGAAAGGTTTAAAAGACGAAAAGGCATTGTCGAATACTACTACAAGAAGATGGGCTACCTTGAAAATAGCTTTAAGCAGGCTTTTTGGGATCCTCCTGCCTTGTTCATAGATTTTATAGGAGGGATTTTCCGTATGCCATTTATTGCAGCGAAAGATTATAAATATGAACATAATCCTCAGTATAGAGAAGGGATAACCAGGCAGGAAGAAAAGCAAGATGCTTATGAGGCAGCGCGTATAAAGAATTTGAAAGAAGGATTAAACGCCTATATCCAGAAGGATTTAACAGTAGAAGCAGAAGCGCCTATTGCGGGACAAATGGCAACAAAACAGCTGGCAATGCTTGAACAAGAAACTACAGAAAGCAGCCCGAATATCTCAGGTGGCGTTGAACAGAAATCAATAGAAAAGCAGCAGCAACCCGCAGAACAAGAAAAAAACCCCCAGCAAAAAGAAGAACAAGTCAGGAAAATGCTTGATGAACAAAGCAGACTTAGAAGGACAAAACCACAGCCTATATCTGGGGAGCCTGTAGCGGTAATTATAGCCAAACCTACGAAGGGTTTTTCTCCGCTAAAGGTGCAATTCTATGGTTACAAGTCTCATTCTCCATACGGGAATATAGTTTCCTATAATTGGGATTTTGGAGACGGCGATACCTCCACAAAGAAAAACCCCGCTAATACCTATCTGAGTACAACCTATAGTTCAAGATATTTTACTGCTACCTTAACCATCAAAGACGATAAGGGAAATACTGCCAGCTCGAGCGCTATCATCGAAGTAATCACTAAATAAAAAGATAGAACACAGCGATTTTCAGATATTTCGCTTAACTAAATATGAATACAGAGATTATAAAACAGCCAAATCCGCAATCGTGCGGCTAACTTTTAATATCTTATCATAAGCCCGGGCACTAAGATTTAGCTCGCTCATTGCCATTTTTAGCAGTTCGCTTTGTTCATTACCTAAAACGCAGAATTTCCTTACTTGTCTGTGGCCCATCCGGGCATTGCATAAGATTCCTTCATTCTTTCCGCCTGCGGCGGAAAACCTTTCTCTTTGTATAGCGCGTGCCTTGTTTACCCTTTCTTTAATCTGCGCTGATGTTTCGGCAGGTAGGTTACTGGACAACTCTTGATACTTTGCCGCCGGTACCTCTATATGGATGTCAATTCTATCCAGCAAGGGCCCGGATATCTTGGAACGATAGTTATAAATCTGAGTTGTTGAGCATCTGCAGCTAGATTTGGGGTCATTGTAGCGCCCACACTTGCAGGGGTTCATCATTTTAGATATACCTGAAAGCCATGTCTATAACGCCTTGTAGGTGGTATAATTAAACAAAAAGGAAATGACGTTAAAAAAAATACAGTCAAATTGTTTTTAATTGAAAAAAGGCAATAAATATGATATTTAGAAGAACAAATGCAATTATCAATGTAAAATTTTCTACTTCTCTTATCGCGCAAGGAGCTCCTGAATTATGGTATCTGGAACAGCAGCAAGAATAGAATAATAGGAAGATATTCATGGAGAAGATAAAAAGAGATATACCAAGATGAATGGTAAAAAAATTGTTATTGTCCAGCCAAAATCTGGACCCTGGGATTTAGCTGGCCAAAGACCTCCCGACTCTCTTTTAGCGATATCCGCGTTACCTTATGCTTCCGGATACGATGTAAGGATTATTGATCAAAGAATCGACAGAAAATGGAAGGAGTCATTAAAGAGAGAATTAAAAGATGCGTTTTTGTTTGGTACTACCTCCATGACTGGCCCGCAGATAAAATATGCGCTGGAGGCAAGTAAATTTGTAAAAGAAAATTCGTATGTGCCTGTTGTCTGGGGAGGAATACATGCCTCTTTGCTGCCCGAGCAAACGATTCAGAATAGATATATCGATATGGTTGTCTGTGGTGAAGGCGATTATGCTCTTCTGGAGCTTATCAAGGCCCTTGAACAAGATAATTTGCTGAGCGTCAAAGGGCTTTATTACAAACAAAACGGCCAGATAAGAAAGACACCGGAAAGAGACCTGATAAATAATTTAGATAAACTATTAGATTTTCCATACAAGCTTATAAATATCCAAAGATACCATGGAATTAATCTTCAAGAAGGAAGGGGCATTACTTTAATTACCAGCAGGGGTTGTCCTTATAGGTGTGCTTTTTGCTATAATACGGTGTATAACAAGAATAGATGGCGTGGGATGTCAGCGAAGCGAGTAGTTGAAATGATAAAAAGAGTTACCAAGGAGTTCGGCGTAAAGAATATTTTCTTTGAGGATGATAATTTTTGCGCGAGCGTTGAGAGATTCGAAGAAATCATCGATCGCATTTTAGAGGAGAAAATAGATATTAGATGGGGATTATTGGGTGTAAGGGCGGATACGCTTAAGCGTATGTCGGACAACTTATTGGCGAAAGCCGTTAAAGCGGGTTGCGTAAGTGTCGATATAGGGGTGGAATCTGGTTCTAACAGAATCATTGATCTGGTAATTAAAGGCGTAACTACCCAAGATATTATAGGGTTAAATAAGAGGCTGGTTAAATTTTTTCCGAGAACCAAATATACATTCATAATGGGCCTGCCCACAGAAACAGAATCAGAACTTTTAGAGAGCGTTCGTCTGGCGCTTCGCTTAATAAAGGATAATCCCAGTGCCTTGACTTTGTTTTTTGCTTTCTGCGCATATCCCGGAACAAAGCTTTTTAACCTTGCTAAAGAATACGGTTTTAAGGAACCAAATACGTTGGAGGAGTGGGCGGATATTAATTACGAGACCGCCTTTTTATTCAACCCCTGGCTTAATAAAAAAATGTCCAAGATGATACAAAATCTTGGCTTTACAAGTTTTTTCATAAATAGAAACACGCAATATAAGATAAATTCGGCTTTTTTCCGTGGACTGGCATTATTGTATCAACCGATAGCAAAGATCAGATTCGAAAATAATATTTACAGTTTCCCTGTCGAAAGATGGCTAGTGGCATTCCTTATAAAGACGTGGTCTCGAATTTCTGTAAAATTAGCGAATTTATGAGAAAAATTAAAATAAAAGATATTTCTTATTTCCGTAGCCCTTGCTTTCGTGATTGTAACTAGTTTTTGATTGCTGAATTAAGTTATCGGTTATATTGAGACCTAAGTTGTGCTGTGAAGACGATAGGGGTGTATATAAATCGCTCTTTGCAAAATAAATAGCTATTAAAAACTTTTATTTCTAAAAAGATATTGTCTTGAATTTACCACTGCCTATCTAGGCCCCTGTATTGTATCGCCCCTGAAAGATGCTCTGTTTTTATCTGTTCTAAAGCCGCAAGATTAGCAATCGTTCTTGAAACTTTCAATATCTTGTCATAGGCCCTCGCACTAAAATTAAGCTCGGTCATTGCCATTTTAAGTAGCTCATTTTCTTCCTTTCCTAACACGCAGAACTTACGCACCTATTTATGGCTCATCTGGGCATTGTAGAATATCCCCTCGTCTTTAAACCTTTCCCTCTGGATTGCACGCGTTTTATTCACCCTCTCCTTAATTTGGGCTGAACTTTCCGCAGGCAGGTTACTGGATAACTCCTGATATCTTGCGGTCGGCACTTCAATATGTATATCTATCTTATCTAATAGCGGGCCGGATATTTTTGAGCGGTATCTGGCAATCTGTGTGGTGCTGCATCGGCAGGAGTTTTTATGTTGCCATTGTGTACCGCACAGGCATCCATGCGAAACACAATAGCAACATTCCTCTCGTATATACCCTTGAATTAACCCTCAATTTGAATGAATTTGACCCTAAATACCCAAAAAACCCTCAAAATTTAGGCGAAAGGATAAGAAAGGCAAGGATGGATAAGGGATTATTGCAGAGGGAATTGGCTGAGCAGATAGGGGTTAGTGAGGATACGGTAATAAACTGGGAGGTTAGAGATATTCAGCCTGAGGGTAGGAATTTGGAGAGAATCAGAAATTTTCTTGAGATTTAACCTTGGAGATGGTATAAAGAGACAGGGAGAATTCCGAGCTTATAAGAGAGGCAATTAATGAATGACTATCCACAAGATTTTAAAAAAATATTAGGTTGCTAGGATTCCATAGCTATTATTATAGCGATTGTTATAGGCGTGGGTATCTTTAAAGTACCAGCTGAAGTAGCAAAATATGTAAGTTCCCCCAATTTGATTATTTTAATATGGTTTTTAGGTGGAGTAATTTGTTTATTAGGAGCCCTTTGTTACGCCGAACTTTCTTCATCTTTTCCAAAAACAGGTGGGAATTATATATATCTTCGAGAAAGTTACGGTCCTTGCGTTGCTTTTCTTTTTGGTTGGACAGAATTATTAGTCATACGTACCGGTTCAATTGCAGCGGTATCTTTTATCTTTGCAGAGAACTTGCAATCGTTTTTATCCGCGGAAAATTTTTTGGTTAAACCAATTGCCATATCCATTGTTTTTATCCTCTCTATTATAAACGTAATTGGGTTGCATCATGGCAAAAGGGTACAGGACGTATCTATTATATCCAAGATTTTGGCGCTGATAGGCATAATTGTTTTTGGATTTATATCGAAAAAAGGCGATATTTTGCATTTTCAGTCTGTGCCGATTAATCCTGATATAAGGATTTTTCAACTAGCGGGCTTAGCATTAATTCCTGTGCTTGGACATACGGGGGATGGCATGAAAATACATTTGTGGCAGAAGAAACTAAGAATGCCAGAAGAACTCTTCCCCTTGCATTGATTACGGGGATTTTTATAATTACCTTTCTCTATTTAGCTATGAATCTTTTGTATATATATTTGATGCCCGTAGGAGAAATGGCCAATGCCAACTTAGTAGCATCGGAAATGATGCAGATTTTATATGGGGGAAATGGGAAAAGAATACTTGAGGCATTGGTTATAATATTTTCTATTGGATGTCTCAATGCAATGATAATAACAGGAGGCAGAATTACATATGCAATGGCAAAAGATAATGCAATTTTTAGTTATATAGGAAAGATTAATACCAGATATAGTACACCGTATCTAGCAATTATTATCAATGCAGTTTGGTCTGTAGTGTTAATTATATTAGGAACCTTTAACAAGCTTTTATTCTTTACAGGAATAGCTGTGTGGTTATTTTTTGCCCTCGCGGTGGGAGGGCTTTTTATATTACGTTATAAGTTTCCCAATATAGAAAGACCATACAAAGTCTGGGGTTACCCACTAATGCCCATTATTTTCATCCTTATTTGTATAGCACTATTTATAAATACTATGGTTTTCTACACCTTTCAGTCATTTATTGGATTGTGCTTGGTAATAAGTGGAATTCCAGTATATATTATATCTCAAAAAAGAAGTAAAAAATATCCATTGACCTGAAGCTATATCATATGAAATGAGTTACAACCAGAGAGGAGGAGGCGCATGAAAAAATATTTATTATTGTTGGGTTAATACTTCTTTTAATTACCAATAGTTATGGCGAAGAACGGAAGATATATATAGATTCCACTCCATCTTTTAATGTTACCAAGGATCTCTATCTTGATTTAATGAAAAGATGTTTAACAAACTGGATTTATGGAGACTTAGAAAAACGTGTGGTTGTAGGTGGTAATATTTTGAAAAAAATGTTTGTCAAAGTGGTAAATTCTCGCGGATATCAAATAGTGAAACCAACTCCGATGGATCCGGATATGCGGGCTGATGGAAAATATGATTCTCCCATAGCCCATACCATGATCGGTCTTAAAAGACTTGATAACTTGCAATTTTGCATCGAAGATGTTTTATCTAATAATATTCCTGGTGACCTAATAGAGTGTGGGGCCTGGAGGGGCGGAGCAACAATTTTTATGCGGGCAGTATTAAAAGCCTATAACATAAAAGACCGCGTTGTGTATGTTGCAGATTCGTTTGAGGGTTGTCCAAAACCTAATATTGAAAAGTATCCACAGGATAAAGGAATGAATTTATATCTCGTTGATGAATTTGCCGTACCTTTAGAACAAGTTAAGACTAACTTTGATCGTTATGGACTTCTTGATGAGCAAGTATATTTCCTAAAGGGGTGGTTCAAAGATACTTTACGAAAAGCCCCAATAAAAAAATTAGCTGTACTACGCATTGATGCCGATCTATATGAGTCCACCATGGATAGTCTGGTTAACCTTTATCCAAAACTTTCTATAGGAGGCTATATTATTGTAGACGACTTTGGCGCATTTTCTGCTTGTAAACAAGCAGTTCTTGATTATCGTAAAGCAAATGGGATTAGTGATGAGATGATAAAAATTGATTGGACAGGTATATATTGGCAGAAGTCTAAGTCGTAGAAGTCTAAGTCGTAGGAGACGTTTAAAGGGTATCTACGGTTGTGGATAACTAAAGGTCAGGCTTATCGATTTCTATAATGGGACTGGGAACATAGTTAGTTTTGAAATAATGGCTGTAGCTTGAATAGGGATATTCTTCTGGAGAAGAGACTAAATTTGTTTTTACGGGATTATTGTGTATATACTCCAATTTTTTAAGCAACTCACAAGAATCAAGAATACATTCTTCATAAAATCCTTTCTGCCAAATTTTTCCTTCCCGACCGATTATTTTATTTAATTTTCTAGCGAAGCTACCTTTTAGCATTTTCATAATATAAGAAAAATCGTATTTCCCAAAGGGATGAATAATTAAATGCAAATGTTCGGGCATAATACAAAATCCGTATAGCCTGTAATCGAGTAGAAGTTTAAAATATTCTATTGTGACAAGCAATATTTTGCAGTTTTTGGGATCCTTAAATAGTTCAATTCTCTCATTTGTTACAGTAGTTAGAAAGTAAGCAGCGTTTTCTTCGTAAAATCTTTTTATATTTCCCATAGTTATCCACAATGTAGGGGATGTTTAAACGTCCTCTACAATTGTTAATAAATAATATCTTATATGAAAAAATCCCTGTCTAAGCTCCTATACTGAATCGCCTCTGAGATGTGTTCTGCAAGTATCGATTCAGAGCCAGCCAAATCCGCGATAGTTCGCGATACTTTACGTATCTTGTCATAAGCTCTTGCGCTGAAATTGAGCTCACCCATTGCCATTTTCAGCAACTCGCTTTCCTCTTTACCTAGCACACAAAATTTCCTCACCTGTTTATGGCTCATAAGAGCATTACACATAATGCTTTCATCCTTAAATCTTTCTCTTTGAATCGCTCTGGATTTATTCACTCTTTCTTTAATCTGAGCTGAACTCTCTGCAGGTATGTTGCTGGTTAAATCTTGGTATCTTGCAGCAGGGACCTCTATGTGTATATCTATTCTATCCAAAAGCGGTCCGGAGATTTTTGCACGGTACCTGGCGATTTGGGTAGTTAAGCACCGGCAGAGGTTTTTATGTTGTCCAAGCGCACCGCCCGCGGCGGACGAGGGGCGGCCTCGGGATAATTCGCTCACAAGTGATAGCGGGCGAATTAACAACCAGCGCAGTTAGAAAAGTACCTTACAGTAAAGATGAAAGACAAACTTCTTAAAGTTTCGGTCGCATTAGTATCAATTCCGCTAGTTTTAGGTGTGAGTATATTTATTTTGTGGTTACTGACTAAATGGGGTATTTTGACGCTTGCGGGCATATTTACTATTGAGGGTGGACTTGTTTGCGTTGTTATAGGTATAATTTTATTGATTATTTATAATATAGTTAGGAAAAAGAGCGGTTTAAGTGTTGCTTTAAAACAAAACTTAATAGTTATGTCTATAGTTGCCTTAAACTTCATTGTGGGAATTTTTATAATTTATTTATTCCTTAGCATGGTAACACAATATGTCCTTGTTATTGATAATCAGAGTACTGCTCCTATCGAGCAAATAAAGGTTTATGGAACAGGAGGGAGCAGTCCTGATTATTTTACAATTCCCATATTAAAGAGCGTTCAACGGATAAGACGGAAGATTTATTTTAGGCATGAGGGAAGCCTAGAGTTTACGGCAAAAAGGAAGAATAAATTGACTCAAGGAGTTATAGAGTGCTATGTAACTATCAATAATGGCGGCGGCGCTAAACTTGTTTTTAACGAGGCGGATTATAAAGTTATAGATACAGACAGACCAGGTAAATAGTATTGGTAGACTAGAAAAAGTAGACAGTTTATGTTACTAAGTTGCTTCTAGCAAGTTATGTAATTAATCCGGCTCTCTGAAAAAATATCTGACTGGGTGTTGGGGACGGTTCTTCTTAAAATTACTCCTTGATAGATAAGGGGTTATAACAACAATAATATCAAAAATTTTATTAAGGAATAAGATAAATCGATATATCGACGCAGTTATAATTCTTTTAATAATAATGAGTTAGAGAGTGAAGAACCGTCCCCTAGTGTTGCCTGCACTTACGGATACAATACAGTAAATATTGGCCGCTTCTTGATCTGGCGACCCATATCAACAGCAGGGTTAATAATTTCGGGTGCCTCTTTAGAAAAACGCTGCGGCTTAATCTAACGACAATCCATTTAGGCAGCTTTCTGCTGGCAAGAAAATACAAATCAGCCCAAAACATATTTTCTTTGTTTCTGGTCAAATCTAAATGCGGACACCATCTCTTGTACGACTCCTGCCTGCGGTCTTCGATGTCGTCTTCAGAAATAATTCCTTTTTCCAAAAGCAGGTTCGTAAGTTTTAACTCCGGGAAATAAGTCAGCGAATGGGTGTTCACGTAAAATGGTTTTGGCATTTCCAGGAAAAGATTAAAAGCTTCCTGCCTGTCCTTTTCTGTTTCCAGGGGGTTCTCCATTAATATATCGCAATGAAAATCAATCCCGTATTTATGCAATATCCGCACAGCTTTCAAGATTTCTTCATTGGTATCGTATCTTTGGAAATATTCATGCCTGATTTTTTCAGAACCGGATTGTATGCCGATTCCAGCATTAGTCAGTCCCGCATCTTTCAGAATGCGTATCATTTCTTCATTGGTAGCCTTTGGGTGGCAGTAGCAAGAAAACGGCAGATTAATAAATTTTTTATACTTCAGGCAGAATTCTTTCAGCCATTCAAAATCGAACGTAAAGACATCATCAACGAATGCGACTCTTTTTAAATTTCTAAATTCTTTTCCTCGAATTAATTCCTCTATCACATTATCAACGCTCCTTCGTCTTACATAGCTTCCCTTTCCCTGATATATCTGCCTCAAGACGCTATTACAGCAAAAAGTACATGAGAAAGGGCAGCCGCGTGAAGTCAGAAATATATCAGCACAATGACGATGGGGCAGTACGAGACCATTTTCTACGAAATATTTGTTTTCGCTTGAATAATCCGGCAGTGGTATCGAATCCAGATTTTGAATCAATGGACGTATCTCATTTCTGATAATTTTTCCGTTGCTTTTGAAGCATAAATTTTTTATGTCATTTATACCTTCGCCTTTTGATAATCTCTCCGCCAACTCTACGATTGCCTCTTCCCCTTCGCCGACGCAGACAATATCAGCGGATTCCAGGCATTGATACGGCCTGATGGTTGGGTGAACGCCTCCCCAGATAACTAAGGAGCCCGTTTCTTGCTTAATCTCTTTAGTTATCCGGCAAGCCAATTGAAACAAAACGGTGCGCACGCTAATGCCTACGAGGTCCGGGTTAAGTCTTTTTATTTGTCTAACAAGACAACTGATTTCATCGTTTGACGCGGGGGTCATGCTAAGGTCGCGATTTTGGCGTTTAAGAAAAATAGAACTGACATTAAAGCCCGCTTTTTTCAAGATAGCATGTAATATGCAAATAGAAAAACAATCGGGATCATAAAGACCCAGCAATACTATATTACCTTTTTTCATCAAAACCCCGTATCGAGTTTAAAAATTAGCGCTTTATTACACCCAAAGATATGCCCTAAGCCTGGCGCAGGATATATCTAATATTGTACTATCATGGTATCCAATAGACAACAATAATTGTTGAATTCGAGATTAGGGAGGGGATTGGAGGGGCGTTCCCAAAAGGGGCAGCCTTCTTACAAAGTCACCAAGACACAAAGTTCCGCCACAATGCGTGGCGGACCCGCCAATTTTTATGGCGGGCACAAGGTCAGGACGTTGTGAACGCAATACAACATACGAGTTTGAGTTAGCAGCCACCTTGCCCTAAATCCCCTACCATTTTGAAATGGAAGTGGTATAATTAAGAAAAAAGAGAGGAGGATTTATGGTATTTTTAATTTATATAGCTTTAGCCCTTGGTATTCTCATATACACTCTTATTTTAATAATTCCAGCTCTTAAGGGTTATTCTAATAAGAATTTTAACAATCACCGTAATTGGGTCACTCAACCTTGTCAAAATGTAAGCCCAGGATTCAAACGGTTTTTTACTCAAACTTTGCTAGACCCTAAAGTGGTAAAATTGGAACAAGATGAAGGTCTTTTAGCCCATATCGATTTTGCATTTTATCACTTTCAATTTTTAGAAGGGTTTTTTAATAAAGTTATGTATCTTACCGATAAACGTCTAATTCTTGTAAGATTATCTTTTTTCTGGAATAAGATGAAATGTAAGTCAATACCATTTTCAGACATAGAAAATGTTGAAATAAAATGGATGATTGCATGGCCTTATGTAAGATTATACTTAAAATCAGGAGAAATTTATCAGATTACTCCTAACCTAAGATTGGGAAGCAAAAAACGTATGGATGACTACAAAAAGATTATGGAATTTTTAAAGACAATGCATGCTTAGAAGATAAAAGACGGATTATTTTATTTCTCTTTTGGCCCCAAAGCAAAGGAGCGGTTTAGGTAACCCACCAAATAGCCCATATTCTCCCCCACAAAAATTCCCTGTTAGATTTCCCCACTTCTTACGTCAGTGTTTATGGGATGAATGACCATCTAGTCCCTTGACAAACTACTTTTATGAGTTATACTACAAGTGGAAGGCGGAAAGGGACACATAGTTGTCTAACCTTCCACTGCAAGAGTGAGGGCTTTGAAGTTGAAAAGTAAACCTCCACTCTTGCTCTTTTTTATATGTCCCTTTAAAATTCCCCACCTTCAATCTTTTCAAAAATCCCTGTTAGATTTCCCCACTTCCTGCGTCTATTATAGGGTTGCTCAAAACTAAGGTTTTTGTAATTTTTAGACCCGCTCACTAAATTACTTACAATTTTTGAATTTGTGATAGAATATATTGCAGAGGGTCTTTGATTATTAAAATCAACGCGAAAATAATAGTATGAGATATAATTATAGATAATATTTTGAAGGGCAGGAAAAGACCTTTTTGGGATTTATTTAGTGACAATCGGTTTCTTAACCAGTAAAACAATATCAGCCTGAATTAAGAAATCAAAATGGCAAAAATAAAAAGGAATAATATTATTTTCGTCTTAGGGGGGATAATTACCCTTTATTTTTATCTTCTCCCTGCGCCGTTACTTGCTTCTTATGATAGTTACAAGCGAGATTCTGCAATGGAATCTGCATTAGCGAAAGCTGAGGCGAAGCAGGGAGGGGATGAGGCGGATTTTGAGCAAAACCCATCCGGGGGAGAAGCCAGTTTAATGAAAAATAGATTACCAATGGCTGAGCAAGAAGATGCTTTAAAGCAACTGACAGGAGACAGGCATTTTGAATTAGGCTGTGAGGCGTCAAATATAGTTTATAAAGAGCCCAATGTCATGCGTGAAAATGGGCTGATGTATGGCGTTTCCGGATCGTTTGTTTATTACGGGTGGATACCTCTTTTACCGTTTAATTATTACGCCTGGCTTCCTAGTTTACCGGAAGACCGTAACAAGAGTCAGAGCATGGTTAAATTAGAAGGGAAATTCAGTACAGGGCAGGTGGATTACAGGAATTCAGGGACTATCGACGATATACGCGATTATATGTTGGAAGCGAGAGCCTTAGTAGGGCCTGTCTTTTATAATAGGAAGATTGCCACTATCCCTTACCTGGGATTGGGATATAGATATTTAAATGATGATTCCGGGGGTAAGATATCTTCAACAGGAGCTTATGGCTATGAGAGAGAGTCAAATTATTATTATATACCGATAGGCGTTAATCTAATTACTGATTTTAATCATGGTTGGTTTCTTGAAACTAATACTGAATTTGATATTTTCTTAGGAGGTAGACAAATAAGCCATCTTAGCGATGTCGTTCCGGAATTCAATGATCTTAGTAATAACCAAGAAGATGGTTATGGACTCCGGGGTTCGCTGAAGATTAGGAAGGGATTTGAAACTGTCGATTTTATTATAGAGCCATTTATTAAATATTGGAATATCAAGAAGTCAGAAATTAGCAATCTAACTTACAACAATGTTATTATAGGCTATGGATATGAACCTAAAAATAACTCAACAGAATACGGAATAAAATTAGCAATGCAGTTCTAAAAAGCCATACCTTTTACAAAGCAACCAGTATCGCATATAGTGCCATTTACTCCTGCCGAATAAATCAAATTTCTAAATTCGGTCCATGATGGGGAGATTGATTTCCTAACCCTCTGTGATAAAATATATTGTAGAGGGGTTTTGTTTGGAGTAAAATAGAAACAAAAGAGGTAATTTTTTAGAGCTATGGAGCATAAACGCTCTGAGGAATTCCCTCGCGTCATAGCTGAATTTGTAGCGGGATTCGTCTTGGCAGGCTGCGGCAGGATCAAAAAATCATCCTTACCCAGACAGTAGGATATCCCAAAGAATAATTAGCGATGAAGAGCAAAGTATATTTTGCAGCAGCAAAGGACGCAAACGATATCCGCACTGTAAACGGGAAACTTAAAAGATTACTTGAAAAAAGCCGGGTTTTAGATTTTATTCAGAAAGAATATAGGGTCGCCATAAAGATACATTTCGGGGAAGAGGGAAATACCGGTTTTGTTAAGCCTGAGCATGTGCGGCTCGTATGCGCTGCTATATCAGATAAAGGCGCAAAGGCATTTCTGGCAGAGACAAATACTCTTTATAAGGGCAGGCGCACAAATTCCAGGGAGCATTTGTTAATCGCAGCCGAGCATGGTTTTAGAAAAGAGATAACAGGTGCAGAGATTGTTATCCCCGATGACTCTCAAAAAAAAACACCATAGATATAGCGATTAACCGGAAATTGATTAAAACAGCTAAACTCGTGCGTTTTTTTGTAGATGCGGATGCGCTTATCGGCATAAATCATTTCAAAGGCCATATTGTGACCGGTTTCGCAGGAGCCTTAAAAAATCTGGGGATGGGCTGCGCCACTAGAGTTGGCAAGCTGATGCAGCATTCTGATATTTCTCCTGTTGTCTATGAAGAGAAATGCGTCGGTTGCGGGGAATGCGAAAAGGTATGCCCGGCAAAAGCAATAAGCCTTAAGAATAATAAATCGGTTATCAACGGCTTAAAATGTATCGGCTGCGCTACCTGCATTGCTGTTTGTCCTTATGCGGCGATAGATGTAAATTGGGAGTCAGGGGGAAGCACGATGCCTGAGAAGATGGTGGAGTATGCTTTGGCAGTAATGAGAGGAAAAAAAGATAAGGTTGCCTTTTTAAACTTTGCCGTTAAAATCACCAAAGAATGCGATTGCCTGGCAAAAGACGACCCCCGCGTTTCGCCTGATATAGGAATATTTGCCTCCTCTGACCCGGTAAGTATTGATAAAGCGAGTTTTGACCTGGTAAATAAGGCCTGCGGCAGAGATATCTTTAAAGAGCTGCATCCTCAGCGGGATAGCGCAAGGCAACTTCGCTATGCCCAGGAATTAGGCTTGGGTAATTTGGATTACGAGTTAATAGAAGTATAGTCTTAGCCTTTTATGGGAAATAAAATTCTGTACAGAAAGAATATTGAAGAGTTAAAGGATAGGGCAGTGAAGTTGGGCGCCAGGGAGAGTAAGGTCATTGAGGTAAGGACTGTTAAGACTGCAGCCTGGGTAAGATACAAATGCCAGTTTGGATGCTCGGGGTTTGGAGAAAGCCTGACCTGTCCGCCGTATTCACCTACACCTAGTGAGACGCAAAAAATATTAGATTCCTTTCAAAAGGCAATCCTCGTCCATTGTCAGAGCGGTTCTCATGTGGATATTTCAAAAATCGTCATCCAGATAGAAAAAGAAGCATTTCTTGCCGGATATTATAAGGCCTTAGGTATGGGCGCAGGCCCCTGCCGGCTTTGCAGAGAGTGTAACTTAAAAGGTGAATGCCGGCATCGTGAAGAGGTCAGGCCCTCCATGGAGAGCTGCGGTATAGACGTTTTCTCAACTGCACGTAATAACGGCTTTAGCATTGATACGCTGGATTCCGCCAGATGTAAGGCAGACTATTTCGGCATTGTGCTGATTGAATAAAAGTTTTTTAGTAAATAAAGGGAACGGTTCTATTTTTCCTTCCCCTTTAAAATTGCGGCAGGTTAGAATTAGAAGATCCCCGCAAAAAGCGCGGGTATTAATTCGGAGCTATTTGAAGAGGTAACGGTTGGTTGGGTGAGGTGAGAGATGAAAAAATGCCCTTATTGTGCAGAAGAGATACAGGATGAGGCTATAAAATGTAGCTATTGTGGAGGGATGCTAGATAAGTATAAAGATTGGGACGAGATGTTGGATAAGAAACAACCAGAAAAATGGTATTTTAAAACCTCTTTGTTGATAACAGCTTTTCTATGTATTGGTCCATTCGCCTTGCCATTGCTTTGGTTTAATCCTCGTTTCAGCCAGAAAACAAAAATTATAGCGAGCGTTATCATTATAATTTTAAGTTATTATCTAGGAATTTTACTTCTCAACTCTATTCAATCGATCGGCAAATATTACCAGCAGATAAATCAGCTGAATTTTTAGTGTGCCTGGGCGATTAGGAGATTGAGGGAGAGATGAGATGAAAAAACATGAATTAACTATTCTTGGATTAATTGTAATATCTTGCTTGGTATTTGCATTCTACTGGTATGAGTGGAGACCAGCGGAAATACGAAAAAGTTGTCACAACAAAGCGGTTGAGGCATCGTCTGACCAAGTGTATAGAGACTCTAACTTTGATAAAGCAGTGGCTGCATCTGACAACATATATCATAGGGTATTCAGTAAGTGTTGTCATGAGAATGGCCTAAAGGAGTGAATGGTATGGCAATGAATAAACAACAATTAATAGTTGCTTGGGGGGAGGTAAGAAATAAGGGTAAAATGAAAAAGATTGCCATTGCTTTACTGCTAATCCTGTTAATTACCACGTCCTCTTATGCAGTAAATGTTGTTGATACAATAATGTGTAAAAAAGTTGTCTTGCATCTGGTAAATAGAACTGTATTAGTAAAACGTATAACCGGAGAAGTTAAATATATATTGACACAAAAGGGGACATGGGTGCTTCTTAAGGGACCACTGAAAAACCAATATCAATCTATGTATAACGCCCAAATTGCCCCTAAAAAACCTTAATTTTCGCTCGTTGTAGCAAGGGACACTGAAACAAAAATGAATAAAAAACAATTAATAGTTGCTTGGGCGGTAAGGACTCTGGGGGAGAGATGAGGAAGATTAAGACAGGTTTTATGTTTATAGAACTTCTGTTGGTTCTTGCGATAACTATGTTTATTGCCTTCAAAGTATTTAAGTTGTATTTTAAGAATCCTTCCCTTAACAAAGAGACGCAAAGAGTTATATCAGAACAAGGTATAGATACCACAAGCTATAAATCAACTATAGATAGCACCAGAGATAAGTTAGAGGATATTCAAAATAAGCATTTTGATGAGATGAACAAAATAGAATAAGAACATCCGCTTCATCCTCTGGACACTAAGGACATTGAGGGAGGAATGAATAAACAACAATTAATAGTTGCTTAGGGATGAAAGACGATGTCTGAATGTAATCCACCTGTTGAATGCCCTAAGTGTAACAGCACTGATACAAGTAATGTTATATAAAGTAGTTGTAGTTGTAGTTGTAGCTCAGGTTTAAACCCCGCATACCGTTGTGGATAACTAATTTTCAAGCTTATCAATCCGAATAAAATTACAAGACTTAGCGTCCTGTTGAGAATAGCAAAAGTACTGCCTAAAGCTTGAAAAAGGATATTCTTCTGGTGAGGAAACAATGTTAGCCCTAACCGGATTATTGTGGGTGTATTCAACTTTCTTTATTAATTCAAAAGAATCCCTAATGCCTGTTTCATAGTATCTGTCCTGCCAGACCTTCCCATATTGAAGACGGCTCTTATTATATTTTCTCGCAAAGCTACCCTTGATCATTTTCATTATATAGGATAAATCGTATTGCCCATAGGGTTGGAGTATGAGGTGGATATGATCGGGCATAAGGCAAAAAGCGAATATTCTATAATCCAAGATTAACTTAAAATATTCAAGAGTTACCAGTAAAATTTGACAATTTTTTGGTTCGGAGAATATCGACCTGCGCTCAAAAGTAATGGTAGTTACAAAATAAGAATATCCCTCTTCAAAATGCCTTTTTAAGTTAGTCACTTAATTTTTCCACAATTGTAGGTCGGGTTTAAACCCGACCTACCGTGTGGATTGCTGAGTTATGCTACACAAAGAAATCCCTATCTAAACTTCGGTATTGAATCGCTTCTGATAGGTGTTCGGTTTTTATCTGTTCTAAAGCCGCAAGGTCCGCAATCGTCCTTGAGACCTTCAATATTTTGTCATACGCCCTAGCACTAAAATTAAGTTCAGTCATTGCCATTTTGAGCAGTTCGCTTTCCTCCTTACCCAATACGCAAAACTTTCTTACCTGCTTGTGGCTCATCAAGGCATTACTTAAAATGCTCTCACCCTTAAATCTTTCTCTTTGAATCGCTCTGGCTTTGTTCACTCGCTCTTTTATTTGTGCAGAGCCTTCCGCGGGCAGGTTACTGGATAACTCTTGATACTTGGCAGCCGGTACTTCAATATGGATATCTATCCTGTCTAAGAGTGGCCCAGATATTTTAGAGCGGTACCTGGCGATTTGAGTAGTTGAGCAGCGGCAGGCTTTACGCGGGTCCCCCAGAAACCCGCACAGGCAGGGGTTCATAGCTGCCACCAGCATAAATGAGGCGGGAAACACAAAAGATTTTTTTATCCTGGATACACGGATTAATCCGTCTTCCAAAGGTTGCCTCAGTGCCTCCAGGCAGTCGCGGTGAAATTCCGGAAGCTCATCTAGAAATAATACGCCCTGATGAGCAAGGCTGATTTCTCCGGGTTGAGGAAGAGAACCCCCACCGATTAATGCTACGCTTGAAATGCCGTGATGCGGACTACGAAAGGGGCGTATTCCCACTATACCCACATTATTAGGCAAAGTCCCCATTACTGAATGTATCTTGGTTATTTCTAATGCCTCTTTGAGAGTCAGTTCAGGCATAATTGTAGGTATTCTTTTAGCAAGCATGGTCTTGCCGCCTCCTGGAGGACCGATCATCAGGATATTGTGTCCCCCAGCCACTGCCACCTCCAGAGCCCTCTTGGCCAGATACTGACCTTTGACCTCTGAGAAGTCAGCTTGATAGTGGGCATTCTCTCGAAATAAACCTTCTAAATCCAATTTAGAAGGCCTGATTACATCTGAATTTGAATTGTGGAGAAATTCTACTGTTTCTCTCAGCGTCTTTAATGGCCAGACGTCAATATCCGAAACTAGGGCTGCTTCTTTAACGTTCTGAATTGGCGTAATTATATTTTTAATTTTAGCCTCAGCCATAGCCACGCTAATAGGCAGAATCCCCTTGACTGGCCTGAGGGAACCATCCAGGGATAGCTCACCCAGGATATAATAGTCTTTTAATTGTTCCTTATTTAATTGCCCGGTTGCTGCAAGTATTCCTAAGGCTATGGCGAGATCAAAAGAAGCCCCCTCTTTCTTTATATCTGAAGGCGCAAGATTTACCGTAATTCTCTCGCCCGGCCAGTCGAAGCCAGAGTTTTTGATGGCGGATTTAACCCGTTCCTTACTTTCCCTTATAGCTGTATCCGCAAGACCCACCAGCGTTACTGCAGGCAAACCCCTTGAAACATCCACTTCTATTTCAACAGGATAAGCCTCTATACCTAAAAGGCCGAAACTAAAAGCCTTTGCCAGCACCGTATCTACCCCCCCTTCTGTTATAATTGACGTAATGCGCCGATAAATCTCACGCAATAATTTTAGGCGAAGAAAAAACTTGCTTTTTATATGCATGATAATATAATATAAGACTATGAATAAAACGCGGCTTAAGAATATCCTGCTTGTCTTTTTATTGAGCGTAACCATATTCAGCGTTTTTAAGTATATCTTGTCCCTCAAGGAGAAATATGATTTATCGGCTCTTTTAAATCAGGCAAAGGAACAGGCAGCAGCTTTAGAAAATGAGAAGCAAAACCTATTGCAGGAGATAGACAAAGAAAAGGCTTTACAAGAAAAGCTCACTCAGGAGAATACAGCGCTTAAGGATAACTTAAAGACAGACGAAGAGAAACTCGCTAATCTGGGCGCAGACTTTACTGTTGCCCAGAAGACTATTGAACAATTAAATTCTAACTTTTCTCTTTTAAAAGCCGAGAATATAGCCTTAATAGAGAAAAAGAATACCCTGAATACCAAGTTAAGTCAGGTCTCTCAGGAAAACGATAGCCTTAAAGCGCGCATGAGTTCCATCGCAGAACTAAAAAAGTCAATCAGGGAGTTAAAGAGGCAGATGCGTAGGGTAGGCATAGTAATGAAGCAGAAAGTTCAGACTGAAAGAATTATACAAGGAAACCGCGGGTTTTTAATAAGAGATGGCAAATTCACTTATCCTGCTAAAGTCAGAATAGAAGTAACCCCTGCCCCGAAAGAATAATGAGAGAGATATTTATACAGTTATTCAAGAATAAAATTTTTATGACTACTCTTTCTGCCTGGGTCACCGCACAGATGATTAAAGTCAGTATTGGAGTTCTGCGCGAGAGGAGATTTGATTTCCGTTGGTTGCTGGGTACCGGAGGCATGCCTTCCAGTCATGCGGCAGGCGCGTCGTGTCTTGCTACTGCTATAGGGCTTGAATACGGATTTAACAGTGTTTACTTTGCCTTGGCTGGTTCCTTTGCCATCGTGGTGATGTTTGATGCCCAGGGTGTACGCCGCGCAACCGGCAGGCAGGCTCGTATCTTGAATAAGATCACAGAGGATATCTATTGGCAGGGCAGACTTAAAGAAGGCAGGCTCCGCGAACTTGTCGGGCATACACCGTTTGAGGTTATCGTGGGGTTCCTGTTGGGCGTAGCCATTGCTTTATTAGCGCAATAGAAGGAGGATTTGTGAACCCCGCCCTTCCCCAGATATTTTAACTAAGGGCGGGTTATAAACATAAAATAAATAAGAAAGGAAGGGCGGGGTGAATAAAAGATTAGTGTTAATTATTACAGGGCTTTTAGTGCTATTGATAGCATTTACGGTTTTTATCTTCTTATATACAAAAAAAGGCAAGGCGCCTATAGCAGATAAGGAAGGCATGGTTGGTACTGCCTCAAGCCTGCTTAGCCAGGCAAAAGATTTGGAAGCAAAGAGCGACCTCTTGGATGCCAAATCATTATATCAAAGATTAGTCGCTGAATTCTCAAATTCTAGCGAGGTGATGAATTGGCAGAAGAAAATAGAAGATATAAATATAAAATTATTATTTTCTCCGAACATAACACCTAAGAGCAGGCTTTACGAAATAAAGCCGGGAGATACATTAAGCAAAATCGCCAAGGAATTCAAGACCACAACCGAGTTAATTATGAAGAGTAACCATTTACCTAGCGACAAGATCGTACCTGGCAGAAAAATCAAGGTCTGGACAGCGCCTTTCAATATACTTATAGACAAATCTCAGAATACGTTAATTTTAAAGACCGATGAAGAAATGATAAAGACATATATTGTCTCTACGGGCAAAAATAACTCCACTCCTATAGGTAATTTCAAAATTACCAATAAACTCTCCAATCCCGCTTGGTTTAAGACGGGAGCCGTTGTGCCTCCTGGAAGCCCTGAAAATATTCTAGGCACACGCTGGTTGGGATTTGACTTGCCGGGCTATGGGATACATGGCAACACCGAACCCAACAAGCTGGGCCAACAAGTTACCCAGGGCTGTGTGCGCATGTCTAATACCGATGCCGAGGAATTATACTCCATTGTTCCTGTAGGAACAGAAGTAACCATCGTTGACTAAAACACGAATAGACACGAATTCACACGAATGAAAAGCCGAATCAACACGAATAATTTGTGTAGATTCGTGTGCAATCCGTGATAATTCGTGTGTGAGCGGAGCGAGCATGGCCGGACTGGATTTCGAAAAACCCATTGCAGAGTTAGAGAAGAAGATTCAGGAACTGAAGAATTTCATCTCGGATAAAAAGATTGATCTGAGTTCTGAAGTCAGCCGCCTGGAAGATAAACTCCAACATTTAAAAAAAGACACCTATACTAATTTAACTGCCTGGCAGAAGGTGCAGCTCGCCCGGCATCCCCAAAGGCCTTATACCTTAGACTACATTAATATGTTTATGTCTGAATTCGTCGAATTGCACGGCGATAGGGCATTCGCTGATGATAAAGCCATAATCTGCGGTTTCGCTAAGTTAGATAACCAGAAGATAGTAGCGGTAGGCCATCAAAAAGGAAGAGATACCAAAGAGAACCTGAGGCGTAACTTTGGTTGTGCGCATCCTGAAGGCTACCGTAAGGCACTTAGGGTTATGCAGTTGGCTGAAGAGTTCGGTCTGCCCATTGTAATATTTATAGATACGCCGGGCGCCTATCCAGGCATAGGCGCAGAAGAACGCGGCCAATCACAGGCAATTGCGCTTAATTTAAGA
>Ga0315274_10003690_pt1 | contig 22750 bp, 17 predicted proteins | sample YL17G02_20_MG_FD_203700 | JGI IMG/M metagenome (GOLD analysis project Ga0315274, IMG submission 203700) | Sediment microbial communities from Yellowstone Lake, YNP, Wyoming, USA - YL17G02_20 | ecosystem: Environmental > Aquatic > Freshwater > Lake > Sediment | place: USA: Wyoming | collected...
GCCAATTCCACCCCAGTTCGGCAAGAATTCGGGCGTTACGATCGCGACTCTCATTCATACCCCTCGACCTACTGCTGGGCAAGGGTTGTCGCATGACTTGATTCTTTCTCTGAAGCCGGCTCTGCCTGTGCTCTTTTCGCGGTCACATATCTTCTCTGAATTAGTTTCCTGAGGATCATGAATCCAGCCTCCATTGGAATGAGCTTCGATTCGCCCTCTCTGTTCAGATACTCGATTGGCACCTCACCAATCTTCAAACCGTTCTTGGCACATTCCGCGAACATCTCGGCCTCGATATCGAAGTGAGTCGAGTCTAGTCGCATGTTCTTGAGAGCCTGGGTATCGAACCCCCACATTCCAGTGCACAGATCCGTCACCGGCTTCAAATAGAGCAGGGAAGCCATTTGGCTCAGCATGACATTTCCAAAGTAGTTCAGTCTGGTCATCGAGCCTTTCTCTATGCTGCCTTTGAAACGTGACCCAAGCACGACGTCGTTTCCTTTCTCGAGAGCCGTCACGACGTCTGCGATGTATCTGGACGGATATGTTCCATCTCCGTCCAGCATGATGACGAACTTTGAGTCGAGCAAAACCGAGAGGGCGTCGAGGTCCAGATCGATCCCTGATTTCAAGGACAGCGCTTTGAGGACAACTTCCTGTGGGTTCCGAAGCAGGAAGAACTGCCTCATACCGGATCCTTTCCCGTTCCCATGCTGCGTGAACAGCTTGGCGCCTTTCTCCTTGGCTATCTCAAGGGTGCGGTCGGTCGAATGGCCGTCGACCACTATCACGTCTACTTCGTAGCCTTTTGATTCGAGCTCATGGGTTGGGATACCATCGATGACCTCTCCGATACAGCGTTCTTCGTTGAGTGCAGGGATCATTACAACTACTTTCGCGCCCGGATTCAAGGTTAAACCTCCCTGCTAGTTACGACTGGGCGGGTCGGTAAAGACGAGTCTGAACGTTGTCCCGATTGATGAAACGTTGTATTCCTCCCCCTACGAACTCGGTCGAAGCCTGCTTTGCTTCGGTCCGAGAATCCTTGTTTTTCTCGGCTTTATTATTTGCCGTCGACCCCGAGAGGTCTTGTTCTCCCTCGGAGTATCCCTAATTTACATGTCTCTATACTTAAATGTTTCTCAGAGAAGTAGCGAGGTCGTTGACCGTTTTCGCTCGAGCCAGATTATTTCAATGTTATCCAATTTGATAATGTCCTGCGATAAACATCCTCTGTGATTTCCCGCCTATTATCAGCATTCTCCGGGACATCATCGCCGCCGTGAAATGACGCTCCTCAACAATATTACACTCCCAAGTATGGTAGTCAAGAAGATAATCAATAGAACCATTCGTGACACTCCCAAACCGACAGTGGCCATGTTCTGCAGGAAATATGCTGCCTCCAGGAGCTCCATCCCAAGGAACGGAAGGATCAGGATCACGACGTTCCACTTCTCGCTATTGCTTAGCTCCGTCGATCTTCGAATCGTCCGCGCCGAGAGGAAAATGATCATGAAGACGACGAACGCAACAGAGAATATCACGATCTCCGCCTGGATGTCGATGTACGTATTGAAGGAGTTGAGCGACTCATATCTGCTGGAGAATGGATACAGAGGAAAGAAATGACCAAATAGCCAGTCCGCACCCAGGTGGGCACCAGCAGCTACCGATGCGATGAGGACTTGGGCTCTACGGATTTTGAAAAGGAAATGGAGCACCACGAGCGCCATCAGGACGAGAATCGTGAGTCCGATCATGCTATGGCTGAAGGTCCTCAAATCCTCGAAGTGCAAGAAGTCGGGGAGGACAGCGAAGAAGGCGATGTAAGGGATGATGAGCATCAAGTTCTCCTTCCTTCTGCAGTAATACAGGACAAGAGGTGTGCAGGCCAGAAAGGAGACCGCGAGATGACCGGGTAGCCACATTAGCACCGGATATGCTCGATGGTTTATCTACTTCACCCGCTAAAATAACAACGAAACCCTCGTTAATTGATGGGAGTATTAATATTGGGAGTGGCTCAATTACCGAGGGGATTGTTCCGATCGGGAGGAAAGGCTTGAAGGACACCATAGGTTTCCTGAGGGTAAGATCGTCCGTATTGGCGATTCTGGCGTTGGCCGGCTTCGCTGTGGTGTTGAGTTCATCTATCGGATTCGACGTCGGGTGGATTTCTCCTAAGACCCCTTTCGGTCTGTTCGGGATAGTTCCATTGGGATACTGGCTGGGAATCTCCATCATATTGTTCTCTATGGTTTTGGGCATTAGGAACCACAACGAACATCTGTTCTTCCTCCAAGCTTTGTTGATGTTTGTCTCAATCTGGGGTGCTCCCTCACTTTTCGAGACCTATCCCTCGGTCTGGGATTCCTACACTCATTTTCAGACAGTCGACAACATGATTCGAACAGGCGTGGCGGACTTGAATGTCGACTCCTATGGTTTCAACTATCCAGGCTTTTTCGTACTGACGGGTCACTACGTTCTCCTTGGGGATCCTCCGATCCTCTCTTACCTACGGTTCTATCCGATCTTCGCTTCCGCGATGACCCTGCTCTCACTATATCTATTCGCTCGATGTTATGTTCCGGGACTCAACTATAGGTTCGCTCTGATTATCTGCATCCTTGCCAACGTTTGGATTCAGGTCCATTTCTCACCTCAGTCCCTTGGTTTCGTCGTGGGGATCCTGTTCTTTGTCTTCTTGGAGAAAGATGGTCTGGAATGGTTGTTTGCCGCGATTGCCGCTTTCGCTTTTATTGTGGTATCACATCCGACGACTGTCATTTTCCTTATCGGGGCTTTGGTGGTGAGAGAAGTAGCTCTCAGGGGCTATCGGCTATTGAAACGAAAGGCACCGTTGAAGACCGAAAGACCTTGGCCGATATCCATTTTCTTCCTGATATGGGTCGGATGGCTATTCACCAATGCCGTTGCATATTCGACTCTCTTGTTGGACATTCTCTTTCAGAGGCTTGGATATTTGAGCACTCTGCCTAGCGCGGCGGTCGGCACAGTATCGATGAGGACAGCAGAAAATATCTTCCCGCTTCCTCCCTTGATAAGAACAGGCGTCGTTGGCGCTTTTGTGTTGCTGGCCTTGGTGTCGATTCTCATAGTGATGATGCAGAAATGGCTGAAAAGGTCAAAGCGACGGCGACCTGATAGCGGCATCCCACAGGAAAGGAGAATGATGATTCGAATACCAGCCAATATTCTTGCATTATTCATACTGCCGTTCATCGTCGTCCCACTGGATATCATAGTCTTCGGAGGACAATTCTATGACCGAGGACTTCTGTTCCTAGTGCTCGGATCTTCTATCATTATCACATTGGTCATGATTGGCACTTTCAAAGGAGCTCTACGAGCCGTGATCGTCGTCCTCGTCGTCGTCCTCGCTGGAGCGGCAATGACAACGACATTCTATCAAGAGAGCCTTTATGCGGTGAGCGGGGAGAGTGTGAACGCATCTGATTTCCTGGACAGCTACATGCAGAACAATTCGGTCGTGATAGGAGGTATGTATCCAGATTATGTATGGGGTGATTCCGCCCCCACTAGCTTCTCCAAGTTCGGATACATAACTGCGTTTCCAGATAGCTACAGCAACGTCTCAGAAAGGGCCTCTTCCATAACGGCCCTTGTGTTTGATCGTTCATCAGAGCTTTGGAATAGACAATACGGGACCATTCGTTTCTACAATTTCTATCTGGATGAAACTCCCGCTCTCGACCGGGTCTATGATAGCGGAGCTTATACGATTTACAGTGGAGGAGCCACCAACAGATGAAGATAGGATTGGTGAATCTGGTCACAAAAAGCTCCGAGATACTATCGGAACCTGCGACGATCGTCAGGCAGTCCGATCTTGCCCCGGGCAGCGACGCGGGACTAAACATCGTTGAGATGGGTAGGAGAATGGCCTCATGCGGAAATGATGTTCAAGTGATAGTGGCAGATGCGTTCAAACCCAGGGATCCGATGCCGAGTGAGAATCGACTCCGAATCGAATATCTGCCAACCCGTATGACGTGGGCGTTCCCACCCGCCTTGGCGCCATTCACACCTTCGCTCGGACGATATCTGAGAGATCAGAAACTTGACGTCGTGCAGTTCGGGGAACTTTTCCAACCAGCAACGGTTCTGGGCTGGTTGGACTCTCATGCATCCGATGTCAAGATGTTCGTCTGGCAGGAACTAGACGTTCTGATGCGCTCTCCAGTGGGCTATGTGCAGACTGGCTATTATCGAACGCTCGGCAAGCTAGTAGCCAAAAAATGCTCTTCGCTCATACCACGCTCAATTTCTGCCCGAAATCACCTTACCCGACATGGTATGAGTGAGGAGAAGATCTCCCCGGTCGTTCACTCTGGCGTTGACACAACACTCTTTCGTCAATTGAATCGGGAGGAATGTAGAGCGAGGTTTGGAGTGGAAGACAGAGAGGCAGTCATACTCGCGGTCGCGCGGCTCGACCCGATCAAAGGGTTGGACTTGTTGATCCAAGCGATGACTGAAGTGTCGAAGGAGTTGCCCAGCTCGATCTTGGTAATTCAAGGAAACGGTCCAGCTTATCCTGCCCTGAAGTCGCTCGTCGGTCATTTGGGATTGGAGGATCATGTCAAATTCATAACTGAATCGTTCCCGCACAACAGAATGCCAGCGTTGTATAACATTGCGGACGTTCTTGCAGTGACGAGTCGGATCGATCTTTTCCCCTTCGTCGCCATCGAAGCGATCTCCTGCGGAGTCCCGCTCGTTACTTCTTTCTCGAGAGGTCTGAAGACCGACATCGTCGACAAAGGCGGCGGGATCATGCTCTCTCAGGAATCCAAGGCGATGGGAAATGCTATCGTGTCGTTTCTCCAGGATCGAAGAGAGTTGGATCAGATCGGAAGAAGGGCTAGGCTTCTTGCAGTTGAGGATTTCGATTTCGAAGTGTGCTCACAAAGGCTCCTCCGTATCTACGAGGGGATCTGAGAATGACGGGCAGGGTATCCAATCACAAGATCGCCTTCGCCCCAGCGATCACCTTGCCTGTGTTGACCAATGAGCGCATTCCAAAGATGTTCGTGACCCTCTCCGAGCGTTTTGACGTGATCCCGATCCCGTTGAGCGGATTGAACAGAATCATATATGATCAGAAGATCAACAAATTCGTACGATACCTTCTGTTCCCTATCGATGAGATCGGCATCTTCTTCGATACTCTCAGACTGAGCAAGCGGAACAAAGCTTCGCTCATTTTCGCCGAGAACGCGTACATATCTCTGGCCTGTGGACTTGCTGCGAAGATGCTTCAGATCCCAATGGTCTGGGACAACCACGGCAATGTTAAGATCTACGCCGAGGCTATGCACAAGTCTTCAATATTCACAAGAATGAACATTCTACTCGAGAGAGTACTCCAGAATCTTGCCTCCAAGGTGTTTGTCGTCTCCAAGATCGATAAAGATGCCTACGAGCAACTAGGGTTTGACATGGGCAAGTTCCTCGTGATTCCCATCTGTGCGGATCTGACCACCGTCGACCGCAATAGAATGAACAAGACGGAAGCAAGGAAGAGTCTCTCGATCCCTGCCGACGAGAAGATGGTCCTTTTCTTCGGGACTCTCAACTACCATCCAAATCTGGAGGCCGTCGTCTACATTGCCGAGATGCTTTGCCCAGAGGTGAGCAAGAAGATCGATGACGTCCACTACTACATTGCCGGTGGAGGAGTCTATCCAGGTCAGCTTCCTGATAATGTGCACCATATTGGGTTCGTGCCGTTCAGTCCGGATCTCTGCATCTGGCTTTCGGCTGCAGACATATGCATCGCGCCGCTTTGGAGAGGTGTGGGGGTATTAACGAAGGTGGTCGACATGCTTTCAATGGAGAAACCATCAGTCCTGAGTCCCCTCTGTCTCAAAGGAATCCCCGAGCTTCAACACGATGTGAACTGTCTTATGGGAACGGACGAAGAATCGTTCGCGAGAGAAGTAGTGCGTTTGCTGGAGGACCCCGCTCTCCAGGAGAGGCTTGCAAAAGGTGGCAGGAAGACAATAGCTCAGGGGTATTCCTGGGAGGTCATCGGTCCAAGGATCTATGATGTTCTGGAATCGATCATCGAAAAGAATGAAGGTGGGCACGACATACATTCTATAGATTCGAAGTTATATTAGTCATCTTGAAACGGAGGAACGATGAGGAAGATCACAATAGTCAAGGCAGGCAGACCTTACGATTTAGTAGCGATCTGCTTGGTCGTTCTTCTCTCGGTCGTTGCATCTCAACTTGGTATCAGGTCCCCTATTCTGTGGGTAATCGCATTCTTTTCAGTATACTTCGCTCCAGGATACGCTCTCATGTCCTTGTTGTTCCCAAGCAACAAGGTACTTCTGCTCGATACCTTGCTGGTCAAGAGGCAGGCGGTGGCCCGGCATGTTACCGGGCTTGAGAGGGTCGCGCTAAGCTTCGTTCTTAGCATCACAGTCGTCGCCATATCCGGAATAGTCCTCCTGAGAGGCCTGTCTGATTTCACAGCGGAAAGCGTGGGACTGGAGCTCTCGATTGTCACTTTTGGCGCCTCTATTCTTGCGTACTTGGCCCGCTCTAGATTGCCCGAGTTCGATCAGTTGGAACTGTCGATCACGGTGCTTGGTGGTTCTCCCAAGTTCAGCACGGCCGAAAAAATAGTGGGCGTGCTCATCATCTGTGCCGTTGTGGTCTCAGCTCTGACCGTTAGCGGTATCTTGGGCCAGCAGGGGGGAAAGGAGAAGTATACGGAGTTCTTCATCACTGGCCGTGATGACGATCTATCGAAGCTCCCATCGATCCTTAACGTTTCAGAGAACGGCATCATAACGATCAACCTCGTGAACCATGAGGGTAGGGAGGCCGAATACAACATTACGCTGGGTCTCAGCAACGATTCCTCCTTCACCAGTTACAACGTAATTGACTGGGACGGTAACAATACACTGGTTCCAGAGAGCGGATACTACTCGATCGTGGATCTTCCCAACGGAGCATCTATGAGGCGTGAATTCACCTTCTCTATAGAAACCCCCGGCGAGCACAGGCTTTACCTCGAGGTCAAGAACGGCGACAAGTCGAAGGAGCTATGGATATGGTTGGTCATCCTAAGTCCCTTATGAGGCCTACCGGGTCCTTGCATTTGTTCATCCCACCGTTGGCTTTCTCTCAGATCTCCCTCGACGAGACCCTCACCATATTGTTCATTACTCTATTGGGGATCCTGCTGATCAGAGAGATTCTGAAATCGCTCGCTGGTGGCCTAGGAAGGGGAGTCATCACGCCAGCGGTCTATTGCGTAGCGATAGTCACGCTCGCCCTGCTGCTTGTCAAGATAGTTGAGCTCATGGGGGGGTGAAGAAATGAAGGAAGGGCTTTCTGTCCGCTACCGACGCTTGAAGGGGAAGGGCATTGGGTCAGGGTCAAGATTGCTCCGCACATACATCTCCATATTGTTCGTCATCATTCTTGCGGCGGATGCTTGCATTTTCTCATACTTCATTCGGCCAGAGACTTGGACTGTGATCATTGGATTTGCGCTCCTAGTATTCTCTCTCATATTCTCGCTGATCATCGCCTCTTTCCCTTTTGAGGACAGGTTCTCCAATGTCGGTGGGGTCCTGTCCATCATTGCGGCAGTTAGTGTCTTGGCGATAACCCTGCCTTCCATTGGCGACCCCTATCAGAATTCCGCAATCTTCTCCCTCATATCAATTGGGTCGATCCTGCTATGGCGGGAGCGACCAGTCGACAAGAGCGCTGGCGGTCTTCCGCGAATGACCATTCTTGTGTTGCTGCTGATCCTCCCGGTCGTCCTAGCGATTGGCGAGTATCTGATATTGGACCGGGACTTCTTCTTCATTCTCACGGAGGACCCCCCCCTCTGGTTCTTACCCATTGCTGCTATGTTCGGTTACTTCGAAGAGATGCTCTTCCGAGGAGGATTGCAGCGCAATCTGGAGAAAGTGACCAGCCCTAACGTGTCTTTGCTGGCAGGCGCCACCCTGAACGCAGGTCTCATGGTGTTCTGGGGCTCTCTCTATGTCATAGCTTTCGTATTCGTCATAGCCATGATGCTGGGATACATTTTTCAGAAGTATCACAGTGCATCATTATGCGGTCTGATCAGATCGATCGAGTCGTTCTCTTTTGTCTTGATGTTGATCCTTTCTTGAAGAATGTACGACGGAAGAGACTTCCAGATTGAATATCTAGCTCTGGAACACAAGATCGAAATCCGATGTGGTCTCGCAACTAGCGCAGTCTCTCGAGTTCCTTGAGACCTCTGACGAAGTCCTCGTCGCCCTTTGGGTCAAGAATGCTGACGACTTTCTTCTTCTCGATCGGCTCGTTTGAGACCACGAGATCCACGAGAGAATCAAGCGTCTTGAAGTCAGGATCCGCGACCGCATTCCTGTTCACTCTCGGCGTAGCGTCCAGTCCTTCCAGAGTTGTGCCATCTCCATTCTGACCTGAGATGTCTCTAAGGATCCTCTCCTTGCGTAGAGCTTCCTTTCTGTCAGGTCTCCAAGATTTCCTCATGACCATACCTCCTGCGAGCGCGAGCACGCCCGCCCCGACCGCGATCGGTATCGTGAAGTCTCCTATGATCGTCGTCCCCGAGCCGATGTCGCTGGTCGATCCCGAGTTTGGATTGGAGCTGAGATCTATGCTGACTATCTTTGAATTCTCTCCATGCGCGACGTCAACGTTTCCGATCGTTCTGGTAGTGTAGAATAGCTTGGACACCTCCAGCGAGTATCGTCCGGGAACGACGTCCGATAGTATGAACCTGCCATTTTCGTCCGTGAAGGCGACATTTCCCGTTGCTTTGATCGAGACGAGGGCACCTTCTAACGTATTGTTGCTACTGCTGAACACTACCCCAGTTATCGTTGAAACGCCCGGAGTCGTGGACAACGTGAATTGAAGTCCCGAGATTGTCTGACCTTTCCCAAGCGTGATCTTGACGAGCTCAGAGCTGGAGTAGTTCCATTTCGAGGCGCTCAGGGAATACGATCCCGCCGGCACATTCGCAAACACGAACCTACCATCCTGAGTGCTATTCACGACTCTGTAACCGTCCGTTATCAATACGCCAGCAATGGGCATAGTACCGTCTGTGACAATTCCGGACACTCCTGAGAACACTTCCGTTTGTCTGGTCGTAAAGGTGACTCTCAATTCGGCATCGATTGCATTGCCTGCCAGATCGACTGCCATCGATGTGACGAACATACTGTAGTCCATGGAGTCGGACAGGTTAGTGGAGGGACGGAACTCGAGCAATGTCGAATCCAGAGACCATTCAAATCTCCCAGAGACCTTCTCAGTGCCAACTGCCAACGAGAAGGCCGACTCGACAGAGGATTGGCTCATTGCCTCACTGAACAGGATGGACATCGTGGCGCTCGGAGAGACTCCTATCTCTCCGTCTGATGGGCTGTGCCACAGGACGGTCGGTCCACCAATATCTGGACCTGCCCCTGTGTCGAATATCGATGACCAGTCCTGTGGAAGCGGGGTCCCTGAGAAATCCATGGCTTCTGTTGTGATGTTGAGCCAGTATCTTGACGAGTAATCTAGGTCCGATGAAAGGGACATGGTAAGGGTAGTCTCATTGAGCCACGTGATATTCAGTTCCATTCTGGCTCCATCTGTCTCCAAAGATATTGCTGACTCCGTTGAGGAAGCGTACATTGCCTCGCTGAATTCGACCAGCATCCTCGTTGTTGGTTCAACGTCCACCGCGCCATTCGCTGGACTCACCCTTCTTACTGTTGGAGGAGTGACGTCCAAGTTCTGGACCACGATCTCAATCGCATCGTGCTCGGATAGGCCGGTCAGATCATATGCAACGACCCGCATAGTATGGTACCCATCCGCCACCGATCGAGGGTTGAACGCCAGTACGTACGGTTCATTGGAGTCGTTCAGCACGGACACATCGTCCACGAAGAACTCTACGGAGGATATGCCATAATTGTCTGAGGCTACCGTCTCTATGTTTGTCATGCTCGATATCGTGGATCCAGATTCGGGATAGACTATGGATACGGCAGGCATTGTCGTGTCCTGGACCAGGAGGGAATACTCGGCGGTGATGGCACGGTTCCCGTACTCATCTTGCGCTTCTATGTAATATCGAATCGCTCCCGCCGCATCCTGCGGAGGAAAGGTTGCACTGAACACTGAAGGTCCGAGACCCATGGCGATTTGATTGAACATGCCGTTGACATCAACGAACGCAACAGTGACATACGATAACCGGCTTACATCCGTGACCACGGCCGTGAGGTTGTAACTGGATCCCACCTCAGCATTTCCAGAAGGTTGGTGATTGATTGTCGGGGGAGCTGTGTCCGTCGAATCGTTTCGGGTGAGGAACGAGCATGAATAGGTTTGGGTCATCCTATTGCCAAACACGTCGCTGGCCGACGCGTCGATGTTGATAGTATAGACGCTTGAAGGTATAAGGTGCCCGGAAGGAGTGAAGATCAAAGTAGTGTTCTTGCCGCTCCACGTCGTCATCCCAGCAACGGTCCCGATTTGCGAGGACATTTGGTAGGCCGCTGAGGCAGACGAAGTGTCCATCGGTTCGCTGAAGGAGACGACCACCGTCGCATAGATCGAGATATTCTGTTCCATGTCAGACGGATAGACTTCCGTGACCGCTGGCGGGGACAAGTCGCTTTTGCTTCTCGTGGTGAATGAAAGGCTCAACGGACTTACCATCCGATTTCCTGAGAAATCTCTAGCATAGATCGATAGGGTGACGGAGAACGCCGTGCTGTAATCGAGAGAGGTAAATGGCGTGAAGACGCAGCTCGTCGCTTCGGGATTCCATGAGAAGTATCCATTGACGTTCGAGACGCCTTTCTTCAGAGCGAACGATGTCTCTACGGAGGTCTTGTTCATCTTCTCGCTGAATGTGAGTACTATGTTCTGGGTCACTTCGACTCCAGAGGCTCCAGCAGTCGGGACCGTCGAGGTCACCGTCGGCGGTGTCATATCGGCCGGATTCACCTGGGTGGTGAAAGCGCTCGTGAAGATCGCCTGTAGATTATTGCCGAAGATGTCCTCTGCCTGAGTGTCAATGGTGATCGTGTACGCTTTCGACGACATGAGTTCGCTGGAGGGTACAAAGATCAACGTCGTGTTCTTGTCCATCCATACCGTCGAACCGGTCACGGTGCCATCAGACGAGGAAAGGTGGAACGAGGCCGATGTGACGCCTGGGTTCATCCACTCGCTGAAGGTCACGACTATCGTCGGGTGCGTTGATACACCAACTGCACCATTTGATGGGTACACGGCCGTGACTGTAGGTGATACAGTATCATTGGTGTCCTTCGATGTGAATTCGAAATAGTAAAATGACGCGATGGAATTCCCAGCGACATCTTTGGCCGAAGTGCTTATGTTGACATAGTAACGTGTACTATACGCTAGCACGCTGGCTGGCGTGAATACGAGGACAGTGTCCTGAGATCTCCACGAAAACGTTCCGGCGACTCTCAGGCCGTTGCCCTCCATTGTAAATGCTGATTCGGCGGAGATCTTGTCCATCTTCTCGGTGAACGTCAGAGTAATGTTCTGGGTCACCTCGACATTCGTTGCCTTATCTGATGGGGCCGTCGAGCTGATGGAAGGAGGGGTCGTGTCCCCTCCTGTTCCCTCCTGGACCAGAACGCTATCGGACGATCCATAAGCACGGGTGAATGTTATGAAACCCTGGCTGTCGGCGGTCTCGCTGTAGACGAAAACGGAATTGACGTATACTTCGTAGGTCTTGCCGACGATCAGCCCGCCGATCGATATGGTCGTGGTCCCGCCTGTGGCGCCGATTCTCAGTCCTGCGGAGCTCGAGTCTAAATTGAGCAGTTCCACTGTGGCTGTGCCGACTCCCGTGTGCACGACCTTGAGATCGTTTCTTTTTATGACTTTACCTGTCTTTTCCGCCAGTATCTTTCCGTGGAACGTTCCCTTCCCATCGGCACCGAAGGTCATCGGCGCCACCGTCTGGACATTGGAGCCGTTCACATAGTAGTAGGAAGAAGGTATGACGAAGTCGAAGGTGTTCGCGCTGGCGTTCAGATTCGTGATCGTGTAGTCGTCGTAAGGCGAAGTGAAGGAAATGGTTGGAGACCCTGTCCCATTGGTGACGATCATTCTTGCGGATGTGGTCAGAGCTGACCCCTCTGAGGTAAGATCCAATGTCCCGACATCTATCCTGACATTGTTGTTCCGCGTGCAGCCCATCGCTTTGAACATCTCTTCTGCCATTTTGAGGTTCTTGAGCTGGCTTGCATATGAAGAATAGGAATAGAGGTCTATGTGGAATTCGTAGCGGGCGGATCCAAACAGCGCGCTATATGCGCTGTTCTGATCCTGCCATCTCGTGGCGTCGGTCGAATAGTATTGATAGACTAGGATCTGAGGTCTGTATTGCGAGGGTATGTTGTTGACGAAATTCATTAGGGATATCGTCCCGCCTTTCAGGTTATTGCCATATATGCTCGTGGGCTCCCATCCTTCCACACACGTGAGGTCACTGGCAATCGCTAGATGGAGGGACCCGTAGAATGAGTTCGTAATGACATAATCCCAGTAGGAGGCATAGGACTCGCGAACCAGATCGAGGTAGCCCTCGTAGACGAACTGGGTCCTGTTCTGATAATCATTCCTTGGTTGGGTATAAGAATTCCAGGAATCCATCATATCCCAGAAGACTCCCCTCGAACCGGTCCACCATGACATGTAGGAGTCATTCTGGATCAGATGCCATCTGAAAGTGCCACTGGTCGTGTAGGGACCAGATACTGGTGTGACATATTCCACCAATCCATCGGTCGTCAGGTAGGGCTGCTGGCCTTTGTCCCACATCTCCCAGGCATTGGGGACTCGGGCCGGGGTCGGATTCTGGAGGTTGGGAACTGAAGCGCTCTTGTAGTTCCAATTGATCTGGTCGAGATTGTTCGAATTGGTTGCGACCTTTACTTCGCTACTCTCAACCCAGTTCCTGAAATCAGAGGTCCAGGCTCCCAGATTCATCACCGTCAAAGGGAAGCTCGGAATATTGTGATTTCCCCAATATGAGGCGATCCTTGGAGCTACCCATTGGGCGTAGGCAACATCGTACCCTCTGTCCTTTCCGTCGGCGTATTGGTAGGGCCGAACGAACGTGTGAAAGGTCTTGCTCTTCCCTAGTCCAATATTCGGTACGACGCTGTTAGTCGAGGTGTATCTTACTCCGAATACGTTCGTCTCGCCATAGAACGGATTGTTGGTATTCATGTACTGGGGGGACTTTACGTAGGCCACAGTCTCATTGTAACCCCACTCTAGACCAAGAGAGCTGCCTTGATGCGCCCTCATGTCAAATGCTGGAGCGAAGATCCCGCAAGGGTACCATCCGCCCAATGCGTTTGTTGAAGGCATGTTCTCGCGCGCCCCCGGAACGTATCTGTAATATCGACCAGATGAAATCATGCTGTATGGCTGCTTTTGGGAATTGCACAGGGCGATGAAGTATGTCGTCAGAACCTTTTTCGTCCCAGGTTGATAAGTGACGTTGAGCTCGAAGTAGTCACGGAAAATGGTGAACGACTGAATGAGGCTGAATTCGGGGCAAGATTCATTGAACCAGACAGAGTTTCCATTCCTCCCCCAGTTGGAGACTGTCATTTCCACGTTGTCGAGATCATTTCCCTTGTCGTCATATGTCGCCGGACCGGCGTTGCCATCAATCCTCCGATACCAGATGAAATCGGACGAAAAATAAGGTTGTATAGTGTAGTTTACAAAATGAGTAGCGTACTCGACCCTCAGAAGATACTCTTCAGTCCAGATCGATACCGAGAAGGTCTTTGTCGTCACCGTCAGGTTGGCGGACTTAGCGTTCAATAAAAAGTCGCTATAGACAGCTGTACCTGATGGTGAATTTGAATATGAGGTGATCACGGGTGTGTCAGTGCCAGGCGGTTCTCCGTTCTGCGCATTGACAAACGGGATGAATGCTCCCAAGAGCATCGTCAAAGCCAATATGATGGAGACAGACTTCCCAAGGACCGCTCCCGATCTGCTTCTGAGGATCTTCGCTCCATACAAGAATAGGTTTGCCTTCCCAGGATCTCTCTCGCGGACGAAACGAGCACCTTTCTTGAGAGTTTCGCACAGATCTGCGATTCGGTCAAGTCCTTGTCTTTCACGCCGGCACTTCGCTGCGTCGATCTCCCTTTCGTCCATTTCCTCAGTTGGACCCCATTCCCTTTCACAATTGCTAGCGGTATCGAGCGACGGACTTTGCTGTGAGCGACCTGTCGTTCCAAAACCCTCTGAAGCGAGTGTATCAGAACTTGATCCTGTCGACCAGTCAGCAAGTCCTGTAGATTCTGCTTCCTCACGGTCCGTCGTTTTCATGTCTGAGTGCCTTCCACATCGGGAGGGAATGCCCCCAGCCCGACATCAAGAGAGCAAGCACACAGCTAGTCTTCTCGGAGCATTTGACCTAGATGTGATGATCTCCATGGATACCGCTCCCTCTCTGAATCTATTCCGTCAGCATTTGATATATAACTTGGTCATCGGTTATCAGTCCTGATTCCCCCATTTGATAGCGAGCGATCCAATGCCCGGTTCCAGGTCAATGATTGGTCCTTGCTGAAGCATTGGCAATTCCTTCTGCTTGGATCTCCGATGATGGAAGCATATAGTCCTCGATGCCAGAAGCTCGATTGGATTGCTCTGTCTGAGGTCCTACCCTTCATTTTGAGCGGAAACCAACTCTTCAGCGAGACCCCTGTAGCATTTGAGGAACCTATCAAGCGAGAAGCGATTGGCAACGAGTTCCCTGGTCTCATAACTGCCATCTGAGAGTATCGAATCGATAGCATTCGAATAATCCTCCGCCCGGAAGGTCGGGACTATCCGCCCGACCTTCTCTTCTTCGATGTCTTCGAAGATCCCTGTCCTGCTGACGACAACGGGCAAGTTGCATGCCATCGCTTCCAGAGCGGAGTAGCTCGCTGATTCATACTTGGATGGGAACAAGAAGAAGTCAGCGGCGGAGTAGTAGAGGGGCATGTCCTCATTCCGGACGTTTCTCCTTATGATCACATTGTCATCCTTGACTTCCGATGGAGTGACGCACAAAACCTTCATGTCCGATCTCATTCTCGAGATCTTTTGCACGATCTCGAATCCTTTAGTATAGTCCGCTCTTCCTACGAATATTCCGATTGGTCCATCCCAGTCGAGATCAAGGATCTCCCTTGCATCATCTCGCGGAATCGGTGTGAAGACGTCGAGGGGAATCCCGTTCTCAATGACCCGGGACTCTTGTCTGTAATACTCTCTCAGCTCTCTCTGTGTCTTGTGGCTGACCGCCACATTCTCCTTCCCGTTTGCGCTCATGCGCTCGAAGAAGGGGATGAAGTATCTGGAAGCGTTGTAGCCAGCGGTCCCTCTTAGGACCTTGTCGGCCATTCCCGCAAAAGTGAAATGATGAACGTTAATCATAGGTATGCTCGGTTTCAGGACAGATAGGAACCATCCTGAGATGCTGTTCGTGAGGACGAGATCGTATGGGTTCTCCCTATTGTTCTCGTGGAATCTCCTGCCAACCGCGAAACCCATTCTCACCTCTTCTAGGTTCAATCTGCTAAGGTCGGTTCTATGCTTGGTTCTCTTCGCTGAGGAATATGTAATGATGTCAGAATTCGGAAACGCTCTTCCGAGATATCGAACGAAGATTTCTGTCCCGCCCGCGACCTCTTCGAAACTGTAGAAATTGACAATTGCTACTCTCATGACACTCTTTCCTCAGCACTCCAGAGCTTCAGCCAAGCATTAATAGAGAGGGCTTCTTATTATTGTTTGTGGAAAGAGAAGCGGTGAGGCTCGAACTCCGATATATTCTGGAGCGGGTCAAGAAGCGGGTTTCGATTGCGACGGGGTTGTCGGGTTCTTCCTGGTGGCCGAAGGAGGTCGAGATTCCTCCTGGTGAGAGGTTTCTAGTCGTGGCACCGCATCCGGATGATGATGCGATTGGATGCGGGGGAACCATCAATAAGTTGGTCCATGCCGGGAAAACTGTAAGGATCGTTTACCTATCTATTCAATCCTCGAACGCCTTCACAAAGACGGAGAGACTCGACGAGACTGCTAGGTCGTTGGAGATTATGGGAGCGAAGGACTACTCATTCCTGGCAGAGGTTTTCCCTCCCAAGGTCGAGATCTCAGAGTTGTTGAAGAAGGAGTTGTCAGTGTTCAGACCCGATACGATATTCATTCCTTCTCCTCTTGAGAATAATCGCGAGCATCTGGAGACCTTTGAGGCATATGCTGAACTGAGAAAGGGACTTCCCGGTGATGACTGCACTGTGTTGTATGAGATCTGGACACCGCTTATTCCCAACATGATAGTTGACATCACTCAGTTCATGGACATGAAGATCGACGCTATTAATGTTCATAAGACCCAGACGACGGACATGGACTACTCTCGGGCCGTCGAGGGTCTCAATGCATATAGAGCCGCAATTTTTGCCAGAAAAGGATACTTCGAAGCTTTCTTGACCATGAATCGTAATGACATTCTAAGAACCTTCCCGTCCTGATCCCTGTCACCGCAGTCCATCTTTGCTAGGCCTGCCCGCGATTCTACTGATGATTCCTTTCCTAGATTCTGTCCTGGATGTGCTGAAGTGGATTAGTTTGCGATCGACCGCTTCAAAGCGGTACTTGTATGCCTCGGCCCCCCTCAAGAAATCGATCTCCCTCAGCCCATTCCTATGACACAATTCAAGAACCTTCAGAGCTAACAGAGACCCAGGCGAGTATTTGGAGTACTCCGGGTCGAATCCCGACAGGTAGCAGAGATATCTGTTCAGGTACTCGAATCCTAGTCCCACAGCGATCGTCCTGTCCCCTTCTTTCAAGTAATGAAGAGTTGGAATCCCCTCTCTCGCCAGGCTAGTCACGGCCAGTTCCGTCAATTTGACCATATTCGGGTCACTAAGTACACTCTCGATACCGGAGCCTTCCCATCTGGTTTTGCCGAGCCTAATGAATTCTCGGAATTCATTGTCCTTCGCGTCCATCGGCTTTCTTAACCCGAACGTCACCGTGTGCTTTTCGGAAAGCCTGCGCCAGTATCTTACAAAGCTGTGTCTGTTTTTTTTCTTGAGTCGTCTGAGATACTCCTCATAGGTGCCGGTTATCGCAACATATGGCGAGACTTCCAATCCATATTCTGCATCTGGATAGATTCTTCTGATGTTAGATGAAGTGGGTCCATCCTCTCTCATATCGCGGAGTTCGATTGAATCCCACCCTTCCCTTCCCATCACGTATTCCCACACTGCGGCGTGTACTTCGTTTCGCTCGTCCTCGGCCAGGATCGCACACCTATCGGAAGGTCCCGAGCCCATGAATCCAAGCGTCTTGTAGGATTGGAGCCTTCTGCTCGTTATTGTAAATGGGGCGAATCCTACAACTCTGTCCGAATCGGATATCCTGAGGACAAGCATTTTCTTGCCCTTACCGAAGGCGTCCCACCATGCACTGAGCCATTCCATCCTGAGAAAGACCTCGTCCTCGCCACTAGTATGTAGAATTCGGTTCCAGTCCTTCTCAAAGAGGCGTAACTCGTCTGGTGACCGAATCTCCGTGATCTTGAGGACCATGCGGTGCCTCGTAGGGCATATCAGGAATAATAATCCTCGCCACTCTCCATGTCATGCCATACCCTAGTCTGGTATGGAGGAACCAGACCAAAAATAATATGAAGACCTATCCGATTACAATAGCCGGTGTACGCATGAAGTTGTTTCGTGTGGGCAAGGTGAAACAGGTCTACGAGGTGGATGAGAGAACCCTTGAGTTCGTTTTCACTGACAACATCTCGGTCTTTGACAAGGTCATCCCTACACGGATACCGAACAAGGGGGAGACCCTCTGCAGGACCTCCGCATTCTGGTTCCAGCTCTTGAGGAACAACGGCATACGGACCCACTTCAAGGAATTGATCCCCCCCAACCGCATGAGGGTGAGTAAGGTCAACGTCATAAGCGACTATAGTAAGCTGAACTGCAGCACGTCGAATTACCTCCTTCCTCTGGAATTCATCAGCAGGCAGTATGTCGCCGGATCGCTTCACGATCGGATCAAGGGCGGGGAGGTCACGGCCGAAGCTCTTGGCTTCGGGATCGGGCACAAAGTGGAATACGGGGAGAAGCTGCCCAAGACCTTCTTTGAGACGACGACGAAGCTGGAGAAGGTCGACAGGGAGCTCCCGAGGGACGAAGCCATCAAGATCGCCGGGCTTAACGAGGAGGAATACGAGCGGGTCGTGGAGACCGTTAGGAAGATCGACGATCTGATCGCGTCCGAAGCCGAAGAGAGGATGCTTATCCACGTCGATGGCAAGAAGGAGTTCGCCTTCGACGAGATGCGCAGACTGATGGTCGTCGACACGTTCGGCACCGCTGACGAGGACAGATGGTGGGACCAGGATTCTTACGGTCTGGGCAAGTTCGTGGAGCTTAGCAAGGAGGCCGTGCGGCAGTACTACAGGGACACAGGCTACCACGAGAAGCTCTTGGAAGCCAGGCGGAACGGGAGTCCGGAGCCGGACATACCCCCGCTCCCGGACAAGAAGGTCAAGGAGACAAGCGATCTCTACGTCGAGATGTTCGAGCGTATAACTGGAGAGAGCTTCCGTTAGTTCGATCAGTCTCTTTGGTCTGGTCACCGGTTTATTTATTTGGACTGAATCGGATTCTTCTTTTCATTTGTCAATTGGTGGAAAGGATAATAAGGCCGAGAGACTCAATGTGGCTTAGTGTCTGACGACATTGAGAGAATATGACATGAGCAAAGGAACTCGAACTCTCACGCATGACTAAGAGGAATCATGAAGTCCTGGTGATCATGATTCCTGTCGAAATCAAAGGAGAGGATTGAATGAGGATCGTCCACGTCATGAACTGGTATATTCCTGGAATGGGCTACCAGGAGAATTTTCTGCAAGCCGAGCAGAAGAGGCTCGGTCATGATGTCAAGATAGTAGCGTCAACTCAGCTTCCTTCGGATTTGTGGCCTCAGTTCCTACCGCCCGAGATATCTCACGACAGCCTGCTGAAAGAAAAGACCAGTGAAGAGAATGGTGTCATGATCTATCGAACCCGGGGCTACAGGTTCAGGGATAGTGCTCTGGTCCTCAACCTCGGAGTGGTAAAGAAGCTCAGGGAGCTGAAACCGGATGTCGTTCAGGCTCATGGCGCATTCACGATTTCAGCGCTGATATCCATTCTTTATTCCCGAAGGTTGAATTACTCGATCTTTGTGGATGATCACTGTCATGAACGTTACACGAATACTACGACCCCGTTGATGAGAATTTATCTGAGATTTGTCAGGATGTTCCTCAGGTTCTTTGGAGATAGGGTCGGGAGATTCATGCCCATCAACGAGTCCTCAAAGGCGGTATTGCAGAAAGTCCTGAAGGTACCTGAGAATCAGATCCAGATTGTTCCGTTGGGTGTCCAGACCAGCCGCTTCACCAAGTCGGCGAAGATGAAAGCACAAGGCAGGAAGACCATCGGTGTCGGAGAAGGAGAGTTCCTGGTCATCTTCGCTGGAAAGCTGGATGTACATAAGAAGGTGGAACTGCTGATGAAGGCTTTTAGCGAGGTCGCTGCAAAAGACGCGAGCATGAGGCTGTTGATCCTCGGAAGTGGTCCCGGCTCAACCGGGCTAAAGCGCACGGCGGACAGTCTGGGAATCGCCGATCGCACGAAGTTCATGGATCTAGTCCCTAATTCTGAGCTCCCTTTGTACTACAATGCAGCCGACTTGGGAATATGGCCGTCAAGTCCAACCATTACCGTGCTTGAGGCAGTTTGCACGGGTCTTCCAGTCATCGTTCCAGATGACGAGCCAGCCTACAAGATACTGTACGAAAACCATGCGGTCACGACATTCGAGAGAGGAAATGTTGAATCTCTGGCGAAAGCCATCGAACGGCTAGTGAAAGACGAGTCATTGAGGTCGTCCTTGTCCTCAGCAGGTCTTTCTCTCGGCAGAGAAGTCCTTTCCTGGACAAAGATTGCTGGTGAGACTATCGAGATCTACTCAAGTGGAGTTCAAGAAGTTGCGGGCCCAGGCAAGGACGCTGTTCGATAGTCCACACCTCATTCGAAGGCCGAATCGAGTGTTGGTCTGGAGGCAACGCGCGTCTTCGATTTTCAGTGCAAATTCGTCGGAGGTTGTCCAGAACGATGGAGGACTGCACGTCGATTGGCTGAACCCTTAGGATTCCCTAGAATCTGGTTTTGAATCGACCGGCATTTCTTCGGCCAATTTCCACTAGGACGGGACATCTACTATGCCCGGTCTCCATTTGAAAACGTCCTTGGAATCCGGGCTTGGAGTTACATTGAAACTGTTTGCGTCACTAGTGATGTCGCACTCTGTGGAGTCCGCCCCGTAACAGACGAGGTTCATGTTCAGACTGCCACGCAAAAATGGACTCGGACTAATACTCACATCGAACCTGTAGAGTACTCTGGAGAATGGCTCGAGATCCATTGAATCGTACTGCATAGTTGTGAACAGTTGCCCTCCAATGTTGCCCACAAAAGCAATGCCCACTGTCCTGATATCTGTTGGTGAGTTGACTCTCAGGGCAAGTTCTTACTATGAACGGTCTCCCCTTAGTGATGATCTCGATCGAATCGCCGTTATCTCCTCGAGTCTCAATCCTGCGAATCTGGTCCGACAAGCACCTGATCACAGTGGTCGAGGCAGTAGCTACTGGACTGCCAGTAATAGTCTTTCGCAACATCCTGGCGTATAAGGTTCTTTCGGATGCATCCGCCTCTCTTGATTTTGAGCGTGGTGATTATGTGTCCCTTTCAGAGGCGATGTCGAGGCTGGCGAATGAATCTCGGTTGAGGGACTCAATGCGAGCCAATGCCCTGAACCTAGCCAGAGACAAGACGTCCTCGGAAAAGGTTGCCAAAGATTCGATATCGATATACTCATGGCATATGAGTCTCAGCCGTTCCCGACTCAATGATGTTCATTGGCAGATGATGGATGCATTTCCGTCAAATCTGTCCTTAGGTCATTCCTTACCAGCAAATAGATCCGGGCATGCTCTCAGTGGTTCTGTCCTATCAGCTCCCACTTCGCCGGTATGTTGACAACTCCGGGTCTCCAACCAAGTGCGTCCTTGGAGTCCAGGCTCGGAGTGATGTTGAAATTGTATGCATCGTCAATCACGTCATATTCTGAGAAATTGTTACCGTAGCATCCCAGTTTGATGTTCAGATTGCCCCGTAGGAACGGATTCGGTTCTATGTGGACACTGAAGATGTAACTGCCGCGGTCAAGTTGCTCCAGGTCCAAGGAATCATAGTGTATGGTCGTCAGAACGTCCCTGCCAACCTTGTCTCTGAAGGTCACTCCGATCAGCTTCATCTGTATGGGTTTTTCGACCCTCAGATCGAGACGCAATCTGAATGGCTCTCGTTCCGTAATTGACTCCACCGGGGCGCCGTGTTGGTTCATCAATTGAAGCCATGTGAATCTGGCCTGACCGCTGCCCTTCCGCCTTATTGTGGGGGAATCTAGGTTGTTCTCCTTCGAGAAACTAGCCATTCTCAAATATTCCGCGACGACATCGTGGGAGTCTGCGTACATCTTCATGCTGCCCTGCTCGATCCATATAGTCTTCTTGCACAATCCTTCAATTGCTGCCATGTTGTGGCTGACAAAAAGGACTGTCCTTCCTCCCTCGCTGACGTCCTTTATCTTACCCAAGCATTTCTTCTGAAACTGTGCGTCTCCGACCGCAAGCACCTCATCTACAAGGAGTATCTCCGGCTCCAGGTGGGCCGCCACTGCGAATGCGAGTCTGACGTACATGCCACTTGAATACCTTTTGACAGGCGTGTCGAGGAACTTCTCGACCTCGGCGAATTTGACTATATCTTCAAAGTTCCTATCGATTTCGACTTTCCTCATACCGAGGATAGCCCCGCTCATATAGATGTTCTCTCTGCCGGTGAGTTCCGGATGGAAACCAGTCCCCACCTCCAACAGGCTTCCGACCCTACCCCGCAGAATGATCTCGCCTGCCGTCGGATAGGTTATCCTTGACATGATCTTGAGCACTGTCGTCTTGCCCGCTCCGTTTCTTCCGATGAGACCGATGACCTCCCCTTTGTCAACGTTGAAGGAAACGTCTTTGAGAGCCCATATCTCCTCCTTCTTGGACCTTGCACCTCTGATCGATTCCAATGGATGTCTGACATAGTTGACTATGGTCTCGGAGAGTCTCTTGTACGACCCAAACGCGCTATCGTGTCCAATGAAATAGTGTTTCGAGAGATTCTTTACCTCGATGATTGGCACGTTCATCAGATCACATCCGCGATTTCTCTCTCGTAATGCGAGAAATAAATCATACCGCCAAGGAATATCAGAACGACAATCAATGCGGATATTCCCAGCGGAGCCCAATCAGTTATTCCAGTTCCAAGCACAATCGCTCTCTGGAAGTTGATTATGCCCGCAAGGGGGTTAATCGTCAATATCCAAGACCAGCTTTCTCCGATAAAGCTGGGCGGGTATATCACTGGACTGGCGAATAGAAGGAGTTGTATCGAGAACGGTACAATATAATACACATCCCTGTATTTGGCCGAGACTGCCG
>Ga0315274_10003692_pt1 | contig 22744 bp, 18 predicted proteins | sample YL17G02_20_MG_FD_203700 | JGI IMG/M metagenome (GOLD analysis project Ga0315274, IMG submission 203700) | Sediment microbial communities from Yellowstone Lake, YNP, Wyoming, USA - YL17G02_20 | ecosystem: Environmental > Aquatic > Freshwater > Lake > Sediment | place: USA: Wyoming | collected...
AGCCGTGGTCGGGCTGGCCCGTTCCCGGACGAGAGTTCTGCGATTTCGCCCCGCGGCACCGGTCACGTTGCCGTGACGCCGCGCCCTTCTTCGACGATCCCGGACGCGCCGGAGGATCGTCACGATATTCGGTCTCCTTCTTGCTGATGGCGTACGCCGTCCGGCAGAGCTCGTGCCCCACCAGAATGTATCCTCGATTGCGGTTCCGTTTTCCCCCGTCGGTGTAACGATCAAAAACCTGGCGGAATCGTCCGCCCGGCCGAACCGCACCGTGGGCCGCCTCGATCCACGCCCACTTCAGGGTCCGCCGGCCCATGTGACCCACATGTCGGCCCTTCGGCGCTTCGTCCGTTTCCTCTCCGGTGTCGAACGCCCGCGGGGCCAGAAGACTGTAGGACGCCAGATGCTTGGCGCTGCGGAACCGGCCGAAGTCGCCCACCTCCGCCAGGATGGTATGGGCCAATATCGCGCCCACCCCGGGCAAGCCCTGTAAACGCTTCGCCTCCGGTGTCGCACGCAGTTGGCGATGGATGGTCCGCGTCACCGCGGCGATCTGACGACGAAGATGATCTAGAAGTTGCAGGTAGCCCTTCAACGTGGCACGACCGCTCTCCCGAAGGCGCGGGCTCTCGGCGTCGTTAGCCAGCTGCATCAACATCCTGCGGCCCTGGGTTCCGAACAAGTCCGCCAAGTCGTGCAGGATCCCGTGCCGATGCAGGATCGCATGGACGCGGTTCTTCAACCCCGTCTGCAGTCGGACCAAACTCATTCGATACCGCATCCACTCCCGGCGATCCCGCACCTCGGGCGGGGGAAGCCATACCTGCCACCAACGATCCGTCTGCCGCCCCAGCTCCGAGAGCAGGTCCGCGTCCGTGCGATTGCTCTTGGCCATCCCTCGCGCGTTCCGCCAGGCCGCCACCTTGCGGCTGCTGGCCAGCTGGGGCTCCAGGCCCGCCTGTTCGAGTTCCTCGCACACCCATTCCCAGCCGAAGCTCGATTCGAGAATCACCGGTATCCCCCGCGGCCACGTCGCGAGACGCTTCCGAAGATCATCCCGATCTTCATGCTCGAGCCGCTCTCTCCAGGCGATCTTGCCCTCCGCGTTCCGCGCGGTTACCGTGCTGAACCGGCGATGGACGTCCAAGCCTATCGCCTCAGCCGTCCGATCCGTCGTCTTCATGGCTGTCTCCTTCCTGATTGCGAAAACCACCGGACAGTGTACCGTCCGGCAGGAGACAGCCTTTCATGCGATTATTTTAGACTGGCCTTTCAGGCCGGGTGGTTGTTTGGAGGTTGTTTACCCACGAATTTGACGCAGACCAACGACGGCACCCAGGTGGAGATCCTGGCCGATATCGCCCGAACGTTCCGGCACGAGGAAATCCGTCAGAAAGCGGTCGAGGTCCGCAGCTACACTGAGTTCTTGACGTTGGTTCGCACGCTAGGAGAGCCGGGCAAGCCGCTCGTACGATGACAAGTCACCCGACCTTTTTCCTGATTCGTCGGTCGATCCTCGCGGCAGCCGTCGCGGCAGCGGCAACAACCGGATGCCACAAGGCGAGCCGCGGTCCCACGCCGAGTTCAGGCGTCGAACGTTCGAAATGGGTCGGAGCGCGGCATCCGGTCGATCTCCGCGACGCGCAGGAACGCTTCGCGGCATCCGATCCTTTGGGTTTCCTGAGGATGTGCCGGGAGCACTACCTGGCGACGGTCCGCGACTACCGATGCCTTTTCCACATTCGCGAGCGATTCAACAGCGCCGAGCCGGGCGAGACGGATGAGGAACAACAAATCGCGGTGCGGTATCGCGAGCAGCCGTACAGCGTGGACATGCGATGGCTCCGGAATGCGGCAGGTGCGACGCACGTGAGCTACGTGGCCGGTCGGTGGGCGCGCGGCGGCCGCGAGATGGCGTTGATCGTGCCCAGCGGCGTGTTGGGGTTGCTCGCTCCGCGTGGAGTCAAGCGCGATATCCACGGACCGGAGGTGCGGGCCGCCTCGAGACGATCCATCGACCAATTCGGATTCAAGACCACCCTCGACCTGATCCTCCAATACTGCGAGACGGCGCGAGGCGATCCTGCGTTCGACCTTCGCTTCGTCGGCGGCGGGGAGCTCGACCATCGACCCTGCTACGTGTTCGAGCGACGGCTGCCCTACGGCGACGCGGCGGGGGTCTATCCCGATCGCCTGCTGGTCATCTACGTGGATCGGGAATGGCTTGTGCCGACCGGATGCTTCGCGTATGCCGACGACGCCGGGGAAAGGCCGCTGGGCACCTACGTGACCACCGACGTGAAGTTCAACGTCGGGTTGACGGACGCGGATTTCTGACGCGAACCCCTAGTGCTCCGTCGCAGCCAAACTTTCGGGCTCGGTGTTTTGTGGCACAGCGGCCCTCCGCTGTGTCCTGCGGCCCAGCCGGGGGCGGCTGGGCCACACCTACCCGCAGAATTAGATGCGATGAAGCACTAGTCTATGGACTGCACCTTCCGCAGCGGTCGCGGCAAAAGCCCAGGCTGCAGGTTCCGCCCGGGCAATGGGTATTGTTGTTGCACGGCTCGCCGTCGTTCGCACCGCTGAGGCAAGTCCGCACGCACAGGCCGCCGTCGCACGGGGCCGAGGTGTTGCACGGGGTCGCGCCGCAGGGCACGGTCGAGGGGCAAACGCAGGGGCCGGAGAAGGGATAGGCGAAGCGCTTAAACGCATCCACGCCAGCCACAATATCCAAGGCGTTCACGTCGCCGTTGAGGTCCGGGACGTTCGGTTGCAGTTGGGCCCAGGTCTTGCTCAGAGCGCCGGGGGCGTTCTTGAACTTGTCGACCAAGGCGACGACGTCGAGCGCGTCGGGTTCTCCCCTAAACTCGGGTGGGTTGAAGGGCGGGACAACGTCGGCATACCGCGCGGTGGCGAGAATGTTGCGGGGTGAAACCAGCGAGCAGGTCGCCTCGTTCCCCATGCAGTCGGCCGCGACGTTCTCCACATTGTAGAACGAGCCGGGGATCACTTCGGCGCCGAAGACGTGCACCAGGGCCTCGGTCGTCCAGTCGGTGTAGTAGGGCGTGCATTGCAGTCGGGCAGCCTGGAAGGCGCCGGCGCCCGGGTTGTTTTGGGATTCCAGGAACGTGTTCGGCTTTCCGACCCAGCGTACGCAGCCCGCCGGGTCCGCGCAAGTCGGTCCGAACTCGAAGGCCGAGAAATCCGCGGGCGGGACGACAGGCGCATTGGAGAGATTCGGGTCGTTCAGGGACACGAGTCTGACGCGAATGGCCGTCTGAGCGCCGGGCGCGGAGGTTGGGGACGTGGGCACCCAGATCGAAACAACGCGGTTCTTATTGTAGATCGAGGTGTCGCCCTGCGGCATCGGCGGGGGCTGGCACTCGTCGGGAGTCCCATTGCCGTCGGCGTCGCGAGAAGAACCGGACGCTAGATCACAGGCGTCGGCCACGCCGTTGTGGTTGCAGTCCAGCGTGCCCGCCGGGTCGCAGGGGTCTCCGAAGCTCAAACAGGTCCGGGCGTCGCGGAACGCAGTCATCCCCGGAATGTCGTAGACGGGGTGGAAGCGGTTGCCCGAGGTGATCGTCGGGTTCATCGTCCAGCCGGGGCAACTGCAGTGGATCGCGCTCCACACGTGACCCAGTTCATGGGCGGACAAGTCAGTCTTGCAAGCGAGGCTGGGGCATGCGGCGGAATCGGACTCCACCAAACAATAGGCCGCGTCGATCAAGCACATCGTGCGCGTCATCGCCATGCCGATGATGTTCCCGGTGAGGTTCTTGCCGGTGAACAATTGCACGGCGTCGCGATGGATATTCCAATCAATCGTGTCCCACCGATCGCGGAGTTGATTCAGCAGTCTGCCCGCGTCGAACGAGGCATAGGGGTCAGGTTCCGCGGTCCGCACGATGATCTGCGTGAGGATATGCCGGATGTTGAGGTCGCGTTCGTACTCCAGGTTCATCGTGTTGAGGACGGTATTGATCTGCGCCGCCGCGGCCTGCACGCTGCCGTACTTCTGGAAGTACTCCACGTCGGCGTCGATCGCCAACTCGGAGATGAACAAAGGGCCGCTCGCGGCGGTGTTCGCCGACTCCGATGGGACTTCCTCGTCCGATGAGGGCGCGGCGATCGTGGCGCACGTTCCGCTGCCGGGCAGCACGTCGTCGTCGCGATAGAGCACGTATGGATCGGCGGCCGCCCCGGCGACGCGCCGGCCGATCGGCTCGAGCCAGTGTCGATGGCCGTCCGGCAGCAGCATCACGGCCCGAAGACCGTTCTCGTCCATTGACCCCGCGACGGCGCTGCCGTCGATCTCCAGGACTCGTCCGCGGTAGGTGGTGATCGGGCCGGGATCGACGCTGACGTAGGAGCCGTCGGCCAGTTGCGCAACCAGCTTGTAGTCGTCCGCGCGAACCGAAAACGGTTCGAGATCCAACGTGCGGATTTCGTCCCCGATCGGCACGACCGCCTGAATCGTTGCCCCCGCGGTCTGCGCGAACCGGACCGTGACGATCCGGCTCGCGGCGAGGTTCAGCGCGACATTGGCGTCGGCTGAAAGGACCGCGAGGTCAGCGGCGGTCACGCGTTCGCCTGGCGGCTCGACGGCATGGGCAGGGAAGCCGACGCACACGACGGCTCCCCACGCAACGACGACCGCAATCCCACGGCTGCCCAGTCGACGGAACCAGCGATGGAGGTTCATGGTTTGAAGGCGCCCCCGCGTGCCGCTTCTTCCGGCCCCGGCGGCGGTTGCGTCGTTAGGGCAGCCGAACGGTGGGCCGAGCGTCTCGCCTCGCCTGCCGGACCCTCTTCTATTATCCGCGCCGTGCGGGCGGATTTAAAGCGGGGGCGCCGCCCCGACGGTCGCGGTTCCGTTCAGGAGGCCGTGACTTCGAAGGAAAACAACGGCGTCAGGTCGCTGAGTTCGTCGAGGTTCCAGGCGAGGTCGAGGATGGTCGCGGCGGTTTTGTCGGTGACGACGCTTTGGGCCATTCGATGGAACTTGGCGACGACCTCTTCGTCCGTCATGGGGTTGCGGGCGTGGCCGCGAAGGAAATCCACGCGTTTGTTGACTTTCGTCCCATCCGTGCAGGTGATCCTTACGTCGTTAGGAATGCCTTGCGGGTAACCCTCGTTGAGTTTCGGGTCCTCGACGATTTTCGTCCAGTCGATCAAGTCGAGCAGCTTGGGATCGGCGAGGCGGCGCTCGTCGAACGTCGCCAGCGTCACGTCGCCATCGACGAGGGCGGCTGCACAGCAGTAGAACATCGAGTGATCGGCCGTCTCCCGCGAGGTGGGACGGAGCTTTTCCGGTTCGCTGCCGATGATGCTCACGGCGGCCGAAATGTTGTCCGAGGGATGGGCGGGGCCGAGGCTCAGGTAAGTATCATTGTAGTCCAGGTAACGCACCATCGCTCCGTTGGCGAAGGCCGCAAGCTCCGGGAGGGTACAATGCGGCGTTCCCCAGACCGTCGCCTTCGCCTTCGGGTCACTGACGGGCATTGCCTTCTCACGCACGATTTTGCCGGGGTGTGAGTGCTAGGCGCCGAGCGTCGTTGCCAGCGAGTCAATGACCCGCGTTTGACCTCATGCACAGTCTTGCAAGGTAAGGCTTCGTATTTCAGTGCTTTGGCCCAGTGGGCCATTCGTCGGGCAATGGCCGTACGTTCCTCACGGTAAGGCGGGCTCCGCCGGCACTACACAGACTCGAGCAATACTTCGGCAATATCCAGTTGGGGTATGCTTTCCCGGTTGTGGGCGGCTAGACCATCAGTCAGCATGCGCATGCAAAACGGGCATGCGCTGGCGACAACGTCCGGCTGAGTTTCGAGCAGTTGCTCCGTTCGGGCGATGTTGACCCGCTCCTTGCCTGGTTCCTCTTCCTTGAACATCTGCGCTCCGCCGGCACCGCAGCACATGCCGCGATCGCGCGTGGCCTTCGGTTCGAGCACAGTCAGACCGGCAATACTTCGTAACGCCTCGCGCGGGGCCTCGTATAGTTCATTGTACCGTCCCAGGTAGCAAGAGTCGTGGTACACGACCTTCTTGTCGATCCGCCGCGTCGGTTTCAGTTTGCCCTGGGCGATCAAACCGGCAAGGAAAGTCGTGTGGTGGATGACCTCGTACTTGCCGCCGAAGTCGGGGTACTCGTTGAGCAGTGTGTTGAAACAATGCGGACAAGTGGTGACGATCTTCTTCTTGTCCACGCCGTAGCCGTTGAGCACCTCGATGTTGGCCTTGGCAAACATCTGAAAGAGATATTCATTCCCGGCGCGCCGCGCGGGATCGCCGGTGCACTGTTCCTCTGTTCCGAGGATCGCGAAGTCAACGCCGGCCTGTTGCATCAGCTTGACCGTCGCCCGGGCTACCTTCTTGGCCCGCTCGTCAAACGATGGAGCACAACCCACCCAGAACAGCACTTCGGCATCGGGATGTTCGGAAAGCGTCTTTATCTCCAACCCTTCCGCCCATTTCGCTCGATCACCTGAAGGAAAACTCCAGGGGTTGGCATTGGATTCCAGTCCTCGAAACGCGGTCTGCAACTGGGCGGGGAACTCACTTCGCTCCTGAACCAGGAATCGGCGCATATCCACGATCTTGTCGACGTAACTGATGAAGACCGGACATTCCTGCTCACACGCTCGGCAGGTGGTACAGGCCCACAGGACTTCGGGGTCGATCACGCCATCGACCAAGTCCTTGCGGTGCTCTTGAGAATCAGCAGTGGCGTTACCGGTGACGAGCGCCTTTTCCTGCTTGTAGAGGAAGTCCCTCAAGTCGAGCGTGAAGTGTTTGGGCGAAAGCTTTTTCCCGGTTTTCGTGGCCGGGCAGTGGTCGCTGCACCGACCGCATTCCGTACAAGTGTAGAAGTCCAGAATGGACTTCCAACTGAACTGGTCAATGCGGCGAATGCCCAACGTCTCTTCGCGCTCCAATTTACCCTCGATGTCAGCGATCGGGGGAAGGCGACCGGGCGAATGAAGCGACTGGAAGTAAACATTCGGTATTCCGGTAATGACATGAAAGTGTTTGGAATACGGAAGGAGATTAAGGAATATGAGAACGAGACTGGAATGCGTCCAAAAACCCACTTGCGCGAGAAATCGAATGGTGCTCAGAGGCAGACCGGCAATGGCCATCGCTGCCAAGGATCCTGCAGGCTCATACCCGACAAAACGCGGCCGGCCCGGCTCCAGGCTCTTCAACTCTTCCGGCGTAAGTTCTCTATACGTCGAAGCCGGAACTCGAAGCACGTGGCCCTGGTCACCCCTCAGTTGAGTCCACGTAATCACTTCTCGTTGATTGGGTGCGTCGGGAAAGCGCATCGGCGTAACATTGACCACGGGGTGGGTCGGCGGCGAATGTAGGGCGATCGACGAGGCGTCGTACAGAATGTCGGCGAGCATCATGACGACGATGATTCCGAGGATGACCAGACCTTCGGTGCTCAAAGTCATTCGACCAAGGCGCTTGACGACACGGTAGTAGACGAACACCATTGCGCCGAGGATGACCAACAGTGCAAAGACGTCCTTGAGGACGGAATAGATGCGCCCATGGAGCTGGTCAGGCCCGAAGACCCAGAAGTTAAAGGACTCATCAAACCCCCGTCCCCACAGGATCAGTGTGCGGAGGAGAAGCACGACGAAACCGCTGAAAATCAACATGTGGGCCGCGCCCGCGAGCGGGTAGCGGCGCATGCGCAACTGGGCGATGGCGTAGGTCCATGTGCGTCGCAGGCGTTCCGCAGGTCGGTCAAAGCGGTTCTCAGGCGCGCCGACCCTCAGGAGTTTCCAGCGCCGCCGTGCGGAATAGGCGAAAGCGCCCCACCCGGCGAGCAGCAGCAAGGCCATGAAGATGGGGCCCATAGGACGCCTTAGGGAAATGCGGAATGACGAATTACGAATGACAAATGTCGAATGCCCCCCTCCAGCCCTTGCCTATTCGACATTTGACGTTCGATATTCGACATTCGTTAGTGCTCCTTTAGCCGCTTGAATTCTTCTGTGAGCAGTGGGACCAACGTGAACAAGTCGGCCACACAGCCATAGCTTGCAACCTTGAAGATCGGCGCGTCTTTCTTGGTGTTGATGGCGACAATCACTTTGCTCCCGCGCATTCCGGCCAGGTGCTGTATCGCCCCATCGATGCCGCACGCAATATAAAGCCGCGGCGTCACGACTTTGCCCGTCAGTCCCACTTGTCGGGTATGCGGCTGATAGCCCGCGTCGCAGGCGGCGCGTGACGCCCCGGCCGCCCCGTCGAGTACCTGAGCCAGGTCGTGGATGATCTTGAAGTTCTCCACCGATTTCAGGGCGCGCCCGCCGGAAACGACAATGTCGGCCTCGGTCACGTCCTTCACACCCGACCCGGTGGCGACGATCTCGTTGATGTTCAGGCGCTTGTCGCGGTCGGAGAGGCTGAGGGACACCGACTGAACCTCCGCCTTCGCCCCACTCTGCGGGGCGGCGGCCGTGTAGGCGTTAGTCCGCACGGTGGCGATTTGCAGTCGATCGCCGGGCAGGCGGAATCGCGCACTGAACTTTCCGGCGTACATCGGTTTCGACGCGACGAGGTCGCCGCCTTCCATCACGACCTCCGTGCAGTCGATCGCCAAAGCGGCCCGCGTTCGCGCGGCCGCCCGCGACGCGAGGTCGCGTCCCAGGGACGTGGTCGGGACCAAGACGATCTTCGGGGCGGCGGCGGCGATCACGGCGGAGAGCGCGGCGGTGTAGGGCAACGCCCGGTACATGGCGAGCTCGGCGCTGTCGACGGTGTACACCTTCTTGGCGCCGTAGGCGGCCACGGTATCGACGAGCGACGCGACGCCTTCGCCGACAAGGCACGCTTCCACGCGCCCGCCCGTGATGGCGGTGAGCCGTCCCGCCACATTCAGGAGTTGAAACGACGCGGGGAGAATCTTCCCGCGACGCTGCTCGATGAAGACGAGAACATTCTGGTTCATACACCTAGACTCGGCTGGCTAGAGCACCTTCGCTTCTTCGCGTAACAGTCGGATCAGCTCCGTCGCCATCTGCGGCGGTTCGCCGTCGATGAACTTGCAGTCCGGTCGCGGCGGCGGCGGAGAGATCGACTCGAACCGAACGCCCGCGTCGGACGCCTCCAAACCCGGCAATTGCCCGGCCGTCAATAAAGTCACTGGCTTCTTCTTAGCCTTCATCAAGTTGGGCAGCGAGGGATAGCGCGGCTCAACCAACCCTTTTTCGATGGTGAGCAGCGCGGGCAGGTCGCACTCCACGACCTCCTCCGCCCCCTCGATGCGTCGCCGGGCGGTGAAGTGCTTCGCGTCGGGCGATATCTCAAGAGCGGTCACCGCCGCGACATGCGGCAGATCGAGGAACTCGGCGAGCGCCGGTCCGACGGCCCCGGCGTCCAGGTCGATGGTGTACTTGCCGCAAACAATCAGATCGAACCCGCCGCCCGTCTTCTTGATCGCCTCGGCGATGACGTGGGCCGCGAACACCTCATCTTTCGATTCGAATGTAGGATCACAGACGTGCACCCCCGCGTCGGCGCCCATGGCCAGGGCCACGCGCAGTGCCTCCGCCGCTTTCTCCGAACCCAGCGTGAGGGCCACGACCTCCGTGACGTCGGTCCGCTTCTCCCGAAGCTGAACGGCCAACTCGATCCCGAACTCATCGAAGGGATCGGGCACGAGTTTGAGGCTTGTGAAGTCGATCCCGCTCCCATCCGGCAGCACCTTGATCGCCGCGTTGGAGTCGGGCACCTGTTTGACGATGGTCAGGATTCTCAACCTTACGGTCTCCCTTCGCCCATGACTCCCGCGCCGGGAGTCGATGGGGCGGACATCTTAGCGGGTGCCGGGCCGTTCGTCCAAGTGGCTTCGAGTCGGCCTGCGAGGGGACAAGTTCGCCCCATCACTTGGATGCCGACCGTTGTACTTCGACCACGGCATGGCCAGGCTCGGGGACCGTGGTCGCACGGCGTGGGCGGGTGTCGCCCGTGTGCGCAAGGTGGTCCCGCACGGCGTCGGCGATCCCGGCGTCATACCCTATCGAAGAGGACCAACCGAGTTGCTCCTTCAGCTTGTTGCATTCGAAAAAGCACCGCCGTCCCATCAGCCAGACAGCGTACCTGGTGGCCAACGGCGGGTTCTTCGTTTTGAAGGCATGGCCGAAGCATTCCATCAGGAAGGAGGCCGCGTACGCGACGCCATACGGCACGGACTTTCTAATGCGCGGCTCGCCGACGGCGTCCGCGACGCGATCGAAGTATCCGCGTTGGGTCAGGACTCCGTCGTGGCAACAGTTATACGCTTCGCCGACGGCCCGATCGCTCTCGGCGGCAAGGATGGCGGCCTCGGCAACATTGCCGGCGTGAACCAGATTCAGGCGGTTTTGGCCGTCGCCGATGATCTTGAGCTTCCGCCGGCGGATCGAGTCGATCAGCCGGGGGAGCGTTGCCCGGTCTCTCGGTCCGTACAACCAACTCGGACGAATCACCGTCACCGGGATGCGACCCGAAGCGTGCATCGCCCAGACGAGGCGCTCCGCCTCCACTTTGGCCCGCGTGTAATAGCTCCAACGAGGCACGTTCACCCCGACCGGCGAGCTCTCGTCGAAGACCTTGCCCTCGCCGTCGATGTGGCCGTAGACGCTGATCGAGCTGATGTGCAGGAAGCGGCGGACGCCGGCGGCGGCGGCCGCGTCCAGAAGATGCTGCGTTCCGTCCACCGAGACGCGGACGAAATCCTCCCACGGCCCCCAGTCGCCGACGCGTGCCGCCGCGTGGTAGACCACATCCACCCCGGCGCACGCCCGTCGCAAGGCTTCGCGATCCGTTAAATCGCCGTCGATGATCTCGGCCCCGATACCCCGAAGAAAGACGGTGTCGCTCGCCTTCCGACAGAGCGCTCGGATGCGCCGGCCCCGACGGTGCAGTTGCTCGGCGATGTGGCTGCCGAGCAGACCCGTTCCGCCGGTGACCAGCGCCGCCGTTGCACTGCCCACAGGGTCGCCCATAAGTTCCGGTTAGGATAGGTTGCCGAACTGATGCCGGTCAAGCGAGACCCTCATGCGGTCGGCGGTACACGTGCGGGAGCGGCGGTGGACGTAGAGGAAGGGTCGCCCTAGACTCGTTTCGGACATGCGGAACCCAACGTCCACGGCGACGCGTCGTTGGAGCTCTTGGAGGGTAAACGCTTCGCGGCTATTGACGTGCTGGACGAGACGTAGGCTTGAGAAAGGGACAAGGGTGTTAACCCATGCTTAAGAAACTTCGCTTGCAGAACTTCCGCACGTACCTTGATGCAGAGATCCAGTTCACTCAACGGCACTTGCTGATTGGTCGCAACAACAGCGGAAAGACAAATCTGTACACAGCGCTCGCATTCCTCCGCGACGCTTCGCGCGGGGACCTTCCGTCTGTCGCCGCATCGATTCCTGGCGGGATCGCCGAACTCAAATATGCGTCGCTAGACAGCAATATTATCCAACTGTCCTGTGCGTGCGAACTGCCATTCGAAGGAGCCGAACACGAGTTTTCGTATCAGCTTAAGCTCGCCGTCGAAAGCACCGCCACATCTCCGGGGTCGCCCGCCCAGCAGGTCCTCCGGGTGCACCACGAAGAGTTGACCGTACGATGGGAAGGATACCCTCAAGTGGCTCTACTTTGGAGCAACGGCGAGGAGGCGGCGATTCTCAAGGAGGATGCTTTCCTTCGGACCCGACAGAGTATGGAGCGTACGAAGGTGGCTGCGCCCTCCGACGCGACGATGTTATCCAAGTTGTACGATTGGCAAGCGAATCCGAGGGCCGTATTCTTTCGCACATACCTATCTAGTTGGCGCTTTTTCACCCTTAACCCGGCGGAAATCAGGCGGAAGTGGCAAGAGAGAAAAATCGACATTCCCATTCTTGATACAGACGGCGGGAACCTGTCCATCGTTTTGTACCAGATTAAAAACTTCGACGGGCGCCGATACCGCAATATCATGGACCATGTACGGCGCTTGGAACCTGAACTAGAAGATATCAGTTTTGTTCCGGTCACCGGGCAGGTTCCCATTCCATTCGTCCAATTCCACGTTCGAGGTTCCGGTTCCTGGGAGGGCTTGTCGGACGGAACGTTGCGCTTTCTGGCTCTTGCCCTTCTCGCGGAATCCGTTACCCCCCTCGGCATGACACCCGCGACAACCGTTGCGCCGTTCGTGATCATCGAGGAACCAGAGAACGGGCTCTATCCGGGCCTGCTTCGTGACTTGCTGGAACTGTTCGAAGAACGCGGCGCGCTGGGTCAGTTTGTTTTCACCTCACATTCTCCCTACTTCATCAACCTGTTCGACTGCCACCGACAGTCCGTCACACTCCTCCGCCGAAGCGAAAACGGTCCTACCGAGGTTTGTGCCGTTCCACCACCGGACGAATCCGATCCGGATCGACCTCTGCTCGCTGACGAGTACACCTTGGAGCTGTTGGATTGATCGAAAGGATCGGGGTAATCTACCAAGACAAAAGCAGCTTCGGATTCCTTCGAGGCGTGGAGGACCGTCTGAATTGCCGCGCGCGGTTGCTCGGCCCTCCTTCGGCGATCGGGGAGACGCAATGCCTGAGTCGCAACAATGCGCGGAACGCTTGGCGCTATTTCTCAGGGAAGGGCGTTGATCTTGTCGTGCGATTCACCGACGCAGATGGGCGACCCTGGAAAGAGGTCCGGCAGCAGGAACTGTCGAGGGTGCCGTCGGAGGCCCGAAGCCTTTGGATCTGTGGGGTGACTGTGAACAACACGGAAGACTGGCTCGCCTTGGATACGCCGTACATCGCCTCACACCTTCAACTCCAAGAGTCCAAACTTGGGAACCCCAAGGAGCGAACTGGCATCATCAAGCACGCGATCCTTCAGCAAGCGCGCGGCGGCGAGAATCCAAGTGATGTGGTTAGGCGAATAGTGGTTTCAGCACCTCCAGATGTTTTCCGGAAATGGCTTACCGATGCTTCCCTTCGTGCCTTCTACACCGAATGTCGGAACGCTGCGAGGCAGACGGGCTGTGAAACGCCCAACGAGTTGAGTGAGGGGGAGAATGCGTAGTTTCGATCTGTCCGCGACGGCTGTTCGCATCGCCCCGTCGGTGTTGTCCGCTGACTTCGGGCGATTAGCGGAGCAGGTCGCGGTCGTTGAGGCCGCGGGAGCGGAGATGCTCCATCTGGACGTCATGGACGGCCACTTCGTCCCCAACATCAGCTTCGGCGTGCCGGTCATCAAATCGCTCCGCAAGTACACGAAGTGTTTCCTCGACGCCCACCTGATGATCTCCGAGCCGAAACGGTACGCGGAGGCCTTCGTGAACGCCGGCTGCAACCATATCACCTTCCACATCGAGGTGACCAGCGAACCGAGAGCCGTCATCGAGCACATCCGCGGGTTGGGCGTGTCCGTCGGCGTGTCCATCAACCCCGGCACGCCGGTGTCGGCGATCGAGTCGGTTCTGGGGGACGTGGACCTGGTGCTGGTGATGAGCGTTTGGCCCGGATTCGGCGGACAGAGCTTTATCCCTGACGTGCTCGACAAGGTGAAAGAGCTTCGCCCCGGTCTGGGATCGCATCAGCGTTTGCAGATTGACGGAGGGATCGACGAAAAGACCATCGGGTCGGCGGCGGCGGCCGGTGCCGACACCTTCGTGGCCGGAACGGCCATCTTCGGCGCCCCCGACCCGCCGAAGGCCATGAGCCGTTTACATCAACTTGCCTTCGATGCGGCTCAGCGGAAAGTCAGCCATGCCCGAGGATAAACCCGTCGAAAAACCAGCGGAGAAGTCCGGCGTCCCGGCGGGCCTATGGACCCGCTGCGAAAGTTGCGAGCACATGGTCTACGAGAAGGAGGTCGCCGAGAACCTCCACGTCTGCCCGGAGTGCGGCCATCATCGCCGCGTCGACGCCCGCACGCGCATTCAACAACTGGTCGACCCCGGCACCCTCGAGGAGTTCGCCCAGGACTTGCGCTCCACCGACCCGCTCGATTTCAAGGACCGCATTCCGTACAAGGAGCGTCTCGCCCTCGAGCAGGAGAAAACCGGCGAGACCGATGCGATCGTCGTGGGAAAGGCCTTCATCCGCGGGCGACCGGTGATCTTGGGCGTGATGAACCCCTCGTTCATCATGGCCTCGATGGGCGCCGTGGTCGGCGAGAAGGTGACGCGGGCCATCGAGCGGGCCATCGAGGACAACCTGCCGCTCGTGATGGTCACGGCCTCCGGCGGGGCCAGAATGCAGGAAGGCATGATCTCCCTGGTGCAAATGGCCAAGACCGCGGCCGCCCTCGCCCGTCTGGACGAGGCCAAAGGGCTTTACATCGTCGTCACCACCGACCCCACGACGGCGGGGGTGGCCGCGAGCTTCGCCAGTCTGGGCGACGTTATCCTCGCCGAACCCAAAGCCATGATCGGCTTCGCCGGACCCCGGGTCATCGCCAACACGATTAACGCCGAACTGCCCGAAGGGTTCCAAACGGCCGAGTTCATGCTCAAGCACGGCTTCGTCGATCGCATCGTCCCCCGAGCCGACCTCCGCCGGGAGATCGCCCGCATCATCGACTACTGCGGCAAGTAGGTAGAGGGTCGCTATGCTCGCCGTCGAGAGCGGCGCCCGTTCTTTCCGAAGGCCGGTTCGATCGAAACGACGTGCAGAAGGTCACACTGAATGGCCCGGTCGGGGACCTCGTCATCGCCGGATGGCAGACCGATGTACACACTGCCTCGCGTCAACCAAGCGAAATCCGGGTGGCGTATGGTGTGCGACTGCCCGTCCGTCAGGCGAATGCGGAACGTCTCGAAAGGCCGGCGGTGGATCACGTCGTAAAGCTCTTGGTAGCGCATCGGTGAATCTCCTCCACGTCATTATACCCTCCTCCTCCCCACCCCGCCACGCAAGGTCTGGCCGCATCGATGCGAAGGGACGAAGGGATACTCGCCGCGTCCCGCGCGGAGCGTTCGGAATTGCGAAAGGATTTTGCCGTCCCGCGCCGATGATGGGACAAGGATTTTGAGCCGGCGGTCGAGAAAATCAGCGTCGGGGTAACGAGCGGTTTTCCGCGCGGGCAGTGCCCGAGTTGCGGCAGTCATGCCGCGGGTGCGTTCCGACCGACGTCGGATCGACGCAAACATCCATCATTTTCCGCGCGGGACGCATGGACCAGCGAAGACGGATGTACAGGACGCTGGGATGTCTGGCCGGGGCCATGACCGGGACGGCCTCCCTCCTCGCCTGGATCGACCCCTCCCCATCGACGCCGACTCCCGTTGTGTCCCAGGAGGAGCTTCTCGCCGCCGCCCGATCGCTCGTCTTCGACGACGTGACGATCCGACCCATGCAGTGGCGATCGGTTGAAGTGGTTGAAGCCCCGTCGATGCGAGGCCCCGGGGTAGCGCTCGCCGCGGACGCCGATCGCAGCGAATGTCACTTTTACATTGACGACCATGGCCGACCGTCCCGCGCCGGCCGCTGGGACGATCAACTCGCCCCCTCCGACGCCCCGCACACGATCCGCATCGAGGTCAGCCACAACGATGCCCTACCCTTCCCATCAGCCGTCCAGTCGGGAAGCGTTCAGGCCCTGCTCGATGCGCTCGAGGAAGCCGTCGCACCCGGTGGATCCACGCTGCAGATTCGGTTTCCGGTTGCGGGCCGAACAGTTCATCGCGGCCGCGATGTCCCATCCGCGCGGATCTCGCGCCCCGCGCCCCGCGCAGGTTAGGGCCGTCACCCTGCGATGCTTGCAAAGGTACTCGCGGCGGGGCGGCAGGTTCGTCCGTAGTCTGCCGACTTGCATCCTGCGATGTTGGGTGAATACAATCCACCCCGTCTTCCGGTAGATGAACGGCGTTTGGGTCGCAATCTACCACTCCAGTCATCCGAGGCGGAGGGAGAACGATGTACCGAGCTTCAAGAGCGGTTGGATCGCTCGTGTTGGGATGCTCAGTGTTCCCTAGCCTCGCCGGGCCGGCGTCGATCCCCAACGATCCCGATTTCGCCGTTCAATGGGCACTCTTGAATACCGGTCAGACCGTCAACGATCAGATCGGAACAGCGGGGGCCGACATCCGCGCTCTCGCCGCATGGGACATCTACCCCGGATCATCCTCCGTCGTCGTCGCCATCGTGGACACCGGGGTTGATCCTCACCCTGAGTTTGCGGATCGGCTTCTCGAAGGCTACGTAGCTCCGTCCGCGGGCGGCGACCCGTACAGCACGCTGGACACGGCCTCACACGGGACGCACGTCGCGGGAATCATCGGGGCCGCCAAAGGAAACGGGGTCGGCATCGCGGGGATCAATGACAAGGCGTGGCTTCTGCCGGTCCGTGTATGGCAGCAGGGGACCGTGGGAACGGAAGCGGCGACGGCGGAGGGCATCGTCTGGGCCGTCGATCACGGGGCCGATATCATCGTTGTGCCGCTTCAGTTCTACGATGGCACGCCAAGGCTCGAGGAAGCCATCACGTACGCGGCCGCCCATGATGTCGTCGTCGTCGCACCGGCCGGTCATGCCCCGGACAATGGGGTCGCCTTTCCCGCCGCGTTTGAGGGGTGCATCGCCGTTTCATCCACGACAAGTGAGGATACGCGCGCGAGCTTTTCCAATTTCGGCCCCGAGGTTGACCTGTCCGCGCCCAGTCAAAACATCTGGTCGACGCAGGCCGGTGGGGCGTATGGATTTGAGAGGCAACCCGGTGGTTCAGCGTCAGCCGCGGCCTACGTGGCCGGTGTGGCCTCGCTCATCCGCTCCTACGCTCCCCAACTGACTGCGCTCGAGGTGAGACAGATTCTGATGGATTCGGCTGATGACCTCGGTAAAGCCGGTTGGGACCCCCACTTTGGCGCGGGCCGACTCAACGCCCGACGAGCGTTGGAGCTTACGCCGTTGCCCGCGCTACGCTTTGAGTACGCCGATCCGCTTCCCACGACAATCCCGCCGGACATGGTGACGAGTTTTACGATCCGGATCGCCGATGCGGCACAGAGGGTCGTTCCGACATCCGTCGTGCTGAGGTATCGAACGACGCCAGCGGGATTCCGAGCGCCACTGCCGCTTCGGCCCCTCGGCGGCGGGTTGTTTGAGGTCGAGCTTCCGGCGGCGCCCTGTGAGACGAGCATCGAGTATTACCTCTCAGCCGCGGGAGACGGCGGGGCGGTCGTGACCGATCCGCTCGACGCCCCGGCGAGCCTCCACGCCGTCCGCGCGATCCGATACGAGAGGCTGTTCGATGACGACTTCGAGACCGACCTCGGTTGGGAGGTCGTCACGGAGGGAGGAAGCACCACAACCGGCGTATGGACGCGAGTGATTCCGGTGGGCACTTCCGCTCAGCCGGCCTACGACTACTCCACCGACTACGGGCGGTACTGTTTCATCACCGGACAGCACTTCGGCGGAGACAACCCTGGAAGCAACGATGTGGACGGCGGACCGGTGCGACTGATTTCGCCGGTGATTCCCGTTCCACCCTTTGACGCGGAAGTCGCGTACTCGCGGTGGTTTTACACTTACACCGCGTCCGGAACGCCGGACATGCTCACGGTGGAGATGTCGCGTGACGGCGGCGCGTCGTGGGTGGTCGTTGAAACCGTGGACGCCACGCAGGGCTGGACGACGTACAGCTTCCGCTTGAGCGAGTTTCCCGACGCGGTCGGGAATCAGTTGCGGATTCGGTTCACCACAAGCGACATCCCCTTCCCAGGCGACTCGCTGACGGAGGCCGCCGTTGACGAGTTCCACGTGCGGGCCATCGAATGCTCGTCCGTCCGAGGCGATGCCGACGGTGACGGGGACGTTGACCTGGCTGACCTCGCACGCCTACCCGGATGCTGGAAAGGACCGATAACGGCGTTCGGCGATCCCGCGTGCGGCCCATTCGATTTTGACTCCGACCGGCACATCGACCTACGAGACTTCCAAGGGCTTCAAAACCGGCTCCGCCCATAAGCCCAGCGTGATCCCTCCGGCGTCACCTTCCTTCTGGTTTGTGAATCCGCGGACGGACCCCTTGATATGCCTCCCGACCCTGTGGTACAATCGTTCCGTGTCGGACCGGCGGGGTCCAGAGCGATGGTACCTCGGGCACGCACGAAGCGCAGGATCAGGAAGGGAGATGCCAACCATGGCGCAGCAACGAATCAGAATGCTTATGTTCGCAGCGGCCGCGCTCGGCGCACCGGTCATACTCGCCGTCGCGGGCGACCCCACCTACGACTTGACCTGGCACACCATCGACGGCGGCGGAGTGATGCGGAGCACCGGCGGCGATTTCGAGCTTTCCGGCACGATCGGCCAACCCGACGCCGGGGCCATGAGCGGCGGCAACTTTACACTCACCGGCGGCTTCTGGTTCGAAGTCGTCCCTAGCGACTGCAACGATGACGGCGTCGTCAACCTGTTCGATTACGACACCTTCCAGGCCTGTCTGACCGGTCCGGCGGGTGGCCCGCCTCCCGCAGGTTGCGACTGCTACGATTTCGACGGCGACGGCAAGATCACCCTGCTCGATTTCGCCACCGTTCAGGCCATGTTCAACGGGCAGTAGGGCGGGCTGTTGGCGGATCGACGTACCACAGCCCCACTTGGAAACCCTCGTTACCCTTACCCATCCTCCGTCCTCGCGCGGGATTTCGTCCAGCAAACGGCGTTGGACCGGCCAAGCCGGCCTCCGAGGGACGCCCGTTGCGCACGTTGTCCGGGGGGCTTCCTACTGTTCCCGATTTTGGTATGATTTGCCCGACGAACCGATAGGCCGGTCCGTGAATAATCCCTCATTACTCTCGAAAGGAGTAGACCATGAAAGTGCGTCATGTACTGGTAGGGGCGGTGTTCTGCGCCGCGACGGCGTTCTGGAACAATAACGCCTTTTCACAAACCAAGGACGAGAAGAAGCCCGCGGGTGACAAGCCTGCGGCCGCTCAGCCACCGGCTGCCAAGCCGGCCGACAAACCGGCCGGGGACAAGCCCGCCGCCCCCGCGGCTGCAAAACCCGGCGACAAGCCCGCGGCCGACAAGGGCGGCGGCAGCGAGGCCGAGTCCATGATGAAGATGATGCAGGAAATGTCCGCGCCAGGTAAAGAACACGAGGCCCTCAAGCCGCTCGTCGGATCCTTCACCTGCGCCACCAAGATCATTATGGAGCCGGGCGCCCCGCCGACGGAGTCCAGCGGCACGGTTGATCGGAAATGGGTTTTGGGCAACCGCTATATCCAAGAAGATGTCAAGGCCACCATGATGGGAACGCCTCTTGAAGGAATCGGCATTATGGGCTACGACAAACTGCAGAAGTTCTATCACGCGTACTGGATCGACTCGATGGGCACGGGCACGTGGAGTATAACCGGTACGGCGGACGCGGCGGGGAAGGTGCTCACCTTCACCGGCGAGAACTTCGACCCGATGTCCATGTCCAAGAAGAAGGGTAGGTCGACCATTGACCTGACCGACCCCAACAAGCACGTGATGAAGATGTATGACACCGGACCGGACGGCAAGGAGTTCATGGGCTTAGAGATGACCTGCACGCGTAAGTAGACTCCGCCAACTTCGGCTCAATCAGTCGATGGACCGGCCCGCACGCCGCTGACCGGGCGCGTGCGGGCCGTGTCATTCCCACGGCTTGGGGAATCGGCGAGACAGTCGTACACTTCACTTTGAAGGCGGACGCCGGATGAACGAGTACGAGACATGACATCCCCGTCCGCGCGCTGTACCCTTCGGGAGATGAACCGGTCCGACGAATCCAAACTGCTCGACGGCGTGGCCCTGGCGCGGCGCGTCCTCGACGGCGTGAGACACAAGGTTGAAACGATCCGAAAAGCAACCGGCGTTACCCCGACCCTGGCTACCGTTCTCGTGGGCGACGACCCGGCCTCGGCCGCCTACGTTCGCACCAAGGACAAACGCTGCCGCGAGGTGGAGATCGAATCGCGCCGCATCGAACTCCCCCGCGACACAACCACCGACCGGCTCGCCGGGTTGGTCGACCAACTTGCCGCCGACCGCGCTGTCCACGCGATTCTCATTCAACATCCCATCCCCGCTCCAATCGACAAAAGAGCGGCCTTCGAGGCCATTCCGCTGCACAAAGACGTGGACGGCGTCAGCTCCGCAGCCCTGGGGCGGACCATTCTCGGAATGCCCGCATTCCCCTCCTGCACCCCCGCGGGGATCATACGGCTCCTTGCTGACTACCAGGTTCCGCTCGATGGGGTCGAGGCCGTCGTCGTCGGCCGCAGCCCCATTCTGGGCCGCCCGATGGCCTCCATGCTCATCAACGCCCACGCCACTGTCACCCTCTGTCACTCCCGAACCCGCGATTTGCCCGGCGTCATCGGCCGAGCGGACGTGCTCATCGTCGCCGTCGGCAAACCTCGTTACGTCCAAGGGGGCTGGATCAAGCCCGGCGCCGTGGTCATCGACGCCGGCTACAACGAGGGCAACATCGGCGACGTGGACTTCGATTCCGCGATCGAACGCGCCTCGCTCATCACTCCCGTCCCCGGCGGCGTAGGCCCCATGACCATCGCCACCCTTCTCGAACACACCGCGGATGCCGCCGCACAACAGCTTGGGTTATGACTCCGGGCCGCGGCTCTCTCCTTTCGATGTTGCTTCCGCTCCCCAAGAAAACACATGAAGACACGGGCGTTTGCCGGGTTTCTGGAGAGGATCGGCCGGGGGTCCACGTGGACGATCCCCGCGTCGAGCAGGCCGCCCGGCGGTGGCAGAGGGGGTGCCCCGAACGATCGACCCCGCGCGAGGCCCCGACGACGGTCCGCATCGCGGTCGACCAAGCGCAGGTCGGGCATCGCCACGGCTATCGACTCACCGTACGCACCGATGAGATTGAGTTACTCGGCGGATCGCCTGCCGGCTGCTTCTACGGCCTGCAAACGCTTACGCAACTTACCGACTTTTCGGCGGGTGAGGTGCCATGCTGTGTCATTGATGACTGGCCCGACTTCGCCGCTCGCGGCCTCCTCCACGACGTCACCCGCGGAAAAGTGCCCACGCTCGACACTCTGAAGACCCTCGCCGACCGACTCGCCGCCATGAAGCTCAACCAGTTGCAGCTCTACATCGAGCACGCCTTCGTCTTCCACTTCGACCCCGACATCTGCGGCCCCGACGACGGCCTGACCCCCGACGAAATCCGTGAACTCGACGCCTATTGCCGCGAACGCTTCATCGACCTCGTTCCCGCCGTCGCCACCCTAGGCCACATGGGACGCATTCTATCCCTACCGAAGTACCGACATCTCGCGGAGATCGAGCCGACCAAATCTTGGGCGGAAATGACTTGGCCCGAAAGAGCCCGCGGCTTCACCCTCAACATCATCAACCCCGAATCCCACGCATTGGTCGAACGAATCTGGTCGGAGATTCTCGACGCCTTCTCCTCGCCCGTCGTCAACATCTGCGGCGACGAACCGTGGGACTTGGGCAAGGGCAAAAACCGCGAACATTGCGCCGCAAGCGCCCCGGGCGAACCCTATATCGACCACATCCTGCGCACCCACGCTCTGTGTGCGGCCCGCGGACACCGGACGCAGGTCTGGAGCGACGTCGTCCGGAATCATCCCGGTTTGTTTCATCGCCTACCGAAAGACTTGACGATTCTGCACTGGGGATACGACGACCGCGCGGACTGCGAGGGCACACGCGCCTTCACCGATCCCGGTCTCGACACCATAGTCTGCCCGGGCACGTCCGGCTGGAAGCGGATCATCAACGCGATGGGGCTCGCCGAACGCAACATCGCCGCCTTCGCCGCAGCAGGCCGCAAACACGGTGCGACCGGCTTGCTCAACACCGACTGGGGCGACCACGGCCACTTCAACCCTCTCGCTTGTTCCTGGCACGGAATCGCCCTCGGCGCCGCCCTCGCCTGGAACGCCGATCATCCGATCGGTCCCGAATTCGACAGATGCTTCGCTCGAACGGTCCTGGGACTCGGCGACCCCGCGATCATCTCCGATTTGCGACAAGCGTCCGCCATCGCCGATCGCTGCGAAACATGGCGTCTCTTCTGGCAACCGCTCCAACAAGTCCGCGACGATCCCACGCTCCCCGCGATCGACGAGGCGGAAGGAGCGGCGGAATCAGCAGGGCACGCCCTACGCCGACTCGAATCGCTGGTCCCCCCCGCGCTGTCTGATCCCCGTGATGTCACCGAACTAACTCTCGCCTGCCTGTTCACCGAGCTTTTCGCGGAAAAGGTCAAGGACGCACGCGCCGGCCCACTCCGAGCCGCGTGCGGAATGAAATCCCGGCGCGCCGCGAGCCCGCGCGGACTTTCCGCACGCCATCGATCGGACTGGTCCGAGCGCCTTTCGCACGCGGCGCGCGATTACGCCCAATCTTGGAACGCCCGCAACAAACCCTCCGGTCTCCGCGATATCCTGGACGCACTCGTGGTCGTCGCCGATGATATCGGCTCATCCAATCGCTAAATGGCAGACGCCCCGAATCCCTAGTACGATCCGACGCGCTCGGCGCGGAGAAATTTGCGGTGTGCCACTGCTCTCCGAGCAGTGGACGCTGGACCGACAGTGGAATCTCGTTCCGGCGCCACGTCGCACGGAGGCTCTAGCAGGTGGCTCTAGCCCAAGTTGGCCAGTTACGAGTCTACAACCCGGTTTTTGATAGCGTCAGGGGTGATTTTGCTCGTGAGTTATTGACTACATTCGGTATCTCCAACATGCCATTTCGGCTCGCCCAGACGGGCG
>Ga0315274_10003693_pt1 | contig 22743 bp, 17 predicted proteins | sample YL17G02_20_MG_FD_203700 | JGI IMG/M metagenome (GOLD analysis project Ga0315274, IMG submission 203700) | Sediment microbial communities from Yellowstone Lake, YNP, Wyoming, USA - YL17G02_20 | ecosystem: Environmental > Aquatic > Freshwater > Lake > Sediment | place: USA: Wyoming | collected...
CCGAAGCTGGCTCGTGAAGTCTATGAAACCTTTGCGCGTGCTGGTGGTGGATGACAGCCCCGTGTTTCGGGAGTCGCTTGGCGAGTTCCTGAAGCAGCACTCGGAAATTCAACTGGTGGGGACCGCCGCGTCGGGAAGTGAGGCCGTCAAGAAGGTGGAGGAGCTCTGCCCTGATTTGGTGATCATGGACCTGATCATGCCGGAGATGAACGGGTTGGAGGCGACCCGCCTGATCAAGGCCGCCCCGGCTCGTCGTCCCAAGGTGATCCTGGTGACCCTGCATGAGCCGCGCCCCTTTGCGAAGGCCGCCACCAACGCCGGCGCGGACGGGTTTGTGCGCAAGGCCGACATTCCGCGCCTATTGTTCCCCATGATCCGCAACCTCTGTTGGACGGCGGCGACAAGCCCGGAAGCTCCCAAGCCCGAGACTGCGCCGGGCAAAGACAACCCAAACCACGGCCCAGCCAGCCCGGCAGCCAGCCTTCCCGTGTGAGGAACCACCTGATGAAACTCGCCCCACCCCGAATCCGGCCCGACCGGCTGACGCACCCGGCGACTTCACCTCCAGTTGACGTGGCCGGGCTCCCAGCCCGCGACCGACAGTTCCTCGCCGGGCTGAATCTCAACGGCGTCGCGGCCCAGACCCAAGCGCTTCATGTCTAAGGCGACTCCATCTCCCAGCGGTCCACCCGAACCCCTTGCCGAGGGCGGCACATTGCAGCCTGGCACGGCGGACTCCTGCCAGTCCCAGTGGAGCGGACTTCCGACTGCACTGCTGGAAGCCAGTCTGAACGAGATCTACGTCTTCGACGCCGACACGCTGCGCTTTCGGCACGCCAATGAGGGAGCGCTCAAGAACCTGGGCTACACGCTCACGGAAATCCGGAAGCTGACGCCGTTGGACTTGGAGCCCGAGTTCACTCCGGAATCGTTTCGGGAGTTGATTGGTCCGTTGCTCCGCGGCGAGAAGCCGAAACAGGTGTTTGAAACCCTCCACCGCCGCGCCGACGGGAGCGAGTATCCCGTGGAAATGCATCTGCAACTCCTGACGCGCGGGCCCGAGCGGCTTTTCCTGGCGGTGATCCTGGACATCACGCGACGGAGAGAAATGGAACGCGAGCTCCGCCTCCTGAAGTCCGCCCTGCAGGCCTCGGCCAACGCCGTCGTCCTGACGGATGCCAACGGGCGGATTCAGTGGGTCAACGCCGCGTTCTGCGCGCTGACGGGCTACGGGGCGGGAGAAGTGCTCGGCCAGAACCCGCGCATGTTCAAGTCCGGCCGGCACGACCGAGCCTTTTACGAAAACCTGTGGCGGACCCTCACGGCCGGTGAGGTGTGGCACGGCGAAATCATCAACCGTCGCAAGGACGGCACGCTATACACCGAGGAAATGACCCTCACTCCGATCCGCGGCGCCGGTGGCGGCATCACCCACTGCATCGCCGTCAAGCAGGACATCTCCGACCGCAAGGAGGCGGAGCGGCGGTTGAAGGAGAGCGAAGCCCGGCTGGCGCAGGCCCAGGAGATGGCCCATCTGGGGGACTGGGAACTGGACCTGGACACCCACGCGTTGCGCTGGTCGGATGAAGTCTATCGCATCTTCGGCCTGGCTCCGCGCACGGTGAGGCTGACCAATGAATTGTTCTTCAGCTTCGTGCATTTGGAGGAGCAGCAGGCGATCCAGCAAGCGGTCCAGATCGCCGTCCAAACCGGCCGGCCCTACTCGATTGACCACCGTATCCGACGGCCGGACGGATCCGAGCGGGTGGTTCACGAACACGCCCAGGTGGTGCGCGACGCCGACGGCCGGGTGGTGAAGCTGCGGGGGACGGTGCAGGACATCACGGAACGCAAACTGGCGGAGGAGCAGGTGCGCAACTCCGAGGCGCTCTACCATTCGCTGGTGGAGAATGTCCCGCAGAACATCTTCCGGAAAGACCGCGCGGGGCGAATCACGTTCGTCAATTCCCGGTTCTGCCAGACGGTCGGGCGGAGGGCCGAAGACATTCTGGGGAAGTCCGACGCGGACCTTTTCCCGGCCGAACTGGCCGCGAAGTACCGCGAGGACGACCGCCGGGTCATGGACACCGGGCAAGCGTATCACACCACCGAAACCCACCTGCAGCCCACAGGCCAGTCGTTGACGGTGGAAGTGGTCAAGACACCGCTGCGCGACAGCGCGGGGCGAATCACGGGAGTACAGGGCCTCTTCTGGGACATCACCGAGCGGCAGTTGGCCGAGCAGGCCCTGGCCCGCAGCGAGGAGAAGTTCGCGAAGCTCTTCCGCGACAATCCCGCGGCCATGAGCATCAGCAGAATTGCCGACGGCCGTCTTTTGGACGTCAATGACCAGTACTGCGCCTTGTTCGGCTACGCGCGCGAGGAGTTGCTCGGCCGGACGGTCCACGAGTTGGGCTTGTGGGAGGACCCGGCTGAGCGGGAGCGGGTCGTGGCAGAGCTAGCGCGCACCGGGAAGGTGAAGGATTGCGAGGTGCGATTGCGCAGCCGGGACGGTTTCGTTCGCCACGTTTTGCTATCCTGGGAGCGGCTCGAGCTGTCCGGGAACGAGGACCCCTTGTTGATGGCCACGCTGGTGGACATCACGGAGCGCAAGCAAACCGAGGGCAAGATGGCCGAGTTGTTCGAAATCCTCGACCAGGCGCGGGAAGCGATCGTGGTGCGGGATCTGGAAGGGACGGTTCTCTATCTCAACCAAGGAACCCAGCAGCTTTCCGGGTACACGCTGGAGGAAGTGATCGCGAAGCACGCGACCCTGCTGTTGTACCGGCATCACCGCGAGTTCGAGGCCGCCACCCGCCATCTCCTCGAGGTCGGCGAGTGGCAGGGCGAGCATTTCCTGACCACCAAGACCGGGCAGGACATCCTGGTGGACGGCCGCTGGACATTGATCCGGGACGACGCAGGGAAACCCCAGTCCATCGTCGCGATCAGCGTGGACCTCACCGAGAGGAAAAAACTCGAAGCGCAGTTCCTCCGCGCCCAGCGCATGGAAAGCATCGGCGCGTTGGCCAGCGGCATCGCGCATGATCTGAATAACATCCTTACGCCCATCGTCATGACCGCTCCCATGCTGCGGATGGACCTGCCGGCCGACGACCGCGAGCAACTGCTCGCGACCTTGGAGGCCAGCGCCCAGCGCGCGGTGGAGGTCATCAAGCAGATCCTGGGCTTCGCCCGCGGCCAGGAAGGCGAGCGAACGCTGCTTCAGCCCCGCCACCTCCTGCGGGAGATGGGGCGGATCATCCGGGAGACCTTCCCGCCCTCCATCAAACTGGTCGAAAACGCGCCGAAAGACCTGTGGCCCGTGGCGGGCAACGCCACCCAGTTGCACCAGGTGCTCATGAACCTGTGCGTCAACGCCCGCGATGCCATGCCGAGGGGCGGAACGCTGCGTCTCGAGGCGCAAAATGTGGCGCTGGCGGAGGCAAGCGTGAAGCGCCCCGCCGAGGCCAAGCCCGGCAACTACGTCCAGCTCCAGGTCAGCGACACCGGGGAAGGCATCCCCGACGCGATCCGCGACAAAATCTTCGATCCGTTCTTCACGACCAAGGAAACGGGCAAGGGGACCGGCCTGGGACTGACCACCGTCCTCGGGATCGTCAAGAATCACGGAGGATTCCTGGACCTGGACAGCGCCCCCGGCCGCGGCACCAGGGTCAGCATTCTGCTCCCCGCCGTGTCCGGCAGTCCGGTAAAGGACGAGGAGGGCAACGGCCAGGAGGCCGCCCGTGGACGGGGCGAGTTGATCCTGGTCGTCGATGATGAGGCAGCGATCCGCCATACCACGCAGCGAACGCTCCACCAGCACGGCTATCGCACGATCGAGGCCGCCCACGGCGCAGAAGCGCTGGCCCGGCTGGACACCGTGGGAACCGAGGTGGCCTTGGTGGTGACGGACCTGCTCATGCCGGTCATGGACGGCGTCACCCTTTGCCAGAGGCTCCAACAGTTGCGGCCGGAACTGCCGCGGATCGTCTCGACGGGGACAGCCCTCGATCACACCCCCGGCGATATCCGCTCGGCGCTGACCGCCGCCGGCGTGAAACACATCCTGGCCAAGCCGCACGGCCCATCCGACCTCCTCAAGGCGATCGCGGATGCGATCCAGTCCGCCCAGACCCGGGGCGCGCCCCAGACCCCAGTCAGCTTATGACGACGACCCCAGCCACGACCGATGTTCCACCCCCCAAACGGGTTCTGGTCATCGATGACGACGAATCCCTGCGGATCGCGGTGCGCGGCGCGCTGACCGCCGGAGGCTACGAGACGGTGGAAGCCGGAGACGGTCTGTCCGGCATCACGCTGCTTGAATCAGATCCGCCGGACGTGGTGCTGTGCGATATCAGGCTGGGGGTGGGGGATGGTTTCGACGTGCTGGCCGCCGCGCGGGAGAATCCGGCGCTGGCCGCCATCCCTTTCATTCTGATGACCGCCCAGACGGAAGAGGGGATCATGCGGCAAAGCATGGACAGCGGCGCCGACGACTACTTGCAGAAGCCGTTCACGCCCGAGCAGTTGCTCAACGCCCTCGAAGCCCGGCTCAAAAAGGGCGAGGCCCTGGAGCGCCGGGCCGCCCGGACCACCGAACGTCTGCTCAAACTGCTCGAAGCCACGGCCGACCTGGTCGCCATCGTGGATCCCCAAACCCGCGAGATCACCTATCTGAACCGCGCGGGCCGCGAGTTGGTCGGGCGCGACCCCCGCCGCAAACGCACGCAGGTGCTCCTGGCCGACCTCTATCCGCCCGAAGCCCTGACCGTTGTCGAGTCGGAGGGAATTCCCACCGCGCTCCAGGTCGGCGCGTGGAATGGGGAGACCGTGCTCCGGGACCGGGCCGGCATCGAGGTCCACGTCTCCCAACAGATACTGACCCACCTGGGTCCCGGCGGCCGGCTGGACTGCCTGTTCATCGTGGCCCACAACATCATGGAACGAAAGCGGGCGGAAGAGGAACGGCTCCGCGCGGAAATCCAGTCGCGTCAGACACAAAAAATGGAGTCGATCGGCCGTCTGGCGGCCGGCATTGCCCACGAGATCAACACGCCCACACAGTTCATCGGAGACAACCTCCGCTTCCTCCAGCAGACCTTCGGGCAACTGGAATCGCTCGTGGGGCTCTATCATCAACTGCTCCAGGCCTGCCGACAGGGCGCGCCCACCTCGGAGCTCACCGCCGCCGTCCAGCACGCCGCCGACACCGCGGATGTCGAGTTCCTCAGCCGGGAGATCCCCACAGGCCTCAGCCAGGCGCTGGAAGGCGTGGACCGCGTGGCCCGGATTGTTCGCGCCCTGAAGGAGTTCTCCCACCCCGGCGCCGAAGAGATGACGCCCGCGGACTTGAACCATCTCATTGAAAGCACGATCACGGTCTCGCGCAACGAGTGGAAATACGTGGCCGACCTGGTTACGGATTTCGATCCGGATCTCCCGCCCGTCCCCTGCCTGCCAGGACAGTTCAACCAGGTGATCCTCAACCTGCTGGTCAACGCTGGCCACGCCATCGCCGAAATCGTGGGCGACGGCGTCCGGGCGCGAGGCTGCATCCGGGTGAGCACCCGCCGGGTGGGCGAGTGGGCGGAGATCCGGGTTTCGGACACGGGCGGAGGCATTCCGGAGGGCATCCGCGACCGGGTGTTCGAGCCGTTCTTCACGACGAAAGAGGCCGGCAAAGGGACCGGCCAAGGCCTGGCCATCGCCCACTCGGTGGTCGTGAACAAACATCATGGATCCATTCGTTTTGAAACCGAGCCCGGCCAAGGCACCATCTTCATCCTCCAGCTTCCGTTGGCGCCTCCCGCTGCCTCTGCCGATTGACACATGCCTGACTTCGAGACCACCCTGTACGGCGGCCGGCCGCGGATTCTCGTGGTGGATGACAACACGTCAATCCACGAGGACTACCGCAAGATCCTGGCCCCGGCGCCGACGGCCCGCGAGGGCCTCGACCGGGTCGAAGCCAGCTTGTTCGGAGTCGACCGCTCGCCTTCGCTCCCCTCCCGCGAGTGCGAGCTGGATTCGGCGTTCCAAGGTCAGGAAGCGCTGGAGAAGGTGCGCGCGGCGGTGCATGGGGGACAGCCCTACTCCATGGCCTTCATGGACGTCCGCATGCCGCCCGGCTGGGACGGCGTGGAAACCACCGTGCGGCTTTGGGAGGTGGATCCGGACCTGCAGGTGGTCTTGTGCACGGCCTACGCCGACTACTCCATGGAGGACCTCAGCGCCCGGTTGGGTCACTCCGACCGGTTTGTCATCCTCAAGAAGCCGTTCGATGTGGCGGAAGTCCGCCAGTTGGCGAATGCCCTGACGAGGAAACGGCGGCTGGAGGAAGTCGCCCGGCGCAAGATGGAGGATTTGGAGCGGTTGGCAGACCAGAGGTTGGCGGCTCTCACTCAGGCCGAACATAAATACTCTGCCCTTTTCGAGAACCTCTCCGATGGGGTCTTCCAACGCACGCCGGAGGGAAAGTACCTCCTCGCCAACCCGGCGCTGGCACGCATCTTCGGATGCGCCACGGTCGCCGAGTTCCTGCAAGTGACGGCCAACGGCGACACGGGGTTCTACCCGAGCTCGGCGCAGGTGCCCTCGTTTCGGGGTCGGGCACAGAAGATGGGAGAAGGATGGTATCACGAGGCGGAGATCCTCTGCCGCGACGGCACGCGCAGATGGATTTCGGAACGTGCGCGCCTCGTCCAACCCCTTTCCGGCGGCGTCCCCTTCTGGCAAGGGATTGTCACCGATATCACCGCCCGCAAGCGGGCCGAACAGGAGCGTGACCGGATGGAAGTCGAGCTTCGCCACGCCCAGAAACTGGAATCCGTCGGGCAACTGGCCGCCGGCATCGCTCACGAAATCAACACACCGATCCAGTACGTCGGGGATAACCTGCGCTTCCTCCAGGACGCCTTTCAGGGCCTGTCCCGGAGCCTGGCCCAATACGAGCGCTTAGGAGACGCCGTCGAGCAAGGGACCGCGGGGCCCGGCATGGTCGCGGCGACCCGCGAAACCGCCCGAGCAGCGGCGGACCTCGCCTACCTGGGCGACGAGATCCCCAAGTCGATCAAGGAATCCCTGGAAGGCATCCATCGCACGGCCAGGATCGTGGGCGCTCTCAAGGAATTCTCCCATCCGGGCGACGAGACGAAGACGCCGGTCGATTTGAACCGCGCCATCGACAGCACCCTCACCGTTTCCCGCAATGAGTGGAAATACGTCGCCGAGCTTGAGCTGGACTTTGATCCCTCGCTGCCTCTGGTGCCCTGTTTCCCCAGCGAGTTCAATCAGGTGATCCTGAACCTGGTGATCAACGCGACCTACGCGATCGGTGAGGTCGTGGGCGGCAGCCCGGCCAAGGGCCGCATCACGGTGCGCACGCGCGCCGAGGGGGACTGGGTGGAGATCCGGGTGGAGGATACCGGCACGGGCATTCCCGAAGCCATCCGGGACCGCGTATTCGATCCCTTCTTCACGACCAAGCCGGTGGGCAAAGGCACCGGCCAAGGCTTGTCCATCGCCCACTCGGTGGTGGTCGATAAACACGGGGGCACGATCCGCTTTGAGACGAGGATGGGAAAAGGGACCGTCTTCATCGTTCGCCTGCCGTTGTCGGACTCCAAATCGAAGACCGGAATCCAACTCCAAGACTGAAAGAAACACTGCCATGAAACTACGAATCCTGTTTGTGGACGACGAACCCCTGGTGCTGCAAGGACTCCAGCGCCTCCTCCATCACATGCGCCTGGAGTGGGAGATGGAGTTCTGCGAAAGCGGCCTCGAAGCCCTGGTGCGCATGGCCGCCCAGCCTTATGACGTGGTGGTCGCGGATATGCGCATGCCCGGCATGAACGGCGCCGAACTGCTCAATCAGGTCATGCGCCGTTACCCCAAGACGGTGCGCCTTATTCTCTCCGGCCATGCCGACAAAGACCTGATCCTCAAATGCGTGGGGTCCACGCATCAATACCTGGCCAAGCCGTGCGACGTGGATGTGCTCAAAGGGGCCATCCAGCGCGCCGCGGCGCTGGAGCAGATGCTCCAAACCGAAACGCTCCGCAAACTCACCTCGCAGATGGACCGCCTGCCCTGCCTGCCGGCCCTTTACCTGCAAATCACCGAGCGGCTGCAGTCCCCCGAGGTGTCGCTCGATGAGGTGGCCTCGCTGGTGGCCAAGGACATTGGCATGACCGCCAAAATCCTCAAACTCGTCAACTCCGCCTTCTTCGGCGCCCGCCGGCAGATCGCCGGGGTGCGCGAGGCCATTCACTACCTGGGCATGGACACGCTCAAGTCGCTGGCGTTCTCGGTTCAGGCCTTCTCCGAGTTCGAGACCCTGCGCGTGCCCGGGCTGTCCATGCCGGCGCTATGGGAGCACAGCCTGCAGACCGCCGCCGCTGCCAAGGCCATTGCCCTGGCGGAACAGGCGGACGCCAAGCTGGCCGAGGAAGCCTACTGCGCCGGGCTCCTCCACGATGCGGGCAAGCTCGTGCTCGGCTGCAACTTCGAATCGATGTACGTCGAGGCCGTGGAATCAGCCAAGACCGAGGTTATTCCCTTGCCGGCCGCGGAACAACGACTCTTCGGCGCAACCCACGCCGATGTTGGCGGATACTTGCTGGCGCTGTGGGGCCTGCCGGTCCCGGTCGTCGAAGCCGTCGCCCTGCACCACCAACCCTCCCAAGGTCCAGGCGGTGGCTTTCAACCCTTGACCGCCGTGCATGCGGCCAATGTGCTGGTCAACCAAGCCCGCGCGGCCTCCGATGGCCTGCCGCTCAGTCAACTGGATCAGGCTTACTTGTCTGACCTGGGCTTCGCCGACAGGCTGGATGCCTGGCGCGCCCTCGTCCAGCAGAGTCTGTCCGAGGCACCGAAACGGTGAGCGCTCCCACCGCCTGGGTACCCCATGGAGGCTTCCGGTTTCCTAGCCTCCGATCGACCGGACGGGCCAGGCGCTGAAGGAGCGGACGGTGGCTGAGCCGCCGGTCGCAAACAACTCGAGCTGCGCCTCCGGATCAACCGCCTCCACCACGCGCGTCACACACTCGCGCCCGTTGGCGAAGATCTCCACCACGGATCGATCCACAAAGACGCGAAGGCGGAGCCGCCCCTCGCCGCGCTTCAGCTCGAACGGCACCTTCGCGCCCGCCACGGTGAGCTGTTGACCGTCGAATGCAATCCGGAGATCGCGTGCATCGCCCCGCGAACGGCGGATCTTCAGTCCGACCGTCTGGGCCGAGTCGAGCTCGAAATCGACGTCCAGTTCGAGCGCGTTGCCCCGCACACCGGGCACCGCCATCACCGTGTCCGCCAGTCGCACGTTCGCCTGGCGGACTCTTGGGCCGCGCAGCTTCTTCAGCTCCGGCGCAGGTTGCTGGCGCAGGTCGCCGTCAGCGCTGAGCGAGAGGTCTCGCGGCACGGTCAGGCAGCCGTTCCAGCCCAGGCCGCTCTTGAAGCCGCGCACCCAGCCCCACAAGAGGCGGCGTTTCCTCTGATTCAACAGCGTGTTCGGCGCGTAAACCTGGTCGCTGTGATCCAACAGCCCGCGCGTCTGAAACTGGAACGCGCCCTTGGCGGGATCGAAGTCGCCGATGAAATACTCGACCCGGCCGTAGGGCGAGACGATGAGCACCCACTTCTGGCCAAGCTGGAAGAAGTTCGGGCACTCGATGCCTTTGACCTGAGGGTCCGGATGCCGGAACAGCTCGCCGCGATACTCCCATTGTGTGAGTTCGTCGTTCAGCGCTTCGTAAAGCAGCACGACGGCCTGGCCGCCCTTGGCCTGGTTCAGGTTGCCGCCGAGCACCAGGTAGTCCCGCCCCTCGTGGTGAAAGTAGAACGGGTCCCGCCAGTCATAGACCTTCAAGTCGCCGTGGAGCGCCTCGCTGAGGATCGGATTCGCCGGGTGCTTTTGCCAGGTGAGCAGGTCGTCGCTGCCGAGCGCGGCCCACTGTTCGGCGTGGACATCGGCGCCTTTGCCTCGGCCGATGCTGGTATAGAAGATCGTCGGCCGTCCCTTTGCCAGAACCGCGCAGCCGGAGAACACATGGTCCTCGCCGAGTTCCTTGCTTGGCCACAGCGCGATCGGCAGGTGTTCCCAATGGGCGAGGTCGCGGCTGCGGACGTGGCCCCAGTGCATGTTCCCCCAGTCGTCGCCGTAGGGGTTGTGCTGGTAGAAGAGGTGATACCAGCCCCGGTGGTAGATGGGGCCGTTGGGATCGTTGTTCCAGAACGCGGGTGGCGCAACGTGGAAGAGCGGTCGCGTCGGATCGGCCTCCGCGCGGGGCGTCGCGGCGGCGACGCTGGCTATGGCGCGCTGGATCGCCTCGTTGGGGCTGGCCGGCGCCGCCGTTGCCAGGCGCGAGGCAGCCAGGAAAACGGCGAGGGTTGAGCGGAGGCAAATGCGCAGCGGAAACTTGCCGGTCTCGCGGCGAGCGGTGCAGTCCGGTTCCATGGCGCGGAAGCTATCGTTCCGCCCGCTGGCTGGCAAGGATGGCGACCGGGGCGCTCTCGTTCCCACCTGCCGCTGTCGCCCGCATCTCCTCACTTTGCACCCGACTGCATCTGCGCTCCGAGATGGCCGGGATGCAACTCCAGCGCCTGCCAGAACTGTGCTTCGGCTTTCGCTTTGTCGCCCAAGCCGAGCTGGCCCAACCCGATCAAGTAATGCGCGTTCGCCTTGCGCACGCGCTCACTCTGTCGCTCGCCGAACTTGGCGAAGTAGTCGGCGGCCTCGCCGGTGGTGAGTTGCTCTTCGCCGGCTTTCACGAGGCGCTCGAACATGGGCTTGGCTTCGTCGGCGCGGCCGAGTTTCTGGAGCGCCAGGGCATGGAAGTACTGGCTCTCGGAGGCGCCACGGTCCCCGCCCGCCACGGCCTTCTCGAAGGCGGCTTTCGCTTGGGCGGCGTCACCGAGGGCTTCGTGAGCCGTGCCGATGAAGTCTTGGATCTGCGCGGTGCGCGGTGCGCGGCGGGCGCGGCCGACCTCCAGGTTCTTCGGGTATTCGAGCGCGGCTTCAAACTCGCGGAGCGCCTCGCGAAACCCCTTGGCTGCCAGAAGACGCTGGCCCTGCACGAGGCAGGCATCCACATAGACGTTGTGAATCTGGCTGCTGCCTTCCCAGTTCCGGAAATGCCGGCTCCGGAGAAAGCCGAGCGCGCGGTCGGCCTGGCCCTCCAAGGTCAACAGCACGATCAGGCGCGTCATCGCGTCGTCGCGCAGGGCGACAGTGCCCGTCAGCATCCGGTCCAGCCGCTTGGCCACGGGCGCGCCGCCGGCTTCGTATTGCACGTCGAGCTCGTAGAGGAACCGCGGCTCCTTCGGGTCCAGTTCGACGGCCTTCTCCAGGCTGGCGATGGCTTTGGCAGTGTTCATCTCGTGTTGGGCGTAGGCGAGGCCGAGGTTGCGGTGCACCAAGGCGAACTTACCATTGCGCTTACGCGATTCTTCCCAGGCGCTGATGGCGTTCTCGGGCTGGTTGTCGTAGAGCAGGCAGCCCAGGTAATAGGGCGCGCGGGCGTCCGCCGGATTCACTTCCATCGCGCGGCGGAGGAGGGGCTCCTCCTCGAAGCGTGAGGGGAAGCTGAAACCCGGCGGCTGGCGGGAGGCGGCAGCGTAGTGCCCGGCGGCCTCGGCCGTCTGTCCGGTCTGTTCGAGGGCGTACGCCAGCAGATAGTGTTCGGTGGCCACCACCGTCGCCTGGCCGGTGGCCGCGGCGGTCACCTGGTCACGCAGAATCTCAATGACCTCGGACCACTGGCCGGAGTTGGCGAAATCGATCGTGTTCTCCAGAAACGCCTCCGGGTTCCTGCCCATGAGTTTTCGGAGCTGCGCCACGTTGACGATCCACTCGGACGCTCCCCGTTGCCGTTGCGCGAGGACCTGCTCGGAGGCCGCGCGCACATTCAGTGGGTCGATGGCCAGGGTTTCGCGCGCCCAGCGTTCGGCGGCCTCGGGTTGGCCGAGCTTCCGGAGGACCAGGGCCTTCAGGCTGCGCGCCCGGGCATTGGGGTTTGCCGCGGCCAGGGCCAGGTCGACGTGTCTCAACGCCCGGGAGACATCGCCCCGGTGCAGGTCCATCTCCGCCAGTTCGCAGCCGCCAGGCGACTGCCACGCCGGACTCCACACCGCCTTCTCCAGCGCCTCGACGGCCTCCTCCAACCGGCCTTGGGCTCGCAACGCAACCCCGAGGTAATAGAAGGCCTCGCCCTCCTTGGGCCGGATGTGGTTGGCCGACGCGCGTTCGATGCCGGCCCGGAGGTGCTCCACGGCGTCGGCCCAGCGCCATTGCTTGCTGAGCAGGATGCCGAGCGCCGTGTTGGCACGATAGTCGCCAGGGTCGCGACGGAGGATCTCTTCGTAGTAGGGTGCGGCCTCGAACGACGGGCTGTAGAGCTGCTCGATGCGCTGGCCCGTGAAGTAAAGCTCGTCGGTGGTGGTGTAGTCCTTGGGCGACTTGGGCTTTTCGACCGGTTTGGGCATCGGCGTGTTCTTCGGTTTCGCCGGCTGGTACGCCACCAACTCCCGGCCATCTCCGTCGGAAACCGTGAGGCGCAGGTCTTCTGGGGCAACTTCGTTCTCAATCATCACGACCGTCGAGAAAGACTTCGCCGGGCTTACGTCCACCGCTTGGTCGAAGAGCGCCTTCCCTTCGCTTGTAGCAGCCGACGTGAGTCGGCTCTGACTTCCCGCAGCGTTCGTTGACGAGTGAGCCTCCTCACGTCGGCTGCTACGGAGTTCGAGGCGCACCTTCGCCCCAGCAAACTCCATCGTCGTATTCACCGCGATCTTTGCCGTTCGGTTCGTCACCTCCAGATTTACCGCCGCGTCGCGCGTCGCCGCCTTCACCCCACCCAGGTTCCGGATGGGGTACCACCAGTGCTGCCACTCGCGCGTTTCGCCGGGCTGAATCCAGCTATAGTCCGGCTGGTTGTCCGACCACGCGCCGGCCATCAGTTCGAGATACGGGCCGTCCTCGTCGGTCAGGATCTTCGTCCACATCTCGCCTTCCGCGCCGTTGCCCCACTCGAAGAACTTCTTGCCGGGGACGACGTGGTGATCGGCGATATGCAGGACGCCCGCTTGTTTTCCGTGGTCGTAGCCGCCGAACCAGTCGTCCTCGTAGTTCCAGGCGAAAAAGGATTTTGGGGTGTCATGGTTCTTCCACCAACTGATATCCACGCCGCGCGTGTAGTCGGTGCCGCCGTAGGTCTGCCGCGCGATCGGCCAGCTTGCGAACTCCGGCTTGCCGTGCTGGGTGACCCATTCGGTGCCGGGCGGGAAGATCACCTGGTAGTTCTCGTTCGCGTGGACGGCCGGGTTGATCCAGAAAAGCATCGGGTGCGCGAACGGGGTCCGGTTGAACATCTTGCAGGTCAGTTCGAGGTAACTGCGATCCGGGTAGAGCGTCATGCCCACGAGCCATTTCATCCGGTGACGCAGTTCGATTTCGCCCACCCAGATCGTCGCGCTGCCGTCGGCGTTGGTCGTGGTTGTATAGTCCACCGGCAGGAAGCTCGAGGCGCGGTGATGATGCGGCACATTCCACTCGACACCACCGGAGATCCAAGCGCCCTGCATACCGATGAGCGCGGGTTTGATGACGTGCTGGCGGTAGAAGAAATCGTAGCCGTTGGCCTTGTCGGTGGCGGAGAAGATGCGTCCGCCGAGTTCCGGCAGGACACAGATCTGGACGTATTGGTTTTCGAGGAACAACGCCTTGTAGGTGACGTTGGACTTCACGTCCGTGAGCACGTCCTGGACGGGATACGGATAGAACGTGGCCTTGGCGCCCTGGTAGGTGCGGCCTTCATAGAACCGGGGCACCGGCGACGGCGGAGCGGCGAGATAGGTCGGGATGAGGAGGTTGGTTTGGTTGAGTTGGACGCCTGAGGCAGCGGCGACGCCGAAGGCGGAGACGAACAGCGCCAGCAGGGCGGGTGTCTTCATGCGCCCGATCGAAGCACACTCCCCTGCGCCTGCCAAGCCCGACCCGTGTGCGCATTCAGGCCCGCCACATGCCAGTCGCGCAATCCTACTGTGCGTCCAAGCACCGACGCACCGCTCGGAGTAGAGCCATCGGTTCGTAAGGCTTGGGCAGCAGGGCGTCGGCAGACGGCCGGTCAGGACCAACCTCCTGGAGCTCCTGGCTGTAGCCGCTGCTGTAGAGGACCCAGAGATCAGGCCTGGCCAGCCGCAACTGCCCGGCCAGGTCGCGACCGCTCATCCCTTCGGGCATAACCATGTCCGTGAGCAGCAGGTCCACCTGGCCGTCGTGTTCCCGCCACACGCGAAGCGCCTCCACGCCATTGGGGGCTTCCAGCACGCGGTAGCCGGCGCGGGACAGGCAGGTCCGCGCGAGCAGAAGCACCGAGGGATCGTCTTCGACGAGCAGGATGGTTTCGGTGCCGCGGACCGGGTCCTGGTTGGACTGGGGGACTGGCTCGCTGGCCGGTGCGGGCTTGGGAATTGGTGCGGGCGACCTCCGGGCCGAGGACCTCGGTCTGGGTGCTGAGGACCAGGCGTCCGCCCTTGGGCATGGCGTCCCGGGCGTTGACGGCGAGGTTGACGACCACTTGCTCCAACATGCCGGCGTCGGCCTCGATGGGGGGCAGGTTCGGAGCGTAGTTGCACTGGAGGGCGATCTGTTCGCCCAGGAGGCGGTGGAGCATCTTGGAGATGTTGCTGAGGACCTCGTCGAGGTTCAGGGAGCGAATTTGCATCGCCTGACGCCGGCTGAAGGTGAGCAACTGGCGGCTGAGATCAGCGGCGCGTTGAGCGGCGGTGGCAATCTGGCGGACCGGCTCCTGCATGTTCGGGGTGAGGGCCGGCTCGTCGGCCAGCAGGCCGGCGTTGCCAACGATGACCGTCAGGAGGTTGTTAAAATCGTGGGCCACACCTCCGGCCAACTGGCCCACCGCCTCCATCTTCTGCGCCTGCCGAAGTTGGGCTTCAAGTCGGAGGCGCGTTTCTTCGGCCTGTTTGCGCTCGGTGATGTCCTGAACAAAACCGTGCCAGAGGATGCTGCCGTCCGGCTCGCGCCGGGGCACAGAGCGCCCCTCGGCCCAGAGCTCGCCCTTGCGCGGATGGCGCACCCGGAATTCGTCCCACCACGGCAGCATGGTGCGGGCCGATTCGGCAATGCTGGAATGGGCGCGGCCGACATCGTCGGGATGGATTCGCGCGAACGCCGGGCTGAAGTCTTCCGCCACGTCGGCCGGCTTCAGGCCGAGAATCTCTTCCAACGCGGGGCTCGCATACGGCATGCACAGTGACCCATCGGGGCGCAGTCGGAGTGAACAGATCACGCCCGGCACGGTCGCGGCGATCTTGGCGAGTTGATCCTGCAATTCGACCCGCCGCCGCAACGCCTCCTCGGCTCGTTCGCGCTCCGGCGTGGGCCGAATCAGTCCCAGGAAATCGGCCTCGCCGCGCCTCACCCCTTCCAACGCCTCCGCCCAGGTCGCGAAACGCACCGGCTTGATCTCGACGCGGAGGTTGCGCGCGAGGATGGCCAGCAACTCCGGCACGATCCCGGCCACCTGGCCATCCGCGCGGAGAAACTCGAAGGGCGGGGCCTCCACGTGAGGCGCGTAGCGCAGCGGCCCGTGCGCCTGGAGCCAGGCCCGCTCCTCCGGGCTGAGCGGGTCCCGGGCATCCTGGGAAAGACCGGGGAGGGAAAGGACGAGAAGGACAGCGGCCAAGCCCCCCCGCAGCCATAGGTGCCACCGCGCCACGCTCCTGCAGGAAGCGGATCTGATCTTCATGTTCAACCGCCCGCCGGCTCCTGGAAATCCAGAGCCGCGGTCAGTCAGATGCACTGCGGCAGGCTACCACGAAGGTTCCAAGGTCGGCAAGCAGCGTTCGCCAAGGCAGCGTTCGCCAAGGCTCCACCCTCCGCCATGCTGTCCCCCAGGCTCATTCTCCCCGCTGGCTCCGATGCCGGGTCCCAAGCCGTATCCTGCCACGCGCCCGCCGTCATGGCGGCAACAGCTCCGCCCATACCGCATCGATGATGTCACGCCCGAACCACTTGAAGACATGGGCGGGGTCGCCGGCGGTGGCCAGCCCGATCTGGTCGACGTAACCGTGCACGTAGAAGGTGGGATCTCCACCCGTGCCGAGCAGTTGAATCGGGCTGGGAAACTGGCCTCGCCATCCGCCCGGCGGTCCCGTGACATGGGAGTAGAGGACGGCGGCGTCAAACTCAAACAGGATCCAGAGTGGGATGCCGCAGCCGGCATACGGTTGTTTCATCCAGCCTTGGGGAGAGTAGGAATCGCGCACGTATCGGCCCGTGTTCGGGTGGAGGAGTTCGACGCGCAGGTTGCTCAGGACCCGCAGGGCCGCGTTGCTTTGGCCGACGTCGCCATACTTGATGAGCCCGTAGATGGGAGGCAAGAACCCGTTCTGGTCCTGCCAGCGACCAGGCTGGTCTCCGACGGCACCCCGGTTCCCGCCTCGACACCCAACGGACAAGCCCCGGTCGGGCTAGCCTTCGGCCAGTGCCACGGCCTTCTTCATGGCCCCGGCGACAGTGGCGAGCGCCTGTTCCGGCGGCATCTTGGGCAATTCCTGGCTGAACGGCTCGCAGACCAGCGGGCCGTCGTAGCCGATCTTGATCATCGCGCCGAGGAAGCTCTTCACCTCAATGACTCCCGTGGCGCAAGGCAGCGCGCGGCGGTTGTCCACTTGTTGTTCCACCGGCACTCCGCTGGGAGCGTCGTTCAGGTGGCAGAGGACCACGTCGGCGGCCTTGAGCGAGAGCAGATCGGTTTCGGTTTCCTGCGCGGTGTACCAATGCCAGCTATCGAGCAGGAAACCCACGTTGTCGCGGCCGATCTCCGCAATCAGGTCTTTCATCTCCACCATGGTGTGGATGAACGGAAACCGGCTCGGGCTCCAGGAAGTCCTCGGCCCCACATATTCCAGCCCCAGGCGCAGCCCGTGATCCCCGAGCACACGGGCGGTCTCGCGCAGCCGCCGGACGTGCAAGCGGAAATTGGCGAGATAGGTCAGCGACTTGTGCCCCGGCGAGAGCCACGTCGCCACCCGGGTGACCCCGGCGCGTTGCAGCGACCTCGCGAACTCCGGGAGGGATTTCATGCTTTGCTCGAATGCCGGTTCACTGCCGCGGAACTCCACCGGCAAACCGGCCGCGCCCCAGGCCAGCTTCCGGGTTTTCATCTCGTCGAGGTATTCCCGAAGCTCCGCATCCGAGAGCTTGCCGAGGAACTGGGGCGAGGGTTCGATCGCTTCGAAGCCGAACTGGCTGGCCCATCCGATGATCTTCCGCGGATCACCCGGCACGCCGATCGGCCCGCAAGCCAGGCAGAGCGCAAACTTCCGCTTTGCTTTGGGCTCATCAGCGGCCGAAGCGGGCCACGCACCGACTCCCCATCCGGCCAAGCCGGCCAGCACCGAGGTCTTCACGAATTGCCTCCGATTCACAGTGTTCATGGTGAGCGTCATGGTTACTGCGTCGGGCCGTGGCTGTCCAGCCTTCGCCGATCGCCACGGCCATCCGGGAACTCATTACCCGACGAGCCGAGGCAGGCACCCAAGCCAGACAGCAACCAGGCGCATGGCGGTTGTCAAACCGCTTTGCGGCTCAGACGCCAAGCAAGAGAGTGCATCCTCAGCGGGTCGGGTCGCCAGCGAGCAACCGCTGCGGCACGTCGCGCAGGGTCGCACCGCCATTCTCCAGGCGGATGACCCACAGCCGGTCGAACACCTTGTCTTTCCACCGCGGCGGTCCGGGCTTGACCCCCAACGCCTCCGCCAGTTTCCCGATCTCATCGTGCGTCCAGCAGATGATGACCGTCTGGCGGCGGTAGGTAGCGTTGCGGAGGATGCTCTGGGCAAGCGAGGCGTATTCGCCCGAGCCGAAGGCCGTGTTGACCGGCAAGCCGAGGTCCTGGCCTAACGGCGCCAGGGTCTCCCCGGTGCGTTGACTGCGATCATGCCTGGTGACGCGGGTGGCGTAGAGCGCGGCCACCGGCGTGTTGGTTGTGAAGGGGGACTGCCGTCCGAGCAACGCGACCAACGCCTGTGCCCGCTCCCGCCCGCGTGAGGAAAGATGGACCTCGGCCTTGTCGTCCGGCTTCTCGGCGTGACGGAGGAGGATGATTTGGGCAGGTTGCGCGCCGAGTTCAAGGGCAGCGAGCAGCAGGCTGGCGAGGAAAAGTCTCATACACCGGATGGCCGGCGGGGTTGCGCCGGGGCGCGTTGTCGGATCAGTGTCCTGGTGAGATAGACCACGATGCCGAGGTTGAGGGTGAGCAGGGTCGCCCGCGGCCAGGTAATGCCCTGGAGGAGTCCCCCGACTTCGATGGGCAGGTAGATGCCGCCGGTGATGACGGCGAGCCACTCTGCCCATCGGCGTTCGTGCCAAAGGCCGTACGCTTCCACGAAGCGGATAAGCGCGTAGGCCAGGCCGCCCACCGCGAGCGCCAGCAAGTGGGGCGGGGTAGCCTCCTGGGCAAGCTTCAAGAAGATTTGCGGGTACTGGCTGGCGGGGTTGAGGTGGAAGTGCCGCACGAGTTCCTCGGCAGCCGCTTGCACGTCGGCGTGGATGAACTTCAGGGCGGCCACCCCCACCAGCAGCACGAGGAGTCCTTTCGTGGCTTCCAGGAGCGCCACGACCCGCAGGCCGTCAGGACCTCGCATAGGCCATCAGCACGCCGACGATTTCGGGCCAGCGCCGGGTGGTGGGTCGAGGGTCAGCCGGTGCACTCATCGCGGAGCCTGCCGCTCCATTTCGAGCAGCTTCGGGCCGAGGATTCGTCCCGCGTACTGGAAGGATTCCGCCAACAGCGCAAAGAATAGCACGGCGGCCAGCAAAGCCACGAGCCCGCCCCACCAGTGGCAGGGGCGGCACTGCTTGAGCGAGGGTGAGTAGGCGAACAGTCCCAGCCCCGACGCCAACACCCCCACGGCATCCCAGCTCGCCCGCTGCCAGTAGCTGCCCCCCAGATGCAGCCACACGCCGAACTCGTCGAAAGAGGGGTTCCTGGTCGGGCACCGTTTCCCGCGCGTCCGGCATGAGCGCACTTTAGACCAGCCGTCAGGTCGGACTCAAGACTCGAATCCGAAACCGCGGGTGTGCCGACGCGGCATTCCGGTCCGCATTCCCGGGCTGGGGGTCCGATGGCGGAGATCTCTGCACCTACGGCGCTGACGGGCTCATGCTGTCTCTGGGCTCGCGCCTCGGGGCGTAAGTAAACTCAGCGGTCCGGCCACTCAGGCGGGCGAGTTGTGTCTCTCCGGGTTCTGCCAGGAGGCGGGCGATGGACTGGAGGAAAACGGGAATCTCCAGCGGTTTTTCCAGGAGTGCGCCAACACCAGCGCCTAACGCCGTGAACAACTGATTCGACCGCGCCGTGATCAGGACGATCGGCATCAGCGGGTACTCCCAGCTCAATCGCTCGAAAGTATCCCAGCCGTTCTTCACTGGCATGTTGAGGTCGAGCACGGTCAGGTCAAAGGGGCTGGCCGCGGCCAACTCCAAAGCTTGCTGACCGTTGGCGGCGGGCCACACGCGGTAACCCTCCTGTTGGAGCAGCGAAGCCAGCGAGCTGCGGATGCCAGGGTCATCGTCCACGAGCAAGATGCGCTTCGGTGTCGGGGCCGTGGCGACACCCTCGGCGGCAGGAGCCGGATCATTCGGAGTCTCGCGGCGGCGGCGAGAGTGGTTGGGGGCTTGGGACGAGGTGGTCATGAGTCAACAGTGGCCTCGGGAGGGTTGAGGAAGCGGGTGGCAAAATCGGGGCGGGTGAGTCGCGCCATCCGCTGGGGCAGGGATTCTCCGAGCAACTCATCGATGGCGCCTAGCAGCATGGGGACGTGGAGCGGTTTCTCCATCAACGCATCGACACCGGCTCCCACCGCTCGAGGATACTGGTGCGGGCGCGCCGTGATGACGATGAGGGGCAGGAACGGCCGGCGGCGTTCGATCCGTTCCAAGGTCTGCCATCCATCCAGGCCGGGCATGTTGATGTCGAGCAGCGCCAGGTCAGGCAACTCGCTGCGCAACCAAGCCACTGCCTGACGCCCGTTGGCTGCAGGAAGCACCTCATAACCTTCCATCGCCAGCACCTGACCCAATGAGGCTCGGACGCCTTCGTCGTCGTCGGCAAGGAGAATCCTCTTCTTCATGGTCACCGGGGCCTTGGGCTTCGGTCTTAAGCGCGAAAAGGCATCAGGGGTTGCGCGAGGTGGTTCCCAGGAGGATGGCGGGGCATGGGGCGATGGGGTCTCGCACAGTGGCAGCAATCGATGCATGGTGATGGGCTGGGTTGGGGACCGTGCCGCTGGGCGGGCTTTTCCCCGGCCCAGCGGCTAGCCGGACCGGCTCAGCTTGCGCGATGGGGGGAGGGCTGATGCGCTGTGGGATGTTTCGGCGCCTTGGCCGCCAGCCGCACGCGTTGCAGCGTGGGCGCGTCACCGCCCGGCACATAGGTAAGCTCCACCAACCGCCCCTCCTTGAGGTCGGAGGCAGTGGCTGCGTTGTGGCCAGAAGTGAACTTCGTCTGGTCATTCCAATGGAACCTGTATTCTGAGTTGCCCTTGCCGGTAGTGATGACAAGCCTGTGGGTCTTGGCATCCACGGACTTGATGGTGCCATGTTCACTCCGCGCCTTGGTGGCTTCGCCCGCGTGGATGGTCCCGAGGCCCAGTGCCAGGGTGCAGCAGGTTGCCAGGAGGGTTTGATGCAGGTTCGAGGTCAGTTTCATATCCAGTTTCTCGTTTCTCGTCGTTCCGCCCGAACTCCGGGCGCTCTGGGAAAACCGTAAGCGGTCGTCGTGCCACGGACCGGTGCGTTGGTTTGGACCAGTTTTCGGCGGAAGACTGAGCCTGAGGTGTTGATTTTGTGGTTAAGTACTTACCGGGACTTGGTAAGCTGATGACCAAGCCACGACACTCATGAGGGCTGCCACAGAAGCAGCGGTTGTGCTTGCCCGGCTTGCAGCGATGTCCAGCCGCGGGCACAGGCCGCAATGGCGCCCGCACACGGCGGGCTCGGTTGGGGAAATTGGTTTTCCACTGCCTGCCGGAGGCTTTGTGCTGGCGGCGCAAGTCTTGCTGAAAGGTTCACAATGAACACGGTCTTTCGCGCGCGTCTCGTCTTGCTGCTCGGCGCCATTGTGGCGGTGGCGGGCCTGATCCTGTGGGGCGTGCAATCCTCGTTGAGCAACATCAGCCAACTGGAGGAGCGCTTCACCAACGGTTACCTGGACAGCTTTCGTCGTGCGGACGATTTTGAAAACCATCTCTTGAGGCTCAACAACTCAATCCTGCGCTATGCCGCGTGGCGCGAGCCGGCCATGCGGAACGAGTTTGAGGATGCCAGCACCAATCTCAACAGCTGGATTGACCGATACGACGTGCGCACGAACAAAACGATCCAGGCCGACAGTAACGACGAGCTCCGGCCCAAGGAACGTCAGCTCTTTCAGAAACTCAACGGTGCGTTTGACGAGTACCTGCGCGCTGCCCAAGCGGTCCGCACGAACCAGCCACCCGCGAAGCTTCCCGCGGAAGCCGCCGCCCAATTCAATGAGTTCGAGTGCCAGTCGACGAACCTGCTGGGGTTGGGCATTCAACTTGCCGACGCCCACCACGAGGCCCAGCAAGCGTTTCTCGACGACGTCAACCATTCGCTGACCATCCTCCGTGCTTCCCTGTTCGCAGGCGTGGTCCTCCTGCTCCTGCTGGTGGCCGTCCTGGGGGTTGTGCTCTACCACGACCTGATCGCCCCACTCCGCACCAAACTCGTCCGCAGCGAGGAACTGCTGCTGCGCCAGGAGAAACTCGCCACCCTGGGAACCCTGGCCGCAGGCATCGCCCACGAAATCCGGAACCCCCTCACCTCGGTCAAGGCGCGGCTGTACACCCTGGGCAAGCATATCCAGGGCAACGAAGCCGGCGTGGCCGACGCCGCGATCATCGCCAACGAAATCACGCGCCTGGAACGCATTGTCCAAGCCGTGCTCCAGTTCGCACGGCCCTCCGAGCCGCAGCTCAAAGCCGTGCACGCCCACGAACTCCTGCGCGAGGTCCAGACTCTCATGGCCACCACGCTGGAAAAGGACGGCGTGCAACTCTTCGTCGAATCCGGTCCCGAACTGCAGGTCATGATGGATTCTGCGCTTATCAAGCAAGTTCTCATCAATCTGGTGCGCAACGCCGCGGAGGCCATCGATGGCGCCGGCACCGTCACCCTGCGCGCGCGCCGGGACCAGGTGGCGCTGCTCGGCCAGGAGCGCGCCGTCGCCGTTCTCGAAGTGTCCGACACAGGCCGGGGCATTCCTTCTGAAGTAGAGAAGCGGCTGTTCGACCCGTTTTTCACGACGAAGGAGGCGGGCACCGGCCTCGGCCTATCCATTGCCGAACGCGTCGTGGAAAAGCACGGAGGTGCGCTTCAGTATCAGACCCAGGTTGGCCGTGGAACGACCTTCGGCATCGTGCTGCCCCTCACCCAGATTTCCGGCTAGCTGGCCGCGGGAGCAGACGCGAACATTTGAGCATTCCCGCCGCCGGCACTTCCTGGTAGCGTCTCTCCGTGGCTCGCAGCGCCCAAATCCTGCTGATTGAAGACGACACAACCTTAGCGGCGAGCCTGCGGCAAGTGCTCGAAGACGAAGGCTTCGCCGTCACCCATGCCACCCGGGGTGATGACGGCCTCCGCCACGCCCGCGAGGCCCTCTTCGACGCCGTGCTGACCGACCTGCG